>Ga0302270_10005648_pt1 | contig 11332 bp, 12 predicted proteins | sample III_Bog_E2_3_FD_198773 | JGI IMG/M metagenome (GOLD analysis project Ga0302270, IMG submission 198773) | Peat permafrost microbial communities from Stordalen Mire near Abisko, Sweden - III_Bog_E2_3 | ecosystem: Environmental > Terrestrial > Soil > Wetlands > Peat | place: Sweden: Abisko...
ATGTCTTTATTGTGTTGATTTCATTGGTTTTAATTGGCGGAGAGGGGGAGATTCGAACTCCCGATAGCCTTGCGACTATGTCTGATTTCGAGTCAGGTGCATTCAACCGGGCTCTGCCACCTCTCCGTATCCTATCTCGTTTATTTTAAATCACTTACTTGTTTGGGTGTTTTTACTATTTTCACCCCGAACCCTCCGGTGTCCGTTCTGGTGTCCCTTCTGTCGCTGAAAATCGACCAGGCGATCGACCGCCGAGGTCTGGTGTTCCGGGCCGAGATGGGAGTACCGCATGACCATCTGAAGTGTCCTGTGCCCGAGCAGCTCTGCAACCGTCCGCAGATCCACTCCGGCCATAACAAGTCTACTGGCAAACGTGTGGCGGTTGCAATGCCACGTATAATCAGGCACCTTCGCCTTATCGAGGGCCGTCGAGAACCATCCCCGCGATCCCTGCAGAGAGTCTCCGGTGCGTGCGGAAGGGAAGACAGGCTCGGTCGCCGGCCGGTCTTCCTTCCCTTTCAATTGATCGAGTGCAGCCAGGGCCACCGCGTTCAGCGGAATCACCCGCGGGTCGCCATTCTTGGTCTTTGAGAGATGCAGCTGCCGGCGCTCGAAGTCGACCTGGTTCCAGTGAAGTCCGTACTGCTCGCTCATCCGCATCCCGGTGTGAAGCGATAGAAGGAAATGGGGCAGGAACTCCGGGAACCGGCTTTTTATCGCGGCGGTCAGCCGTTTCTCCTCGGCCTCTGCGAGAAACCGGACCCGTCCGTTGCCCTCCGTCTTGCGCCGGATGCGGGCCGCCGGGTTCTTCTCAATCTTCTCGTTGTCCAACCCCACCCGGAAGATCAGCGAAAAGGTAGCCTGCCAGCGGTTGCGGGTGGTGGCGGCCCATTCGCGCTCCTCGGCCTGCTCGGTGAGCCACTCGACGATCTCATTCTTGCGAATGGATTCTGCCGGGCGGGAGCCGAAGACGGGCCGAAGCTGCTCCATCCGGAGTCCCAGCTCGTAGGTCTGTTTTGCGCTGTTCTCGGCTGCGCTGTGCTTGAGCGCATCGTCACACAGCGCGCCAAAGGTGATCGATTTCGCGCGGAGGTTGTCGGGCAGTTTCACGCCATTGAGCTTTTCAGCCTGGCGGTTCAACAGCAGTTTCTCGGCTACGCCGTGGCTCCCGGCCTTTTCGCGACGCTTGTGGCCTTCAGAATCCGTCCAGCGAATCCACCAGATGCCGCTGCCCTTGACCCTCTCGTAGATTCCACGCTGCGGCGCGATTTTGCGTTTTGCTGGCATAACAAAATTATTGCTGTTTTCAGCCCGCTTTGGAGGCCGGAGAGCAAGAAAATCTTGCCGACCGATTCAGACCAGCCGCACAAGTCGCCAGGGTCACTTGAACCCGGTCTTGGCTCGCCGCGCCATTGCTGCCAGGAGCGGCTAACCTGCCATGCGTTCCGGGTGGTCCGAACGTGCAAACTTCCGCACGTCCTCAATTGGAATCAAGGCGCGGGTCCCGATGCGTCGCGTCGATAGTTTCTTGGTCGCGACAAGGTATTCGACGGAGCGCCTGCTAATTGAGAGAAGCTGCGCGGCCTCATCCTGGCTGACCAGAAACTTGTCGATAGGTGCGACTGCGACCGAGGCGGGAGCTTTTCGATTCAGACCATTTGTTCTTGGCATAATGGAGTCCTTTTGAGATTCAAAATCCAAGTTTCAGAGATCATCGCTCGCTTGCTCGTTCAGCGAACGCGATGAAGCGACATTGTTCTCCTCGGCCTGCGTGAAGTATCAGGTCTTGTCCAATACTTTTGAGGAACGCACTGGCATCGCGAGATCTTCAATAATGCCAAGTAGTCGGATCGCTGTATTAGTCATAAATCACCTCAAATTCCTGGGTTCGACTGGATGAGAGCTGATGTTGAGTCCTACCTCTAATAAGGCCCGCTTTTCCACGCCTGGTGGAAATCGTGAGCCCTATGTGTAAAACAGGTCCTCGATTCGGTCAAATGACATCGCACACTGGGCAAAGTTGGAGTGCTCAGAGAGGCTGCGAAAAAGGGCATTCGGGCTACCGCCCATCAAAGGGAAGGCGACGGATTCGAATTTGACCGAGATGCCAACCTAGACGATTCTGTCACCGATGAAATGAGGGGGCGGCATGTTCGAGTCCTTTGACGACCTGATTAGCCGACTGAAGGCAACCGGATACTTCATCGATCCAGTGATGACCCGGATTGTTTTCCTGGCCGCCAAGTTGCAAAAGCCGTTGTTGCTCGAAGGACCTGCGGGCAGTGGCAAAACGCAATTAGCCGTGTCGGTTGCTCAAGCCGCCGGGACGCACGTCGAGCGGCTTCAATGCTACCGCGGCGTCACGGAAGACAAGGCCATCGGCCGATTCGACGAGAGCCTTCAGCGGCTCTATATGGAGTTCTCGAAGGGGCAGGACCGGGGTGGAAGCGCGGGGAACTGGCGCGAGGTGCAGGCCAATCTCAAGGGCCGCGACTTCTTTCGGCCCGGCCCGTTAATGCGGGCGCTCGAATGCGAGAAGCCATGCGTGTTGCTCATCGATGAAATCGACAAGGTGGATGAAGGTTTTGAGGCTTTGCTGCTTGAAATCCTTTCAGCCTGGCAGCTCTCCATTCCGGAGTTTGGAACCGTTGCGGCCAGAAGCATTCCGTTCGTCGTCCTCACCAGCAATGAAGAGCGGCGCTTGGGCGACCCGATCCGGCGGCGCAGCTTGTACGTGCGGGTCGAGCATCCGACACCGGAGCGCGAGGCAGAGATCATCGCAAGCCGGACACCGGAAGCGAGCATGGGTTTTCACCGCGAGATTGCCGGTATTGCACGTTCATTCCGCAACTATTCGCTGGAGAAGCCTCCGTCGGTCTCGGAGATGATCGACTTTGCCAATGCGTTGCAGTTGCTGGGAGCCGATCACGTAACGGAGGAGCAGCGGGACGTGCTGTTGCCCTTCCTGGCCAAGACCGAAAAAGACCGCCGCCATCTTCTTCTACGCGAGGGATTCCAAAGCCTGCTTGTCGATGGTGCGCGTTATGCGCAGGAACTTGGGGTCGCAGGAGGCGCGAGATGAAATGGCTTGTTGTGGTTCTCCTGATGGCTCCGCTGTCAGGCTGGGGGCAGGTGAACAGGTCGCAGGACGAGGGCTGGGTTCAGAAATATGCCGGCCGTTACCGCGTGCCTGCGGAGTTCGTTGCCGCGCTGATCGATGTCGAGTCGCGCTGGAATCCACTGGCCCGCTCCAGTGCCGGCGCAATGGGCTTGATGCAGTTGATGCCCGCAACAGCGCGGCGCTTTGGCGCGTTTCAGCCCTTCGATCCGGAGCAGAACATCGCGGCGGGAACGCGTTATGTGACCACGTTGATGTGGGAGTTTCACGGCGATCTGAGGCTTGTGGCCGCAGGCTATTACGCCGGAGACCGATGGGTTGGCAAGCGTCAGTTCGACTACAGAAACCCGGATGTCATCGCTTACGTCGAGTCGGTTCGACGCCACTACCTTGCGCGCAGGCCCTCGACAGCTTCAATACCCAGGAGGTAAACCGAGATGCGAATTCGTTGGTTAATCCCTATCGCAATGCTCTTTCCGCTGCGCCTGATAGCAGCCGACAACGCCGTCAAGCCCCGTGTCGAGACGATAACCATCAACCCGTCCGAGGTGACGACGCTTCACCTGCGGCCGGAATTCGAGTCGGTGATTCATATGCCGGAGGAAATCACGTCGGTGATTCTCGGCAGTCCTGGCTCCTTCAAGGCGGAACACAACGAAGGCGAGCCGGATTATGTGTACGTCAAGCCGATTACGAAAGAGGCTGCCCAATCGAATCTCCTGCTCGCGACCAGGTCTGGACAGCATGTATCGATCGAGTTGATCAGCGACGGAGTCGCCGGGGCCGGATCTGTTCTGCCGGTCGATTTCCTGATTGAATACCGCACCTCCAGGAGCTTTCTGATTCCTGCCGGAGCAGGCGCAGAACACGTGAAAATCGAACTCGCAGGAACTGCGTCATCCCCTGGCTCGCCACGAATCCTTGCAGCAGCGAATCCGCTCTCGGCAGTCGACGAAGAGTATGTGCAGCAGATGCGCATCAACGCTCCAGGTTGGGCGAAATGGGAAGGGAAGCAGATCGAGACATCGCTCGGCGACATCCGGCAATGGAGCAATCAGACCGTCGTTTCGTTCTCGATCTTCAATCCATCCGATGAGCCTGTGGAGGTCGTGCCGCCGCAGATCCAGATCAGCGGCCGTGCGGTCAAGAAGAAGAAAAAGGAAGGGAAAAGCCTTATCGCCGATCAGCTATTGATTCGAGACTACCGGTTGAGCGCAACGAGGATCGAGGCGGGCGCGCGAGCTGATGGAGTCGTCGTCTTCGACCGCCCGAACTTCAAGCAATCGACAGAGAAGCTCTTCCTTCAAATAGCCCAGGCCGACCAGGTGGACCGGCCAATACTGATACGGCTGCCCTTTACGCCGCCCATCGCGGGCGGAGCACGGTAGACCCAGGCCTGACACAAAGGAGACGCCATGAATAGCAATGAGAAGAACGGATCGAGAATCGCCCCCGTACAAATCGAAGAGTCTGCTGAAGGACCGGCGACGGAATCTCCCCGTCAGCGGCCTCCGCTTCCAACTGAGCCGGCGCTGACTGAAGCCCGTCCGGATGCGCCACAAAGCGAAGCCCATGCAACGAGGGAAGGTATCAACGGCAAAACCGGTATTGAAAAGAGCAAGCTAGTCCTCCTCGGCGGTGGGTTGCTGGTTGCCGTGCTCTTCTTTGCCTTTACCTCTTTGGTCAACCATTCTTCATCGATGAAGAAGGCGACCGGGAAAAAGGCAAACAATCAGGCACAGCAGCAATCCCCAAGCCAATCCAAGGGGAGCGTCACGCCTCTGATGGAGACCGTACGCAACGACGTTCAGGAAAATACCAGCGGGCAGGTTCATCCAGGCGACATTAAGCGCACGAGAACTCCGGCGCCGGGCGCAGGGGAAAGTGCAGGAGCGGCGTTGCCTCGAAAGCCCCGTGCAGGGGGCAAGGCTAACGCCAACACCCTGGGCGCTATTCCTACGTTTGCTGACACGCAACAAAAATGGGAGGAGCCACAGCCGTATGGCGAAGCTAACCACGCTTCTTCCACCCAGACCCAGCAATCGCAGAATGCCTTGAAGGAAGCATCGCTGGTATTTGTGCGCGCCCCAGCCCAGTCACAGGCTTCAAACACTGCAAATCACGCAACGTCGGATGCAGCGCCGGTGCTGGAAATGACGCCGGGGGCGCGGATTGAGGCGAAGCTCGAAACGCAGATTTCGAGTGCGGTCCAGGCTCCGGTTGTGGCCGTTGTCGAATACACCTACGCGATCGGCGACCGGATCGTTGTGCCGGCCGGCGCTCGTGTTTACGGCCAGTTGCAACAGGCAGACAAATCCGGCTTTGTCGGGGTCAGATTCGATGAGATCGAGTTGCTGGACGGGCAACGAGAAAAAATCGAGGCCATCGGCGCCGGGCTTGATCTCGGGCCGATCAAAGGGACGGTGTACGGGAAGAACACAGGGAAGAACTTCCTGATCCGCGCGGCGTCTGGCATTGGGTCCTTGGCCGCGACGCTGGTTGGCAACAACTCGAGCGCCGCGTTCTCAGAAGGGGACCTGCTGCGCGAAAGAGTATCCGAGAATATCGGGAATGCGGGCGATTCCGAATTGATGAGCCTGAATCTCACCAGCCGTATCGTAGTCTCGGTTCCGGCCGATACGAAGATCTACGTTGTCTTCACCAGGCATGAGGAAAGCCAGGCTGGGTTGCACAGAGTGGCAAGCCAATAGCCTCGTGTCATCCGCCTGCAACGCCCCGGCGTCAGAACCGGGGCATTTCCATGTGCGCCTGTGAATTGTCATGGCCGTGTGCTGTAGCCGCCACGTGCCGATTGCTGGTTGCAGATTCAGACCCAATTCAGATTTCAACCATGGCCGAATCGGTGCGCCATCTCGGGGGAACATTTGACCAATAACCGTTCCGGTTGTGTCGTTGTGCGTTTGACTGATTGAAGCGCAAATTGGTCAAGACGCGGTTGACCAATCATCGTTCCCGATATGTCATCATGCGTTTGACCAATTCTCGTTCCGCAAAGGCCGTCCCTGGACTCCGACAGACGGGGTTCTTTGCAGGGCATTCCCCTCTAGGCGGGTGGACTGGCAAACGGTTGCGGGTCGCCAAACGGTTGTGAATCGGTCCTTGGTCCGAGCCTGCTCTTTCCTGGACCAACAATGTCTCCACGTGAGTCGTCCGCTGCGCCCCCCATCTTCGAGCTCTGAACTTTTGATATTGAGACGCCACTTCCATGACCGACTAAAGGCCATATGCGAATTGACGGAATCTGTGTTCTGCCTCAAGTTCACTCTCGACACGGATGCCCCGAGCAACCGCGTCCAGGAGAGACTTATGAAAACCGCATTGGCCTTCTGGAAAGGCTCGACTGTAACTGCAGCATCACGATCGACTCAACTGCGGCAGCTGTTCACGAGATGCTGTTTGATGAGCGCAGCTATTCTCTGCCTTTCCGCTTTTCAGCATGAGGCGGAAGCGCAGACTGTCGTCTCGCAATGCACCAACCCTGTTTGCACACCGGGCAAAGCCTGCGCGTTATACCGGTGTGTTGCCCCTCGGCCATGCCTGGACTGCGCCCCACCGCCTTCCAGCGGCCCAGGCTGTGAAGTTGGATATGCCCTTGGCAATGACGCGGACTTCGCGGGCGGCAATGTCCCGGACGTACTCATTGAATCTACGGATTACTGGACAATCGACGACTCCGGCGACCTGTGGTTCGACGGGTCATCTACTACAGGTCCGGTACAAGTCACGGCAATCACTCTACCTCCCAGTTGCGTTCAAACGAGTGGTTCGTTCGCGCTTCAAACCCCAATCGCCGAGTATGAGGGCTCGATCACTGTAGCAACGTTCACATATGAGGGCCTTGAAACCCAGTTTTACGCATGGCCACAAGTGTTCTACGACGATGGTGATAGGTCGTTCATCAACGTCGTCGATCCCGAGGGCAACATCGATTTTTATCAATACCCATGGCTTTCCCTGGGAGCGTATGTTGTCACAGGCATCAATGCATCAAACGGAGATTTGTTCGAAGGAGGCGGAACGGTAGAGCTTCTCATCGAGGCCGATGTGTCCGCCTAAGTCAGCCGTGGTCCATCAGATGGTATCCAAATTCTTACCAATTTGAAGCACTACAACTCGTCGACAAGGAGAGGAATATGCATGTGATGAAACGGTTCACACTCGCCTTAGTTGCCATGACCGGTTTAGGTATCGCACCGTTGATCGGTCAAACCCCGTCGCTTCAGACAGTTCCGCTAAGCGCCGACATCGATGTCGTGAACGTGCGCACACTTTCTGACGGCAACACACTGCGCCAGGAAAGGAAGATGAAATTCTATCGGCGCGCCGATGGCAGCACACGCCTGGAGGAAGCCAACCGGGTGGTCATCGTGGACAACGGCGCACGAACGGTCACTGTGCTTGACCCAATCTCGAAGACTGCGCAGGTCCAAGCCGCTCCAATGGTGTCGACGAACGGTAGGAAGCCAGTCGCGGCTCAACCTCAACTTCAAGTTGCCGAGGGCAGCCTGGGCGGGCCGAACATTTCCGCGAAGACCTATCTCGGAGTGCAGGTGATTGCCGGCTATAGTGTTCAAGGCGTTCAGCAATCGACAACCATACCAGCCAATTCAGCACTTGGGAACACCGCTCCCATTACCAAATCGATTCAGGTGTGGAGATCCTCCGATCTCCGACTCCCTCTGCTCACAGTCATCAGCGATCCACTCGGCGGCACCACAACTTCGCGGTACGAGAACGTCTCAACGTCAACCCCATCGGAAAGTAGCCTTTTTACGGTCCCGGCCGGATACAAAACTCTACCGGCTCCGCAGTCGCGCATTATCGCGTCACAAACGAACTGAAGGGCTGTTCGTCCAAGAAGTTTGGAGGAGTTGATAACGTATGAGGGTATCCCGGATACAACTCTCCACGCTCATCCTGGCCGCCGCACTCGTGCTTTTACCGCATCCGTGCGGCGCTCAGTCAAGCACTGGCTGCCCAGTGAAGATCCGTCATACCAATTGGCAGGCGGCCGGTTCCGGATTTTCTCCCTACAAAGTCAAAGGTATGGCCCTGCATCTCCAGTACATGAATGTCACCGACGAAGAGATAAGGGAAGTCGTCTTCGATGCCTCAACGTCTTATAGAGAACATGGCGCGATCGGCCAAAGCATGGTGGACAACTCTAATAAGTCACCCATTGCATCGGCGGCCCCACCAGGGAAGTGGAAGAAGGCCGAAATAGATGTCGGGTTGAGTGAACCGGGACGAACGAGATTGAGGGTTGCTGAAGTAACTTTCTTGAGCGGTCGTCACTGGGTGAATTCAACTCCTGACGAGTGTGCGTGGACGATCGGGCCATAAAAGTCCTTGGCGTTCGAAGGCAGCGATCGTGATGTCATCAGAGTCTGGTGCTTCGCTGCATAGCCACCCGCCTCTTCTCCAGGCGGCCTGCCGGCTGTCAGCAGACGTGGGGCTTTCCTGAACATCTAATCCGCATCGGCGGAATCTTCTCCCGCGATGCTACGGAGATCCTGTCACCTGCCCTAAGCAGCATCTCGAAATATCCTTCACTGAGGGTCCCGTTCCCCAGGTTCACTGTCGACTGGACTGGTTGGGGGTTCAGGACCTTAAAGCCGTGGGCCTGGAGGTCATTGAGGCTTAACCAGCATGGGGGACTGCCGCATTCGAACTTCGGCAGTTCATGTGCCAACATGCTTTTGCGAGGACGCTAAGGAACGTTCAATGGCGGAGCTGCGATCTCGTTCAGGTCGAACTTCGGAAGGTCACAGTTGAGTCGCGCTGTTGGGTTATCCTTCCATTATTGGCGAGTTGCGAAGTCCGGATGTTTAGCCGTTAATCGACTTCACTTGGAAGCTAAAGGCGCTACAAGGAGGTGCGGCGTATTGCCTGGGAGCCACACGAGTTCAAAAGATAGTAGCCGGTTGCCGCCAATAGCGTACTGGACTGCTGCCTTGTCAGAGGTTTTGACAGCGAGGTATGGCCGGGTTGGATGTTTCCGAATCTCACCGCACCCGCACATTTGCAACACGGCCAGAATGCGGGCTTGCGTGGACGGATCTGGCACACGTGACAAATCAACCACGACAATTCCTACATTGGCAGGCCAGCCGAATTCACTGGAACTAGCAGTTGTAGCGCTTCGCGTGCGTTCTTGCTGTTCGAGTACCTCACGCTGACGCCACTCGGTGTCAGCAAGAATCACTTCGACCATGCTCGCTCCCTTCTGGAAGTCAAGGCTGCGCCAAAACTGCATCATGAGTTCGATCGTTGCCGCATGATTCCATTCATCCTGTAGACCGTTCGCCGCAAGTCCTCGCGTAGACATCTCTTTAATCGCTTTCGCACGATCCAAACTGGTGAAATCAGCGCTTTGCCGATCCAACTTGTAACCGTCAACAATCATGTAACGCTTCAACTGTCTTTCGAGGTCGGCTTGGGTCTTACGTGCAACTATCCCACGTACCCGCTCATCGAGAGAAGTGTCCGGAAGGAAAGACGAACTACACAAGTAATACGGAACTCCAAGGCCATTGCCGAGCACTTGTACTACGTTCATTGCAACTGCGTAGTAAAGGGCGTCAGTAGGATCTTGCGTGACCTTTACATCCGATCCCAATCCAAAGCCGTTTCCTCCCACATAGAAACTGAAGCCGTGATTCTTCTCCGTCTGTTTCGCATCGATGCGGTAGACTGCCGTGGCTCCAGGGACTGCTATACCGTTGGGCAACTCCAGCGTGAGGCCAATCGTGATTGCTGTAACCGTGAGGCTGTGGTCCAGCGTCAATGATGAGTCACCAGCTGTGTGGCCGCCACCTGCAGTGCCGTCAAGACGACCATTTCGATCCCTTGTAAAAACCTGCGTGGACCCCTCAATGATGCCCGTCAACCTAAAGGTCGCCTGTGGTGGCTTTGGACGCTGACCGAGAAGCTGTGGCAATGCGATGCCGGACTGCGTTTGAGAATCAAAGGCAGCAGGCAACAGTCGATAATTCCGAATCCGGTCGCTTCCGAGCTTATCGAGCGCGTCGCGAACCCACTGAGCAAAGTCAGCCGGAAGTTGATTATTACCAGTTTGGTTTCCAAGGAAGTCGATTTCGATAGTGACCGGTTCCTGCCCAGAGGCCACGTTATATGCCGTTACCATGTTTCCAAAGCGCTTCAAGACTTCGTCAACTTGACGCGCCAATGAGAGCGCGGGAGGGAATATTCCCGCCTGCGCTCTCTGCCGGTCAGCTGACTTGTCACCAGCAAACGCTGATACAGCAAACACCATGACGGTGGCGGCTGTGATGAACTGCGTCATTGACCGGTGGTTCATTGTTACCCTCCTCACTTTTTCACAATGGTGATGTTGCTGGCGATGATGTCACTGGTTACAACGAGATTATTGTTGACTTGACCTTTCACCGTTACGGTACCAATGTTGACGGGCGTGTTAGAGGTCGTTGGGATGAATAGGGGGTGACTGAGGTCGACGACGATGTCGAAATTCCTTACGTGTTGTTGAGTTGTGACTGCAGAAGGTGATAGGCTCGCCTGTATTTGCGCCGGCGTCTTATCCAAAAGGTCAGCGTCTGTAACTGCGAAGTACCGGGTGTCGCTGCCCGAGATACTATCCCCGAAGACACGTGCCCGGTTTTGGAACATCGTAACCGTGCCTGTAATGTTCAGGTTTGTGGCTGGGGTGGCTGCTAAGGGTGTCGAAAGGGTTTGGGTTGACGGTGCATGCTGTCCCCAGGATGTAGCCGCAAGCATCGCTACGAAAATGATGACCGCATATCTCCATGCTTTTGACATAAGTTCAACTCCTTTCAGCATTTGCGGCGACCAGTGGTTGCGGTGGTCGCCGCAAGATAGGTTGACTTAGCGGATTACTACTCCGCCTAAATGTGCTGAGCTGCCGTTGCCAATCACAGTCACCGGCGATGCTGTCGCGGTCGTCAGGTTCGTCACAGAGCCGGTGACGGTGCTTCCCTGAATGGCAACGCCGCCCAGGTAGGCTGAGCTTCCATTTCCAACCACCGAAACGGGTGAGGCCGTTGCAGTCGTCAGATCGGTCACAGAGCCTGTAACGGTGCTTCCCTGAATGGCAACGCCGCCCAGGTAGGCTGAGCTTCCATTTCCAACCACCGAAACGGGTGAGGCCGTTGCAGTCGTCAGATCGGTCACAGAGCCTGTGACGGTGCTGCC
>Ga0302270_10005671_pt1 | contig 11295 bp, 9 predicted proteins | sample III_Bog_E2_3_FD_198773 | JGI IMG/M metagenome (GOLD analysis project Ga0302270, IMG submission 198773) | Peat permafrost microbial communities from Stordalen Mire near Abisko, Sweden - III_Bog_E2_3 | ecosystem: Environmental > Terrestrial > Soil > Wetlands > Peat | place: Sweden: Abisko...
AGATTGTAGACTTGTCGCCCGCCAGCTTTTTCCTCACCCGTTGTGCTGTTGTCCTATTCACGTTAGGCCGTCGGGGCGGGAGCGGGCTGCGGTGTGGGTTGCGGGGCTTCGATGGGCTCGTCCTCAGAGGGCTTGCCGTGTGCGGTGGTGTATTTGTTCATAGTGTGGGGGATACTTGTGAGACTTCCTTAGAACAGGATTTTCCCTGTTTGTAAACATTATTCGATTCTGCCTGCAACTTTTCTTCTGCGCGGGCTTCCTTCTCCAATGCAGTTTTCTCACCGTGGCAACTCTTGCAGAGGACAGCGTAGTCATCGGGATTCTCCAGCAGCAGCCGCTTCACGAAGGGCTCCACATCCTCCCAGCAGTTCAGAGGACCGCAGGGCTCCAGGTGGTCGAGCTCCACTTCCTTTCGAGCAAACCACTTGTGGCAGAATTTGCATTGGTGCTCCCACTTCAACTTGCGTGTGGGGTGCTGTGATGGACGACGGGATTGCTCAAGAGCAGTCTTCGCAGGTATCCAGGTAAAGCGAAACATCCTGCGCAGGTAGCTCCTGAAGGCAGACCAGAAGGCAGCTTCCGTCCATGTACCCATGTTACGGGTCTTGGGAGACTTCGGCTTCGGTGCCTTCTTAACCTTCACGAGAGCCAGGTCTGGCGATAGCGAAGCACCTTCGTGGGGTCGCACTCGTTGATCACGAAGTAGCCACCCCTGCTGCTCAGAACACCACCGTAGGAGTACTGCTTCAGCACCTCGTGGGGCTTGAGCAGGCGGTTGATGAGGTCGAGCCAAGCCTTCTCCTCGTTGTCGGATTCCGCAACCTCCACAGGTGTCATGGTGTGCATAAACGGCGTCATGGCTGCCAAGGGTGTTGCCATCGGTTGGACACTCACTAGGGAGGATATAATGTCCTCCCCCGGCACCATGTTGGCGATGACAGGGAAAATCCACTGGTCGAATTTACCCAGTTGCTCATCAACCGGCATGGCGGGCTTCTTAGGCTCCGGCGGGTGCTTGATGGACCTGCGCTCATCATCGCACTCACTGTCGATAAGGAGTTGGGCGAACTTGTCATCCCTCCCCTCCAGAGGGAGAAGCACAAAACCGGCCTCATCCTCCCAGTGGTTGAACACCCAGCCTAGCTCCTTCTTTTTACTGGACCAGGTAAAGGCGGCACGCTCCCCGTTCGGCTGCACAACCACCTCACTGTCATAATACGTGTACTTCTCTAGGGTGGGCTCGTTCCTCGGGGGTCTAGCAGGTGTTTTCACCCTACCCTAGAACTATAGGATTTCCTCAACGGCATTGGGCACCCACACATCTTCCTCAGAGTGGATATTCATGCTGGTTCCTTGGCGTATAGGTCTGCATCCCAACCTGTATCCCTTATGGCGTCCAGTGTACGAGGACCTCCCTCGATGAACCAGTACGCCATGGCACCGATGCCATGGATGACGTTCCACGCCTTGTCGAGCGCCAGGAGCTTCTCCTCATCAGTCTTCGCTGCCTCCAGTGGCGTCAACAGCCTGTGAAGATATGCGGAGCCATCCGAGAAACGGCAATGGCCTCCTGTGCCCATGTCGGCCATGCGTCCGTAACCAGACTTGCTCTGATCTGAGATGTAGTTGTAGAATTTGTCCCAGTCGGTATCAGGTATGGAGTGGTAATCTACAGGATTGCCCTTCTCATCCTCAATTTGGGGTCCATTGTCTCTGATCTCTGAGTTGATGCAGATTTTGATGATGTTCTCCATCGTCAGGTCTAGGGCGTAGTCGAGTTCGGCCGGATCGCGGATGCGCCCGCTACGCCCGTACTCCTTCCATATCCTGATCATCGGCTTGGCGGGCACGAGCTTCCACGGCTGGTGTTCACCCGGCTTGGCGCTCATTGCCTCGTACCAGATGTCGCCGTTGCCGGTCATATCATCATAGATGTCGTAAATCTTGCTCTCAAAGAGCAGGTCGAACAGGTTGTCTATGAAGGATCGGGCGTTCATGCGAAGGTGTAGGTGCTAGTAGCTACCACGCTCGGGGCAAATCCAGACTGGAATGCCACAGCCTGTACGACCACCGTCTGACCCTTGGTGCCTGTCACCTGGAACGGACCCATGTAGGTGTTACCGTCTGTGGGCAACTGCGGTGTGGCTCCATTCACTGTGTATTGGATGTTGCCCGTGCTGATGTTCAGGTTTGACGGAGGCGTGATGACGACATTGATGCCGTTGGTCAGTTCACCCGAGGGCGGGTGGATGACACAGTTCGCCAAGCCCGAAGCATTCACCGTGACGCCCGGCAGAGTCTGTGTAGCCACGCCGCCGAAGCCATCCGTTACTGTGAGTACCGCTGTTATAACCGTACCCACTGCCAAGCCTGTGGTGTTGTAGGACACGTTCGGACCCTGCAATGCCACATTACCCGGCATCACGCTCCAGTTGTAGTTGAGAGGGTCTCCATTCGGGTCCACGGCAGCACCTGCGAAGATTACAGGCTGACCGGCTATGGCCTGAGGGCCATTGACCACCTGACAGGAGGTGATGGAGGGCGGGTAATTCACCGTGAAGTTGATACCCGCACCCACAGTGGAGGACTGACCGCTGGTGTTGGTAACCGTGAGTTCGAAGTCATAGTTTCCAGGAGTGGGTACACTGATGATCCTTGAAACGGAGAACAGACTGCCCGTGCCAAAGTTCGTGAGAGGCTGAACAAACCCGGGGGTCGTGCCGCCATCCCAGAACGTCCACATCGGAGTGAGGAGTTCGCTCTGGGGGTCATAGCCCAACGCCGCAGCATTGATGGTGTAGGGCATGTTCACGTAAGCCTCGCTTGTGTAATCGGCTACGCTGATAATGGGAGGGTTCGGGGCTTCCCCTGCAAGGTAGAAGGGCAGCGTAGAGGTACCTCCATACATGTCGTACGCCGTAACCGTCATGTACTGGGACTGCGTCACCAAGTAATTTGGCACCGAGGTGCCCGTGGCGAAGACGGTGCCGGCCGAGTTCGTCCAGTTCACGTTGAAGGAACTCACCGTGCCGCTGTTATAGGGGTTAGCTTGCGGTGTGATGTAGGCCAGAAGATTGGTGTTGTAGGGCACCACGGAATCATTGGGGAACGCCTGCACCGCATTGATGAGGGGCGGTGTGTTCACCATGAAGGGGAGGATCACTGTGCTCCCTGTCTGGCCGATGGCGTCCACAACAGTGAGGGTGCCGAACTGGGTGCCACCCGCGAGGAAGGTTGTGGTGTAGGAGGGGTTCAGGGTTCCGATGACACCTGAATTTCCCACGCTCCACACATACCGCGGATTTGCGGCAACGACGTTCGCACTGAGGTTAATCGACTGACCTACCTGGTAAAGGTAGTTGCTGCCAGAGGGGGTTGCGTGGATCGAATTGATGACGGGCGGGGCGGGCGGTACAGAGTTTACGAGCGGGTAGGTGCTCACCGTCCTCAAGTCGCTGAATCGGGCTGCTGTTGATCCTGTAAGGTTGTTCGAGGCAGGATTTACCGGATAATTGAAAGCGTTGTCGATGATGGGCGAGTACAGGAGACTCTCATGCTGCGCCGGATACACCGTGCCCGAGTTGGTCACATGCGCCACCCACGCACCCGGTTGCAGGGGCGTAATGGGGGCGAACACTGACAGGGGCGTAAGCGTGAGAGGGTTTGTGACAACGTGAACAAGGCTCGTGTTTTCTGTACGCGCCGTGAACTGATAGATGGCAAGCTGGCGTGCCCATCCCCGGGAGGGCACAGTGCCATCATTTGTCCAGTCGATCGACACGCGCCAAGTTCCCAAGAGGCTCGTTGTTATCGGCACTGTCACGGACTGCCACACCTGCGGGTTAACGCCACTGCCATTGGGCATGAGCACGGCGGGAACAGACACGGGAGCCATGTTCGGAGCTTCCACAGTAATCGTCACGTAGAAGCCGTTAAAGTCAGGATCAAGCTGCCCGATGTTGCCCACCAAGAAGTTGAAAGTAAGGGGTGCGGGTCCTCCTGCGTATCGGCTCAGGATGAACGTCATGTCCCCCGCAGAATCCAAGGCAGCGACATTGTTCTGGAGAGCGAACGGGGTGGGATTGGAAAGAAGGGTAACCGGGTTTGTCACCGAAGCCACAAGTTGACTGTTGGTGTACATGTACAGGTCGGTGGGGCTCCCTCCCCTGTAGTTGATGTTCGAAATCGAACCCGACACGGAGATGACGCTTCCTCCCGAAGGAATGATGATGCTGCCACCTGAGAAGTAATCTGCCACCCTATCTGTGGGGCAGTCGGCAGTGATGACACCGTTCTGTGGGAATATCTGGTTGCGGGTGACAAGATTGCTCACGAACACGGGACCATACCCAAGGTTGTCCACGCTACAGTTGTAGGTGCTTCCGTCAGAGCCCACCAAGTACAGGCGGTCCACCACCGAGTTTAAGTCCTGTGCCCAGAGTGCCGTACCGCTGCTCTGGACTGTAGTAACCACACCCCCTGTAGGTCCAAAACCTGTGGTGGGGGACGGTCCCTGATGGTCGATGCTGCCTGCTGTGCCCTTGAAACTGTATGTGAATGCAGGGAGAGGGGACTGCGTTCCAGCCATCACAGCCATACCCGTAGCCATGATAGGTTGACCCGCCTGCGTGCCCAGTTTCCAAACAGAGGGCAGCGGTTGGTTTTCTCCCAAGCCCACCTTCTTGAACCTCGGATCAGCATCGTAGCTGCCATCACCACCATAGCGTATTACGGTGGAGTCCTCGTAGAAGCTTGTGACGGTCGGGGGCGTCGTGCTCACCTGACCAAAGCCCTGCGCCAAAACGCTGTAGCTGTAACGGTCACCCTTCAGGGAGTAGCTGAATGGAAGTGATGCTGCCACTACCGTGGAGGTGAAATTAGGCGTGTCCACCACCGTCAACTGGGCGTCCGACTTCGTGCCTCCGCTCCAGACGCAGAGGTCCTGCATCTTTGTCAGGGGGTTAACGCCCGAGATACTCACGTAGGGGGCTGTGATGAGAGGGGACCCCACAGCGATCGAGGAACCTGTGAAGCTTCCGAGTTCGTTCTGCCGCACGCGCAGTGCTACGGTGCCCGCATTATAGGAGGCATAGACGTAGTTGGCACTGTTTGGCAGTACGCCCACAGTGCCCGTGGTGTAGACGTTCCCCGCATTGAAGGAAGCGTACACTGACGCAGTTCCCGCCATGGATACGGAAAGCTGACCTACGGTCACGAAGGGCGCACCTACCGGAACATAGGGGTTCGTGATGCTGCTGGGCACAATGCGCAGACCCAGAGCGTAGGTGTTGCTCTTATTATTGACGATTTCTAGGGCAGGGCTCTGGGCAGTCCCTGTCCAGGTGTTCAGCTTCCACCCATGCAGGGGTCCCCATGTCCTGTCGGAAGGCAGGGCTGTGTTCAGTGGCACCTGCACTTGGGACATCGCCTCCGTTACAACGAGAGCATCCTCTGAAGTTTCCACCAAGGGCCACCACCAGAGTAGGTGATCTGTTCGGGCGGGGAGGAGAGCATCAACAGCAACAGGCAGATTACCCACAAGGCGCATGGGCACCAAGCTTCCCGAGGTTGAAGCCAGTGCAGGATTGATGGGACCCGGTGTTGGATTTGCCACAGCCTGTGACCTGTACGGAAGGGGCGGGCTTGCCGGTACCGTCGCAGTCGGTGTGATGTCTATGACGCGAAGCAGGTAGGGATTTCCGCCCTGGTCCAGCCAATCCATCTCAACCCCTGTGGAAATAGGCACCGGGTCACCATGTCCAGGTACGAAAGCGTTGTTCGACACCTCATCGCCACCTGCCAGGATACGCACCCGCTGCCAGGGAACATCGTCCGTGGTGGTGTAAGTGAGTGGAGATATCGTGGTACCCGTGGTGGATGACTGACCCAACGTAGCTGACCCTGAAAGAGTTATGTTAGAGGTAGGAGGCACGTATGTGCCTGCGGGACGGTTCTGATACCCCACCAGTCCTGCAACCTTGGCCAGATAGCTCGGCTCCGGGTTTACCGCGGTGCTGTCCAGTTTGGTGAATGCAAGTCCCAGAGTGCCTGAAGCTAAGGCCGAAGCTTGTACCAGGTAAGAGCCCGTCACCTGGTTATAACTTCCAGTGAGATACTGGGTTTCCAGGTTCACCCAGGTTCCAAGAGATTCCGAGGGTACAGGCGCACCATTCAGCACCCACCCCACTGCGGTGGTGCCCGTTGGGAGTGAATTTCCCGTTACGTTACCGAAATTGCTCCCATTAAAGGCGTAACTGCTTCCTGTATAGGGAACAACAAACAGGTCCGTATAGGCTGCAAAGGTTGTTGGGTCCTGCCAAAGGACACCCGCACCGAGGTGCCGGGGCAAGCGAGTAGCAGGTATGCAATCATCCTGGGCCAAGGTGAGCACTCGCTGAGCTCCAGCCACCAGGGAATCCATATCCAACTGGGTGGTGCTGATGGGCACCTGGGAACGCGGGAGGGGTCCACCCCAGGGACGCCAGGGAGCCGTGGAAGTGCCGTCCGACATCGCCAGACCATTTATCAGGTCGGGGTTGGCCTGCACCAGCGTGGTGCCTGAATCAGCCACTGTAAGGGCTACATTTGCGTCGAAATAGCTGCTCCTGAATTTTACGGTGGAGAGTTGGTCAAGGACGCTCAGTTGCTGCCACGCACCTCCGTTCGTCACAATGACGTTCATGCCGTTGAACGTGTCACCCGGTACGAGAGCCTGGGCGATAAGGTTCGAGGAGTAGTACCCGCTGTTGAAAGGTACAGTTGCGTAAGACTGTGCAGCACCGCCAGTAAACGTGTAGGTACCCGCCTGTATCACCCCTGTGGAGGTTCCCTGGGGGATGACAGTTAGATACGGGTTGTTGCCGTTCACACTCGTGTAATACGAGGATGAAGAGGGAGTTGAGTAAAGGCTCCCACTCTGCCACAGGAACCAGGGACCGTCCCGCAAAGAAGACGGGTTATAGAAGGGGTCTGGAAGTACTGCCGTGGGGTAGAAATCAGGCAGCGCATTCAGGTCCCCCACGGAGGCGACAGCTAGGTCAGGGCTCCGAGGAGAAATGCGGCTCCACAGGGGAATGAGAGCTCCATCATCATAGCCACACAACCGGGCGAGTGCCGCAAAACTCTGTGCCGTGCCCTTGATGCTGAGCCGCGGGAAGTATGACTGGACTATCTTTGCCTGCCGTAGGGCTGTCTCTGCGGGCAACTCATTTGGGAGACCCGGATAGAGGGTAGCGCCCAGAGAATCGGCTAGGAGTTCGATCTGATTTACGGAGAGGGTGCGCAGGGCGTCCGAACCCGTGACAGCCGCCGTAACCTGACTGGGGTCTATCTGAAGCTGGTTGGCGCTCCATGTGAGCAACCCAGGACCGTCAACGGGTGCTGTGCCATCATCCATCAGCGGGATGGTAACGGGTACCTGGCTCTGCTGGATATAGCTGACAAGGATGGTCCGAGGAGCCTGGTAGCCCGAGCCTGCCAGAGGCACCGTGGTGCTCCAGGGGTCCATCAAATTGCTTACATTGGCCGTGTAGTACCGAAGATCGGCCACTCTGTCCTGAAACCCGCCCACCACGGATGCAATGAGTTGGCGCGTATCAACCGCCTGAACAACAGGGGGCAGAAGGTTATAGAAAAATTCGTCCGGAATGTTCCCGATCACCACCTAACTGGTGCCGTTTCTACATGAGAATCGGGGCGTACTTGGCATTCTCGGGTAGCCTTGGTAACTCTCCTTGAGTTCCCAAGAGCCTCACAGATGAGCCTGTTTACCCAAGATGCATTCAGCTTGGGAGTCGGGAGAATACCATCCGACACACTGCGAATGCTCAGAGCCCTCTTTTCGTTTACTCTGAGTTCAACAAGTTTCATGGGGGCATCCTACCCCAAATCGTTTACACCACACATGGGGTGGTCACCTCCCTTCGTGATTCGCAAATAGCAAATATACCCTAGTTATAGGGTGAGTCCTACCTCTGATAAAGCACCTGTCTACTTTGTGGGCTACTGTGAACCAGACACCTGCGAAGTGTCGGGGGAGGCTTTCAGCACCCGGGACAAGGCACAGCACCACAATCTGTCAAACTTCGGCTCAAATCTTTCTTTGATGGGTTGGGGCTGGAGGTACAGGTCGGACACTGGAGAGCTCTTCACTTGGAATACATTCAATGAGGAGATGATCTGGGCCGTGAAAGGCTGGCTCCTGAAGCATGGGGGTCACCAGATTAAGAGGATAGACACCATCGACCGCTACAGCGAGTTCACATCAGGAGGTTCCTTTAACAGGTCGCATGGCTTCCACTACACCACAAAGGGCAACAAGCGGGTGAGGGTGCCTGACAAGGATTACTATGGCACCCACATTGGGGACAGTGCCACACGAGCGCACATCGACGCACTGTTTGAAGGTTGGAGTGGTCATCAAGAATACTGGATGGACGCCTATGGAGGTCTGAACAAAGCTGAGCAGGGTCACCTCTACTTCGCTGCCCACTACCTGAACATCAAGTACGACGGCTACAACGAGGCGGCGATATACGGCGGCATGTTTGCCCAGGGCTTTGTTCGCGTAGTGATGGGTCAGGCTCTCTTCGTAGACACCTCAGGCAGAGGTCTTACCCGAGCTCAGTTTCAGAACTTGAAGGACATGGCGATCGAGAAGGATGTGGACCTCATTGAGACCATCTACCCAGAGGAGGGCGGCCGTATCACGAAAACGCTTTACCAGTCCAGCGGTGAGGAAGTTCATGGAACTCCTGTGAGGGCGGGTATGCGGGTTGAATCCAACTATTCCATCAGCAATGATCCGCGGCTCCACTCCTGGTTGCTTCCTGATGGCACCTTCCAACCTGTGCACGGTAAGGGCAGCCATGCGGCGGCTGCTGTCCATCTGCTTAAGGATGTACCTGATAATCAAATCACGGTGCACATCCGGCAGTCTCTTGCCGCAGCTTGGGAGAGGGGCTGGGCAAGGATAACGCACTACGGTGGAGAGCTCATGGCTGAGACAGACGGTAAGCCTCTGACGAGAAAACAGGTGACCGCTCTCATCGACCTCGCCATAGAGACCCGTCAGGTGACCGTGCAACTCACCCAAGACAGTTCGTGGAGGACACGGCGCGAAATCTGGTGGAACCCAGATAAGGAAGAGGCTGAGGGTTAGCTGAACGTGCTGGAGATAGACACAGGCACATTCATCACCAGACCTGTAGCCCACTTAGTGGCTGTCACCAGGTAAAAGGGCGCTGTCGGTGTTGCATTGAAATCAAAAGAGCGGGTTTCATTAATCCGGTACACGGGTCTGCCCAACAGGCACCCCACCATATCGGAGAAGAATGCATTCTGTTCCGTGGGTTGCCACTGGGGAAGTGTGGCTATCACAGCAAACACCTCGGGAGTAACCTGCAATTGCTGGTACCTTCTCTCAGGTGAAGCTCCATCCTTTTCGATAAAGGCACCCAAGTACTCTATGGCATCCAGCAGGGAAAACTTGTGCAGGAACCAGGGGGTGCCTACGACGGGCGTCATGTCAAAGGTCACCGTTGCTGTGGAATCTCCTGCTACATGCATCCGTGGACCTGCATCCTGGGGGGTTACTCTAACATAGTTTGTAGCAGCCAACCAAGAGTTTACCCATTTTTGAGCCTCACTTCCCTCCTCCTGAACCTCCCTGGTAAAGTTTTCGACGAAGCTAAATCTTCTCATGGGTGCGTTAGAACAGTGTTCTTGTTTACAACTATGCCCAAAGTCGATATTAATAAAGTCGCAGAAGTGATGAAGAAAAACAACCTTGATCCCGCCGTCCTCCGGCGCATCATCGAGGAACTTAACTTGGCGTCCCAGCCCGACCCGGGCATGGGCGATGAAGAGACCGCCAAGGTGAAGAAGCAGTACGCCATCTTGGTCAGTGATCCCCACGGGCTCATCGAGACCGACTTCACCGGCTGGGTGCTCCAGATTCCTGAGGAAGAAAGCCCTCTCACCGTACAGGAGCGCCTCCTCAAGGCCACGTACGAATACAACGCCTCCAAGAAGGGGCGGCTCTACCCGGCGAAGACCATCGGGGATGCCATCGAGGCTGTGCCTGCCAAATTTTTCAAGGAAGCCGACCTCTGGATTAAAACGAAAGAGCCCGTTCTCATTCTCAGGACAAACAACGAAATACCAAAGGACACTCCCAATGTATGACGCAGAAGACGAAATCAACAAGGCTATCACGGTAAGCGACACCTCAGTAATCTGGCGTTCCACAGCCCCAGAACGCGTCTCTTGGCAGGTGTGGAAGTTTTCATTCCTTGACGCTCTCCTAGCAGCCAGCCATCTCCTTCCCGAGTCTGAATATCCGGGACCCCAGTACATCATCGCAGGACACAATGCCGCACGTCTCTTGGAGACGCTTCCCCAATTTTGTGGGGAATCAAGGGCACCCGATGGTTCCCTAAAATGGGATTCGGGTAGGGTTGCAATTATCCTAGGAACCATCAACAGGTGGAACGTGTACTTTCGAACGGGAGCGGGCAGCGTTCCCCCGGATGAGGCACACTTGTTCGGTGTGAAAACCCTGGTTAAGGTGCTTATCAGACCCTCCATAGAGTACACAAAACACGAGGAGATGTATGGCATCACCTACACAGGCCCAATTAGACCGAATGAGGCTTCCGTTGCCTCATAGGTGCCCCGCTCCCTAGGGATGAACTGGTTTAGAACATTGTGGCGGGTGCCGGTAGCGCCCCTCCCTGATCCTGTTCCCCCCGATGATGCTTCGTTGCTCAGTTGGTTAGAAGCCTACGACAAAGCCAAGAGAACGGTCCTTGATCAAGTACGTGGGAGTCCCCAAGGAGTCAGTGGGGCACCTACGTCTAACTTTGTGATTGGGAGCGGGGCACCTACAATTGAGTTTGAGCCCCCGCCTCCTCCACCGCCCATAGAAATAAGTAAGCGCAGAATTTCATTCACATGACGACAGAGGAAAGACGACAAGAGTGTGAAAAATTCCTCGCAAAGAATCCTTGGGTGTGGCCTGCCTTTCTTGAGAAGGACCTGCCTCGGGCTTCCTCCCGAATGATACTGGACCACCTCCGGTGGGAACGTCACGGAACCACTTATGGTGGAGGTAGGATAGACGGTTTCAAACTGAAGTTCTCAAACGGATTAACGCCCTTTCTCGCTCGAAAATTCCAGGAGGAGCACCCAGACTTTGCCTACTTCTTCAATGCCTCCAGCATAATACCATGAGCAAGACGCTATACGGACTACGTTACATCATCCAGGAACGCACACGCCAAGTAAGTTCCGAGG
>Ga0302270_10005686_pt1 | contig 11282 bp, 8 predicted proteins | sample III_Bog_E2_3_FD_198773 | JGI IMG/M metagenome (GOLD analysis project Ga0302270, IMG submission 198773) | Peat permafrost microbial communities from Stordalen Mire near Abisko, Sweden - III_Bog_E2_3 | ecosystem: Environmental > Terrestrial > Soil > Wetlands > Peat | place: Sweden: Abisko...
CGAACGTGAGGCGGCCCGAGCTTCCAAAGAGGTGGGCCGCTGGAGTGGTGCGTGACCCCCCCCTCTGCCTGGCGTCAGCAGCGGGCCCCCGACGCCCTAGAATATCTGGTCTGATCACAGTGATCAGTGGAGTCCCAGACATGGGGGTGATTGGATTCGACTTCGGTCGTCAAGGTAGGAGAAGCGAGCCGTGGTCTCCGGAACCACGTTAAAGAGCCGGAACCAAAAACAAACGCCGAGCCTCAGCTCGCGATCGCTGCTTAAGTAGCGACGTCCAGCCGGTCCCCGCCCTACGGATCGGATCTTGGGCGTCATTCAGTAGGGCTTACTCAATGGCTCACACCAACTGATCATTGAGGAAACTTTCGTTGGTTACGGGGTGGCACTGCCCGCCGGCAGAAGTGCCACCCTCGACAACCTGATGTCGGCTGCGCTCGGAGAAGGCCTACTGCGGCTCCGGAGGACGGGGGTTCGAAACCCCCCACCTCCAAGAGCGGTCCGGCTGCACACGTGCAGTGCGGAACGCTGTTGGAGGTGCCAACTCCTGGCTGGACACAGATCGGACACGAAGAGACACGGATGCGTCTCCTGGTGCTGCTGGCGTCGTCGCCTCAGCCGGAGAATTGAGGGAACTTCTCGCGGATCGTCGCTTGCACCTCGTCGACCGTCCCCGTGGCGTCGATGGTGACGACGAACTCCTTGCGCTGGAAGATTTCGAGGAGCGGCTTGGTTTGTTGGTGGTAATCCGTCAACCGCGCCGCCAGTGCCTCTGGGTTGTCGTCGTCCCTCGTTTTCAACGACCCGTGGCAGACGTCGCAGATGTCATCGACCTCTGGACGGTGGGCGATGAGGTTGTAGTCCAAGCCACACTGCGAGCACACTCTCCGGGAAAGGACCCGACGCCTCACCTCGTCGTCCGGTAGGTCGAGGTTGATCACCCCGTCGATGTCATAGCTCTCGAGGAAGAACTCGGCCTGACGGGCATTTCGCGGAAACCCGTCAATGATGAACCCGAAATTCCAGTCGTGCGCGGCCAACCGATCGCCGACAATCTGCTCGACCAGGTCGTCACCCACCAGCTGGCCACTGGCTACGGTCCGCCTGACGTGCGCACCGAGCTTGGTGTGGTGCTGCACGTTCCACCGGAGAACATCGCCGACGCTGATGTGCTCCATGGCAAAATCGTCCGCGAGCAGCTTGGCCTGCGTCCCCTTTCCGCTCCCCTGGATTCCCATGACTATGAACTTGCGCATCCTCTATCGCTCCGCAGGGCCTCGCCGGTAGTCGGTCACCTGACGACGAAGCGCGCCGGGACCCAGTTCTGGCCGTCGATGGGAGGCCGCTGGTAGGCGCGCCGTTGACGGGGTGGGAGTGCCACCTCTTCGTGGGGAACCTCGCCGTGCGGGACCATTTCGAGCAAGTGGCTTATGACGTTGAGTCGGGCCGCCTTCTTGTCGTCGGCGTCGACGACGTACCATGGCGCCTCCCTTATGTCGGTGTACGAGAACATCTCGTCTTTCGCTTCCGCGTAGTCCACCCAGCGGGCGCGAGCCTCGAGATCCATGGGACTCAGCTTCCACCGTTTGCCGGGGTTGTTGATGCGGTCAGTGAACCTGCGCTCCTGCTCTTCGTCGCTGAGGGACAGCCAGTACTTCACCAGGATGATCCCCGAGCGGACGAGTGCTCTCTCGATTTGGGGACAGGTCCGGAAGAACTCCGTGTGCTCCTCCTCGGTGCAGAATCCCATCACCCGCTCGACCCCCGCCCGGTTGTACCAGCTGCGATCGAACAGGACGATCTCCCCGGCGGAGGGAAGGTGCGAAATGTACCTCTGGAAGTACCACTGGGAGCGTTCGCGCTCCGTAGGGGTCCCGAGGGCGACAACTCGGCAGTAGCGGGAGTTCAGTCTCTCCAGGATTCGCTTGATGGTCCCACCCTTGCCGGCCGTGTCACGGCCTTCGAAGATCACCATGACCCGCAAGCCCTCGTGGATAACCCATTCCTGCAGCCGGACCAGCTCGGTCTGCAGGCGGGCCAACTCCTTCTCGTACTCGACCTTCGAGAGGGTCCGAGGGGAAGCATCAGCCCTCACCGACCGCGGCGACGGTTCGGCTCCGCTCAACAAGGCGGCATCGCCCTCGGGTGCCCTTGCGCCGGCTGCGGGTGGCTTCGTCGCTGTCTTTGCCATTGACTACGGCACGGTAGCGACCGCTGGAGTCCACATCGTTTCCGGCGGGTGAATTCTGGCCCCTGGGGAGCCGACGGCGAGATGTTCATGAGGCCGAAACTCGCCCTGGCAGCGATGCCAGGCCGTTGCAGATGGAGAATCCGAACCGCCGGCCCACCACTCTCAAGAGTTCTGCAGAATTGGCCGATTTATTTCCGATGAGCAGAGACGGCCGCCGCCATCACGTGCTGACGGGTCTGATCCGCAACGAACTGGTGATCCGGAGCGTTGCGATGCTCGCGCTCGTCTGGGGTGCGGTGTATCTCGGATGGCGCGCCATCGACACGTGGGAGAGGACAGAGCCGGCGTTGTTCCTCCTGTTGTACGCGTGTGAGCTCTTCGGGTGGATGATGCTGGTCTCGTTCTGCTTCTTGGCGTGGCGGATACCGCCTCCGAAACGACCGCCGATTGGTCGCCGGCACAGTGTGGACGTTCTTGTCTGCACTTACGACGAGGGATTGGACGTGCTGGAGGCCACACTCCTGGGCTGTGCCGGGATCACCTACCCGCACGTGACCTGGGTGCTCGACGACGGCCGGAGGGAGCCCGTCCGCGCTCTGGCGGAACGAACGGGCGCTCGGTATCTCACCCGCGACGACAATCGCCACGCCAAGGCGGGCAACATCAACCATGCTCTCGAGATCGTGGACGCCGAGTTGCTCCTCGTCCTCGATGCGGACCATGTCCCGCAACCCGACATCCTGGACGCGACAGTGGGCTACTTCGACGACCCCAAAATGGCCGTGGTCCAAACCCCACACGACTTCGGCAACCACGACTCGTTCCAGCACTTCGAGACCGGGCGCCACGACCAGAGCATGTTCTTCGAGGTGATCCTGCCCGGCAAAGACCGCCACAACAGCGTGTTCTGGTGTGGGTCGGCCGCCGTCATTCGACGAGAAGCCCTTTTGGAAGTTGGCGGCGTCGCCACCGAGACCATCGCCGAGGACTTCCACACCACCATCAAGCTGCACGCCCGAGGTTGGAGGTCCCGCTACCACGGGGAGACGTTGGTCCAGGGTCTCGCCCCGCACGATCTGTCGTCCTACCTGCTCCAACGTGACCGTTGGGCTCGTGGGAATCTCGCGGTGTTCCGCACCGCAGAGAACCCGCTGCGCACCCCCAATCTGTCGCCGGCCCAGAGGCTGAGCTACGCATCGTCACTGCTGGCGTATTTCGTTCCGCTCCAGCGCTTGGGCCTCCTCACCGTGCTGACTGTCATGCTTCTGAGCGGCCAGCTCCCCATGCACGCCACGCTTTCAGGTTTCCTCATCTTCTGGCTGCCTTGGATCGCTATCGACCTTGCTGCCTCAACGCTGCTGTGCCGAGGACGAGCCACCCTCTGGGACGGGACGTATTCGCTCCTTCTCACGCTCGAGATCTTCGCCAGGGCAGCTCGGGTCGTCATCGCCCCCACTCCGTCGACGTTCAAGGTCACCCCGAAGGACGGAATCGACGACGGAGGATGGCGTGCCATTCGCCAACTCCACATGGTGGTGGGCATCGGAGTGGTTCTGCTTTCCGCCCTGGTCTTGCGCGGGCTTGCCGCGGGCGGTGTCGTTCCGCTGCCGCATCTGGGTGGCCCGCCATTCGTGATCGGAATGGCGTTGGGAGTCTGGGAGCTTGCTCTCGTGACTGCGGCCCTGGGCAAGGTCAGCCGACGCCGGCAGCTGCGTCGCCACTATCGGACGCCGACCGACATGGGTGGGTTCGTCGACGACACCATGGTGCGAATAGTGGATCTGACCCCGACTGGGGCGGGGCTCCTCAGCCCGCGCAGTCTTGAGATCGGCAAGCTGGTCGACCTGGTGGCCGACCTGCCGAAGGTCGACGGAGGGACGCGACCTGTCCGGCTGCATCTCACGGTTGCCTCGTGTCATTTCGATCACCAGCCGACGCACGGTTGGCGGATCGGTGGAACAGTCGCGCCCGTCGGCGAGCACGACCGCCAGGCACTTGTGGAGTACTGCCATGTCGTCGCCGCCCGGTCCCGCCTCACCGAGAGCGGGCGCCTGTTGGCGCGGATAGAGGTGCCGGTCCTCGACTCAGCGGCCCCAAAGGGGCTGACTGGGAGTCAGCCATACCCGAGTAGGGCGAACCGAAACCACTCCGTGAGCACCTGACGGCGTGACCGCTCATTGAACGAGGCCTGGCAGCGTCTGGCCGCGTGGGTTCGATCCTCCAAGGGTTCTCGCGCGGCATCGCAAAGCCGTTGGAGGTGCGCAATCACCCTCGTCGCGGTCGATGATCTCGTACACCCAAGCCTTGCTCGGTGATGCCCGCAGCGTCTCAGCGGCGGGCGTGTCGTCCCCGCGGGCGGCTGGCGAGCAACAGCATTGTCCCGATCAGCACGAACAGGACCCCCGCCCCAGCGAGATCCTGATCGCTCCGGGTGAAGCCGGAGGCCGCCAATTGCGTCGCTCCGTTGCTCTTCGCCGCGGCGTAGGTGTTGGTGAAGGTGACCACGGTCGCAGCCGAGGACGTGTCACTCCCGACGGTCAGCATGGCCAGATTCCCCGGCACGGCTGTCCCGTTGGTCGTGATCGCGGACGTCGTCGTCACAGAAGCGCCCGGCGCCGCGCCAGTCGCGGTTTCCGAAATCTGGCAGACCGCGGGGAAGGGGATCGCCAGGCCCGTCGAAAGACCCGCCGGTGTTGCCTGCCCCGGCGTGACGGTCAAGGTCGCCGTGGCGCCATCGTCACATGACGCCGAGATCGTGGCATTCCCCTGCTGCGCTGCGGCATCCCCCTGAACGATCTTGACGAGGTCGAGCGTGCTCGGTGCCACCAGTTGGTAGACGAAGTCGCAGGTGAGCACCGGTGCGGCCGCGGTGCCGAGCTCGACTTGGAGCTGATCCGGCCCGGCCGGCGTCACAGGCTGGCTGGCGTCGCACGTCGGGGCGGCCGCCAGCACCCAGTGGCCGCCCGATGCGGGGTCAGGCGCGAGAGGCTGCACCAGCCAGGTCCCGAGCAGTGGATTGGTGCTGTCACCGGTTGCCGCCGCCGGGGTCCCTGCCGTGGTCGTGGTGACCGACTGGTCCAGTTCCTCGCCGTACTCCGAATTGAAGCGAGCACCGAATGTGCCCGTCCCCCCGAGCGTCGTAAACCGCACCACCAGTCCGCCGATCGCCTCCAATTGATTGGTGAAGGTGCACGACGCACCACCCCCGACGGGGACGGTGACGGTCACGGTGGTCCCTGTGGCGTCCTGCGTCCCTCCGCCGGTCGTCACGCAGATCGTTCCCACCCAGGCCCACTGCCAGCCCGGTGCGGGCGCCGGCAGGTTCTCGGTGATCGTCCACTGGCCGGCAACAAGGTTGGGGATCGTCCCTGTGCCCGCGTTCTGGTTACCGGGCTGCACGGTCAGGCTCACCGTGGAGACCGTGTTTGTCGGGCTCGTGGCCGTGTAGCTGAATGCCTGTGGCAGGACCCCGGACGGCATGGGACGACCGTCGGCGGTCAACACCTCCTTGTTGATCTCACCGGACCCCGTCGGAGGCGGCGCGAGGCCGTTGGTGAAGGTACACGTCACCGTGTCGCCGGCCGCCAGCGAGATATTGACCTGGTCGTTGCCTCCGGGAACGGTCGAGTTCGGATCGTTGCCCGAATAGGTGACGGCACTGTCCCCCGATTGTGAGACACAGGTCAAACCCACGAGCTGGAACCCGTCGGGGATCGTTTCGGCCGCCGTCCAGGGCGCATTGGTGCCGGTCTCTCCCCTGACGAAGGTCTGCTCTGCGCTGGTCGCGTTCGCCGGGACGGTCACGGAGAATGCGCCACCTGGGTTGTAGGAGACCGACCCGGCGAAGTCGAAGGTCTGCGCAGCCGGCAGTGCCTGGTTCAGGCTCTTCTTGATCACAATGGTCCCGGCCGTCGGCGGCAGCTGGACGTAGAACGCGTAACAGAACACGTGTGACATGCCAGAGGGAAACCCGATCCACTCCACATTGTCCCCGTTGACATTGTCCATGGCGCACCGCAACGCTGCGAAGCCGTACTGATCACCCAGACCGTTGAGTGGCTGCGATGGCGTCCCACCCATCACCCACAGGTTCCCCCGGCTCGCCAGGGACAGTTCGGCGGAGGTGAGGGTGAACGTCGTTGCTCCGGCGATCTGCTGGCCGGTGGGGTTGCCATTGGTGTCGAGGAGCGGCGTTGACGCCTGGGTCGTCACCTGTCGGTTGTTGACGCTCGAGGTCCCGGTGACGTAGCTCAGGTTGGTCCCGTTCGCGTTACTCGCGATGCCGCTCCCGAAGGCGAACGTCCAATTGGGCAGTGGTTTGCAGGAGGTCTGCGGCGCCATGCCGTCCTCCACCGACGGGTCGACGGCCACAAAGTTCGTATAGGGCGTGTCCGGACCGAGATCCTGAAGCGATTCCATGATGTTGTTCCGGGCTCGGTTGGCGAACACGTCCGTGTAGGCGGGACAGGCGCGGGCGGCCATTGTCACGCTGTAGTCCACCGCGCCGTTTGCACTGGTTGCCGGTTGCGCCGCTCCCGACGAGGCGAGCTGCCAGGAGGCGAAGAACAGGACGAACCCGCTGACCATCAGTGCGGCACATGCAGCTCTGATGACCCTTCGTGGCCTCACCTTCCGCACCTTAGTGAGCCGGGCCCATCTCTGCATGGACCACAATTTCAGGGAACACGCCAACGACGCGGTCCGGGGCGCGATTCACCAGTGCCTACTGGACGTCTGATGCCTCGGCACTCCGCAGTCGTCGGCAGAGCACGCCTATCACTGCGCTCATCACCTCTGTTTCGCCCAGGAACGATTTGAAGTTCCAACTCGCCAGCGAGAACGTCCGGAGATCACTGGTTGCCCTTACTGTCGCCGATCGGGTTCCACCATCGAGAAGAGCGATCTCACCAACGGAGTCACCCGGGCCCAAGTCGGCCCGGTGCACACCATGGGACAAGACTTCCGCTGTTCCTTCCAGGATGAGGAAAAACCGTCCGCCACCTTCGCCCTCGGCGACAACGTCTGCGCCGGCCGGGAACGACATCTCTTTTCCAGCGTCGCGGATTCTCTTCAGCTGCTTCTGCGGAAGATCCCGGAACAATTCGGCAGCCTGCAATGCAGCAATGATCTCGTTGGCCATTCGCGTTACCTTCCAGGTCGGGACGACTATATCGAAGTCGACATCGGGCGGACATGTCTCGAACCGGTGCGGAAGGTCCGGACGAGCAATTGCTCGCCCGCCACGGGTCGTGGTCGAGGAGACGGCGGCCACCCGAAACCCGGGAGCTCACAGCGCCGAACATTTCCATAGGCGACACCTCCCTGTTCAGCCACGTCTCCTCGGCGCTGGCTGTCCCCTGGCAACCGTCGCGTACCGCCGGTCATGCCGAATGTCCCGCCGCCTCTGGGACTTTCCTCCCTAGATGCAATCGCGCCGTCGCCGTACGGTCGTTCTCAAGCGATGTTGGTGACCTGATTCCCACCGCCAGGACGGTTTCAGGGCACTTTCATCGTGCATTTGATCCGTACCAAGGAGGCAGTGGTGACCCTGACAGAAGAACCGACTACCGCAACGAGCGCAGCCTCCCCCGAAGTGTTCATAGCCCCAGGCCGACCGGGCAGCCTGGTCCAAGTCAAGCCGCGCTACGACAACTTCATCGGCGGCGAATGGATCGCTCCGGTCAAGGGTCAGTACATGGCGAACGTGAGCCCGGTCAACGGCCAACCCTTCTGCGAGGTGGCCCGCTCCACCGCCGAAGACGTCGAGCTGGCGCTCGACGCCGCCCATGCCGCCAAGGACGCGTGGGGTGAAAGCTCGCTGGCCGATCGGGCTGCTGTGCTCAACGCCATCGCTGACGCGATTGAAGCGAACCTCGAAATGTTGGCCGTGGCCGAGACGTGGGAGAACGGCAAGCCCGTGCGTGAGACCCTGGCCGCCGACCTTCCCTTGGCCGTCGATCACTTCCGCTACTTCGCCGGGGCCACCCGATCGCTCGAGGGACGCTCCACCGAGATCGACAAGGACACGGTCGCGTACCACTTCCACGAGCCGCTCGGCGTCGTCGGCCAGATCATCCCCTTCAATTTTCCGCTGCTGATGGCGGCATGGAAGATCGCACCCGCCCTCGCTGCTGGAAACTGCACCGTCCTCAAGCCGGCATCGCCCACCCCGTGGTCGATCCTCAAGCTGGCCGAGGTCATCCAAGACGTGGTCCCGCCCGGGGTTGTGAACATCGTCACCGGGCCGGGAGGTGAAATCGGCAAGGCCCTAGCCTCGAGTCCCCGTATTGCCAAAATCGGCTTCACGGGAGAAACGACGACGGGACGGCTGATCATGCAGTACGCCGCGCAGAACCTCATCCCCTCCACCGTGGAGCTCGGTGGCAAATCCCCCAACATCTTCTTCGCCGATGTGATGGACCAGGATGACGAGTACCTGGACAAGGCCATCGAAGGGCTCGTTCTCTACGCCTTCAACAAGGGTGAGGTGTGCACCTGTCCGTCGAGGGCGCTCATCCAGGAGTCGATCTACGACCGCTTCATGGAGCGTTGCCTGGCGAGGATTGCCGCCATCCGACAAGGAAACCCTCTTGACCCTTCGACCATGATCGGCCCCCAAGTCTCGGTTCAGCAGATGGAGAAGATCGCGTCCTATGTCGAGATCGGGTCGCAGGAAGGTGCCACGTGTCTCATCGGAGGAAAGAGGGCTCATCTGGGTGGTGAGCTCGAAGGCGGCTACTACTACGAGCCGACCGTGCTTAAGGGCCACAACGCAATGCGCGTCTTCCAAGAGGAGATCTTTGGGCCGGTGCTCGCGGTCACGACATTTACCGACGAGGCGGACGCTGTCAGGCTCGCCAACGACACGCTGTACGGACTCGGTGCCGGCGTGTGGACCCGCAACGGAAACCTGGCCTATCGCATGGGGCGTGCCATCAAGGCGGGTCGGGTGTGGACCAACTGCTACCACCTCTACCCGGCCGGTGCCGCTTTTGGTGGCTACAAGATCTCCGGAGTCGGCCGTGAGAACCACCAGATGATGCTCGAGCATTACTCGCAGACCAAGAACCTCTTGGTCAGCTACGGCACGAAGCCTCTCGGGTTCTTCTAGAGGATTCATGGACGAGCCATCGCAGGTACCGGGCGTCATTGCATCCCCCGCCGCGCTGGATGCCATTCACGAATTGGTCCGCGAGGTCGGTCCTGTCATGTTCTTCCAATCGGGCGGGTGTTGCGATGGCAGCCTTCCGATCTGTTTCAACGACGGGGAGTTCGTCGTGAGCGACCACGACGTGCTCCTGGGCCGTGTCGGGCAGTGCCCGTTCTACATCGACCACCGCCAGTACGAGGCCTGGAAACACACCCAACTCATCCTTGATGTGGGTGAGGGTGATCCGGAGGGGTTCTCCCTCGGGGCCGGCAAGGACAAGCACTTCATCATCCGGTCACGGGTCTTCGGTAACGACGAAGTCCCTTCCATCTGATCGATTGCCGCACGACGTAGCTATTCGGAATCACACAGCAACTGAAGGAGAGAGCCATGCGAGCTGCCGTTGTTCATGCCTTCGATCAACCCCTGCGCGTCGAAGACGTGGCGAAGCCTGAGCCTGAGTCAGGGCAGGTGGTCGTCAAGGTCGAGGCCTGCGGGCTGTGCCACACCGACATCCACGCCGCCCATGGTGACTGGCCGGTCAGGCCACAGCCACCGTTCATTCCAGGCCACGAAGGCGTCGGCCTGGTGGAGCGCCTCGGAACAGGCGTGAAAGGGCTCTCTGAAGGCGACCGTGTCGCCGTACCATGGCTCGGATGGGCCTGCGGCGCCTGTGAGCTTTGCGCATCGGGTTGGGAGACCCTGTGCCCCAACGCCCGCTATACGGGCTACACGGTCAATGGCGGGTTCGCCGACTACGTCGTTGCCGAGTCTTCCTTCGTCGGACGGGTTCCCGATGCGGTGGACCCGCTCGACGCCGCCCCGCTCACCTGCGCCGGGGTCACGACCTACAAGGCCGTCAAGGTTTCCGGCGCCCGGTCTTCGGACCTGGTCGCCGTGTTCGGCATCGGCGGCCTCGGCCACCTGGCGGTGCAGTACGCCCGCATCGCCGGCGCCACTGTGGCAGCCGTCGACCTCATTGACGCCAAACTCGAGGTAGCCAAGAGGCTCGGCGCCTCCTACACCGTGAACTCTGCTCGCCAGGATCCGGCGGCCGAGTTACAGGCTCTCGGAGGCGCCGACGTCGCCATCGTGCTCGCCGCCTCCCCGAGAGCCTACGAGCAGGCCTTCGCCTGCCTTCGCCCCAATGGGACCCTGGTCGGGGTCGGCTTGCCGGCCGACAACACCATGCGGCTGCCCATTTTCGAAACAGTCCTCCGTGGCATCAAAATCGTTGGGTCTCTGGTCGGGACCCGAGTGGACCTCAAGGAGACCTTCGAATTGCATGCCGACGGACGCACGGAGATAGTACGAGAGACCCGGCGTCTCGAGCAGGTCAACGAATCGATCACCGAAGTGGTGCAGGGTGAAATTGAGGCACGGATTGTCTTCGACCTGCGGAACTAGTCTCCGACCGGCATTCGAAGAAAACTGACATGCGAAAACGCCGCAGGCAGGAGTTGTTCCATCTTTCTCAATATCCATTTGGCGAATACCGGCTCGGCGTTACCGGCAGTACGATGCACCCCACACAGCGCGAGCACGGCCTCAGCAGTCGGAGAACGTCTTGTCTTCCCTAGTAGCAGCACTACCCGCGGCAGAGGCACTCTTGCCGCCACGCCCGATCGCTCTTTCCTTCCAGGACGTCTCCCACCGCTACGGGGCCCGCACCGCCCTCGACCGGCTGAATCTGCAGGTGGCCCAGGGCGAGGTGCTCGCACTCCTCGGACCGAACGGGGCCGGCAAGACCACCACCATCTCAGCGCTCCTCGGTCTCCTCCAACCCCAGGAAGGCCGGATCCAGGTTCTCGGCAGCGACCCACGCCAGGCCGTGGCCGACGGCCGAGTGGGTGCGATGCTCCAGTCCGGCTCCGGCATCGGCCTCCCGCCTGGGGTGCGCGTCGACGAGGCCCTCGGCCTGGTCCGGAGGTTTTACCGACGGCC
>Ga0302270_10005696_pt1 | contig 11266 bp, 10 predicted proteins | sample III_Bog_E2_3_FD_198773 | JGI IMG/M metagenome (GOLD analysis project Ga0302270, IMG submission 198773) | Peat permafrost microbial communities from Stordalen Mire near Abisko, Sweden - III_Bog_E2_3 | ecosystem: Environmental > Terrestrial > Soil > Wetlands > Peat | place: Sweden: Abisko...
CTCGCGGCGATCGCCCGGTGTTTTGCCGGGATTGCTACCAGGCGCGTAAAGGAAGCAGTGGCGGGGGCGGCGGCGCTTCACGAGGCCGCGGCCGTTTCTAGAATTCAGGCGGTCCGATGAGGGCAACCACATCGGACTCATGCTTCCCCACCCAAACAAGGTGAGCTCCACGGCGTACGTTGACTCGGCTCTGGACGCGTTGACCGCACGTCGGTGGTGACTACTCGGTCATTTTTCGAACAGCAGGGATCTGCGAGAAATGAGTAAATTGAAGGGCAGACCCTGGAATCAGGGCTGCCCTTTTGGTTTTCAAGTGACGCCACCTGCGTTGGGGCGGAAGCTCGCTATTCGCTCGCCCCCGCTTTGTTACTTGTCACCGGTTCCAGAAATCCGAAGATTTACATGTGGGTTTGATTCGGGAAATCGGAAGATTCCGAACTTCGATTGGACCCGTCCCATTCCAACACGGACGCCGGCGCTCTCGGAACGCAACTGATTGTCTGACCATGGGAGGACTACTCCTAAAAAATGGCCTCCCAACTGTCCTTCACTGGATTTGCATGGAAGAACCTGTGGCGCAGGCGGCTGAGAACCCTGCTGACTCTGTGGGGAATCGGCATGGCGATTGGGGCATTTGTTGCCCTGGTTGGCTTTTCGCGCTCGTTTGAGCACGAATGGCTGCGTCTCTACTCCAGCAGCGGCACCGATATTGCCGTGGTCGAAAAGGCGTTTCTCAACACTTCTGTCGACGCATCTCTTGAAGGCAAGCTGGCTGCTGTGCCTGTGGTGGCGCAGGTCAGTCCCATGATCTTCAATGTGATTGACCTTACTCCTGAGGTCAATGCGCTGGTGTTTGGCTGGCGCGCCAATTCCTATGAGTTCGGTTCCCTCACCTTCCAGTCGGGACAACACTTCGAGGACGGGAAACCCGAGGTGATCATCGGCGACGCGCTGGCAACCACGCTGAACAAGAAGGTCGGCGAATCGCTGGATATTCAGGGCTCCACGTTTAACGTGTCTGGAATCTATCATGGCGGGACGGCCCTGGAAGCAGGCGCTGTGATTATGCCGCTGGATCAACTGCAACAACTCTCGAACCTGCAGGGGAAGGTTTCCGGATTTCACGTCCGGCTTCGTCCTGCGCCGCCTGGAGAAGCTCCCGACCACTATTTGAAGCGGGCTCAGAATGAGATTGAAGCCGCGCTGCCGGGCCTGAACGCGCAACTGGCAAGCGAGCGAGCCAGCAACAACCAGTTTGTCGCGCTGGCTCATGCCGTGGCGTGGGGCACATCCTCAATTGCGCTGCTTATGGGTGTTCTCGGCATAGCAAACACCATGGCAATGTCGGTTTTTGAGCGGACACGGGAGATCGGAATTCTGCGCGCGATTGGCTGGAAGTCCGGCCGCATTGTGCTGCTGATCGAGACGGAAGCAGTAGTGCTTGGGTTCGCTGGCGGGATTCTCGGGCTGTTTTTCGGCTGGGGCTCTCTGCGCCTTCTGTCGATGTTGCCGCAGACGGCGAGCATCGTGTCCTCGTCGCTTGATGCGGGACATTTGCTCAAAGCGCTCGGGCTATCCATTCTTTCGGGAATCCTGGCGGGCGCTTATCCCGCGTGGAGAGGTTCCCATCTGTCGCCGGTGGAGGCGATCCGGCATGACTAGCCCAATCCTGGAAGTCCGCAAGCTCTGCAAGAGCTACGATGAAGGCCGCATTGAGGCGCTTCGCGGGGTGGATCTAAGCATCACGGCCAGCGAGTACCTGGCGATCAGCGGACCGAGTGGGAGCGGCAAGTCGACGCTGTTGCAACTGCTGGGAGGGCTGGATACGGCGACCACCGGCGAAGTGCTTTTTCAGAATGCCGCACTTGGCTCGGTAGTGAACCTGGACGAGTACCGGGCGCGGCAGGTGGGATTCATCTTCCAGGCGTTCTATCTTTTGCCGACCCTAACCGCGGTTGAAAACGTGCAAGTACCGATGCTGGCTTTGGACCTGCTGCCGAGCAACCGCGCCCAGCGGGCCGAGTCGCTATTGAGGGAAATGGGTATGGAACACCGGCTTAACCAATATCCCAACCAGCTTTCCGCCGGAGAACGTCAGCGTGTGGCGATCGCCCGTGCCCTGGCCAACGCTCCGTCTATCCTTCTGGCGGACGAGCCCACCGGCAATCTGGACAGTTCAAACTCCGCCCGCATCATGGAAATTCTCACCGGGATACAGAAGCAGCGGGGCATGACGCTGATCATCATCACACATGACAATGAGATTGCCAGCTGCGCGCCGCGACACATTCGCATTCGCGATGGAAGGATCGAGTCATGAGACCTATCTTCACTGTTGCTGTAACGACGCTGCTGTGCGCAATGCCGGCAGTTGCCGCAAGCGATGTGGCTGCGGTGCTGAAGGCTCCACAGGAGCGGATTGAAACAGCCGACTTTCGCGCCAGCGGGCACCTGGTGCGCGTGGATGCCGATGGCAAACGGACCAGCGATGCGATCACGATCAAGGCGCACTGGTTTCCCGGTGTGCTGCGGGCGCTTGTGGAAGTAACTCCTTCCGCCGGCGCCAAGCTGGATGCGCGCACTCATATCCTGCTTGAAATGCATCCTGGTGGCCAGAATGTGATCGGAATTGCTCACCCAGGGGACAAAACTCCGGCTACACTTCCCTTCGACAAATGGAGCGATGGCCCGCTCGGCCCAGGATTCAGCTTTGAGGACTTCCTGGAGATGCAATACTTCTGGCCGGGTCAGACCTTGGAGAAAGAGACGACCTTCGGCGCACGGCAGTGTGACGTTTTGAAGAGCACACCGGGCGCGGCGGACAAGACCCATTATGCCGGAATTAAAACCTGGCTCGACCACAGTATCGGATTTCCGGTATATGTAGAAAAAACCCTGAAAGGAACTGGGACGGTGAAGGAGTTCACCTATCTTGGGCTGCGCCACGATGGTGGTGTCTGGTCCGCCAGCCAGATGGAGTCAAAGGTCCGAGGCCAAGGTGGGTCGACTCTGCTCATCATTGATCGGGGCAGCGCAAAGGCAAATCTCGGGATCGGGGATTTTAGTCCCGAGCAACTCACGCGGTTTTAGGATTCCTTATGGTCGCAGTTCTCTGGATTCTCGCCGCCGGCGCCGCACTGGTTGCTACTGGATTCCTGTACCAGTTCTTCGGGGCGCGACGCGACCGCAGGCTTTATGCCGGCCTCGGACGCTGGATCGATATCGGCGATGGGCGCAAGCTTTATTTGATAGAGAAGGGTGCCGGCGGACCGACGGTGCTTTTTGAATCCGGGATTGCAGCGACAAATCTAAACTGGTTTCATGTCCAGGAGATCGTCTCGCAGTTCACTTATACGGCATCCTACGATCGTGGCGGGCTGGGGTGGAGCAGCCCCAACCGGACTGCACGCACTCCGGGCAACATCGCTTTGGAACTGCACGCGATGCTGGAGGGCGCCGAAATCAAGCCGCCGTACATACTGGTGGGACACTCCTTCGGCGGACTGGTAATGCGCCGTTATGCGTTGCTTTATCCCGAGGATGTGGCCAGCGTACTGCTTGTTGACCCCATGCGCTGTGAGGAATGGCCGCCGCTGAATCCCGGCAAGCAGTCTGAAATCGACCGCGGCAAGAAGCTTTCCAGGATCGCGATTTCAATTGCCCGTTTTGGACTGGCGCGGCTTGCCGTGATGTCACTGCTGTTCCGGTCAGGGAAGACCGCCGACTGGCTTGCCGGGGCCGCAGGCAATGGCGGGCGGCACGTGCTGAGACGGGTGAAGGACGAGGTGGGCAAGATGCCCAAGGAAGTGCAGCCGATTGTGGCTGCGCATTGGTCGCGCCCCGGGTACTACGCGGGAATGCGAAGCCATGTGATGTCGGTCCCTGACTCGGTGCGGGAGATGCAGGACGCTGAACCGATCCATGGAATCCCGGTGGTGGTATTGACGCCGGGGAAATCGACGCCTCTGTCCTGCGAGAATCTTGCCCGCATCGGCGACAACGCGCAGCAGGTGATTGCGCTTGCGAGCGCGCACTGGATTCATCTGGATGAGCCGGACCTGGTAATCGATTCGATTCGCGAGATGGTGATGGCCGTTGCCGCGGAACCGGTTGCAGCTTCTGTCTGAAGCGGCAACGCAGGTCATAGATTACAGATGGCAGGTTACAGGTGACAGATGAAGATGGAGAGACACGATGGCCAATGGTTGGCTTTTGTGGGTTCCCACCCATCGAGCCATGAAACTGCCCGATGGATCGGGCACGGGAAGTTGCTTGGGGTACCCAAAAGTCTATACTTCGAACTCGGGGTGATAGATGGACTTCGACTACGTCGTGATGCCGGGAATCCTGGTTGTCATTGCATTCCTGGTTATCTGGTGGAGCATTCGCCGTATGCGGTCGTTGGGGGCGCCTAACTTTCGCAGGGGTCGCAGAGTCACGGAACGAGTGGTTTTATCGCTCCTTGTGCTGCTGGTGGGAGTCGCAGCCGGAAGCAGTGCGTTCAACGCGGTTGCCCTGCAGGTTGCGCGATTGAGCAACCCTCCGCAAGGAGCTTTCTATACCGTGAATGAGGCACGGATGCACATCGACTGCACCGGTGCGGGATCGCCGACGATTGTTCTGGATACGGGGTATGGCAACAACGCGCTCACCTGGGAAAAGGTGCAGCCGGAATTATCGAAGACCACGCGAGTGTGCTCGTACGACCGGGCGGGTACCGGTTGGAGCGAGCCGCAGCCTGGGCCGCGCGATGCCGACCATATTGTGAGCCAACTGCACGAACTGCTACGCCAGGCAAACGTGAGCGGACCCATCGTGCTGATGGGGCATTCGATCGCCGGCATGTATGTACGAGCCTACGCAACGCATTACCCGGCCGATGTTGTGGGCATCGTGTTTGTGGATGGTTCCTCGCCGGAGCAATTCCACAATCCACTTTTCACGACTGAGCTAGGAAAGCAGCCGTGGCTACTCTATCGAGGCATGACGATTCTCGGCGTTCCGCGCCTCATGTGGATGCTTTCTCTTCACTCGCCCGAGCTTGATGCGCATGCGACAAAAGTGGACGCCGAGGCGACATTTCAATCACATGTTGTGCCGCTTCAACAAGAGATGGGCAGCTTTGTACAGTCTGCGGACGAAACCATCCACACCGGGCCGTATGGCGCACTGCCGATTCTGATCTTCACGCAGGACACGGACCACCCATCGAAGGGAATGGCACAATTCGCCAGTTCGTGGAGTCAGATGCAGGAGGCTTTGAAGAGGCTCTCCACGCGCAGCCGCAGGATTATCGCCAGGGGAAGCGGGCACTACATTCATGTGGAGCGAACTGACTTGATCGAGAAAGAAGTACCGCCGTTTATTGAGCAGATCCGCGGGACGGTTCCGCAGCCAACGAACTACGGCACAACCGTTACGGAATAGGATGCCCTGCGAGTCTGTAAGTCACCGGGAATTACTTTCGTTCTCCCGCTTCAAAGGTGGTCCAAGGACCGGCGATCATGTCATGCAAGATCGGCTTTTGCCACGCAAACTCCGGATGTGCCGCGAGGAATGGCGCTGCGTGGAAGTCTTCGCCGCAGGGATGACCGGCCCGGCCGATGAAACTGAGCTTCTCCGCTAAATCCGAGTCCATCACCTTGCCCGTAACCGCGCCGCCGGGGCTGTATGGCGGATCTTCCCAGACCTTCTCGCCAACGGGCGAAGTCTCCTCATGCCCGCACAGGCTGCGCTTGCCGGCATCGATCTTGTGCTCGTAGCTGTCCTCGTGATCGGAGAGATAGGCCTCCGCAAGCGCCGTATCCAGCTTGCCGTAGTGCTGCTTCATGAACTCTTCCGCGCGGATGTGGCGCGCGTTCATGCTGCTCTCCGGATCATTCGGATTGAATCCCGGAGTATCATCGCGGATTAGCGCGGGATCCGCCGAGAAGTTCGATGAGACAAAATAGCCATCCTTCTTTTTTGTCAGCGGCGTTTGATGAAGGCCAAGCTCGAGGTAGCCGATCTCCCCGGTCTTGCGGTCGCCGATGAGCCATGAATTCGCATAGCCGCCATTGTTGCCCTTGCGCATGATGGCCGCATATTCATCGATCGACGTGGCATACTGCATGGCCTTGCGGGAGCGCTCAAACTCCGGAATTCCATCCACGTCAAAACCCTTTGCCATGGGCAAAGTGGTTTCCGTAATCATGAGGCCGCTGGCGTTAACGCCAAAGTCGTCCTGGCTCGTGATGACGCCGGGCATACCGTCCATGAGGATGTGCTGTCCGCTGGATGGGACGACATCGAAGACCACGGTCCAGCGTTCGCCCTCCGCATACGAAGACCAGTTGCTATGGGCGATGACAATCTTGCCATTTTTTGTTGCCGATCCGGTGGCGACAAACGCGCTGCATTTTCCCGGAGCGACGGCAGCGGGCGGATTGGGTCTGCCTTCCTTCTTATTGAGGGTCGGAAGGTAGTATTCGCTGAGCTCGATGTCGCCATTCAGGGCCACGATATCCCATAGGTCCAGCTTGGCCCCCTGGGCTTTCAACCCCTCGGCGATCCCTTTCAACTCCTCCTGGTATTCAGAATCGAGATGCGGCCACAGAATGGTTCTGCCGGCTTCGCGGAAGAAACTCCACGGACGCCTGTCCAGTTGCGGAGCGGTGACCGTGTAGACGTGAACGTTGTCCTCGATCTCACGCGCCAAAAGATAACCGTGCTGAAAGCCAATCTGCTCCGGTGTGCCTTGCAGATGGACATAGGTCCATCCCCCCTCGTTGAACTTGTATGCATTGTTGAGACGCGGATCGGGTGCAGCGTCGAAGGCGGAAACAGGAAAAAGAGGTGGTTGCGGCGGAGGGCCTGCCAGGGGCGCAGCCAAGAGAGGAGCGGTCGACGAAAGCGAAGCGAGGAAAGAGACGAGGGTAAGGGAAAGCACACGATTCATCGAGAGATTCTCCGGGAATGCCCTGACGATACCACGCCCGAGTCAGATTGCTTGAGTATTCAGCGCTTTTTGGCCGGTTTGGGAACAGGTTTTTTGACCGCCTGATGGCTGGCCTTATGGGGCTGAGAAGGCTTGGCCCCTTTTGAGCTGACGGGAGCCGGTTTACCCTTTGCCTTCACGGGGACGGATTTTGATGGACTTGCCTTTGCCTCCGCCTTGACCGGGGTTTTTGATGCGGCTTTGGCCGGAGCCTTGGCAACTGGCTTAATCACGAGATGTCGCTGAGCGGGGGCCGCAGAGGCCTTCTTTGACGGCGTCTTTGGCGCGGGAGCGGCTTTGGCTGGCGTGGCTTTCTTCGCTACGGGAGCAGGCTTCGCTTTGGCGTGCGACTCTGGCGTTTCATGCGGGGCACTGACTTTTGATCGCGGCTCGGTAGCCTTGGATGCTTTGGCGGCTTTTGCGGGAGGCGCGGCGGAAGCGGATGCCCTGGACCCGTGCTTCGCCGGAGGGGCGACCGGTTCAGCTTCCTCATCTTCATCCTCACCATCGCCATCGAGGTCCGCATTCAGACCAGCTCCAACCGGTTCCACTTCGTCGGAAATCTCGGTGTCCAACTCAACCTTCGGAAGGGCAAGGCCCAGACCTAAATCTTCGTCGTCATCGGCAACAATGTCATCCAGATCTTCGTCCGCATCCGCATCGACGTCGGCGTCCTCATCGTCATCGTACGAGGACTCCTTGATCTTCTCAGCTCCACGCTTGGCGCGCGGCCTCTTGATGGTGACTTGCGGCGGAGGCGCGGGCGGCGAATGAGGCTCGAGAAAAGCACGAATCTCATCCGGCGTGGTCAGGCGGCCGTCAATCAGTTCCAGGAAGATGGCCTTCACGATCTCGCTGTAGGTTGCCAGTTCAGGAGTGACACGCATCTCCTGCATCACCGCATGAGGGATGCGCTGGCGTGCTTCCGGCCAGACCTTGAGGAAGAGATCGAAGCGTTCTTTGACCGCGGTATCTTTGCTGGTAAACCCAAGCCAGAGAATTGCTTCGGGGTCGTACGTTGTAAAAAGCTTGTAGCTGGTGGAGGGAGTCGCGTTTTCCTTGGCGAGTAGTACCCTGGCAAACCCCGCAGCCATCGAGTCCAGGCTGTTCCACTCTTCAACAAAGCCGGGGCGCAGCAGGGATTTCTTTAACGCCGCAAGGTCTTTGGAGGAGAGCTTTGCGGTGAGCAGCTGCATTTGCGCAGCGGACATGTCGGCGTGAACACCTTGCAGCAGTAGTTCGACGGCCAAGGCATGCAGGGCGCTCAGTTTATCCTCGTCCGCTTTAGCCGCGGTCCAGGCCGGGAAAAGAACCGACATCCATCCTTCGGCCTCCAATGCCTGCAGGATCTTCAGCCCCTCTTCCTCGTGACCGATCTGCTCCAGTTCTTCGCTTCGGGCGTGAGAGGAAAGAAATTCGATCATTCCATCGCCTTTGGCATTCTCGTAGCGAGTCCTGGTTTTGGGATCGAGTTCCCAGCCGAGCCGCGCCAGGTAACGGGTTGCACGGATGAGAAGCGCAGGTTCCTCAAGAAAGCCATAGTTTGAAACCAGGCGAAGTGTCCGCGCCTCAATATCCGCGGCACCATTCATGGGGTCCATCAGCAGCCCGAAAGAACCCTCGTTCAGCGAGATGGCCATGGCATTTGCGGTAAAGTCCCGGCGGCGCAGGTCATCCTGGATGGACGCCGGATGGTAGACGGGCTTTCCCGGCTTGGGATACTCTGTCCGATGCGTGCTCACCACGTCGACACGGACCGTGCCGGGAAAACAGAAATACAGGGTTTTTGAGGCTTCATCCTCGCCCCAAAGTTTGCCGCCGAGCCGTTCAAGGCTCGTTTTGAGCTTCAGTGCATTTCCGTGAACGGCAACTTCCAGGTCTCGAACGGCATGTCCGCTGGTGAGGTCACGGACCGCATCTCCGGTGAGGAAGAGGATCATGCCGGCGTCGCGCGCTGCCTCGCGAATTTGTCGCAAGGCATTTTGCTGGTCGGCCGACAGCCGGTTTTCCAAAAGATAAATGTAGTCAGCCATTCGACATCCCCGCTTCCAGTGCCTCAAACCGCAGCCAAGTGTCTGATGTTGCTGCGCTTAGCACACGCCCAGACCGAGGGCGCAAACCAGTACATTAACACAATTGAGCCCGGTTGGCTAGGGCTCTTTGAACCAGATTCGCAACAGTGTTCCACAGCGGCTGTCTGCCCCTCACCTGGTTTCGATTCCGGCAGGCCCATCCGTGGAATGCCCCAATCGTGCGACAATCCAAAACGATGGGTTCTGTTCGCAAACCCGTGATTGTGCGCAAGTTTTCGCGGGAGTGGTGCGCGGGCTATGCGGGCGCAGGCTTCTGTGGTGAAGACGCCGACCTGGAGATCCTTGATCCCGCAGGCAAAGTGCTGCGAATGGAGTGGGACCAGGTGAAGTGGGTCTGCTACGTTCGGGACTTGCCGGCCGCTTCAAGCCAACAGGCTGACCCGGAGCGGTTGCTGCAAAAGCGCTTCACCACCCGGCCGCGCACCGCGGGATTGTGGCTGCGGATGACGCTGACGGACGGCGAAGAGCTGGAGGGCCTGGCGACCAATGACCGCAGCCTGATTGAAGGCGCGGGACTTCTGCTGACTCCACCGGATACTCGCTCGAATACGCAGAGAATCTTCTTGCCCCGGAAAGCAATCCAGACACTGGAAGTAGTGAGCGTGATTGGCTCGGCAGGCCGGAGGCGCGGCGCGGTGGGGAGCGTGGCCGGTGGACGTGGAAAGCTGCCAGACCAGCCGGATCTGTTTCCAGACGAGCTGGATACGGCGTGAGAACAGCTGATTCCAGTACAATCTCATCGATGAAGCTAGGCGAGTTGGCAGTTAGACTTGGCGCGGAGTTGCGCGGAGACGCGGAACTGGAAGTGACTGGTGTAAAAGGGATTGAGGAAGCGGGACCGACGGAAGTCACCTTTGTAGCCAACCCAAAATACACAGCGCTGGCGCGCAAGACAAGAGCAGCAGCGGTGCTGGTGGATCCTGATTTTCAGGAGATTGCCGCGGCAACGCTTCGCATCAAGAATCCGTATTTGGCTTTTTCCCACGCATTGGGCCTTTTCTACCAGCCGCCCGCCTATCCGCCGGGAATTCATCCCACGGCGGTTATCGATCCGACAAGCGTGATCGGAGAAGGGGCGCATATTGGGGCGTATGTTGTTGTTGGCCCCGAGGTTCGGTTGGGCGCTCACGCCACGTTGCTGCCGCACGTGGTGCTTTATCCCGGCGTCAAAACAGGCTCTCACCTGTTTGCCCACGCGCACGCGGTGGTGCGGGAAAACTGTATTCTGGGCGACCATGTGACGCTGGAGAACGGTGCGATCGTGGGGGCGGACGGATTCGGGTTTGCACGGACTGAAGCCGGCCACTGGGAGAAGATTCCCCAGTCGGGACCGGTCCGGCTCGGGAATCGAGTCGATGCATTGACCGGGCTACAGTGGGAGAAACCACCATCGGCGACGGAACGAAGGTCGATAACCTGGTGCAGATCGGGCATGGATCGAGGGTTGGAGAGAATACGCTGGTCTGCGCGCAGACAGGCTTGGCCGGCTCCTCGGTGATTGGAAACAACGTGATTCTTGCCGGACAAACGGGCGTAGCCGGACACTGCACGGTCGGAGACGGCGTGATTCTGACGGCGCAATCGGCGGTTTCGCACGATGTGCCGCCGGGCAAGACGCTTTCCGGCTCGCCGGGATTCGACAACCGGGTCTGGTTGCGAGCGGTCACAATTTTTCAGCGGCTGCCCGAGCTTCTAAAGCGGCTTGACCGGCTGGAGAAGAAGGTTGCGGCCCACACGCCACATAGCGGCGAAGCACAGGAAGGCGACGGCACGGAATGAGATTTCAGATCCGGATTCACAGTTGGATTCTTGCGGCGATCACTCTTCCGGCTGTCGGATTGGCGACGGGGTGCCACTCGTACCACATTGAAACGACGGTGGAGAACCGGACGGGCGGGGCAATCCAGCTTCTGGAAGTCGACTATCCGAGCGCGAGCTTTGGGAGCGATACGCTGGCGGCGGACGGAGCGTTCCACTACCGGATTCAACTGCGCGGGGACGGCCCGTTGAAGGTGCAATACACTGCGGGCGGGAAACAGGTGCAGATTTCCGGACCGAACCTGGTGGAACGTCAGGAAGGGTCTCTGCAGATTGTGTTGTTGCCAGGCGGCAAGGCTGAGTTCCACCCCGACCTGACGCCCGCGCAGTGAATTTGGATTCTTGGGAAGAATGCCTCTGAGGGCCTGGAGGCCCTCAG
>Ga0302270_10005697_pt1 | contig 11265 bp, 8 predicted proteins | sample III_Bog_E2_3_FD_198773 | JGI IMG/M metagenome (GOLD analysis project Ga0302270, IMG submission 198773) | Peat permafrost microbial communities from Stordalen Mire near Abisko, Sweden - III_Bog_E2_3 | ecosystem: Environmental > Terrestrial > Soil > Wetlands > Peat | place: Sweden: Abisko...
GCATTTTCTTTAGCCCGGTCATTCTTCGGCACTACACATATAGGTCGCACCTCATCCACCCGCAGGTTCATCCCGCTTCCGCCCCTCGCCGACCAGCACGTAGTAAAGCAAGGATTCCAGCGGCATCTTGGCAAGTATCTCGTGGTCAATCATTCGCTGTCGCTCCTTTACAGGCCCAACTTCGGGGATTTCAGATACTGCATTCGGGGTCGTCACCGCACTCAACCTTTCTTCGCGCCTGCTACTGGGGACTTTGCTCAGCGGTTGGCTCGCTTCCCGGATCGAACCCACACCCCCACCGCCCGCGTATCCCCGCACGAAACTTCTCGCGCTCCTCCGGAGTCATCTTCTCCCACCGCTCCGCCATATGCCCCCTCCAACCCCTCCGCCCGCGGCATCCGCCGTGCCGATGAATCCCGCCAAACAGAATCTTGCCCAGGATCATCAGCCCCAGCGCCTGCAGCCACGTAATCGTGCGCAACCCGAAGATCGCCGGCATCAGCCAGTTCCACAGGTGCTCCACCACATACCCAAACAGCACAAACGCAATCGACGCCATCAACGCGATCGTCAATCCCCTTACAACCCGTTTCACTCTCATCGCACTCTCCTCATTCCGCCCCAAAATCTTCCTTCATCTCCTGCAACCGCTCCCGCAGATGCAGCACTGCATATCGTTTCCGCGAGAGCAGCGTGTTTACACTCACGCCCGTCTCCTCGGAAATCTCCTTGAAGCTCCGCCCCATCACCTCATGCGCCACAAACACCTCGCGCTGTTCCTCCGGAAGCTCACTCAGCGCCTCATCCAGCGCCTCCAGCAGAACTCCGCGCGCATACAGCGCATCCGGTCCCGCGTCCGCCGATGGCAGCAAATCCTCCAGCGTCCGCGTCTCTTCTTCGGCTTCCACCGGCTCGCTCAGCGACACCGCCTTCTTCCGCCGAAACAAATCCGTAATCCGATTCCGTGCCACGCGGTAGAGCCACGCCGTCACCTGCTCTGCGGGCTTCATCATCCGGTACGCGGAGATCAGTTCGTAGAACACATCCTGCAGCACATCTTCCGCATCGCCCAGGTCCAGCACTCGCTTGCGGATAAAACTCCGCAGTCGCGGCTCATCGCGCTCGACCGCCTCGGCAATCAACTGGTCCTGCTCGTCGACCGTCAAGTCCCGGCTCTGCATCGTGCTCCTGTGCAACCGGCCCCGCGTTCATCAGAGCCTAAGTGTGTTAACGGATCAAAACGTGAAATATTGTAGGCATTCACCAACAATCTTCTACGCAATCCACCCCCCCGCCGTTCCCATCCGCAAAATGAGCGGGCCACGCGAAAAACTCCCTCGCTCCGCTAAAATCATCTCTGCATTCTGGAGCCATCATGATCTACCGCGTCACCCTCGCCGCAACCCTCCTACTCGCCACAACCTTGCCAGCCCAGACCGCACCACCCCCCAACCCTCATCCCTACACTCAGCTCTACGTATTCGGCGACAGCTACTCCGATTCAGGCTCGGGCTATATCGATACCAATGGCCCCACCGCCGTCGCCTACCTCGCCCAGCGCCTCTCGATTCCCTTCACCTACTACGGTGACCCCAACTCCAAAGGCAAAGGCCTCAACTTCGCCATCAGCGGAGCCGGCTCCGGAGCAGGCGCAGGCCGCCGCTATCCCACCGGCGAGATGCTAGGCATCGGCATGAAGAATCAAATCGACAACTTCGTCGCCTTCACCAAGACCAACGACATCCCCAAATTCGATCCCGCTACCACCATGTTCTTCTTCGCTGGCGGCCTCAATGATCGCGGCAAACCCGACGGCTATACCCGCACCAACATCGAAGCCGAAATCGACACCCTCTACGACCTTGGCGCTCGCCGCTTCATGATCGCGCTCCTGCCCACCAAAATCCCGCAGTTCGCCACCGCCGGCACCGCCTTCAACCCCGACCTCGCCAAAATCCCCGCCGACGAACTAGCCAAACACTCCGACATCCGCATCGCCAACTCCAACTGGGGCCTCTTCCTCGACGAAGTCATCACCAACCCCGCCAAATACGGCATCACGGACACTACCCACCCCTGCGCCGGCCGCAACATCCACCACGAAGACACCACTCCCTGCGCCTCGCCCGACACCCACTTCTTCTACCACGAAGGCCATCCCTCCACAGCCGCCCACCGCGCCGTAGGCGACATGCTCTACCAGGAATCCCTCACCAAATCCCCCTAACTCGATCGGAGCCACAACCTTATGGGACCCGTCATCCTGAACGTAGTGAAGGACCCCTGTATTTGTCTTTGGCCGCGCCATCCCGATCGAGAGCCTCACATATCGCTCTTGAGATGTGGGCTCACTCTCCTCCTCCTCGCCGCCATTCTCCCCGCGCAGACAGCCGCCAAACCGCGCCCCTACACCGCCCTCTACGTCTTCGGGGACAGCTACTCCGATACCGGTGCCGGCTTCCCATACGCAGACGGCCCCACCGCCGTCGCCTACCTTGCCCAGTACCTCAACATCCCGTTCAGTTACTACGGCGCACCCGATTTCACAGCCAAGTCCCTCAACTTCGCCGTCAGCGCTGCCAAAACCGGCTCCGACCCCGGCCTCCGCGAAACCCCCACCGCCCTCTTTCGCCTCGGCATGAAGAATCAGGTCGACGAATTCGCCGCCCTCCTCCACTCCGGCGAAATCAAATTCGACCCCGCGCAAACCATGTTCTTCCTCGCCGGAGGACTCAACGACCGCGGCTCCTCTCCCGGCTACACCCTCGCCAACCTCGAAGCCGAGATCGACACTCTTTACGCCCTGGGCGCCCGCCGCTTCATGGTTGCGCTTCTCCCCACCAAAATCCCCGCCTTCGCCTCCGCCGGCGCCCAGTTCAATCCCGAACTCGCCCGCATCCCCGCCGATGCCCGCGCCAAACACCCCGACATCCGCATCGCCAACTCCGACTGGGGGCCTTACCTCGACGAAGTCATCACCCACCCCGCCAAATACGGCCTCACCGATACCACCACCCCCTGCGCCGGCCTTCCCGCCCTCACCCCAACCCAGCCCCACTGCTCCTCACCCCAAACCCACTTCTACTACTACACCGCCCACCCCTCCACCGCAGCCCACCGCGCCGTCGGCGACATGCTCTACACCGAAGCCCTAACCAAATCCCCATAGCCTGCCCTGAGCTGGTCGAAGGGATCAACGCGGGCTTTCACCGCGCCTACCTCGGGGCCAGCCTCTTGCGACCACGCATCTACTGATCACCTGCTTCTGGGTACGCCAAGCCTTCAGGCTTGGCTCTCAGCTCCGCCCAGAAAATCAGGAGGCTTTAGCCCCTGGGGCATGCTCTGGAGCGATGCGCCCCAAGCCCATTCCCTCTTACGGCCGCGCACCCAGCGTATTGCCCTTCACCGCCGCCACCATAGGCGTCACCACTGGAGCAGCCGCCCCAACAAACTCCACCAGCACGCTGTCGGCAACATTCGTCACCCAGACGTCCCCTGAGCCGTCGATGGCAATCCCATCCGGCTCATCTATCTGCGCGCCTGTTAACCCCGACGGCGTCATCACCGCCCCAGTATTCGAGAACTCCGACAGGTTGTCCCCCAGCGAGTTCGCCACCCACACATTCCCCGCCCCATCGATCGCCAGGCACTCAGGCCGGTACAATCCGCCACCCACAAAGCCCGACGGCGGCGACAGCGCAACGCCCGAGTTCGAAAACTTCGCCAGCGCCGAATTCCCCGCGTTCACCGCCCACACATTGCCCGAACCATCAATAGCGATGCTGTCCGGCACATCCAGCCCGCCTCCCGTATAGCCCGCGACCGGCGAGATCGGCGTCCCCGAACTCGACAGCTCCGTCAAGCTGTTTCCCAACTGATTGCTGACCCACACATTCCCCGTCCCGTCGATCGCAACGCCAAACGCTCCATCCAGATAACCCGATCCGTAGCTGCCCACGGAAGTCCCGGCATTCGACAGCACGCCGATGCAGCCCGCGTTCTGCAGTCCTTCCGCGTTGTACACACCGGCGAAGCCAGATTCATTCCCAAACCAGACCTGGTTCGAAGCATCGATCGCCAAGCCATGCGACGAAGGCCCCGCGCAAACCGCAAAGCCGCTACTCGGCGACACCGGCGCGTATCCGGAGAACTCCGACTCGCCCGTGCCCGTAAGATTCGCCACCCACGCATTCCCCGTAAGGTCGATCGCAATCGCGGTAGGCTCTTTCAAACCGCCGCCCGCGTAGCCCGTCGCCGACGAGAACGCCAGCCCCATCGGCGAAAACTCCGACAAGTGTGACGATCCCAGGTTGGCGACCCACACATTCCCCGTCGCATCGATCGCGACGCCCTGCGGCCCGCTCAGCCCTCCGCCAAAGTAGCTGACCGACATCGTGAAGTCATGCGGTGCCGCAGCCAACACCGGCACAAACGGTGGCGAGCCCGGCAGCAGCCCATATAGCCCGGAGATATTCGCTCCCGGGTTGTGCGCAATGTTGATGGCCGCCGTCGCCGTATCTGTCGGGACCACCACCGGCGATCCGGCCGCCACACTCTCAGCGAACAGCGTCGCGCAGTTCCCGGAACTGGCCGCACTGCTGGCAACGCACGCCGCCAGAACATCTGCCAGCGTATTGATCTCGGCCTGCGGCACAATGCCATTCGTCGCCGGCGTATACGCATAGGCCACGCCCGCCGCCAGCGAAGAAATATTCGCTGCATTCGCAAACGCATTCGCAATCCCCACCAGCGCCGCCGCCGACCCTGAACTCGACACATGCGTCGCATCCGTCGCGAAGCCCTCCAGCGCATACGCCGCCACCACCGTCGACACCTCATTCACCCACACATACGGCAGCGCGCTCACGCTCCCCGTGTTCGGACAAGTCCCCACCGCCGCCAGCAGCCCCGCAGCGGAGTTGGCCTCGCCGCCCACCGTGCCGCCCAGCGCATACACATACATCTGCGAGCCCGCCACGCAACTCGCGCCGGCCCACGTAAAACCTCCATCCGCGCCCGACAAAACATACGCGCCAATCGTATCCGAGTGTCCCGTCGCCGCAGCATTCAACAGCGAAACCGAAGGCTTCCCATAGCCCGTCGTATTCGCAGCCATCAAGTAAACGTGTGCCCCCACAACCGGCTGCTTGCCGTCGTACACCACCCCATTCGAGCCGCCGGGCGCCACAACCGACATCAGCGCCACGCTCGCCGCGCTGTTTTTCAGACCGCTCTGGTCGACCACCGTCAGCACCACCACATAGTCCCCGGCCGTCGTATACGTGTAGCTCGGCTTCGCGCCCGAGCCCGTCCCACCGTCCCCAAAACTCCACGCATAGGTCAGTACCTGGCCTTGCGGATCGCTCGAGCCGCTCCCATCCAGAGTCAGCGCCGTCCCCACCGTCCCGCTATACGGCCCACCCGCATTCGCCTTTGGGGGCCCCAACTGTTCGCTGCCGCCGCCCCCACCCAGATCGCCGCCACTCCCACAGCCCCCCAGCAACAGCAACCCGCACGTCGCGACCACAAAGCCGACCCGCATACCCGCTCTCCTGGCAATTCGCCCACAAGACTACCACCCGAACCCCACCCCACGCCCCCGAATTCGTCACTCACCACCGCACGCAGATGCCACCGTCATTCTGAAAAGAAGAGGGCCGTCATTCTGAATAGAAAAGGGCCGTGATTCTGAATAGAAAGGGGCCGTCATTCTGACCAACGGGTCAGAATCTCTGTCGTTGCCCTACTTGTCGCCGTCCTTTTGCTTGTCATTCCCGAAGGGAATCTGCTTCTGCCCACCTCACCGCCCGGCTGCCCATATCTCGCTTCTGAGATGCGGGATCAGACGCCCGCGCCACCTCAACCGCCAAACCGAACCACAATTCGGAAGGGCACGGCTTCAGCCGTGCCAAAAACAGCCGCGCCAAAGGCGTTTCCTCTCTGCCGAAGGCTGGAATGCAGCGCGCAGCGCGGAATGACCTGACTTGCCTTCTTCTACGCCTCCCACACTGCCGGCCGAGCGCCCAACATCTCTTTTGAAATGCGGTATCCCCTACGGACGCGTCCCCAGTTTGCTGCTCCCATCCGCCGTCGGCGTCGCCGGCAACCCCGCCGCAATCGGCGTAATCACCGGCGTACCCGCCCCAATAAACTCGGTTAGGAAGGATGGGTACCCGTACTGATTCCCAACCCAGACATCGCCTGAGCCGTCGATAGCGATGCCGGATGGATAGGCCACAGCGGCGGGAAAGTTATAGGGAGAGTCATAGAAACCTGCGCCCATGTAGCCATTCGCCCCGGAAATCGGTAAACCGGAGTTATAGAATTCAGACACACCCCCAAACGACTCGGTACTCGCGTAAGGGCTGCCCGCGTCGGCGACCCACACATTGCCCGCCCCGTCGATCGCGGCCTCCTCAGGGCCCCACAACCCGCCGCCGGTGTAGCCATTGGCCCCGCTGACGTAAGAACCGGCATTCGACAACTTGACAAGACCACCAGGAACTCGAAGGCTGCCAGTGTTATAAGCCCCCCAGACGCTGCCGGAGGCGTCGACGGCAATGCCATAGGCAGCGTAGACAGTCCCGTTTGTATATCCGGAGGCCCCTGAGAGCACAGAGCCGGTATTTGAGAACTCATACATCGCTGGACCCGCGACCCACGCGTTTTCGGAGCCATCAATAGCCACGCTGCTGGGAAAAGTGACCCCGCCGCCGGCGTAACCGCTCGTCCCGGAAAGAATCTGCCCTGTACTCGATACCTTGACAACGCACGCACTACCTGAACCTTCACTCAAGACTACCCATACGCTGCCTGAGGCATCGACGGACATTCCGGTAGCCTCACCCCCCATGCAGCCAAGGATGTTATACGGTTGGGTAGTGTTGAGGTTCCGAAGAACGGAGCCGGAGTTGGAAAGCTCGGTCACGCCACCGTAGGTTTGGTCAGCATTCATAACCCAGATATTCCCGGAGGTGTGTCGATGGCGACGACGCTCGGGCGGCTCAGACCCCCACCGGTGTAGCCAGTGGAAGGGGAAAGAGCAGCACCAGTACTGGAGAACTCGCTTACGCTGTTGCCAATCGAATTCGTAACCCAAGCGTCCCCTAAACTGTCAACCGCAACGGCAATTGCGTTGTCCAACCCACCACCCGAAAGCTCAATTGCCACCACAAAGTCATTCGGTTGCTTCGTCAGCCCTCCGGCAAACGGCGGAGTCGCCGTACTCAACCCATACAGTGCCGCAATCCCCGCTCCCGGGTTATGCGCAATATTAATTGCCGCGGTCGCCGTATCCGCCGCCATCGTCCCCGTCGTCCCACCCGACTCCGCATTCGCAAACAGTGTCGAGCACGCCGATCCAGCCCCATTCGAATTCACACAGCTAGCCAGAATATTCGCCAGCGTATTAATCTCCGCCTGCGGCACCGTTCCATTCCCCGCCGGAGTCGTCGCCAGCGCCACGCCCGTTCCCAGCGTCTCCAAATTCGCCGCATTCGCAAACGCATTCGCAATCCCCGTCAGCGCCAGCGTCGTCCCCGAACTTCCCACATGCGTCGCGTCGGTCGCGAACCCCGCCATCGCATACGCGGCCGCAACCGTCGAAACCTCATTCACCACCACATACGAAATCGGCGTCGTCCCCGAAAGAAAGTTCCCGCCCGTCGGACAGCTTCCCAGCACCGCCATCAATCCCGCCGCCGTATTCACCCCTGTCCCCAACCCCGGGTCCCCACCCACCGAATACACATACACCTGCTGTCCCGCCGTGCACGTATAGTCGCCCGAAATCGTAAAGCTCCCGTCCGACCCGGTCGCCACATAGTAGTTGCCACTTCCATCCTTCGCCGTCCCGCTCGTCAGCAGTGACACCGACGCATTACTCGCAGAAGCCGAAATCCCGCTCCCGCCATAAGCGCCCATCCCCGAACCAGACGCCCCAGATGCCGCCGCAAACAAATAAACATGTGCCCCCGAAATCGGGTTCTGCCCACCATGCACCGCACCCGTCAGCTTCGCCCCGGCCACGCCCGCCTTCTGGGAAACGTCCGCCTGATTCGCGCCGAAAGACCCATCCGAACAACCGACCAGCCCTACCAAACCACACACTGCCGCAACCAGCCCAGCCCGCATAAACCTCTCCAGGGAATCACCGACAATGTTACCCCAGCCCGCCGCCTCCACTTGTGCCGCAATCACATTGGCTCCCGCCTGAGCGCCCCATAGCCTGCCGGGCACCTCACAACTTGCCCTGAGCCTTCCGAATGGGTCTCGCCTTTGAGATGTAGCAGTGCCACCACCGAACCTCCCGGCCCGCAAGGTTTCCGTCCTCTTTTCCACCGCCGATCCTTGACACCCCGCGTATAATCAAAGATAGGTCGAGACAGAATCCACCAGCCGTAGGCTTGTGCCTCCCTAAGCTCCAAAGAGACCATAACCCTATTGTTTTGAAGATCTTGGAAATTATCCCCTTTGTTTTCAAGATCTTGAAAATTACATGGCCCGTAACTGGTTTGTTTGGAAGATTATGCAGAAATCGATACCGGGGGGGGGTCCCTATGCCAACACGAATTCCAGACCTAAACCGCGACCGTAAACGAATCTTCGCTCCGCGTCACCGCCCGGTAAAGCGTATCCCGCTCGAACGGAACCCGCCCAGCTTCAGTGATCAGCCGCACCAGGTCCGCCCGCCGCATTCCCTGCGGAGTCGTCGCGCCGGCATCGTGATAAATCTTCTCCTCGATCACGGTTCCGTCGATGTCGTCCGCCCCAAACCGCAGCGAAATCTGCGCCATCTCCGGAGACACCATCTGCCAGTAGCTCTTGATGTGAGGAAAATTGTCCAGCAGCAGTCGCCCAACAGCGATCTGCTTCAGGTCCATCATCCCAGTCGTCTTCGGAATATGTGCCAGCGCCGTATTGTCCGGATGGAACGCCAGCGGAATAAACGTCTGGAACCCGCCGGTGTCATCCTGAACCTCGCGCAACCGCAGCATGTGGTCGACGCGGTCTTCGTCGTTCTCGACGTGCCCGTACAGCATGGTCGCGTTCGACTTCAACCCGATCCGATGCGCCGTCCGTGCCGTCTCCAGCCACTCGCCGCCGTCGATCTTGTGGTCGCAGATAATGTGCCGCACGCGGTCCGCAAAGATCTCCGCGCCGCCGCCCGGACACGAATCGACGCCCGCAGCCTTCATCCGCACCAGCGTCTCTTCAATCGTCATCTTGCCGCGCTTCGCCAGAAACGCAACCTCAACCATCGTGAACGCCTTAATATGAACCTTCGGATAGCGAACCTTCAGCCCGCGTACCAAATCCTCGAAGTACTCGAATGGCAAATCGGGATGCAGCCCGCCGACGATATGAAACTCCGTCACCGCCTCCGTCAGTCCCGAACCCGCCGTCTCCCAGGCCTCTTCGAGCGCCATGGTGTACGTTCCGGCGTCACCCTTCTTCCGCCCAAACGCGCACAGCCTGCACGACGCAACGCACACATTCGTAGGATTGATGTGCCGGTTCACGTTGAAGTAAGCGATATCGCCATGCATCCGCTCGCGCACCGCGTTCGCCATCCAGCCGACGGCCAGAATATCGCCGCTGCGGTACAACGCCACGCCATCGTCGAAGCTCAGCCGCTCGCCGACCTCAACCTTCGCCGCAATCGGCCGCAGCGCCGCGTCATCCGTCTGGAAGCCATGCCGCGGTCCCGAATTGGAAGCAAGAGTCACGCTAATCCCATTCTATCCCGCCCCGCAGCTAGCCTTCTTGATTTGTCATTCCCGAAGGGAATCTGCTTGCTGTGGTTTTGCAATGCCTCACTGCTTCCCGACCTCCGCCGAAGCCACCATCCGCGGCTGTACCACGATGCCATCGAACAAAGTTGCCGCCACCAGGTGGTCGCCCACCGGACGCGCGAACCGCAGGTTCCATTTTGTGTCCCATGAACTCACCTGCATCGACGGAATCTCAACGGCAAATGCCGTCGTCGCTGGCTCGTTCGTCGTCACCAGCATGCGATTCGCCGCTTCGTCGAAGTACAGATTGTTCACGTTGCGCACTTGCAAATTCGGCAGCATCTTCCAGCTCGCGCCCTTGTCGACCGACAGATAAACCCCGTCCCGATCGCCGATCCAGACATCGGCCTGCCCGTCCACCGACAGCGCTGAAACCTGCGTTAATTTCGCCGGCAGCTTTACCGTCTGCCACGTCTTGCCGCCGTCGTTCGACATTTCCACCGCGCCCAGACTCGCCGCGACCACGTTCGCCTTCGCCGCCGCCACAAAGCGGCACTCGTCCATCGGAACAGAAGCGATCACGCTCCAAGTCAATCCGCTCGTCGCGCTCCGCAGCAGCCCGTCCGAAGTCGCCGCGAACACCGTCTCTCCCGCCAGCGCAAAACCGTACACGCTTCCGTCAAAGGTCTTCAGCGCCGCAGCAACCGAACTTCGCGGAGCCACAACTTGTCTCTGCTTGGCAAGCGATCGCCCCGCCGTCTTCCGCGCGGGCTGTTTCTTGCTGGCCACCGCGGGCGCCTTAGTAACCGCCGCTGCCGCAGCGCCGACAGCCTTCGCACTGTCTCCCGCGCGCTGCCAATCCCCGTCCTTCAGCCGATAAATCCCATGCTCCGTGCCCGCCAGCATCGTACCGTCCGGAGCCTGGCCGAGACTGAACACATCGCGTCCCTCCAGCCCGTCGCTCAACTGCTTCCAGCTAAGCCCACCTGTGCGGCTCACAAAAACACCGCCAGCTTCCTTGTCATTCACCACGCCGACATAGACCGTTGCCGCGTGTTGCGAGTCTCCGCTGAACGCTGTAATTTGCCGCGCGGAAAAGCCGCTGTTCGACGACACAAAGCTGTCGCCGCCGTCGTCGCTCGCCAGCACGCCGCGCCGATCGGTCGCCAGCAACACGTGTTTCGAATTCTCCGGATCCACATAGACGTCGTTCACAATCACGTCGGCCCCGGTCGTCTGCATCCAGTACTTCCCAGCATCGAAGCTCCGATACAGTCCCTCGGTCGTCCCCGCAAACACAGTGTCCAGATGATTCGGGTCCTGCATCAGCACGCGGGTCCTGCGCGCAGTGGACGGAATGCCTTGGGCCTTATTTACGCCAACCCCGCCGATGAACTTGCCGCCGCCGTCCTCGCTCTTATAAATCCCGGAACACGCACTCAAATACACAACATTCGGCTGCTTCGGATCGACCACAATCGAAAAAACGTCCGAGTCCTCGATGATTCCCTGCTTGATGCCTGTCCAGTTC
>Ga0302270_10005698_pt1 | contig 11265 bp, 14 predicted proteins | sample III_Bog_E2_3_FD_198773 | JGI IMG/M metagenome (GOLD analysis project Ga0302270, IMG submission 198773) | Peat permafrost microbial communities from Stordalen Mire near Abisko, Sweden - III_Bog_E2_3 | ecosystem: Environmental > Terrestrial > Soil > Wetlands > Peat | place: Sweden: Abisko...
GGCAACTGTTGGTGACCATGGTTCCGCGACTATAGTATTATGGCAGTTGCGGAGGTGTGCGATGCGTATTATGGCGGCGGGGAAGTTTAAGGCGCAATGCCTGGCGGTGCTGGACGAAGTGGAGACCAAACGGGAATGCGTGACGGTGACTAAGAATGGCAGGCCGGTAGCGAAGATGGTTCCACTTGAGTTGGAAGAGAATCCATTGAAGGCGTTCTTCATTGGCGGGGAGATACTCGGGGATATTATGTCGCCGACGGTTGCGCTTGGCGACTACGAGGCGATGAAGTGATCCTGGTCGACACGCACGTTGTTATCTGGTTAACCATCGAACCGGGTAAGCTACCTAAGTCGACTGGCAAGATCGTGGCCGAGTCCAGAGCGAAAAATGAAGGTATTGCGATCGCCGACACCACTCTATGGGAACTGGCTATGCTGGCAACTATGGGACGAATCAAGCCGGCGATTCCTCTCGGCTTGTATCTGCGCCGGGTCGAGCAGATGTTCGAGGTGCTTCCGATCACAGCGGCGATTGCAGAGCGTTCGATGCAATTCTCGACTGCCTATCCAAGAGATCCCGCCGACAGGCTGATTGGGGCGGCGGCTTCGGTGCACGGAATTCGGTTAGTAACGCGGGACAAAGGAATCGTTGCATCCGGTGAAATAAATTGCGTAGGGTAAAGCGGTAACGGACGAGGGTGAGGGGAGTCTTACAGATATATGGCAACTCCAGTGGCAGTGCCGCTCAGTGTGAGCGAGATGGGGATGAGCGAGATTGAGCGGGCGCAGGCTTTGGCGCGGCGGTATCACGCTGATTTCGTTGATCTGAAGAACTTCAAAATTTCGCATGAGCTGTTTAAGAGCGTGCCGGTGGACATGATGTTCCGGTACAACTTTGTGCCGCTGGAGCAGCTTGAAGGAAAGCTGGCGATTGCGGTCAGCGACCCGTCGAAGCTGATGGTGCTGGACGAGATCTCGGGGCTGCTGGGTCAGCGGCTGGTGACGCGGGTGGCGACGCTGACGCAGATCACCGACATTCTGAAGAAGACGGAGCAGAGCCAGCGGGTGCTGGACGAGGCGAGCGAGGGGCTGGCGTTCGACGTGCTGACCGGCGATGAGAACGCCGACGAGAATATTTCGATTGAGCGGCTGACGGGCGAAGACGATATTTCGCCGATTATCCGGCTGGTGGATACGACTATTTTTACGGCGCTGGAGCGACGGGCTTCGGATATCCATTTAGAGACGTGCGACGACTGCCTGATGGTGAAGTACAGAATTGACGGTGTGCTGCAGCAGGCGATGGCTCCAATTGCGCGGGAACATCATCAGACGATTCTTTCGCGCATCAAGGTGATGAGCGAACTGGACATTGCCGAGCGGCGCGTGCCGCAGGACGGACGCTTCCGGGTGCGGTACAAGGGACGGCTGATCGACTTCCGCGTGAGCATTATGCCGACGGTGCATGGCGAAAATGCTGTGTTGAGGGTACTCGATAAAGAGTCGATGAGTGAGAAGTTCAAGAAGCTGAGCCTGGACGTGGTGGGCTTTGCAGCGAAAGACCTGGAGCGGTTTCGGCGGTACATCAAGGAGCCGTACGGGATGGTGCTGGTGACGGGGCCGACGGGGTCGGGTAAGACGACTACGCTGTATGCGGCGCTGAATGAGATTAAGTCTGAAGAGGACAAGATCATCACGATTGAGGATCCGGTCGAGTACCAGATACGCGGGATCACGCAGATTCCGGTGAATGAGAAGAAGGGGCTGACGTTTGCGCGCGGGTTGCGGTCGATTTTGCGGCACGATCCGGACAAGATTCTGGTGGGCGAGATTCGCGATGCGGAGACCGCGCAGATTGCGATCAATTCGGCGCTGACCGGGCATCTGGTATTCACTACGGTTCATGCGAACAATGTGGTCGATGTGTTGGGACGGTTTCTGAACATGGGCGTTGAGCCATACAACTTTGTTTCGGCGCTGAACTGCATTCTGGCGCAGCGGCTGGTGCGGACGGTGTGCGAGTTCTGTGTGCGCGATGTGCATTATTCGGATGAGGAACTGGTGGCGAGCGGGCTGGACCCGGCGGAGTGGCGCGACTTCAAGTTCAAGGAAGGGCCGGGATGTATTGAGTGCGCGGGCACGGGATTCCGGGGACGGTCGGCTATTCACGAACTGCTGGAACTGGACGACGAGATTCGCGAGATGCTGCTGGCGAAGCGGCCGGGCAGCGAGATTCGCAAGAAGGCGAAAGAGAAGGGGATGAGCTTCCTGCGGGATTCAGCGATTGAGCGGGTGCGGTTGGGGGTCACGACGCTGAAGGAGATTAATAAGGTTACGTTTATTGAGACGAACCGGTAGGTGGATCTGATAGGAGAAGATGAAGTATAGGGACCTCATCAAGCTGCTCGAGGCAGACGGCTGGTACTGGGTGAGCACGAAGGGGAGCCACCAGAAGTATCGACACCCCACTAAGAGAGGCACTGTTATCGTCCCGGCACACGGCCTTGGAGCGGATGTCAAAATCGGGTTGGAAAAGGCTATTCTGAAGCAGGCGGGGTTATCGTAATGGCGAACTATACAGCGATCTTCGAGCAGGCGGAGGACGGAACCTGGGGCGGGTATTTCCCCGACCTGGCCGTGATTCTGGTGAATGGAAGCACATTGGGAGAGGCGAAGGAGAACGCGCGTACCGGGCTTGAGATGTGGATTGACGACATGAAGGAGCAGGGCTTGCCGATTCCTCCGCCAACCGTGCATGTTCTGGCGATTGAGGTGGCCGCGTGATGCATCGGATGAATCCAGAAGTGGGATCAACGCGTTTGCAGGTAGTCTAGGACGGAATGGAAATTTTGCCGAGAACGTTGGGGACACGGCCACGGCTGGCGTGCGAGGTACGGGCCGAGGGAGTCGTGGCGGCTCGGGCTGTGGACGCGTCGGCGGTGCTCGACGCGGTGGCGCGGGTGCCGCTGCCGGATTTTGTGGTGATTCCGCATGTGCAGGGGGCCGACGCGGACGGCAACGGCGGCGGGGGCGTGGTGGTGATGGGACGTCCGGCGCTGGTGGATGCAATGCGCAGGGCGCTGGACCAGGTGAGTTTGCGGGGGCGCGACGTGACGCTGGTGGTTCCGGATGCGGCGGCGCGAGTGCTGCTGCTGGATTTTGACGAACTTCCGGCGAAGGCGGCGGAGGCTCTGCCAGTGGTTCGCTTTCGGCTGAAGAAGCTGCTGCCGTTCGACGCCGATGACGCGGCGGTGAGCTACCAGGTGATGGCGAGTTCCAGGGCCATGGTGCAAGTGATCGCGGTGGCGATGCCGCGTGAGGTTCTGGCGGAGTACGAGAGCCTGGTTCGCGAGGCGGGATTTGAGCCGGGCGCGGTGCTGCCGAGTACGCTGGCGGCGCTGGCCGGGCTGAGCGAGGGTGAACGGCCGATGCTGGTGGTGAACGCGAGCCACGGGGGAGTGACGACAGCGATTGTGAAGGGCGGTTTGGTGCTGCTGCACCGGACTGTCGACCTGGGATCGGATGCGCGCGGCCCGGTGCGTGGAGCGGAGCCGGCCGGAGAGGTCGCGCAGGACTTGGCTGGGGACAACAGCATTGCGGCCATCGCGGCTCGCCTGGCGGCGGCGGGGACGCAGATGCCAGTTAGTTCGGTGGCGAGCGGCGCGGAGTTTCCCATCAGCGAGGTTGCGCAGGCCGTGAGCGTGGCCGCGGCATATTTTGAGGACACGCTGGAGACGGCGCCGGCGGTGGTGTTCTCGGCAGGGACGTTGGGAGCCGAGGCTCTGACTGGGGTGCTGGACCAGGCGCAGGTGGGGCCGGTTGCGGTGCAGGAGATTGTGGGCTCGCAGATGCTGGGCGATGGAGCGACTTCGGCCGGCACGCCGGGCGGCGTACCGCTGGGCTGGCTTGCGGGCGTGCGGGGGGCACTGGCCAACTGATGCGAATTTCAATCAATCTCGCGACGCGGCCATTTGTCGAACTGCGACCGTTGTTTGCCCGGCTGCGGCTGGTGATGGCCGCGTTGGTGCTGTTGGCGGTGGGCCTGGGGTTCGGCCTGCACACAATGCAACAGCGCGCACGCGTGGACGAGGCGCAGATGCGCGAGCTGAAGGTGCAGACCTCAGTGGTTGAGAACGAGCGCAGGGCGAACGAGACTCGGATGTTGGAGCCGCAGAACCGCGCGGTGCTGGAACGATCGAAGTTCTTGAATGCGCTGTTTGCGAGCAAGAGTTTCAGTTGGACCGCTGTGATGATGGACCTGGAAAATGTGCTTCCGGCGGGCGTGCAGGTGACCAGCATCGATCCGGTGATTTCCGCCGAGGGCGACGTGAATATCCATTTGCGCGTGAGCGGGCCGCGAGAGTTGCAGGTGGATCTGGTACGGAATCTGGAACGGAGCCAGCGCTTCCTCGCGCCGCACGTGGCGAATGAGACGGCGCAGACGGAGGAGCAGGGGAGGCTGATGTCCGTGGGGGCCGGGGTTCCGGGCGGCGTGGAGTTCGATATTGTGAGCGGGTACAAGCCCCTGTCCGCGGAGATGGTGAAGAGGCCGGTGCGGAGGGAATTCGCAGAGAAAGACCTGGCGAGTTCAGGCAGGCCGGCTAAGTCTTCGGCTCGGGGAAGAGCGCAAAAGCCTGCGATCAAGCCTGCGACGAAAGGGGGCGCGCGATGAGTGCATTGACGAACCTCAAAGCGAAGCCGGCGAACGGCAATGGCGCGGGGCGGGCGCGGAACTGGCTGAGTCCGCTGAACCTGCACTGGGCGGGCGTGGCCCTGCTGGCGCTGGTGAATGCGTATCTGCTGGTGCAGATGGCGTTGCTGTGGCATGCGCAGAGCAACTACAACGCGGACGCGATGGCGCAGCAGAAGATCGAACTGAAGACGGCGGAGATTGCGGCGATACCGTTGCGCGGACTGGACGAAAAGGTTTCGGTGGCAACGGCTGAGGCGGACAGGTTCTACATGGACCGCTTGCCAGGGTCGGATTCGGAGATGCTAACCGAGCTTGGCGCTCTTACGAAGCGGGCGGGGGTACGGTTTACCGGGGCGCAGTATGTCCCGGCTCCGGTGCTGGCGAGTTCGGCGGCCGAGTTGACGGAAGTGCGAATCGATGCACGGCTGAGCGGGGATTACAGGCCGCTGGTGCAGTTCATTAATTCGGTGGAACGGGACAAGATGTTTTTTGTGATCAACGGGGTGACGTTGACCGGGCAACAGACTGGGACGGTGAATCTGCGGCTGCGGCTGACCACATATCTACGCGGGAACGCGATGCTCACGGGTGCGGCGGGCGGGAACAGTGCGCTCGCGGCCGGCACTGCTGAGGGAGGCCCGCGATGAACCTGGGATCATCGGAAGACCGGAAGAAGATCGTGGCTGTGGCTGCGTTCGTGGTGATTGCTGTTGGGCTCGTCTATTTCGAATACTTTGACACTGGTGCGCCTGCAACGCCGCCGACGGCTCCGGTCAGTGAAGGCGCGCCCGCAAAGGTGACAGAGAATCCGGTTGTCGTAGAGCCGGCCGCTCCTCCGGTAGTGGTTGCGGGGATGGCGGCAAAGCCGGTGGGGAAGGCGTCGTCCAAGCTGGACCCGACGCTGCATATGGAAGCGATGCTGGTGAGCGAGTCGGTGGAGTATTCGGGGAACGGGCGGAATATTTTCTCGCCGAACTCGGCACCAGCCGTAGTGATCCCGAGGCCGGTTGCGCCGGCACGCAATCAAGTAGCTGTGGTTGCGCCACCTCCGCAACCTCAAGGGCCGCCACCGCCACCGCCGATTGATCTGAAGTTCTTCGGCTTTGAGACCTCGGCGAGCGGCAGGCGGCAGGCATTTCTCCTGCATAATGACGATGTGTATCTGGCGTCCGCCGGTGATATTGTCTTGCGGCGGTATCGTGTGGTCGCGATCGATGCGAAGACGATCCAGGTGGAAGACATGCAGAACAGGAACACGCAGACGCTTCCGCTGCTGACGAATTAGTTTGATTCGAGGTTCGTGCGGAGGCGGCTTTTGGTTGTGGTGGCGATCATGGAACCGGTGACACGAAGCAGGGAGCAACGCGATACGCGGCAGGCCGGCGAGCAGGGGTACATGCTGCTGGGCCTGATTGTCGCGATTGCGATCATTCTGCTGACACTGAGCGTAGCCGCGGCCGACATGGCCCATACCGTGCGCGCCGAGCGGGAGCGAGAGTCGGTGCGCCGGGCGAACCAGTACGTGCGGGCGATCCGGCTCTTCTACAAGAAGAGCGGAAGTTATCCGGCTTCCATCAAGCAGTTGGAGAACACGAACCTGGTTCGCTATCTGCGGCAGAAGTATACTGACCCGCTGACGGGCAAAGAGTATCGGCTGATCGGCGTGGGGCAGAACCAGACCACGGTGAAGGGTTTCTTCGGACAGCCGCTGGGCGGGATTGCAGGCGGTGGTCTGGGGTCGCTGGCGGGGGCACAGTCGCCGGGCGGTCCTGGGACGCCAACCGCTCCAGGAGCAAGTGCAACGAATGGCACGACTTCTACAAGTCCACCTGGCTCATCGAGCCCGTCTGGCGGCACGGGCTTGGGGAGCGCGTCGGGAATGGCGAGTCAAGGGACGGGCAGTTCGGGATCGATCGGCCCGTTTATGGGGGTCGGCAGCAATGCGAAGGGCGACTCCATCCTCGAGGTTAACGGACAGACGACCTATGAGACCTGGGAGTTTCTATACGATCCGCGGATCGAGAAGCTGTATGCCGCGGCAGCTTTGAATGGGGGAATCAATTCGGGGGGTACGGGCACGCTGGGCCCGAGCACGACACCCGGCGGCACCGGATTCAATTCAACCGGGTTCGGCAACACAACCAACCCAGCCAGCCCAACAGGTCCTAATACTGGGACGACACCGAACGGTGGGACTTCTCCGACTGGGCCGTAGGCGCTCAAACAGAGTGCGCGTGCGCCTCAGGATGACACGTAAACAGATTACCAATTTACCTGTGCGGGACGGACTTCCCGTGTGCGCCGTATGCTGGTTGCATTCGATTTGATGGAGATTTGCCGATGCGCAGTACCGCTGTTCTGTTGATTATTCTTGCCGCTGGCCTGGTGGCCTCGAAACCTTCCGCAGTCGCACAAGCCCCTGCCGCTCCTGCGTCTTCTGTTGCGAAGGCACCTGCTGCCGTGCTCGAACCGGAGTGGATAAAACGCAGCAACGGGTACACGCAGCTGCTTATAGATGTGCAGTACAAGCATTCGCCGGAGGGCGGATCGGGGCAGGGCCTGGCGAAGTACGACCCGCAGATTACGGACCCGACGCGGGCGGACGAGATAGTGCAGCGCAAGGAACTCCAGGACGTGCTGGCCACGCTGAAGAAGGTGGAAGCGACGGAGAAGAACAAGGATGTGCGGGAGGACCTGGAGATTCTGCAGAAGACCTTCAACTTGCAGTTTCGCCAGGATGATTACCAGCTCGACCACAAGGTTCCGTTCATCGATGCGAGCGCGGCGATCTTTGGCGGGCTGCGGACTTTGCTGGACGACCAGGTTCCCGCGGAGCGTAGACCCGCGGCCGTGATCCGGCTGCGCAAGTATGCGGGCGTGGAACCGGGCTTCAAGCCATTCACCGATCTGCTGAAGCAGCGGGTGATGGAGCAGATGGCCAAGCCGGGCGCGGTGTATCCCTCGTCCAACGAAATGGAGACGGAGCTGGGGCGGGACAAGAACTATGTCGACGGCTTGGCGCAGTTGTTCCTCAAGTACAAGCTGACGGGGTGGCAGGAGCCGTTCGCAAAGCTGAGCGAGGAACTGGCGGAGTACGACACGTGGATTCGCGGAACGGTGATGCCCAAGGGGCGGACGGACTTCCGGCTTGCGCCTGAAGAATATGCGCTGAGCCTGGAGAGCTATGGCGTCGATATCCCTCCGGCACAACTGGCGGAGATGGCGCACAAGGCCTTCACCAACGACCAGGTACAGATGCAGACACTTGCGGCGGAGGTGGCGAAGGAACATGGATGGAGTCTGACGGACTACCGCGACGTGATCCGGGAGTTGAAGAAGAAGCAGATTACGGGCGACGCGATTCTGCCGTTCTACCAGGCGCGGCTGAAGGCGATTGAAGACATCATTGTGGCGAAGGGGTTGGTGACTCTGCCGGACCGGCCGGCGATCATTCGCCTGGCGACCGCGGCAGAGACCGCGCAGCAACCTGCGCCGCACATGGTTCCACCGCCGATGCTGCACAACACGGGACAGAAGGGCGAGTTTGTACTGCCCCTGAATGTTCCCTCGTCGACTGGCGGAGAGGCGGACAAGTATGACGACTTCACCTTCGACGCGGTGGCGTGGCCAATGACGTCGCATGAGGCGCGGCCCGGCCATGAGTTGCAGTTCGACTCGATGCTGGAGCACGGTGTGAGCCTGGCGCGGGCGATGTATGCGTTCAACTCCACTAACGTGGAGGGTTGGGGGCTTTACTCGGAGTGGATGATGCAGCCCTACGAGCCGGTGGACGGGCAGTTGGAGACTCTGCAACTTCGGCTGCTGCGGGATGCGCGCGCGTTTCTCGACCCGGAATTGCAGTCAGGCAAGTTGACGCAGGACCAGGCCTACAAGGTGCTGGAGAGTGATGTGGTGCTGAGCCATGCGTTCGCGACGGAAGAGGTGGAGCGGTTTACGTTCCGCTCGCCGGGGCAGGCCAACAGCTACTTTTACGGGTATACCAAGCTGCTGCAATTGCGCAAGGACACCGAGGCCGCGCTGGGTCCAAAGTTCAATCAGAAGAAGTTCCACGACTTTCTGCTGGCGCAGGGACTGCTGCCGCCGGACCTGATGCGCAAGGCGGTGATGGGGGAGTTTGTGCCGCGGCAGAAGAAGTAAGGCAGGAGCTTGGAATCGTGTAAATACTGTCCTGCCGGACGGGCCCACTGCGCGTGGGGTGGTCACTTCGTGACTCGTATTGGGCTTCGCGTTGGTGCTCCCGATGGTCGCCAACGAGGGTTCGTGACGACCATCGAGGGTCACATTTGCTGGGCTGGTTGGAAGAGGGCGATGGTGGCGCCGGTGGGGTCGGCGAGGATAGTCATCCAGCCGATGTGGGGGATTTCCATCGGGCCTTTGTGGATAGTGGCTCCCAGGGATTTGGCCTTTTCGGTGGAGGCATTGATGTCGTCGACGCCGACGTAGGCGAGCCAGAAAGTGGGCATATCCGGCATGGAGAAGAGACCGCCGCCGGGGCCGGATGAGGGCTTGAAGGTGGAGTAGATCATGCCGCCGCCCATGTCGTTGTCAGTGAATTCCCAGTCGAAGAGGCCGGAGTAGAACGTTTTGGCTTTGGCGGTGTCGGTGGTGGAGAGTTCAAGGTGAACGAAGGGGTTGGACATGAAGGTGATTCCTCTCGTGGGCGTATTTGTTCCGTTGGTCGGTCGCGATGGACAAAATAGTACGCGAGCGGGGTGAGGATGTGGGGGTGGGCGGGCGAATTTTATGGAAAATTTGGGACGTGATGTTTCGGCGGTTAGAGGAAAAGTTTGACGTGAGCATTTCCCCTCACAGTCGTCGCAACGCCGTGGTGATGGGTACGCTGTTGGGTTAGTGGGCGCCGGCTGGGGCTTTGCCGGGCTTCACTTTCTTGAAGAGCCAGACGACCGCGACGCAGACCAGGCAGAGAAGGCAGAGCCAGCGGAAGACGTCGACAAAGGCCCAGAGGGCGGCCTGGCGGCCGAGTTGCTGGTAGAGCAGGCCCTGGGCGGGGGCGAGGTTATTGTTTGGGCCAAAGGTGTTGGTGAGGGCCTGTCGCGCGCCGGAAAGCGAGTTCTGGAACTGCTGGCCGGTCTGTGGGACCGAGTTGAGGATCTCGTTCTGGTGGACGACGGTACGGCGGGTGAGCAGAGTTTGGGCGACGGAAATGCCGATGGATCCGCCGACGTTACGCATGAGATTGAAGAGGCCGCTGGCGTTGCCGATCTGCTCGTTGCGCAGGGTGCCGTAGGCGGCGGTGGAGATAGGGACGAAGACGAAGGACAGGGCGAAACCTGCGATGAGAATGGGGATCAGGAGGGTAGTAGGGGAGATGTCGAGGTCGATGCTGCCGAAGTAGAGCGTGGTGAGGCCGAAGACGGCAAATCCGAAAGTAAGCAGGTAGCGCGGGTCGACCTTGTTGGAGAGGTAGCCGATGATGGGCATGCCGCAGATAGCGCCGATGCCGCGAGGCGCGACTACCAGGCCGGCGGTGAAGGCGGTGTAGCCGAGGAGCTCCTGGTAGAAGAGTGGCAGGACCACGATAGTGGAGTAGATCGCGATACCGAAGAGGAAGATGAGCGCGCAGCCGACGCCGAAGTTACGGTTCTTCAGCAACTGAAGATCGACCATGGGCTGGTACTTGCGCCAGGAGTGCCACAGGAAGATGGCAAAGCTTGTGATCAGGAAGAAAAAGGCCCAGCGAATCCAGGTGGCGCCGAACCAATCGTCTTCCTGCCCCTTATCGAGGATGACCTGGAGCAGGCCGGTCCAGACGACCAGCGCGCCGAAGCCGATGTTGTCGAAGGCGGGCACTTTGGCGTGTTTGATGTAGGGCGGGTCGTGAACGAAGCGGTTGATCATGAACAGCGCGAGAATGCCGATGGGGATGTTGATGTAGAAGGCGTAGCGCCAGGAGTAGGTGTCGGTGAGCCAGCCGCCCAAAGTGGGGCCGAGGACGGGGGCGACGACGACTCCGAATGCGAATACGGCCATGGCGGCGCCGCGTTTTGCCGGCGGAAAGGACTCGAGCAGGATGGCTTGCGAGAGTGGCTGAAGTGCGCCGCCTCCGGCACCCTGAACGACTCGAGCGATGAGGATGAAGGCAAGCGTGGGGGCGGCTCCGCAGGCAAAGCTGGCGGCGGTAAAGACGGCCACGCAGGTCATGAGGAAGCGCTTGCGGCCGAAACGAAGCGAGCACCAGTTACTGGCGGGGAGGACGATGGCGTTGGCGACCAGGTAGCTGGTGAGCACCCAGGTCGCCTCGTCGGTGGTGGCAGAAAGCGATCCGGCGATGTATGGGAGCGCAACCGAGGCGATGGCGGTGTCGAGCACCTCCATGAAGGTGGCGAGCATGACCGACGCGGCAATGAGCCAGGGGTTGACGCCCTGGGTCACCTCGGCAGACTGGTCAAGTGTGGCAGTGGCGGCCATGCTTCTCGGGCGGCTCCTTCTTGGGGGATGCTAAATAGAACTATAAGGATATAGAGGTGCGCCGAGGGGTTGGGGATGCATTCCGAGTGTGGGAAAAGGGATGCATAGGGCCAGAACCCCTA
>Ga0302270_10005699_pt1 | contig 11265 bp, 8 predicted proteins | sample III_Bog_E2_3_FD_198773 | JGI IMG/M metagenome (GOLD analysis project Ga0302270, IMG submission 198773) | Peat permafrost microbial communities from Stordalen Mire near Abisko, Sweden - III_Bog_E2_3 | ecosystem: Environmental > Terrestrial > Soil > Wetlands > Peat | place: Sweden: Abisko...
TCGCGCAATGGGTGGAAAGCCTACACGCTATTTGAGGGCCAGATCAATACAGAAAGCCATCGGCGGCGATGCCCTACACGAGGGGAGACTGCGGACAAGCGATGGAGACCCTGGGAGCGGCTGTGGACGGCCGCGCGGAGCGGGAACAGTTCCTTGATTTGACGGCGGTGAACGTGGCGCGTGGCGACCGCGTGGTGCTGCACGACGTGAATCTATCCATCGCAGCCGGCGAGCACGTGGCCATCCTGGGCCCCAACGGTTGCGGCAAATCCACGCTGATTCTGGCCATGACCTGCCAAGTTTATCCCATGGTCCAGCCGGGGATGCAGGTCAAAATCTTTGGCCGCGAGCGCTGGGACCTAACCCAGCTGCGCCAGCATTTTGGCGTGGTGGTGGCCGACCTTCCGGGCGAGCGTACTGCGGTTACTTGCGGACTGGACGCGGTCACGGCCGGCTTTTTCTCTGCTTCCACCCTTTGGCCCAACCTGCATGTGACGCCGGAGATGCGTGAGCGCTCCTGGGAAGCCCTGGAGCGGATTGAAGCCACGCATTTGGCCGAGCAGATGGTGGGCACCATGTCGGCCGGCGAAAAGCGGCGCATCGTGATTGCACGGGCGCTGGTGCACCGGCCCAAACAACTGCTGCTCGACGAGCCCTCCAACGCGCTGGACCTGGCCGCGCAGCGCGAACTGCGCGAAACCATGCAGCGGCTGGCGCAGCAGGGCACCGGCCTGGTGCTGGTGACGCACCACCTGGGCGACATTCTGCCGGAGATCAAGCGCGTGATTCTGATGAGCGACGGAAGGATTGTGGCCGACGGGCCGCGCGAAGAGCTCCTGACAGAAGAGCGCCTCAGCGAGCTGTTCGGCGCATCCGTACGCATTGGGCGGGATGAGGAGTGGCTGCACTCGTGGTAGAGGCAGGGGCTGAGAGCCTGTCTAAAAACCTCTAGGCAAGCATTGCGAGAGCGTTGCTCCCGTAGGGAGCGGTCGAAAATAGCCCAGGGCATAGTCCGCGTCAGTGGACGGAACCCTGGGATAGCTCCCGAACGAGCGACCCCGTCCCGGAGGGACGGACGAACTCACTGGGCGGACAAAAATCAAGTAATTAGACAGCTTCTGAAGGACGAAGGAATATGGAGAGATAGCGCTCTCCCTATTCCTTGGTTCTGGGGATTAGGGAAGCCGAAGGCAGGAGTGCAGCCACTCCAGATAGCCCTTGCTGCCAGCCTCGACCGGCACCACCAGGAACTCCGGCGTCTGATAGCCGTGCAGCTCGTGCAGGCGGGCTTCAAGCGCGGCCAACTGCTCAGGGCCGGTTTTGAGCAGCAAAATGGTCTCGTTGACGGTCTCAATTTTCCCCTCCCAGCGGAAGATGGACTGTGTTCCGGGAATCAGCGTGGCGCAGGCGGCGAGCTTCTCTTCAACCAGGGTCTGGCCCAACCGCGCAGCCTCGTCGGGACCGCTCAGCGAGGTGAACACCAGACGCGCCTGAGGAGTGTTGACAGGCATACAAGCCTCCGACCGGGGAGTTTTGCTGCCAACACTCTATGCTTAACCGGGAAGAGTTGTGGAGAAAAAACAGGTGATTTGTTGGGGGCGGTTCCGGGCTGCTTCCCATTACGTGTGGGTAGCTCGGTTAGCAAATGGAGCCCTGCCGCAGAGCACGCTTGCTACGGCAGGTCTGGTAAGGCAGTATGGACCTAACGGCAGGAAACAAGAAACACGAGGAGTAAAGGCAGATGAGCACGACGATCAAGTTCGGTACTTCGGGCTGGCGGGCAATTGTGGCCGAGGAGTTTACGGTGGCCAACATCCGGCTGGCGGTGGCGGGCATTGCCGCTTACGTAAAGTCGCAGCCGGGTCCGCATCGGGTTCTGGTGGGCCGCGACCCTAGGTTTCTGGGCGAGACGTTTGTGCTGGAAGCAGCAAAAGTGCTGGCCGGCACAGGCGTAACGCCCATCGTGATTTCCGATGCCGCGCCCACCCCGGCCATCGCCTATGCGGTGCGCACGCTCAAGACCTCGGGAGCCATCAACTTTACGGCGTCGCACAATCCGCCGGAGTACAACGGCATCAAGTTCTCCACCCACGACGGAGCGCCCGCGCTGCCCGAGGTGACCAAGCAGATCGAGGCGGCCATCGCCAGCCTCCAGGCCAGCGGCGCGGCCATTCCCATGGCGGAGCCGCCCGCAGGCGGCTTTGAGACGGCCGATGTAAAGCCGGCATTTTTGGCGCGGCTGGCCGAACTGGTCGATCTGAAGGCCATCGCCAAATCCGGCATCAAGCTGGTCTGCGATCCGTTCTGGGGCGCGGGGCGCGGCTACATGAGCGACCTGCTGCGCGAGGCGGGCGTCTCCGTCGAAACAGTGCACGACTACCGCGATGTGCTGTTTGGCGGCCACGCACCGGAGCCCGATGACCACCTGCTGGGCGATGCCAAAGTGAAGATGAAGGAGACCGGCGCGGTGTTGTGTCTGGCCAACGATGGCGATGCCGACCGCTTTGGCATTGTGGACGCCGACGGCGCCTTCATCCAGCCCAACTACATCATCGCGCTGCTGTTCGACTACCTGGTGGAGACGCGCGGCTGGCGCAACGGCGTGGCCAAGAGCGTGGCCACCACCAACCTGATCAACGCCCTGGCCGAGTACCACAAGGTGCAGCTCTACGAGACGCCGGTGGGCTTCAAGTACATTGGCGAGCTCATCAATCAGGACAAGATCGCCATCGGCGGCGAAGAGTCGGCCGGTTTGACGATTCGCGGCCACGTGCCGGAGAAGGATGGCGTGATTGCCTGCCTGCTGGTGGCCGAGATGGTGGCCAAACGCGGCAAGAGCCTGGGAGTGCAGCTTCAGGAATTGTTTGCCAAGGTTGGTTCCTTCTATCCCGTTCGAGAGAACTTCCGCTTGACCGATGAGGCAAAAGCCCGCTTCACTGAGAAGTTGAAGACCGATCCAACCGAGCTGAGCGGCCACAAGGTCAGCCAGGTGGTTCGTACCGACGGTCTGAAGCTGATTCTCGAGGATGGCTCCTGGGTCTGCTACCGGCTTTCGGGCACCGAGCCGGTAGTGCGCGCCTATACGGAAGCGCGCAGCGAAGCCGGCGTGGAAGCGCTGAGCGCGGCAGCCAAGCAGTTTGTGTTGTCGTAAGCCGGGCGCAACTTTTACCCCCATCGCGTCTCCGCCTCCGGAAGGGAGTGGAGACGCCCAGACAGAGGAACCATGCAGGACGAACGCGCACAACCCGAGGCGGCTGAGGCTGCCGAGCCACGCCCCTGGACCGAGCGCGTGTGGCGTCCGGCAGGTACGGTGTTGGCCGTGGTGTTGGCGCTGCTGCTCACCTGGCACGTTATCAATGGCGAGCACGGGCTGTCGGTGTGGCACCAGATGCGCTCCGAAGACCGCGAACTGCAGAAGGATATCAAAGGCCTGGAGCAGGAAAACGGCCAGTTGCGCCTCCAGATTGACCGGCTGCAGAACGATCCTGAGGCCATCCGGCACGAGGCTCGCGAAAGGCTGCACTACGTCGGCAAGGACGAGGTGATCTACACGCTACCAGCCTCTGAAGTGACGCAGAGCAAATAGCGCCAGAGAATGCCACACGGATTTCGATCGCCGCCCGCCGGGACAACCGGAGAGGCGGCGATTTTGTCTGGATTGGAAACGGTGACAGCACTGTCTTGTTTTTGAGCCGCTTGAGGGCCTGTGGAAGAGTGGACGGTAAGATTCCTGCCATCCGGGACAAAGGTGACTTTCGTTTGGGAAATAGTTTTGGGAACGTGACCGGGAACACTTAGGGGGGTATCCGGTGTCTAAGAGAATAGAGGGCGCGGGACAGCCGGGTTTCCGGCCAGTTTCCGTCTCCTTCATCCGATGGCAGCATCGGGGGTCTGGCGGCAGATGCGCCGCTGGACGAGTGGCCGCAGGTGGTTCCAAAACAGCGGAACCGGACAAATTAGAGCAAGTCTCTATGGCAAGCCTGGTTTGGAATGCGGTAATGTGGGAGGACACTGAATTGCAGGCGGACCTCACCATGGGCAATATTGCCAGCGCGCTAACGCTCCAATCGGAAGAAGCGGCTCTGATCGAAGAACTTCGAGCCGGTTCCGAGGATGCATTTGGCTGGTTAATCGCGCGGTTTCACCAACCGATCTATTCGCTGCTGGCGCGCACCGTTCAGGACCGCGCCGACGCCGCAGACCTGACGCAGGAAGTGTTTGTAAAAGTCTTCCGCGGGGTCAAAAGCTTTCACGGGGAGTCGTCGCTGCGCACCTGGATTTACCGGATTGCGTTGCGCGAGGCCTCGAACCAGCGGCGATGGTGGATGCGCCACCGGCAGCAGGAAGTGCCCATTGAGATGGAAATGACCGATGGGGACGGCGGCGCTCCGGTGCTGCTGAAGGATCAGCTGGTGGACCCAGGCGAGTCGCCCTATGAGCTGGCGGCGCAGTCTGAGACCAGGGAGCGGGTGGAAGCTGCATTGCAGCAGGTGCCCGAGCCCTATCGGACGACGCTGATTTTGCGCGATATTGAGGGGTTTGTCTACGAGGAAGTGGCAGAGATGCAGGGCGTGAATCTGGGAACGGTCAAGTCACGGCTGGTGCGGGGGCGGGCGATTTTGAAGACCCTGCTGATGGCGCCGCGTGCCGAAGCAACTGGATTGACCAGTTTCGAGATGCCCCTGGGAGAGGAGGCGCGATGAGTAGCTGCAACACAGTTGGGGCCCGGTTTACCGAGTACCTGGACGGCCGCTTGAATGGACGTGAAATGCAGCAGATCGCGGCCCATCTGGAGAGGTGCCCGGCTTGCGCACGGGAGTGGAATGCGCTGAAAGAGACGCAGCGGTCAGTGGCCAGCCTGGGTTCGGTTACCGCGCCCAAGGAGATGCTGCTGCGGATTCGTGTGGCTATCAGCCAGGAGCGCGCGCGCAGCCGTGAGAGCGCCTGGGGCAAGTGGTCGCTGGCCTGGCAGAACACGGTGGGTCCGTTCTGCCTGCAGGCAGCGGCAGGCTTCTGCAGCGCGGTGCTGCTGTTGGGCACGGTGACGGTGGCGGTAGGCATGTTCTCGCCGCAGTCCGTGCAGGCCAGCAAAGACGAGCCGTTGGGCTCGGCGACACCGGCGCGTTTGCTGTATCTTTCCACCGGCGTGGGCGACAACGACATTGGCGCAACTGCCGGACCCGTGGTGGTAGAGGTCTACATCAATGGCTCGGGCCAGATGTACGACTACCGGATCGTCTCCGGACCAACCGATCCCGAGACCCGTTCGCAGGTGGAGAACCTGCTGTTGCTGAGCCGCTTTGAGCCGGCCCGCTTCTTTGGCCAGCCAGTGCGCGGCCTTGCTGTGGTGTCTTTTTCCGGCATAGCCGTACACGGATAACGGCATATTTTTGACTGAGCTGACAAACCGCCTGGGGGCTTCCCGGGCGGTTTTCTTTTTTTTGCGAGATGAATGTGAAGCCATTGATCCGGCAACTAGATATTGTCAGGGTGCCCCATCCTTTCTCGCGCTTCTTGCGGGAAAGGGTGGGAAGGAGGTGTCACTGTTTCGCTAAAGAGAAATCGGAAGGTGTATGCGATCCCACCCTTCGCAGAATGCGCGAAGGATGGGGCGCCCAAAGCTTCATCACCTGTGGGTCTGGAGCGGCGGTGCGAATCAAGAACGGAGATCAACTCTCGGAGGCTGGGCGACTGGTATGGCTGGCGTCTATTTGCCGCGGCCGGTCTGGGCCCGCTGCGAGATGAACAGCGCCGCCAGCGTCAGGGTCATGCCTCCGCCCAGGACAATGAAGTCCGAATCGTGTGAGGGCTTGGAGGGAGGCGGTGCGTCTGGCTGGGCAGGAGAGGTGGCCTGAGCAACGTCAACGGCGGCCGGGTTCAGCGGGAACTGGATGGTGGCCAGCTGCTCCAACTTGAGAGATGTGCGGGAGGGTGGCTCGTAGTTGTGCGCCAGCAAGCCGGTAGCATCTTCGCTGTTCACCGCCCAATAGGCCCAGTTGACGCGCGGCTGCGCGCGCAGAAACGCCAGCAGGGTGGAGAACCACTGGCCCTGGCTGCCGGGAGTGGTGCTCTGTACGTCGCGGTCGTTAGCGGTGGTGCCGAACTCGCCTAACCATACGGGTGCGGTGTTCTGCTGGACCAGGTAAGCCCAGTTGCGCATCCAGTGCTGCTCAAGGACGTCGGGCGTGGTGGAGGCGTTGAACCAGGGCTGGGTGCTGACCGAAGGGCCGTAGTCGTGCGCAGAGTAGACCAGGTGATTGGCGAAGGGCAGCTCTACCGGGTAAGGGCCTGCGCCCTGCAAGTTGCCGCCCTGCCAGTTGCAGTTGCCATTGTAGCAATCCACGCCCTCGACAAAGATGAGCAGATTCGAGTTTACGTCGAGCACGGCAGCAGCGCCGCGCTGGGCTGCGGCAGGCCAGTTGTGGGCAGTGTCGGTCACCGGGCATCCGCCCACGGTGGTGTCGCCGGTCCAGCAGGAGCCGGTGGGCTGGCCGTCGGACATCAGAAAGGGTTCGTTGCGCAGGTCAACGCCAATGACGATGGGGTTGCCGTCGGGATCGGTATAGGTTTTGTAGCGGCTGACCATAGCCCGCCAGTCGGCGATCCAGCTCTTTTCCGGGTAGCGCGCCGTGTACCACAGGCCTGAGTGCTGGTTGGAGTCGCCTGCCTCCGAGCGATGGTCGTCGAGAATCACCTTCAAGCCCTCGGTTCCGGCTGCGGCCACGATGCGGTCCATGATCTCAAGCGAGGTAAGGCTGACCAGGTCGCTGTTGATGTGGCCAGGGGCCTTGTCGAGCGGCGGCACAATGGGGCTCTCCACCATCTGGTTTGAGAAGGGAATGCGGATGGTGTTGAATCCACTGTCTTTAATGGTATGCAGGATATGGTGATAGTCCTGATTCCAAAGGCCGTGCACGATTTGGTCGCTGGTTTCAAAGCCGAACCAGCTGATGCCGGCAATGCGTACCGGCCGGCCGGATGCGTCCAGAATCTGGCTGCCGCTGGTGTGCCAGTAACCGTTGCCCTGGGCGGGCAAAGCCACGGCCGCTGCGGCCAGAGCGCACGCAAGTACAGCCAACCTGCCGAGACGCGTGCTCCTGGCGCCAGATGAATGCATGATCGACTCCCTGCGCTGGAATTCGCGGCATGTAGCGGGCCGGAAAGAAGCGGTAATTCCATCGTAAGAGCCAAGGCTATGGCAGGGGGATAGCACAGAAACAGCTTTGGCCTACAACTTGAAGGGTAGATAGATGTTTCTAAAGAAAAAATGAATTACAACACGCGAATGGACCTTTCTACCAATAATTCACAATCCTGCAATGACTTAGCGGCTAACGTAGGGAGAAGAAAAAGAACAGATACACCATGCGCAGACTTGCAGGCGAGTTTTTTATTCCTAAACCTGATGTAACTGGATTATTTTCTTTGGGTCCGTGCGATCCCCTGTGCATGGGTATTGAAAGTGTTTGAGAGGAGAATCGCGATGCGTTGGATCGCAATGGTGGTACTGTTTCTGACCGCGGCAACCGCGGCTGTGGCGCAGTTTGATTCGGCAACAGTTCTGGGAACGGTAACCGACCCGAGTGGTGCTGTGATTGCCCATGGCCAGGTAAAGGTGCTCAACACGGCCACGGGGCTGGAACGGACGACGGTGAGTGGCGACCAGGGACAGTTTCAGTTCGCCAATCTGCCGGTGGGCCCGTACCGGCTGGAGGCTGGCGCGCAGGGGTTCCAGACCGTGACGGCCAGCTTTGAGCTGACGGTGGGCGCGCATCAGCGCGTGGACGTAAAACTGAATGTGGCCTCAGTGGCCACTACGGTGCAGGCCACGGCCGAGGCGGCGCAGCTTGAGACCGACTCCAGCGAGCACAGCCAGGTGGTGGCGGCCAAGGAGATTGCCGAGCTGCCGCTGAATGGCCGCGAGTACTCGCAGTTGGTGGCCCTGTCGAGCGGTGTGGTGCCCAGCCCGAGCAACCTGTCCACGGAGAGCTACGGCAGCCGCGAAGGCGCTTTCATTGTCAACGGCCTGCGCAGCGTCTACACCAACTATCTGCTGGACGGCGTTGACAACAACTTCTACGGCACTTCGAACCAGGGATTCTCGAACCAGGTGGTGCAGTTGTCGCCCGACGCGGTGGCGGAATTCAGCGTGGTGACCAACAATACGAGCGCCGAGTTTGGCCGCTCGGGTGGCGCCACCATCAACGTGGTGACACAGTACGGAACCAATCGGTTCCATGGCCGTGCGTGGGAGTATCTGCGCAATACCGACCTGAATGCAGGCGGCTTCTTCAAGCCCGACGTGGGCGGCAAGCCGGCGCTGCACCGCAACCAGTTTGGCGTCACAATTGGCGGCCCCATCAAGAAGGACAAGCTGTTCTTCTTTGCCGATTATGAAGGCTACCGGCAGACCAGCTCGTTTACCGATCAGGCGACGCTTCCGACGCTGGCCGAGCGCGGCCTGAGTTCGACGGGCGCCTCGCTGGGTTACTACATGATCGACGACCCAGAGGCGTCGAATCCGCTGGGCTACCTGCCCGTGGACAACCCTTGCAACTACAACGTGGGCCGCAATCCCTGCAACTCTACGAATTACTTTGGCGCAGGTTTGGGCGCGGCCGGCACCGCCACGCAGAATGCTCTGGGCGGCACGCAGTATCTGAACGGGCAGATTCCGTCGTCGGCCGTGATTCCCTTTGCCGCCGCTCTGCTCACCTATCTGCCGACGCCCACCAACAGCAATTTGACCAACAACTACGTCATTCTCCACCCCGGCAGCTTCGATAAGGACAAGGGTGACGCCAAGGTTGACTGGACGCCGCGCGAGGGTTTGCGCCTGTTCGCGCGCTACTCCCAGGCGCGCTTGAATGCCTTCGACCCCGGCACCATCACGGGCCCGGCGGGTGGCTACGGCGACGGCAACGTCCGCGCGCCGATGAAGCAGATTGTGGGCGGCGCGACCTGGACCATCAATCCGAAGTCCTTCCTCGAAGCCCGCTTTGGCTTCTCGGCGATGCAGGCTGGCAAGACACCCCCACTGGCAGGACAAAACACCATGACCGGAGCCCTGTCGCTTCCTGGTCTGCCCACCGATCCCCAGTACGCCGGCGGCGTTACCTACCAGTACTTCCTGGCTAGTAACGACTTCACCAGTCTGGGCCGCCTCTGGACCAGCCCGCAATACCAGAACCCTACCGTCTGGAACCCCAAGGTCAACTACACCCGACTGATGGGCACGCACTCGCTTAAGGCCGGCATTGAATACACACTGCTGCACGTGGCGCAGCAGGATCTGCACCCTGTTCTGGGCGCTGATGCCTACGAAGGTGAGTGGTCAGGCTACGCCTACTACAACAGCTATTACGCTGCCTACAGCAAGTATCTTGCCGGAAGCACGACGGCGGAAAACATCCGCATGTTCGACTATGCTGACTTCCTGCTTGGCTACCAGGCGCAGATCGGTCTGGCCAGCCCGACCATCAGCCAGATTCGCGACTGGGGCTGGGCCGGTTATGTGCAGGATGACTGGAAGGTCACCCCGAAGCTGACTCTCAACCTTGGCCTGCGCTACGAGTTCTTCACGCCCATCTACGAGGCCAACAATCAGCAGGCAAACTACAACCCGACCACCCAATCCATTGTTGTAGCCAGCTCCAGCGACCGTTACACCGTCAATCCGAATACCACCGACTTTGGTCCGCGCGTGGGTGCTTCCTATGCGCTGAACCAGAAGACAGTGGTGCGCGGCGGCTTCGGCATCGGCTACACCCACTGGAACCGTGTGGGATCGAACTACCTGACGATGAGCCCGCCGTTCGGCATCGTGGCTCAGCGCCTGGTCTATCCCAGCTCTTCCACCTACATCAACACCCAGAGCGGATTCCCGGCCAACATGGTCAGCACCTCCAACTTCAACCCGCTGGAAGATGTGCTCCAGTACATGCCGCGCAGCTCACCGGATACGCAGGTATGGAACTGGCTCTTCTCCGTGCAGCGCGACCTGGGCCGGAACTGGATGCTGGATCTCGCCTATGTGGGCAACCATGGCCTGAACGAAATCATCGTGAACGACATCAACCAGGCGGCCAATGGCGGAACCGCTCCGCTGCAGGCGCGCGTGGCCAATACCAACTTCGGCACCATCGCCGGCATTCTTCCCTGGGCCACCTCGGATTACGACGGCCTGCAGGCCAAGGTCGAGAAGCGCTTTTCACAGGGTCTCTACGTCCTGAACTCCTTCACATGGTCCAAGGGCATCGACTACGCCGCACAGGCTCTGGATGGCGGAGGCAACTGCTCAAACTGCGGCAACGGGATTCCCTCCGTGCAGAACATCTACAACTGGCAGGCGGATCGTGGCATCTCGGCCTACAACTACCCGTTCGTCAACGTCACCTCGGCGGTCTGGTCGGTTCCGGTGGGCAAGGGCCAGGCGTTCCTGCCCAACGCCGGCCGCTGGCTCGATACCCTGGTGGGAGGATGGCAGACGACCGACATCTTCAATACGCGCAGCGGCAATCCGCTTACCTTCGCCTACAGCCCGAACACCAACCAGCAGGTCTCGCCCCTCATCACTGTAGACGGCCGCAACTCGTACCGGCCGAACCAGACGGGCCCGGCGGTGGCTTCAAACAAGTCCTATCAGCAGTACTTCAACTACGGCAGCTTCGCCAGCCCGGCGCTGACAGGCAGCAATCCTTACGGTGACTCTCCGCGCAATGCGGTGCGTGGATTCGCCTACTGGAGCCTCGATATGGGTCTCACGAAGTACTTCACTCTGACCGAGCGCACCAAGTTCCAGTTCCGCGCCGAGGCGTTCAACATCCTCAACCACACCAACTTCGGCGATCCAAACACCAACGTTCCAGACACAGGCGCAGCGCTGACCAGTTCCTCCGTGGGCAACTTTGGCCAGATTACTTCAGCCCTTCCCGCGCGCGAACTTCAGGTGGCGGCGAAGATCGTGTTCTAAGAGCCTGTCTAAAAACTCATGGACTCATGGACGATGAAGGGGACGGGCTTCAGCCCGTCCGTTGTAGGATCAAAAATCTATCCGGCTTTAGCCGCCGAGGAACTGCAAAGGTCTGAAATCGATTCCCTCGGGGGCTAAAGCCCTGTTCTACTTCGGCCTTTAATGTACGGGCTAAAGCCCGTACCCTTCGACCAAGGCTGAGTTTTTAGACAGATTCTAAGATAGTGTGTAGGCTTCCCACCCATTTCGCGATAAAGCCTGCGCAATGGATGGGGCACGGTGCTTTTATTTGA
>Ga0302270_10005700_pt1 | contig 11265 bp, 5 predicted proteins | sample III_Bog_E2_3_FD_198773 | JGI IMG/M metagenome (GOLD analysis project Ga0302270, IMG submission 198773) | Peat permafrost microbial communities from Stordalen Mire near Abisko, Sweden - III_Bog_E2_3 | ecosystem: Environmental > Terrestrial > Soil > Wetlands > Peat | place: Sweden: Abisko...
CCATTGACCGGGATCTTGGCGAAATTTTCCTCGAGGATCAACAACCGCCCCTTGGCGTCACGGGGGGCGATGAGTTCGCCCTCCTGGCCCGCCAGCTGCTCGTTGAAGGTCTTCTCGATGCCCAACTGGCCGATCCCATCGAGGTTGGTGAAGCCGACGATCTGGCAGGCCAGACTGCCCCTGGGATACTGACGCTTGCTTTCCGGCAGGAAATCAACCCCGTCCAGCTTGAGCGCCCGGATCGCGCTCGCCTGCCCCGGGGGCAGCTGGCGCTGGATCCAGACAAAGGGCTTCTTGCGCAGCAGCTTCTCCATGACCGCCTGCCTGGACAAATCCAGCAGGGGCGCCAGCCGGGTGGCGACCTTGAGCGCCTCCTCCCGTTCCGGTTCCCCCCAGTTCCTGACCGTGTCGCCCTTTTCCGCCCGGTAGTCCGGGTAGAAGGACGGGGGCGTGCAGAACAGGCTCTCCACCTTCAGCGAGATGGCCAGGGAACCGCCCCGCCGGTCCCTCAGCTCGCCCCGGATCGGCTCGATGGGGATCATCACTGTGTGCTGGTGTTCCGCCCGGGTCCGGTAGTGGGCGTGCTCCACCACCTGCAGCCACACCAGGCGCAGGAAGATCATCAGCACCCAGGCCAGCATGCTGGCCAGGATCCAGGGCAGGCGGGCCGCCAGCAGATCCTGGGGTTCCGGCCGCCCCAGAAGGCGCCTGGGCGGGTGCGGACTGCTTAGGATGTTGAGAATCGGCACGGGGTCTCCGCCCATCATTCTAGCGCAAGAATCCCTGCGGCTGGGCCGCTTGGCGGACCCGATATCGCGGTTGCCGCCGGGGAAACCTGCCGGGATGGAGCCGAATGACCCGACGCCCGGGCACCCCAGCCGAAATCGCATCTTGATGAAAACTTGATGTCACCAGCGGGAAAGTTGACACCTTCTTGATATCCGCAATTTTAACCTAATTTTAACGCCAAACATTTGCGTCGTGGTGGAACTGGGCAGGAGCATAGCTGTCCGGTTCCCGCCATCGGCGCTTTGATCCCACGGCTTTTTCGCGAGGGCTTATGCCTGATTTTCGACGTATTCTCCTCGGCCGGCAATTGGCCAGCGACGAGACCCAGCACACCAAGATCAGCAACCCCATCGGTCTGGCCGTGTTTTCCTCGGACGCCCTGTCCTCGGTGGCCTATGCCACCCAGGAGATCATGGCCTCCCTCTCCATGGCCCTGGGCCACGGCGGCGCCGCCGTTGCCGCGGGAGTCGCGGCTACGGCCCTGTTCGGACTTTCGGTTCCGGTCGCCCTGGGCATCGTCATCCTCCTGGTCATGCTGGCGTTCAGCTACCGGCAGACCATCATTGAATACCCCGGCGGCGGCGGGGCCTACATCGTGGCCAAGGAGAACCTGGGCGAGCTGGCCGCCCAGACCGCCGGCGCCTCGCTGCTCATCGATTACGTGCTGACCGTGGCGGTTTCGGTCTCCTCCGGCATCGCCGCCATCACCGCGGCTGTGCCCGGGCTCAACGGCTACAATGTCTTGCTGACCCTGGCGGCCATCGCCTTCATCGCCATGGCCAACCTGCGCGGGGTCAAGGAGAGCGGCCGGCTGTTCGCCATCCCCACCTATGGCTTCATCACCTGCATGATGGTCCTGCTGGCCATCGGCTTCGGCCGCTGGATCTTCGGCGCGCCGGTGCTGCCGGATCCCAACGCCGCCCAGATGCATTTTGCCACCGGCCACGTCAGCCGCCTGGCCGGGCTCACCTTCATCTGGATCTTCATGCGCGCCTACTCCGCCGGCTGCACCGCCCTCACCGGGGTGGAAGCCATCTCCAACGGGGTGACCGCCTTCAAGGCGCCCTCGGGCAAGAACGCCGCCAAAACCATGGTCTCCATGGTCCTGCTGCTGGGAATCATGTTCATGGGCATCACCCTGCTGGCCCATCACTTCGGGGTGACCTACCAGCACAGCGCCGACGCCACCCTGGTCCAGGAGACCCTGCTGTCCAAGCTCACCCGCCAGATCCTGGGCCACGCCGGCGTCCTGAGCCTGCCGGCCAAGGTCTACTACTACATGATCCAGGGTTTCACCTTCGCCATCCTGGTGGTGGCCGCCAATACCGCCTATGCGGACTTTCCGCGGCTGGCCGCGCTGCATGCCGGCGACGGGTTCCTGCCCCGGCAGTTCACCAGCATGGGCGACCGGCTGGTGTTCTCCAACGGCATCATGATCCTCTCGGTGCTTTCCGGCGCCCTGGTCTTCTGCTTCCATGCCAACACCGACATCCTGCTGCCCTTGTATGCCCTGGGCGTGTTCCTGGGCTTCACCATCAGCCAGGCCGGCATGGTGGTGCACTGGTTCAAGAAGCGCGGCCCCCATTGGCAGACCAAGTCCGTGGTCAACGGCGTGGGCGGTTGCGCCTCCTTCGTGGTCATGCTCGACATCGCCATCACCAAGTTCGCCGGCGGCGCCTGGATCGTCATCGCCCTGGTGCCGATCCTGGTGACCATCTTCTTCAACATCCACCGCCACTACATCCGGGTGAAGTCGACCCTGGCCGCCAGCCGCACCGACGCCTACCTGCCCACCGAGCATCATTCCATGATCCTCGTGTCCAGCCTCCATGCCGGGCTGGTCCAGGCGGTGGCCTACGCCAAGAACATTTCCGGCGACCGGGTGGAAGCGATCACGGTGGACATGGGATCGGACGGCCTGGAGGAGAGCGCGCACATCCTCAGGCTGAGGTCGGACTGGGTCCACTATGGCGATGGCGTGCCTCTGCGCAGCGTCCCGAGCCCCTATCGGCGCATCGTGGAGCCGATCATCGAAGAAGTGGAGCGGTTCCGTCTGGCCGAGCCCGATGTCTGCCTTTCGGTGATCCTGCCGGAATTCGTCAGCGCCAAGTGGTGGCACCGTTCCCTCCACAACCAGATGGCCTTCCGTATCAAGCACCAGCTGCGGCTCCACCCCGGCGTCGTGGTCGCCTCGGTCCGGATGCATCTGCAGGATTAGGGTTCGACCGTGTTCCAGGCCTATGCCTGAGTCAACGACGCCGGTTCCACCGGCGTCGTTTTCCGTTTGGACCGTTCGTCCCGTTCCACCATGCCCTGCCGGCGGCTCCGGAACCGTTCGTTCAGGTTCCCGGATTGGCGCCGACCCACGCCGGGTTCCGAGTCAGGGCAGCCGACCCAGAAGTACCTCGCGGCGGAACCCCGCCGCGAGGTACTTCTGGGTCGGCGCCTCCCCCCCGAGACGGTTTGGGTCGGCGCGAACCACCGCGCTATGGATCGCGCCCAAGAGGCCGCCGGCAGGGCATGCCGGAACGGGACGCAACGTCCAAACCGCAGGTCCCGGCCGGTTGCGTCAGCAACCGACCGGGACGCCCCTGCCAAGAGTCTGGAACACGGAGGGAAAAGCGGCCTAGAAGCCCAGCGGCGCCGGCGGCACCAACTTGGCCAGACGCTGGTCGTCGGGGGTGAAGGAACGTTCGATGTAGTGGCTCTGCTTGCGCGGCAACAGCCCGGCATGGTCGGCGAAGGCCTGGATCTCCTCGTCCCGCTGGTAGCGGGAGCGCTCCAGCAGCAGAGTCCGGTGCAACTCCTCCTGCTGCTGGATCTGCTCCCGGATCTCGCTCATCTGATAGCTCAGCCGGGTGTGCTGGATCTTCAGGTAGGCCATGGAGGCCATGGGCATGGCCAGGGCGAAGGCCAACAACAGCATCCGCAATACCCCCTCGCCTTCCACCTGGCGCTGGGGAAAGGCGGCCAGGGGTCGTTGGACGTAGAGTTTGGCGTTCATGGCTCGTTCCTGGAGGAGGTCGGGTCGGATAGACGCTCCCCGATCCGGAGCCGGGCGGAACGGGAGGGTGGGTTGATGGAGGCCTCGGCATCGCTGGCCTTCAAGCCGCCAGCATGGATCAGCCTCAGGTGTCGCGGCAGCGGGGCCGGGGCGGTGCGCCCGGGACCGTCGTAGATCCCGGCCAGGCGGCGCAGGGTCTGTTTGGCGATTCGGTCTTCCAGGCTGTGAAAGGAGATGACCCCCAGGCGGCCGCCGGGTTTAAGACTGAGGGCCGCGGTTTCGATGGCGTTGGCCAACCGGGACAGTTCACCGTTGACCGCGATCCGGATGGCCTGGAAGGTCCGGGTGGCGGGGTCGATCTGCTTCTTGCGCCGGGCCACTTCCCGGGGCAGCACGGTGTAGATGGCCGCGGCCAGGTCCAATGTGGTGAGCAGGGTGCCGGCGTGAAGCGAACGCAGGATCGCCCTGGCGATGGGCCGGGACGCCCGCTCTTCGCCGAAGGCGTAGATGGCATCGGCGAGGGTCTCGTCGGTCTGTTCCTCCAGCCACTCCAGGGCCGGGATCCCGGCTTCCTGATCCATCCGCATGTCCAGGGGGCCCTGGGTCTGGAAACTGAAGCCGCGGTCCGGATCCTTCAACTGCAGGCTGGAGACCCCGAGGTCCATGAGGATCGCGTCCAGTCCTTCGGGAGCCTGCAGGTGCATCCAGGCTTCGAAGGCGGGATCGGTCCAGACGTCCTCGTAGGTCCCGGCGATGATGGTGAGCCGGGCATCGTGGCCCAGCCTGGCCTGGGCCCGTTCCCGGGCCATGGGATCCCGGTCCACGCCGAGGTAGCGGGTCTGGGGATCCGCAGAGGCCAGGATGGCCGAGGCATGGCCGCCCAGGCCCAGGGTCAGGTCCAGCACTCGCCCGGCCAGGGGCACCGGCAGGTTCTCCAGCACTTCCTGGAGTAGCACCGGCACATGGATGGTGGAGGTTTCCGGAGTCATGGTCAAATTCCCAGGTCCGCGAGCGCGGCCAGATCGTCGGTGCTGAGGGGTTCGGCGGTGAGCCGCCGCTGGAAGGAACCGCGGTTCCAGATGGCCAGGTGGTCCATCTGGCCCAGAATCGCCACTTCGCCGGTAAGGCCGGCGGCCTCCCGCAGGATCGGCGGAATCACGAACCGGCCCTGGGCGTCGGGCTCCACTTCGGAACCGTAGTAGGCCGTCACCTCCAGGAACCGCCGTTTGGCCGGATTGGTCCCAGGCACCAGGGCCAGCCGGGCCTCGATGGCTTCCCAGACCGCCAGCGGGTAGAGCCGGGCGCCCTTGCCGTCCAGGGAGGTGAGGTACTGGCGCAGGCTGCCCCCCCCTTCGCCGGTGGCGAAGGTTTCGAGGTCGGCCTTGAAGGTGGTGGGCAGCTTCAACCGCCCCTTCTCGTCCACCGTGGCCGGTGCATTGCCGCGAAGTCGCAGCACCTGAACCGCCTTTCCAATAGCTCCCCCGTCGCCGGGGAAGATTCCCATCAATCATCCACTAATTACCACTTCAAGCCAATCTGGTCCACTTTGGTCCACTCCCAAGTGTAGAAATGGTTCCTAAGCAAGCAAGCCGGAAGTAAAGCGAAAGATTGGGATAAAGAAGGCGATTTAACCGGGAAGTTACCGTCAACCCCACCATAATCAGGACAATGGTGAGATGACCGAGGAGCCCCGCCCCATGCGCAAGCCTCAACCTGATTTATCGCAACGGATGACCACTCCCTGGTCGGCCTTCGTCCTGGCGGTGGGTGGGGGTGCTCTGTTGGCCGCTGGCTCAGAGCCCGCCTTCCGCTGGACCGGCTGGATCCTGGCGGTGATGGGGGGCGTCTTCCTGGCGGTGCGGAGCTGGCAGAACCGCACCATCATGGCCCAGGTGCTGGCGGTGATCCCGGTGGCCGACAAGGGCGACGCCCTGTTGCGCAAACTGCCCAAGGCCTGGGCCGCCCTGGAGGAGGAGAACCTGCTGTTGCGGACCCAGGCCGAGGCGGCGGACCAGATCCGCCTGCAGATCCTCACCCACCTGAACGCCGGTGTTGTACTCCTGGACCAGGACCGGAACATCCGCCTGTTCAATCCTTCCGCCCAGGCCCTGCTGGGCACCTCCAGCAACCTGGGCCTGGGCGGCGGGGCGGTGGTAGCCTTCCGGGAGCCGGAAAGCCTGAGGAACCTCGAGGAGGCCTGCCAGGGCGCGCCGGCGGAATGGATCCTCAAGCGCAATCCCAGGATCCTGAGGGTCCGGGCCATCCCCTTCGAGGCGCCGATGCAGGCCTCCAGCCACCCCTGGGTGCTGGTGACCCTGGATGACATCACCCGCCAGGAGGCCCTGGAAACCACCCGGCAGAAATTCATCTCCAACGCCAGCCACGAACTCAAGACTCCGGTCACCGGCATCCGGATCGCGGTGGAGAACCTGCAGGAAGGGGCCCTGGTGCTGCCGGACGGGGAGACCAGCCTGCGCATCATCCTCCGCTCCGTGGACCGCATGGCCATGCTGCTGGAGGACATCTCCGAGCTGAGCCGAATCGAGACCGGCGCCCTGCGCCTGGAACCCGCGCCTCTGCGCCTGGGCACCTTCGTGGCCGATGCCCTGGAGAACACCCATCCCCAGGCCATGGCCGCCAACGTGGGAGTCGATCTGGACCTGCCGGCCGAGCTGGAGGACTTTCCGTTCCAGGCCGATCCATTGCGGCTGGTCCAGCTGCTGGACAACCTCTTGTCCAACGCCATCAAGTTCAGCCCGGTGGGCTCCCGGGTCGGCTTCAGCATCCGCCACGAGGGCGCCTGGCTGGTGTTCTCGGTGGCGGACCGCGGGCCCGGCATCTCCGAGACGGATGCCCAGCGGATCTTCGAACGCTTCTACCGGGCTCCTTCAGTGCGCCGGATCCCAGGCACCGGGCTCGGCCTTGCCATCGTCAAGCATTTGGCAGTACTAATGAAGGGAGAAGTCGACCTGCACACTGAAGAAGGCCAGGGCTCCACATTCATCTTCCGGCTCCCGGCCGCCGAAACGAAACCATAAGCTCCGCGTTTCCGCAGCCAGAAGCGTTCCATCCACCCACGCCGCCCCGAGGTCCCATGGAACGCCCAGCGATGACGCCCGATCCCGGAACCCGGATCGTCCATTATGTGGGTGACCGGCTCCGGTTCACCCTGGCACGGCCCGGCTCGGCGGGCGACGATTGCCGGGCGCTGCTGCGCACCAACCTCACCCGGGCGGCCCGGGCCAGGGAGGAGACCATCGGCCTGTCCGGCGCCGCCTCCAGCGGATCCCGAACCTTCGCCGGAGCCGCCTGGCGGGACATCCCCCTGGACCCGGTGGCGGGCAGATGGGAACTGGACCTGCCGCTCACCGAGGTCGGCTATTTCCGGGCCAAGGCCTACTACCTGGACGGCCAGGGCCGCCAGCACTGGCCGGATGGCGAGGACGTCGGCATCTCGGTCCACCCGGACCACCTCAGGACCGGCAACAGCGTCTACTGCGCCTTTCCGCGCATGTTCGGGCCGGCCCGGAGCGAGCGCAGCACCCGCTCCACCGCCCTGGACGAGCAGCTGGCCAGTCTGGACCAGCGCGGCTTCACGGTGATCCCGCCCTCGGGCAAGCTGAGCGAGCTGACCGCCTGCGTGCCCCATATCCTGGGAACCCTGGGCTGCCGCATCCTGCACCTGCTGCCCCTGGGACCCACCCCCACCACCTTCGCCCGCTTCGGCCGCTACGGCAGCCCCTACGCCCAGCTCGACCTGACCGGCATCGACCCGGCCCTGGTGGATTTCGACGAACGCACCACCGGGGTAGAGCAGTTCCAGGAGCTGGCCCACGCGGTGCACCTGCGGGACGGGCTGATCTTCCTGGACATCGTGGTGAACCACACCGGCTGGGGCTCGCGCCTGATGGAGAGCCACCCCGAGTGGTTCCAGCGCAACCCCGACGGCACCTTCCACAGCCCCGGAGCCTGGGGCACGGTTTGGGCGGACCTGGTGGAACTGGACAACCGGTTCCCGGACCTGTGGGAGACCATCGCTTCCTCTCTGCTCACCTGGTGCCGGAGGGGGGTGGACGGCTTCCGCTGCGACGCCGGCTACATGGTTCCGCTGCCGGTCTGGCAGTACATCGTGGCCCGGGTGCGCCAGGAGTTTCCGGACTGCACCTTCCTGCTGGAGGGCCTGGGCGGGGCCTGGGACGCCACCGAGGCGCTGCTCACCGAGGGCGGCATGCAGTGGGCGTATTCGGAACTGTTTCAGAACTATGAACCGGAGCAGGTGTCCGGCTACCTGGACCACGCCATCACCCAGGGCCGGCGCATGGGGCCCCTGGTCAACTACAGCGAGACCCACGACAACGAGCGGCTGGCCGGGAAATCCGCGGCCTGGTCGCTGCTGCGCAACCGCCTGTGCGCGCTCACCAGCCTCAGCGGCGCCTTCGGCTTCACCAGCGGGGTGGAATGGCTGGCCACCGAGCGGGTCGAGGTCCACCAGGCCCGCGGCATGGGCTGGGGCGCGGCGGACAACCTGGTGGCGGAACTGGGCCGGCTCAACCGCCTGCTTTCCGACCACCCCTGCTTTTTCGACGGGGCAGTACTCCAACGCCTCAGCGCCGACGATTCCCCGGTGCTGGCCCTGGCCCGCACCTCATGGGACGGGCGCGACCAGTGCCTGGTGCTGGTGAATCTGGGCATGGAGAACCGGGAGTTCAGCCTGGACGGTCCCTGCTGGACCCGACTGGGCGGCCCGGCCCTGGACCTGCTGGGCCAGGCGCCGCCAAGGATCCGCGCCCAGGCCGACGGCGCCAGGATTCTCACCCTGCTGCCCGGCGCCAGCCATTGCCTCTCGGCCCACCCGGGTCCCCTGGGCCTGGCGGGCGGTCCGTACCGGGAGCGAAGGGCCCAGGCGGCCTGGGCCTACCAGGCCCTGGCCACCGTGATCCCGGCCGAAGAGCTGGGGCCGGCGGACTGGGAGGAGCTGGGCGCCCTGGCGGCCGCCGACCCCGGCGCGTTCCTGGCCAGCCTGACCGCCCTGGACCCCCAAGCCGCCCGGCAGGACCTGCTGGGTGCCCTGAGGGCGGTCCGCCCCGGCTACCCCATGGTGGTGAACTGGGGGCTGCCGGATCTGGCCCGGGTGGTGCCGGTTCCCCCCGGGCATTGGCTGCTCCTGCACGATGACGCGCCGTTCTCGGTTGCCGTGGCCATCCCGGGGCAGAAGCCCCTGCACCTGAGGTCGATCCCGGTGCAGGGGGGCTTCGCGGCGGCCATGGCACCGTCCACCCTGCCCCAGGACCGCCTGCCCCTCGAGGCCGAGATCATCCTGGAGCGGTTCAAGGACGCCCGCAATCCGTCTCCCGGGCGGATCCGGCTGCTGGCCGAGACCCCCCGGTTCTCCCGCTCGGCTCCGGACGGCCTGTGCCTGCTCACCAACGGCCGGGGCGGCATGGCCCGGGTCCATGCCGACCTGGGCCGCATCAGCTCCAAGTACGACTGCCTCCTGGGCGCCAACCTCCACCCCAGCGCCCCTTGCGACCGCCAGGTCCTGGCCACCCGGTTGCGGGTCTGGGCCAACGCCGACGGCTTCATCACCGCCCTGGACCGGGACAGTCTGGTCCACTTCGAGCCGGGCCCGCCGGGGCGCTGGATTTTCGTGATCCCGGCCGGGGACGGCCGCACCGTGCAGGTGGAACTCAACCTGGACCTGCTGGACCAGCGCAACACCGTGGTCGCCCGGTTCCTGCGCCGGGTGGGTCCGCCGCCGTTCGGCGAGGACCTCCCTGATTACCGGACCGTGAGCCTGACCGTGAGGCTGGACCTGGAGGACCGCAGCTTCCACAGCGAGACCCGGGCTTGTCCTGAAGCGGATCATCATTTCAATGCCCACACCTGGGCCCTGGAGGACCGAACGGGCTTCGGCTTCCAGCCGGCGGATGACCGCCGGCTCCTGGCCTGGTCCGATGCCCCCGACGGCGTCTGGCACCCGGCCCCGGAGTGGAGCCTGGCCCTGCCCCATCCGGTGGAAGCCTCCCGGGGCATGACCGGCCAGGGGGACGCCTGGAGCCCGGGCTGGTTCGAACTGCCCCTGCTCCGGGGCACTCCGGTCACCCTCGCCGCTTGCGCCGACCCGACCGAGCCCACCGGGGAGGAACTGCAGCGGTTCGCCCAGGACCGGGTCGAAGCCCTGCCCCACCGCCTGCTGGCCGACCAGGGCGGTCACCTGGACCGCAGCGACAGTTTCGGCCGCCAGCTGGTGGACGCCGCGGCGGCCTTCCTGGCCCGGCGTGGCGGCGGTTCCACGGTCATCGCCGGCTACCCCTGGTTCCTGGACTGGGGCCGGGACACCTTCATCGCCGCCCGGGGCCTGCTCACCGGCGGCATGGCCGCCCAGGTGCGGGAGATCCTGCTCACCTTCGCCCGGTTCGAGGACCGGGGCACCCTGCCCAACGCCCTCAACGGCGATTCCACCGCCGACCGGGACACCTCCGACGCGCCGCTCTGGTTCGCCCTGGCGGCCGAAGAGACCGCGGCCACCAGCGCAGGCCGCGGACTGCACCAGGAGGACGTGGGCGGGCGCACCCTGGCTGACGTGCTCGGCTCCATCGCCTCCGGGTACCTGCGGGGAACCCCCAACGGGATCCAGGTCGACCCCGAGTCCGGGCTGGTGTGGAGCCCGTCCCACTTCACCTGGATGGACACCAACTATCCCGCCGGGACTCCGCGGGAGGGCTATCCGGTGGAGATCCAGGCCCTCTGGATCCGCCTGCTGCGGCAGCTGGAACAATTGGGGGCCGAGGGCGCCGAAGCCTGGGGCCGGCTCGCGGACCGGGCCACCGAAGCCCTGGACCTGTTCTGGGACGAGCGCCTGGACTGCTTCCAGGACCTGCTGGCCGGCCCCAAGGGCTGCCCGGCCCATATGGCCCGCCCGGACGGCCTGCTGAGGCCGAACCAGCTGTTCCTGGTCAGCCTGGGCCTGGTGCGCGGGGTCCGGGCCAAGGCCGCGGTCACCGCCGTCCGGCGGTTCCTGCTGGTGCCCGGCGCCCTGCGCAGCCTGGCGCCGCTCCCCGCTCCGGTGCCCCTTACCATCCGCGGCGGCTCGGGCCAGTTGCTCAACGATCCGGTCAACCCCTACTGGGGCCGCTATGAAGGCGACGAGGACACCCGGCGCAAGCCGGCCTACCACAACGGCACCGCCTGGGTCTGGCTGCTGCCGTCGTTCTGCGAGGCCCTTGCCATGGCCTGGGACTTCCAGCCCTCGGCGGTGGCGGCGGCGAGGGCCTGCCTGGGCTCCCTGGACGGGCTGCTGGCCTCCGGATGCGTCGGCCAGCTTCCGGAACTGCTGGACGGCGACGCGCCCCACGCCCAGCGGGGATGCGACGCCCAGGCATGGAGTGTCACCGAAGGGCTTCGGGTTTGGCTTATGCTCAATACAATGGAAGACCACCCGCCCGCCAACCCGAGGAACCCGCATGCCCGAC
>Ga0302270_10005711_pt1 | contig 11250 bp, 7 predicted proteins | sample III_Bog_E2_3_FD_198773 | JGI IMG/M metagenome (GOLD analysis project Ga0302270, IMG submission 198773) | Peat permafrost microbial communities from Stordalen Mire near Abisko, Sweden - III_Bog_E2_3 | ecosystem: Environmental > Terrestrial > Soil > Wetlands > Peat | place: Sweden: Abisko...
ACACCCGTGAGCATGGGTGGACATTGCGGACTATGTCTGAAAATCCATGTGTCGGCGGTTCAACTCCGTCTCCGGGCACCAATAAAACCAAGCATTTAGCCCCGATCCTCAATCGGGGCTTTTTTTGTATTGCTCTAGGGTTGCTCTACGAAAGTGGGCTGGGCTGAGTTCTCCAGTCCGTTTTTCAGATGGCATGGAGCCGAGGCCAGCAACGCCCAATTTCCCCCGGTGCGGTGATCCTCTTTGAGGGGCGGAAGCTCTCGGTCTTGGCGCATGGCTCCACCTGGAGGTGAACATCGGGGGCCTTCGGCTTGCTTCCAGGCCTCTCCCCGGCCCGTCCCGGACGGTGGCGGGCTGGTGGGGGCGCCCGACTTCCGCCGGGTCCAGGGAGTGTGACTCTGTGGCCGGACTCGATCAGTTCGAGACCCCCGCCTGTGCCTGACGGGCGGCAACCACCACGGGCCCGACCCCGGTCCCACATCCAATGGAGCCACCATGCCCCACACCCCCCAGTCCCTCCCTTACGAGAAGCCCTACGGGCACATGTTTTGGTTTGCCCTACCACCTCCGGATGGCCGAAAACCTACGCGATGGCCACAAGTGGCTGTATGAACAGGGGTTCGACCATTTTTCCGAAAACCTACCAGAAGAAAAGGTCGAACATGTCCTACAGATCCTAGGCATCTACGGGGACATGCAGGATAGCTACGACCAGCTTGAGGATAAAACCGGGATCAAGAAGGACGACCTCAAGTTCCGTGGCTTCGACGGCAACAACGAATGCGAACTCATGCACTTCGCAGATGCCCTCCGGAAATCGGATCGCTTCGAGGCCACAATCGGCAAACGGGCAAAGAATTCCCATATGCCGACAACCGAGACCTATAAGCGCATGATCCAGCGGTGGAAGGAGCTTGGCGAACCTCACTACCCCTACACCCGCGAGATGATCATCGCCATCCTGGCGGAGTGGGTCCACCCCAGTAGACGGTAGGCATCCCGGTCAGGCGGCTCCCTGCCGTGACCATGGGTGCGGCATCTAGGTGTAGGGGCGCGGGCTTGCTCTTATTCAGCCCAGACCAACTTCATCTTCAAGTCGTTGCAATGGGCGAAGTTGAGCATGTGGTCATGCTGAAGCCGTCCGACCACGATCCCTGGGTGGATTCCGATGAGTTCTGCAAATTCGAGGATGGCCAGCTTGGAAAACGTCCGGTGGGAGGACGCGAAGGCCCTATAGAGATCGCCGGGGAGAAGGCGTTCCCCGGCGAAGTCATTGGCCTCATCTTCCTTCTCGTCCCGAAGACCATCCTCCTCCAGGAACACCAGTTTCTTCCCGTGCTTGAGGATGTGGGCGGCCTCATGGAAGAAGGTGAACCAGAGCTGGTCAGCGGTCTTGTAGCGAAGGCTGAGTTGGATCAGAGCCTTGGTGGGGTTCAGCCACTTGGTCACTCCCGATACCCCCAGGCCCGGCAGCTCTTTCACGAAGACGACGGCGACGCCGCAGGCAGCGCACATCTCCACCACCCTGCGCTGGAAGACGTCCGGGGTCGTGACGGTGAGATCCCTGATCTCCTGGAGAGCCTGCCGGAATAACTTGGCGTTGTAGGGCTGGCACCGGACCTGGTGTGCCTTGAGTTCACCCATGCGCAGCCATGTGGCCACCAAGATGGGCTTGGCTGTGGCGGACTTCCGATAGGCCGCCCCTTCATAGACGGCCTGCCAGGGCTCAGGCCCGGCAACACCGAAGAACGTCCAGACGGCCTTCAGGGAGTCCAGTTCGCCGAGGCAATCTGGAATAAACCCCTGTTGAATCAACTCCTTCAGTGGGACTTTCTTCAGCCAGCTCTGCTCGCTCTTAAGCTTTTTGGCCTCCTCCTTCTGGGCCAGGAAGGCACGATACTTCTGCTCCCGCTCCATCCAGAAGCGGGCAGGGGTATTGAAAACTCGTTCAAGCTGAAGGGCCGTCTCGATGGTGATGGCGTTCTTGCCCTTGATGATCTCATTGATCGTCTTGGTCGGTCGCCCCATTCGTTCTGCCAGTTGAACCTGACTCATCCCCCACTCTTCGAGGAGATCGGTCAAGGTTGCCCCTGGAGGTGTGACGGAGGCTGGCCGGTATTCGGTCTGGATTTGGCTAACCATGGTAGTCCACCCCTATTTCCAAGATGCGGATGACGCGCACCTGAGTCCATTCAAGCCCCCCGTCCTCGCGAGTGGGGACTGGGTCATCGGCGGGTTCAAAGATAAGCCGGTAGGGTTGGTCGAGGTCCAGCGCCAGGTGCCCCTTCCGGTCCCCAACAAGTTCATGGCAATGACCAGGGACGTGGCGCATGTCCGAGAGGGCGATTGCAGCATCGAGGTCATCTAGGCGTTTTTTGAGGGCTTTCGCCCTTCTTCCTCCGAAGGCTTTCTTCATGGACTTTTCATCCAAGCAAGCTTTTCGGTCATGCTCCCTGTAGAAAAGGAGAATCACGAAGCGGCCTCCAACAAAAGATTAACACGAAGGGTTAAGGAAACTGAATCAAGATTCGCACTTTTTGAGAGCGGCGTCCACCCCGGATGGCGTTTTTCTGGGCGGGATCAGGCCGGTTTTCACCAAGGGCTAGTATTGTTAGGCTTGTCTTTGATGGCTGGAGCAATTTGGGCCTTCCAGGTGGAAGGAACTCGGTGCCGCCGCCCGGTGCAACCCCTAGGACAACACCTTCGGGACAACCTTCCGGAGTTCGCCGAGGTCAAGGTGGTCCAGATACCGTTGGGTCGTGCTCACCTGGGCGTGGCCCAGAAGCTTGCTCACGGCGATGAGGTTCCCACCCTGCCGAAGGGCGGCGGTCGCATAGGTGTGGCGCAGGGCGTGGGGCGACACCTTCTTCGCAAGGATGCCGCAGGCAGCAGTGAGGGTGGCAATGAGGAGGCCCAAGCCCCGGGTCGATAGCCGCCCAGGCTGACGCTTCCTTGGGAGTCGAACGTTGGGCGTGGGGCGCCCTGCTTCCAGCGGTCACACCCCGGGGGTTGGATCCGGCAACCATGGGGCGGCGTGCCGCCTGGAATCCCAATGGGTCGTGCCCCCAGACCGAGACAGGACCGCCCCAGGCCAGGGGAGCCTTCGGGGTAGTCAAAATTTTAAAAAAAATTAATTGACCATTTTTTTTAAGGGACTTACATTGTCGCTGAACAATCAAAATACGCCGTATTCAAAGAGAACTTATGGAAATCAACAAAAAATTGTTGATCCAGGCAAGAGCCTCCAATTCATTGATGGTTGGAGCCAAGTCTCTGCAAACGTTCGCTCTGATGCTCGACCGGGCGGCCAACTGGGGTTCGCCCCGCCACCCGGCCGTGCCTGAGCTACCTCCCCAGCCCTTTGTCCTTTTTGAGGGGGCTGCCGCCATGAGCCTGAATTGGCCGGGGTCCCTGGACTCCGGCCAAGCCGTCCGGAGGCTCCCGACTCCGGCGGATCCCGGGGGCTCAAGGCCGGCTGCCGATTTTGACGCCCCTGCAGCTTGCTGCAGGCAGTGAACGGACTTGGTGATGCCAGTCAACTTCCTCCCAAGCCCACCCCAACCACCATCCTTTAAGGAGAGACCATGAGATTCACCTTACTAACCGTCGCCGGCGTATGCGGCGCCCTCCTGCTGGGGGGCCTCGGGTGCGGGGGCCACAACAGCAACTCAGTGACCAACCCGAATACCAGCACGTTCACGCCCACCGGCACCGTGAACGGGGTGCTGGTGGATTCGGTCACCGCCCAGCCGATCGCCGGGGCGACCATCGCGATCATGACCCAGACCACCGTCACCGGACCCCAGGGGCAGTTCACCCTCACCAACGTGCCGGCCAACGGCACCGCGGTTGGAATCCTCACCGGCGATCCAGGGGGAGGGACATCCTACCCCGTGGTGATCGACCTGACCAAGTACAACGCGGGTTTGGCTGCCGGGGCGGTCAAATATCCGAACTATGTCTATGCCGCGGTTGATGTCACCTACAGCAGCCTCGGGGATGCCCAGCCAGGCTCGAGCACCAACCACGCCACCCCGGTGGACGGCTTCGTGGCGAACATGGTCCCCACGGTCGGAAAACTGGACGCCAACATCCAGATCCTGGTCGTGGACGGCCACACCCTCGCTCCGGCCGTGGGCGCCACAGTCACCCTGCTGTCCGCCACCAACGGCCTGAATCTCAATACCACCATCAACAGTTCTGTTGGCGTGGTGCCCAACCAGATCATGTCCGGCCCCACTGACGCCACGGGCAAGGTGACCTTCAGCAACATGCAGGCCAATGAAAGCTTCACCGCCAACGCCACCAGCGCTGACAATAACTACACCGGAACCATGGACGTTGTGACCATGGGGGACAACACGACCAAAACCTATGTGACGGCGGCCAAGCTCCCGGCCAATCCAGAGGGGACCTGCCTGCAATTGTTCGCGCTGTCCCAGCAATCGCCGTTCATCCTCTCGGTGACTCCGGCCAGCCTGTCCGATATCGCGCCCGGCGCCACGGCCGTGACCTACACCTTCAGCGAGCCCATCGCCAAGACCGCCTATTCCCTGGCCACCGCCCCCTCCACGTCGGTGGCGGGTGGTCTCTGGGGAGATGTTTCCGTGACCTACAATGGTCCCAAGGCCAGCAATATGGGCTACAGCCTCAGCTGGAGCACGGACATGACCAAGCTGTCCGTGAACTTCCCCACCGTTGCGGCCAGCCGGTACACCGTCGACATCAGCACCGCTCTGCTAAGTCTCCAGGACGCCTTCAACAATTTCGGCGTGGATGATCTCAACCTGGCCGTGGTCGCCTTCACCACCAACGGCGGCTTGACCCCGCAGGCCGCAACCATCGTCCAGGACACCAACCCCGCCACCTTCACCAACATCACCTGGCTGCGCACCACCAACACCTACCAGTATGTGGTGCAGGTGCAGCGCTCCCTGAATGGGCTGGTGGACGACACGGGCTGGGCCGCCACTTCCTCCACCGTCATCGATGTCAGGACGATCGATGACACCAACGGCAACCTGATCTTTGTCCCCGGGTGGGCCTCCGGTCAGCTGGCATACAGCTATGAAGTAACGGTCTATTCCCTTGCCATGGCGACCGACCCGGGAAATTACCTGATCACGGGCGTGCCCTCCAATACGGTGCCCCTGGCCAATCTGGTTCCCGCCAGCATCTTCGGGGTCGGTTCCGTCGTGGTACCCGACGGCAACGGCGTTCTGCCCACCGACTTTGGCACTTTGCCCACAGGCACCACCTCTGACGGTTTTGGGGCCGCCGCAGGTGACGTCGTCACCTACCAGGTCCAGGCCCAGTTTACCGGGGTCGGCAACGGAGGCTTGATCCCAGCGCACACGCAAACGGCCGTGATGTTCCGCGAAGCGGTTGAGAATATGGCCAACTGGACCGTCTCCAAGGCGGTGGCCGCGAATCCTGGCGGGGCATGGCTCGACGGAGTCGTCCCAGCCGACGACGTCCTTCCCGTGATCACCAACGTGACCTTCGACGAACTGAACCAGATCGCGACCGTGACGTTCACCACCACCCAGATTGCGGCTGGGGCCACCTGGGATCCCGAGCATGTGGTGTTCGGCACAACCGCCGTGGACGTTACCGGTCTGGCCCTGGCCAATCCGGGTGCCCACTTCGACTTCACTCTAGGCGGTCTCACCTTCTGATCACCCGGCAGGGGCCGGCTCCGGCCCCTGTCACCTCTCTGAAAGGAATCCGGGCCCATGGCATCGCTTCTCCCAGCGGTCTATGGGCCCCGGTTCTGAATTCCCCGTCATCGCCGCAACCGGGAAACGTAACCGCCTTCCCTGTTAAGTCCTGGTCCAGCCGGCTGTTCCACCCTGACCCCCGACCATCCCAGCTTGTGCCGCATCGTTCCGGATCCGCTCCGGACATTCCCAGGAAAACCGTATTCCCATTTCCATTCACCCAGAAAAAGCCCAAGGGAGGACCCCCCATGATGAAACAAGCTTTCTATGTACCATTATTGCTTGGATTGATGGGGTTATGGGCCCAACTGGGCTGCGGCGGCGGTGGGGCGACCGCCTCCAGCTCGACCACCACGGCCAACGGCACGATCCTGCTGGTGAACACGAGCCCCGGCGCCGGGGCGGTCGGCGTGCCGGTCACCACGCCCATCTCGGTCACCTTCCTGAACGCCATGCGCTTTTCCACCGTGTCCGTGGGGTCCTTCCTGGTGGTGGATCCGGCCGGGAACCAGGTCCCGGGGACCTTCGACTATTCGGTGCCCCTGACCGCCACCTTCCAGCCGACCGACCCGCTGAACTACAACACGGTCTATACCGTCACCCTCACCAAGGATGTGACCAGCGTGAGCGGGCGGCACGTCAAGTACGGCCAGTATCAGTTCCGCTTCACGACCCCGGAGCCGCCGACGCCCCCAGCCGTGGTCGAGACGTCCGGCTACCAGATCACCAGCAGCGGAGCCGTGGGCCAACCGGCGTTGGCTTTCCAGGGCATCTCCGGAGCGGGAACCGCGGCCGTACCGGCGTTCGATTACCAGGACATCTCCGGCACCGGGACCGCCTTGGCCTTCGACAACTCGGATGACGCCTCTACGGAATTGGCCGCGCCGTTCCCGATCTATTTCTACGGCAGCCTCGTCACCTCGCTGAACGTATCCACCAACGGCTATGTCACCCCCTGGGTGAGTGACAGTGATAATGAAAATTACCCCTTTCCATCCACCAACCCAGCCATGATCGCCCCGTACTTCACCGACCTTGTGCTCGGGAGCTTCAATTCGGATATCCAGGTCGCAGGGGGCGCGGCCCCGCCGTCCGCGGTCCTGTATCAGGTCACCGGATCGGCTCCGAACCGGGCCCTGATCATCCAGTGGCACAACATCAGCCATTATCCCGACGACGATAACACTGATTCGGGCATCGGCGTGGGTGATTTCGAGCTGATCCTGTTCGAGGATTCGGGGAACATTCTCTTCCAATACCTGAACGTGAGCGGGCTGGACGAGTACAGCAACGGCTTGTTCACCACCATCGGGCTGAACGAGGGCGACGGCATCCAGGCCAGCGAGTTTTCCTTCAACACCGCTTCGGTGTCCGACCGGATGGCCATCCTCTTCACCCCCACGGGATCGGTGGTTCCGCTTCCCGGGGCCATCAGGGTGCCGGTGACCACCGCCATCAAGGCGACCTTCAACCAGCCGATGCTGGCCTCGAGCCTCCAGGGGGCGTTCCAGGTTTCGCCCTCGGCCCAGGGCGGCGGCCTGGTTTCCGGCCTGGTCAGCTTGGACCCGAGCGGCACTATCGCGACCTTCCAACCGGACCAGAGCCTGGCCTTCGACACCACCTACACGGTCACCCTCGCCACCGCGGCCGAGAGCGCTCTGTTCGTATCTCTGCCGCAACCGTTCAGCTGGAGTTTCACCACCAGCGTCCCGACGGTGCTGTCCTACCAGGCCCTGGCAGGCCTTCCCCCCAAAACGTTGGGAAGCTACCACCTGAGCGGCTTCGCGCCGGACACCTCTGCCACCGGCGTGGTCGCCGACACGCTGGCCACTGGCTTCCCCGGCGTGGATCTGAGTTTCAGCCCGGGCCTGGTGCATCTCGTGGTGGGTGAGGGCTGGACCGGTGCCTGGGGGCATGGTTATGCGGGGTCGGTCTACGCTCTGAACGGCGAGACCACCGCGGTGATAGGCCTGCCCGCCAGTACCGGAGCGTTCTGTTTGTTCCTGGAGCCCAATACCTACGGGGAGCCCATAACCCAGGGGGAGTCCTTCCCCTGCACCGTGACCGCCACCACCGAGAACGGCTACCAGAGCCAGCAGACCCAATCGATCAACAGTTCGAGCCTGGCGGGCGGTTTCGGATTCGCCGCCACCGGTTCCCCCCTGGCTTCGGTCTCCATCACGGTGCCTGGCGCGGCCAACGGTTTCGCGGTGGGGGAATTCAGCATCGCCCCCTTCTGATGGCCCATGGATGGTCGACCTGGAATCGCCGGCCCCGGGCGCGACCAGGGTCCGGCGGCACCGGTGGGCCGGGCCGCCGCCCGGGGCCCCTGACCTTGGCGGTCCTCTGCCTCCTGGGGCTGGCCCTGGGCTGCGCCGGCGGTTCGCTCCAGGTGCCACGCCAGCACTGGACCCTGATGCTGTACGTGGCCGCCGACAACAACCTCGCGCCGGTGGTCGGCTCGGTCCTGGCCAACCTGAAGGCCTCCGAGGCGGACCAGGGGGTGACGGTGGTGGCCCAGGTGGGGCTGCCGGGCGTGACCCGGAAGCGCTACTGGATCCGGCCCCAGGGGCTATGGACCCTGGAGGATCTGGGTGACCTCAACATGGCCAGCGGGGGCGCGCTCCAGGACTTCGTGGCCTACGGGGCCGCCACCTTCCCGGCCGAGCATTACGCCCTGGTGCTCTGGGGCCACGGGGACGGCTGGAAGGGAATCCTCAACGACGTGGACCATGGGGTGCAGGATCCCCTGTCCCACGTGACGGTGGCCGCCGCCATCCAGGCCGCAGGGGTCAGCCTGGCTATCCTGGGAGCCGACGCCTGCAACATCGGCACCCTGGAGGCGGCCTACCAGTACCGGAACGCGGCCGCCATCCTGGTGGGCTCCCAGGAGTACGTGCAGGGCAACGGCTGGGACTACCAGGACCTCCTGGCCCGGATGGAAGCCGACCCGGACATGGCTCCCGAGGCCCTGGCCGGCCAGATGGTGGCCAGTTACCAGGCCTATGTGGAGTCCCCCGCCTACGGCTTCCAGGACCAGACCATGGCCGCCATGAGGCTGGGGCCGCCCATGGCCGGACTGGGCCAGGCGGTGGGCGCCCTTGCCGATGCCCTGGGCCAGCAGGAGGCGGACCCCCAGGCGGAACCCGCGGCCCTGGCCGCCCTGACCCGGGCCCGAAACCAGGCCCAGCCCGTCTATCAGGCCTTCAGCCCGGGCACCTATGTCGACTTGAAGGATTTCTGCGACCAACTCCCGGCTTCCGCCCAGGCGGCCCAGGTGACGGCGGCCCTGGCTTCGGATCTCATCGCCGACTACCACGGCACCAGCCTGCCCCGGGCCAGCGGCCTGTCCATCGTCTTCTACGACCCGCCCCAGGCCCTGGCCTTTGGCGTCTACGACCTGAACTACGCCCCCTACGACCCGGCCGCCGGAACCGGCTCCCAGCTGGATTTCCTGAACCAGTTCTCCTGGCCGGAGATGATGTACACCTACATCAAAGCGGCCAATCCTCCCGGCTGAGGTTATTGCAGGGCGGCGGAAACCCTGAATTCCAGCTCCGGGTGGCCTGGGGTGTCCAGAGTCAGGAACACTTTTTCCTCCAGGGTGCCGGGCTGGGCGTCGGCGGCCAGGGTCAGGCGGAACCCCTGCCGGGCCGCCGGCTTCGGGTCGAGACCGGCCACCTGGATCAGCGGTGTGCTGGTTCGGGCCGAGAGGATCCGGAACGGCTTACCCTGGCGGTGCTTGAGCAGCACCGAGGCCTGCAGTGCCTGGCCGGCCGGCCCGGCCCAGGCCACCCGCTCCGGGCTGGCGCTGACCGGGGCCCGTCGCTCCCATTTGACCTTCAGGTTGACCGACGAGGGGGCGGGATTGTCCACCTGCAGGGTGATGGTGTCGGTGCCGGTCAGCTTGCCCTCGGGCAACCGGCGGGCCGCCAGGTCCAGGTCCACCCATAGCACTTTGCCCTCTTCGCGGGTGGCCACCCCCAGCCAGGGCGCTTCGGACAGGACCACGTTGCCCAGGCCCAGGCTGGTGGCGGTGCCGCTTTCAAGCCTCACCTTGGCCTTGCGATGGTCCCGGGGACCCAGGTCGGTGAACAGTACCTCCTGGGTGGAGACGATCACCGCGGGCCGCACCGTGGCCTGGAAGGTCAGGGTCTGCGACGGTTCCTCCGGATCATTGGACACCACCTGGACGGTCTTCCGGGCCAGGCCCAGGTAGCCGGAGGGATTGAAGGTCACCTCCAGGTCGGTGCTTTCCCCCGGGGACAGATTGCTGTCGCCCAGCACCGCGGAGGTGCAGCCGCAGGCGGGGCTGATCTGGCTGATGGTCAGCGGCGCGTTGCCGCCGTTGCGGGCCTTGAACCGGTGCGAGACCGGCACGTCCGGGGCGATGGTGCCGAAGTCGAACTGCGGTGTGTCCAGCACCAGCCGGGGTTGGCCCGGGTCCTGGGCCAGGCAGCCGGCAGCGACGAAGAGGGCGAGCAGGAGCATTCGCATGGAAAACCTCACGGGAATAGTAAAACAGGCACCGGCCGGAGCCGGTGCCTGAATCAAACGGCGGCCCGGGTTACTGGACGGTGCGCCAGACCCGGATCTTGGGATGGCGTTGGGCGGAACTGGCCTGGAAGGTCTTCATCTGCAGGGTCGAGGAAGCCGCGCCGCCGCCACCGGCGGTGGGGATGGTGCCGCCCTGGATGACGCCCCGGGTGCCGAAGCCCTGGAGGCTGGAGGCCAGGCCGGTCCAGGTGTACAAGGCCCCGCTGGGAACCAGCAAGCCGCTCCGGGTGTCGGAGACGATGGGGTTCAGCACGCTGGCTATGACGTTGGTCTGGGTGTCGCCGGTGGCTCCTGAGCAGGGATCATAGGAGGCCGGGGACCAGTAGCTGTAGAACAGGCTGCCGGCGACGACCATGGGCGAGGTGATGCCCTTGTTGAGGAAGTTGTAGCCCTGGGAGTTCTGGTAGGAATCGGCCGGCAGGTTGACGAAGTAGCCGAAATCCGGAGTTCCGGTGGAGGGTTTCAGGTAGTATTCCGGGCACCCGGGGGTGATCAGCTGGAATACCCCGTCGGAGCAGGGGTCGGAGGGGGTGGAACTGACGATCGAGCCGGTCATGTCGGCCATCTGGGTGGTGATGCCGGTATCCGGTCCGGACTGGGTATCCAGGCCCCAGGCCCGGCTGTCCTGGCGGTCGAAGACGACGCTGAGGCGGAAGTGGTCCGGGCGGCCCAGGTAGTAGCCCCCGGTCTTGCCGGGATCCACCGGGTTGTAACGGTCGCCGCTGATCATGGCGACGCCCACTGCGGTGACCGGGGACATGCCGTCCTTGGCCACCCCGGGGAAACTGCCGACCATGAAGGGCGCGGGCAGGGTGGTGTAGATGGCCCCGAGGCTGTTGCCGTCCTGGTATACCTTGCGGATGCCGGCCGCCCCGGAGGTGGTGCCGTCCACGGTCCATTTGGCCAGGTCCGAGGCGTCCATGCGGTAGTTGGGGTAGAGCGAGGCGGTGGAGGCAACGGTCTGCTTGGAGCC
>Ga0302270_10005728_pt1 | contig 11228 bp, 15 predicted proteins | sample III_Bog_E2_3_FD_198773 | JGI IMG/M metagenome (GOLD analysis project Ga0302270, IMG submission 198773) | Peat permafrost microbial communities from Stordalen Mire near Abisko, Sweden - III_Bog_E2_3 | ecosystem: Environmental > Terrestrial > Soil > Wetlands > Peat | place: Sweden: Abisko...
TTAAATGTATTTAGGGGACGCCGTACTAGTCACGCGATTCCTCCGGGCTCAAACCGTGCTCAAACGGGTCAAGAGGTCAGGCTACTACCCTGTGGCATCGCGTGATAGGATTCCTTATTTTTCAGTCATTCATGGTGCTATGCGGTGCCGCCAGATCCTGCTTTATCATTCAATTTAGCGTTCGCAATGAGGATGTCGACAGTTCGATCCTGTTCAGCTCCACCAAACTAAACCCTCCAATTTCAATACTTGGATGGTTTTTTCGTGGGCGCCGAGACCCCGATTTCGGCCAAAAACACCCTCCGTGCGTAATCCGTGCGTAAAACTCCGGCCGGAACCGTCGTGAGACTTCGAGAGGTGCGCAGGGTCAACCAGACGATGGTCCCTTGAAGAGCGAGCCATCCCGGTCCCACCGAAAGCCGATGATGGCCGCACCCGGGCGACATCTTCCTGGGCAGAATGGGCGATGCGATTCTGGACCTCCGACCTTCACCTTGGCCATGCCCGAATCCTTGATCTCTGCCCCGATCGGCCCTGGCCCGATCTGGAGGCGATGAACCAGGGACTGATCGGACTCTGGAATGAAACCGTGGGCGCAGAGGATGAGGTCTGGGTCATCGGCGACTTCGCCATGGGCAGAATCCGGGAGACGCTGGGTCTGGTTCCGCTTCTGCATGGGCAGAAAATCCTGGTGCCCGGCAACCATGACCGGTGCTCCCCCGCCTACCCCCACCGCCGGGATCGGGTCGAGGATTGGGTAGACCTGTACATCGAAGCCGGCTTCTGGGGGATCAAGCCACCCGGGTGCTTGGAAATCGGCGGAGTTCTCTGCAACGTGAACCACTTTCCCTACCCCGGTCCGGAGGACGGTCAGTACCGCGACCGCTTCGATGCCTTCCGGCCGACGGACGACGGTCTTCCCCTCATCCATGGCCACGTCCACTCGGCCTGGCAGGTGAATGGGCGCATGGTCAATGTCGGCGTGGACGTCTGGGGTTTCAGACCCATTCCGGAGCCCGCACTCGTCGAGATTTTGCGAATGGCCGGCCAGGACACAAGGCATAGGTCTTGATTACAAACTTGCCAAGCTGGCCTGCCCTGCAATCCCCAAACCTTGCCACAGCCGCTCTGGAACCGGGTCCACCAAGTCCCACCAAACGGAAATCGGTTTCTCCCCCTCCCATCGACAGAATGTCAGCGGGCCGCAGTAAAGGAACGGCTCCGTAACCCCGCCGACCTTGGCCTTGCGGCGCACAAAAAGGTGTACCGAAATGCCAAGGGCTTGGTGCCCCTCGATGCGCCGCCCCCCAGGAGAGGCCATCGCCGTGCGATTCTGCGATTGCCAGCGGAAGGTGGAGGGCGTTTCGAACCCATCATTATAGCGATGGGCCTCCGGCTGCTCCTTCTTGTCCAGCGTCACGAAGAGCAGCATGAGCCCATCCCGTTCCACGACCCCGGTCTGGGCCTCAAACCCCTGGAATTCAAAGGCGAACAGGGGAAGCACTTTGGCCCGCGGATACCTTCGGCAGCAAGGTCGGAACGTGGCCTACCTGGATCTCGATCCCCAGCGGGATGGCTACGAATTCTTCAAGGATCGCGCCCAGATGTACCCGGAGCTCCCAGAGGTCACGCACCTGGCCATCGAGGATCCCGACCAAGTGGAGAGCGCCATGAACAGCGTCATCAAGGCTGGCGCCGACGCTGTGGTGGACTGCCCTCCGCTGGATCCGCCCCAGGTGGTCAGGGCCCTGGAGGTCGGGGACATCCTGGTCTTCCCGTTCAAGCCCGGAGGCAATGACCTGCGGGCCTTCGCCCGAGCCCTTTCCCTCCATCAGGCCAAGGCCGAACGCGCTGGGGCCGCCGGCGGCGCCCGGCCGCAGATGTTCGGCCTGGTTAACGAATTCATGCGGGGCCAGCTCAACGACCGGCTTCTCCTGAAGTGGGTCCAGGAGTCCGGGGTCTTCCAGTTCGTAGGCTGCCTGGGCCGGCGGGTCGAATTCAAGGACGCCATCGCCAAGCGACAAGCCGTATGGGAATACGCACCCGACTCCAGCAGCGCCAAGGAAACCCTCGCCATGTGCGAGGCCCTGCACCGGAGGGCCAAATGAAACCGAAGCGTCCCACCGAGACCGATCTCCTGGCCTTGGTCCAGAACGGGTTCAATGCGCAGCTCCCCAAGGACCGGGCAGCCCAGGCGCCGGCCCGCGAGCGGGAACCCCAGCCCAAGGGGAATGATACTGCCGCGGCGGATCCTCCCCCTCTGGTGCCCATGGTGAGGATCACCCTGACCATCCCCGAGGAACTTCGGTACCGGCTCAAGATGACCCTGATGAACCAGCGGCGGACGGCCCGCAGCAAGATGACCCAGGACGAGTTTGGCTCCAGGGCCATCGCCGCTCTCCTGGAGGAGTTCGAGAAACCCTCTAAGCCCGCCAGCAGGGAAGAGCGCCTGGCGGCCTTCCTCCAGGAATGCCTGCGAGAAAAGGCGCTTTCGAAGGCCTGGGCGCCCAAGGCCAAACATCTCCTGGATGGGGAAAATGGAGATCCGAGAACTGACGAAGAAGCCAGGGAACTCCCTGGAAGCAGTGAATCCAGAGAGCATGCGAGTTGAGGATTTCATCCATTAAACGACACACATTCGAATTGGATAATTGAATGCGACAGAAACCGATTTTCGCCCCCCAACAGATGCTTCTCCTCGCCCAGCCTACCCAGGGCCACCAGGCTCCGGTCGATCCGCTGGCAGTGAATGTAGAGCAGGCCGCATTCATGCTCAACATCTCGCGGGCAACCCTGTTCAGGCTCGTCAAGAACGGCGAGATCCAAGGCAAGAAGTTCGGCCGCCGACGGGTCTTCTCGATCGTGGAGCTTCAGAAGCTCCTGGCCTGAGCTCGCATATCCCAGAGTCTCATCGCTACCTGGGCTCAAGCTGCGAGGAGGTCCCTGATGGCACGCCGGTCCGAGAGGGGGAGAAGGTCGGAGAAGTCCCTCAGCCGGCTGAGGTCCTCTTCCCGGTACACATCCTGGTTGTCGTCGAAGATAGTCACCCTGGTCTCGGTCCGTTCAGGAAGGTCAAGGTCATACCACGACCGGAAGATCTCATTGGCCCGGGTATGGGCGACCGAGGTGTTCCCGGTCCCCATGGTCATGACCAGCGAGGACTTGCGGACTCCGAATACTTGGTAGTCCACCTTGACCGGCTTGCCTTGGCGTCCCAACAACTCGACATCGGCGTCATAGGTGAACTCCGCGTCGTTGAATAACTCCTCCAGGGTCTCTCCCAGGGGCACGGACAAGGATGACCGGCGGGTGTAATGGAGATCAGCCATTCGAATGCATGCGTGTCCCAGCCTCACCACGCCGTCCACGAGGTGTTCGATCTGGGGCAACGCCAAGTCCAAGGCTCCCCCGTTCAGTTTGACGTCCAGTCCACTCAGGGCCTGTTCCAGCAGCTTGCGGCGCTTGGAGGACAGCCAGGGCTTCACCTGGAGGTCCAGGAGCCAGGAGGAGGTGTTGCCGAAGTCCGTGAGCCGGTGGGCCGGAATCATCGGTCCCTCCTCGGCCAGGAAGAGATCGATCTGGGACCCGTCCGGATACCTGAACGCGGTTTCCAAGCGAAGGTGTCCACGTTCGAGTACAGCGGTGTCCAGCACCAGCCCATGCCCCTTGAGCATGTTGGAAATGGCAGTTGGGTCGATCAGATGCCACCTCCGTTGGTCTCAGGGGGGAAGAACTGCCCCCGGTGTTCGATATTGGCAAGATCACAAAACCGGCGGAACAGGACTTCAAGGGGGCGACCGCTTTCACCACTCCTGTCTTCAACATAGGGCAAGTTCGAGTCTGGGCAGGACGATTCCATCAGGGAGTGCTTGTGGGACCGACCGGCAGGGCGGTGAGCCTGATCATCCACATCCAGGCGGCAGATGGGGCCGAGACCGCTGATGTGGACGTTGAAATTCCTTGATCCGGTTTCAGGGTTGATCTTGACGGTCAGGCGCAAGTCATAACCCAGGCCATTCTTAATCCGGATATCTTCGGCGGTGTGCAGGGGGCTGAGGTTTTTCTTGCGTGAGAACCGGATATCCTCCTCGATCACCTTGTCTGGCAAGTCGCGCAGGGCCTCGAATTCGGCTCGATCCATGGCGTTGCTCCACAAAGGTAAGTGCAAGAATCATACCCGAGGTTGCATTAAACCTAAAACATTGCTGCCTTGAGGACCAGAGTTTGAGCGAGCCCAGGAGGCCGCCAGAGTGCGATCGTTCAGCCCAGGTCGCGGAACTGCCCTGCCCATGCTGCAGGAGCCCAGGACAATCCGTGGCGGCGCTGATCCTTCGGGCACACCATCGAGAGCCTGTGGGAGAACGTGGCCAGGGCGGCCAGGTCTGCCGCCACGGGGCGCTCCAGGCGGTGGTCAAGGCCGGGACCTACCGCCGGTCGGCAGGCCCCCCACGCCCATTCCGATCGCCGGGACGGTTGCTTTTGTTGGGGGTGATCGGCATGGCAGATACCCGACCGGGATCAACTCAGCAACGAGTGACCGGAGGCGGTTTGGGACCTGGCGCCTGCGAAGTGGCGGTGGGTGAGCCGCAGAGACAGGGGCCTGGGAGGTATCCTCTCCGGCCGCTCGAACTTGACCTATTTCTTCTTTCGCTTCTCTTCGCAGGGGTTGCACAGGGTACGCAGCCATCCTCCGCCGCGAAGTTCGACATTCTCCTTCGATCCACATTCCTCGCAGGTCCTCCAGGCCTCCTGCTCCGCTGCCTTGATGATGGCGTCCGTCTCATCGATGTCGAGGCTCAAGTAAATCCTCAAGCCTCCGAACTTCTCCTTCACCTGGAGAACCGCCAGCTTGGCGTTGCCCAGGGCCTCAATCTTGGTGAGAGCGTCCTTGATCAGGGGGTGCCAGCCTGGTCCACATTCAAAATAATCGTACATACTCACCTCTTGAGACCCGGCATGGATCAGACCGAGTTGCCCTGAAGGTAGGATTCTGACGTTGTTCCGCGCAAGCGCAATGCCGGGGGAAGCAGAATCGGCCGGCCAGGTTCCTGCATGCCTGGCTTCCTGCATTCCTGCGTTGCTGTGCAGGTATATGACTTCCTGTATGCTCCCCGGACCGGGGGCCGAAGATTGTCGTGCCGCCTATCCTTGCCGCAAAGGGCTCAGCCACTCCCGGAGCTTCGACCAGCAGCGCTGGTCCTTCACGCCCCGGACCGCAATGGCCACCGCCTGCCGCTGCCCGACCAGGACGACCAGCTTCCGGCCCCGGGTGACACCCGTGTAGAGGAGATTCCGGGCCAGCATGGCATAGTGCTGGGTCATCACCGGGATGACCACGGCGGGAAACTCCGATCCCTGGCTCTTGTGGATGCTCACGGCGTAGGCGAGCATCACCTCGTCCAACTCGCCGAACGGGTAGACCACCTTCCGGCCGTCGAAATCGATCGCGACTTCGTTGGCGTCCAGGTCTATGCCAGCCACATAGCCGATGTCGCCATTGAAGGTGTCCTTCTCGTAGTCGTCGACGATCTGCATAACCTTGTCGCCCACCCGGAAGGTGTTGCCGAAGCGTTCGACGGCGGGCTCGCCCGGCCCCCCCGGGTTGAGGGCGGCCTGCAATTCGACGTTCAGCGCCCGTGCCCCTACCCCGCCCCGGTTCATGGGACAGAGCACCTGGATGTCCCGGACCGCGTCCAGGCCGAACCGTTGGGGGATCCGATGGCGGACAACCTCAAGGATCTTGCCAAGGGCCTCCTCGGGCTCCTGGGCCTCGATGAAGTAGAAGTCGCTCGGCACCGTACTGGAACCTGCCAACTCCGGCATCTGGCCGCTGTTGATGCGGTGGGCGTTCACGATGATCCGGCTTTCTGCCGCCTGCCGAAAAATCTCCGTGAGCCGGACCACAGGCACGATCCCCGAACCTATCAGGTCTGCCAGCACCTGTCCCGGCCCGACCGAAGGCAGCTGATCCACATCCCCCACGAAGATCACCGCCGCATGATCCGGCACGGCCTTCAGCAGGGACGCCATCAGGGGCACGTCCACCATGGACATTTCGTCCACCACCAGAAGGTCGCACGGGAGGGGATGGTCGGGCCCCCGCTTGAAGCCGCCGCCGGCCGGATCGAATTCCAGCAGCCGATGGAGGGTCTTGGCGAGCAGCCCCGTGCTCTCGGACAGACGCTTGGCCGCCCTCCCCGTGGGCGCCGCCAGCGCCACCTCGATGCCCTTCGCGCCGACGATCTTGAGGATCGAGTTGACCAGGGTCGTCTTGCCCACCCCGGGCCCCCCGGTGATGACCATGGCCTTGGCGACCAGGGACTGCTCGACCGCCCCCCGCTGACTGGTCGCCAGGGTGACCCCCAGTTTGCCCTCCACCCACGGGATCGCCTTGCCCGGATCAACGGCCGGCCAGGGTGGCGCCCCGGAAGCGAGCGCCCGGATCCGCTCGGCGATGGTCTGCTCGGCTGTCCATAGATGCGGCAGGAAGGCGCACCCCCTCCCGCCTATCGTGCCGGCGGTGACCTGGCCCTCAGCCACCTCCAGGGCCAGGGCTTCGACCAGCGGTGCTCGGGGAATCTCCAGGAGGCGTTCGGCGAGGGACAACAGCTCATCCTCGGGCAGGGCGCAGTGACCGTTGTGCACCGCCTCCAGCAGGGCGTAGGTGATCCCGGCCCGGGCCCGCAGCATCGAGGTCTTCTCGATGCCCAGCTGCTGGGCGATCTGGTCGGCGCTCTTGAAACCGATGCCGCGGATGTCCTTGGCCAGGCGGTAGGGATTCTCCGTCACCAGAGGGATGGCGTCCGCCCCGTAGGTCTTGTAGATACGCACAGCCCGGGACGTGCTGATCCCATCCGGCCCTGCACGAGGACGTCCACCAGTTGGGCCGGACGGAAGGAGGCAGGAAACGCTCATCGGGATTGGGTAGGTTTGACCCTTTTGGCCCGGTTGCTAGGTTTGGCCGGGGTTTCGGGCGGTCCTCCACTCACTGAATCCGCCTGCCCCAGCCCCAACCTCAGCCCTTGATTCCGGATCATGTCCCGCTTGGCGGTCTGGGCCAAGTGGCCATAGTGTTCCTCCACCATCCTGGTGTCCACGTGGCCGAGCTGCTCGGCGATCACCTTGAGCGGGACGCCCTGGTTGATGAGGGTGCTGGCGTAGGTGTGCCGCAGCTCGTGGAAGGTCACCTTCTCGATCCCCGCCTTGACGTACGCCGCCGTCATGGGGCCCTTGGTGTCGTTCTTGAGCCAGCGATCCGTCACTTCCTGCCGGCCCGGGATGGTCTCGATGGTGATGGCCACCGGGCAGGTCAGGATCACGCAGGCATCGCCCCGCACGATGCGGACCAGGGGAAGCTTCTTCCTCAGCTGGTCGAGGATGTTCGTGGTCCGCTTCATCCATTCGGGATCTCGGGCCAGAGGTTCGAAGTGATCACTTCATACGAAACCGGCGCTGCCGCCCGTTCGGAGAGGAAGCGAAGGACTTCGGCTTCCTGCTGGGAACACCACCGAGACCGCCCCTCGACCACGACCCGGTCCGTGGTGGTGGACTTCCTGGCCACGTTGGGATGGGGAAACAGGGTCTCCTTCTTGCCCCGCCCGGCCACAAGCTCTCGAAAGTAGGTTTCCCCCTCCTCGGTCAGGAAGATCCACCTGGCCCGGCTGTCCCTAGGTCCGGGTCCGATGGCAGGCGGGACGCAGGTTTTGGACAGCGCGATACCAGGCGGACCATAGGACCATGCTCAGCTCCTTGTCGATTTATGCCGATAGCATTATAATGCTATCGGCAACAAAAAAACAAGTGCTTACGCGTATTTATTGCATATTTTTCAATGATATTTGCTATGCTTCACGACATGGAAACCAATCGGGAATCCCAACTGGAAGTCGAGATCGCGAAGGTGAAGGAAGAACTCGCTGGCCTCGGCGACCTGCGGCCCGGCAGCCTCTCCACGCAGTACAACGTGTGCGGCTCCCCGAACTGCAAGTGCAAGGCGGACCCGCCCCAGAAGCACGGTCCCTACTACCAGGTCAGCTTCACCCGGAAGGGCAAGGGCAGCACGAAGTTCGTCAAGGAAGAGAACCTCACGACCATCCGGGAGCAGTTGAAGAACTACGAGCGCATGAAGGAACTCGTCGACCGCTGGATCGAACTCTCCATGGAACTTTCGAACCTACGCCTCGCCCACCCCAAGGTGTGACCACGTTCGGCCTCCCGACGCCCCGCCAGGGGCGAGGGAGAACTCAGCACTCTCCAGTTAGGGAACCAGCACAAGCTTCCCGAAGACCACGCCCGCTTCCATTCGCCGATGTGCTTCGGCGGCCTGGCTCAGGTTGAGTTCACCGTCGACCAAGGCCTTGATTCGTTTCTCGACCGTAAGCCGGAAAATTTCTGCCATGGTCTGCCGCCAAGCCTCGGGTTCAACCGAATTCAAGCTGAAACAGGTAAACGACAAGGAACTATGAAACCGCTCCAGCATGGTCTTGCCAAAATCGATCGAGGGTGCGCCCGCGGCACCGCCGCAAAGCACATAATGTCCGTTTGCATTCAGCTTCGAAACGAAGTCTGAGATGTTTTCCCCCCCAACCGTGTCAATGACCATGTCGTAGCCGCTGGCATCGCGCGCTTCACCCAGGTTTCGGTTGATGATATGAGATGCACCGAGTTCAATCAAACGGTCGCCACGCGCTGCCGACGACGTGACGGCGCTGACGATGGCGCCTGCACTGGCTGCGATCTGGGTTGCCATCAGGCCAATACCGCCGCTAGCGCCGCGCACGAGAACAGACTTTCCCCGCCCGAGACCAGCACGATCGAGACCGAACCACGCGACCATAGCGTTAACGCCGAGCGCCACCGCCTGCGCCGAGCTCAGCGCATCGGGGAGTTCAACCACCTTTTCGAAATCGACTGCGACTTGTTCGGCATACCCGCCAGCCAAGCAGATCGCGAAAACGCGCCGATCACGCCACGTTGCGTCGACTTCCGATCCGACATCAACGATCGTTCCGGCGATCTCAACGCCCGGAATATATCCGGGTTCCGCGACAGGTCCGTAAGAGCCCTGCCGCGCCATTACGTCAACAAAACCAACTCCAGCAGCTTCCACCGCCACGAGGACTTGCCCCCGACCTGGCCTGGGAGCGGGTGTATCCGAGATCTGAAGCACTTCGGGTCCACCAAAACGAGTGACTCGAACTATTTTCATGATAACTCCACCGCGAATGCGACTCTTTCAGACATCTATTATTCCTTGTTGCCCAGGAATTCCTCAGAGAATGAGAATGAACTCATGATGCTTTGAGCCAGTTTCAATATTTTTGGATTAATGCTGCAACGCACGTTCTTCCCATGGCGCTCCATACGGATGAGCCCGGAATCCCGCAATTCTTTGTAATGGTTGGAAACCGTAGAAGGGGCTAAGCCTAGGTTTTTCGCCTGTTCGGATTGGCATTGCTGGATGCCTTCGCTGTTAGTGTCCAGACTGGTACCCCCCAGGCAGCTGACTAGCTCAAGGAAAATGGCCAGCCGGTGGGGGTTGGATAGGGCTTTAAAAGCCCGTGCCGCGATGTTGATTTCTAGGTTCGACATGTTTCGAATGTACGATGTTTGGTTTACAAAAGCAATGGGTGTTACCCAAATAGGGGTACCCCAGGTTGTACCAGCCGCTGGCCTGCGGTTCGTTGTTCCGGTCCGAACGGTTCATGCTGGCCCGAACCCCAAGGATTCCGGCCCCGGCTGGGGGGTCACCAACGACAACCTGGTCTCCGACCAGTTCACCGGCTTGAACGCCATCGCCCGGCAGCGGCTCAATCTCAACCTGATCGCCTCCAATTGGGATGACTTGCTGCGTCTGGCGGGCTCTCTCAAGGGGAGCAAAATCCGGGGAGTTCAATTGCTACAGAAGGTGGCCGTCTACTGCCGGGTGTCCACGGCGGACCATTCCTGCGAACGGCAGGAACGAGACCTCATCGCCCAGACTGGCCTCCAATTCGATCTGAGCACCCCCCAGGGCAAGCTCATCGCCTCCCTGATGGCCGGCCTGGCGGAATTCGAGCGGGACTTGCTCCGGGAGCGCATCCGCTCTGGCATCGCCACCGCCAAAGCGAAGGGGCGCACCTTTGGGCGCAAGGCCGGGGATCGCCCAAAGTGTAATCGGCTAGCCGCGAGTAGGGAAGACGCTCGATCCCGGTAAGGGTGGCACTCTCCCGCCAAAGCTCCTCTGATCGATCCTTGTCGTACGACTCCGCCGACGAAGGGATTTCACGAAGCCCCTCGAAGTACTTCCCGTTCGTTGAGACCAGTGCGGGATCGACGATGAGGCGCGCTAGCGCCTTTCCGGACTCTTCAGGCGTGTGAATGTTCTTCACCAAGACCAATCGCAACAGCGGGATTATTCGTGGCAGGATGTTGTGCCACGCAAACCGGACGACCGCCGGATATTCACGAGCAAGCCCGGTCCCCGGCATCAATCCGGGATCGAACGCGTTGGCGGTGATGCCTTCGGGTAGACGAGGTGCCAAGCCGTAGGCGAAATAGACATTCGCGAGCTTTGTGGTCGAATATCTTCGGCCACGGTCCGCTGCTGCGTCATCGTTCGCCGCTGCGGGTCCAAGGTCGCCCTTGGCGAGAGCCGTTGGCGTATTCCACGCAGGCACCGGGACTGCCATGCTGGCAGGCACCTTTGCCAGCTCTGCGGGATCATGGACTCCGCTGGCGACGACAGCAATTCGCGCCGGCTTCTCCATCAACGGCACCAGCAGATTGACGAGAAGGTAATGACCAAGGTGGCTCACGCCGAAAGTCGACTCGAAGCCATCAGCGGTGAACGTCCGTGCGCCTTGCACGGCGGCGTTGCAGACAAGACCGTGCAGGGGAGGAAGATCTGCCGCCTTCAGCCTGGCCTCCAGCTTCGATGCGAACGACCGCACCGATCGAAGCGACGCCAGATCAAGAGCCATCGTCTCGACTTTTGCCCCCGGTCGCGCAGATTCACGCAGCATTTCAACCGCCCTCTGTGCACGCCCCGGGTCGCGGCAGGCGATCATCACGTGCCACGGCGGTGACGCAGAGAGCAGTGCGCTCGCGCAGCCGTATCCCAGACCGGAGTTACCGCCGGTGACGATTACGGTCTGCCGGGGCAGCGAGGCAGGCCGCAGATCATCGTTGTTTGTGAGCATTGGTTCCATCCCGATGCGAGCCGCCATCGACATCCGTTGAGAGGGCAA
>Ga0302270_10005732_pt1 | contig 11223 bp, 7 predicted proteins | sample III_Bog_E2_3_FD_198773 | JGI IMG/M metagenome (GOLD analysis project Ga0302270, IMG submission 198773) | Peat permafrost microbial communities from Stordalen Mire near Abisko, Sweden - III_Bog_E2_3 | ecosystem: Environmental > Terrestrial > Soil > Wetlands > Peat | place: Sweden: Abisko...
CGCTCAGCTACTCCGTGCAGCAGGGACAGAATGCCAGCTTCCAGGTCACTGCAGTCAACTACGACGGCAAGCCCGTGCAGACTCCCGTGCACCTGCATCTCTACCACCGTCAATACAGCTCTGGCTGGCCTCGCACCACCACCGACACGCCTGCGGGCGATGCCGATGCCACCACTGGCGCTGACGGTACCGCTGTTGTACAGATGCCCATCAATCTCGCTGGCTCGCTCAACGTCGACGCCACTGCTGTGACGCCCGAAAAGCGCACCGTGCAGGATACTGGCTGGCTCTGGGTGAACGGCATGCAGCAGGAAGCGTCTGACGCAGATGACACGCAGCCGATACGCATTATCTCCGACAAGAAAACCTACGCCCCCGGTGATACCGCGCATCTCACGCTCATCACGCAGGTCGACGGCTTCCATGCGCTCATCACTGCCAGTGGTTATACCGTCGAGTTCCGCAAGGTTCTCGACAGCCAGGGCAAGGTGTTGACCTTCGACCTCCCCATCACCAAGGACTCGCAACCCAACCTCACCGTGGACGTGGTCTTCCTCAAGGATGAAAAGATCTACCAGAGGCAGCGCAATCTCGCCGTCCCGACCTCGCAGCAGAAGCTCCAGCTAACCATCACGCCGGCAGCAGACACGTTCCAGCCGCAGCAGTCCGCTGCGTACGACGTCACGGCGCACGACTCCACCGGCGCCCCTGTCTCTGCAGACTTCAGCTTCGGCGTGGTGGATGAAGCCGTGTACTCCGTCGAGCCGGACTCCAGCGGCAGCATACTCAACGCTCTCTATCCTCAGCGCGAGATCAATCCTGATATTGAAGAGTCGCTCACCTACTACTTCACCGGTGAGGCCGGTACGCGTTCGCCGCTTCTCGCGCAGCGCCGCTTCCGTCCGCAACTTGCGCAGGTCAAACCCAGCATTGATGCTGCACCGCGCATCCGCAAGGACTTTCCTGACACCGCCTTCTGGCAGCCCGACGTCCACACCGATGCCACCGGACACGCTCGCGTCACGCTGACCTTCCCCGACTCTCTGACCACGTGGCGCGCCACCGTCCGGGCCATTACTGCGGACTCCAAGGCTGGCGCCTCCGTTAATCGCGTCATCGTGCGCAAGAACATTATTGTTCGCATGGGCCAGCCACGCTTCCTGCGCAAAGGCGATGTTGTCACTGTGCCCGTCATCGTCCACAATTACCTGCAGCAGACGAAGCAGATCCAGCTCTCACTCGATGCAACCGGCGTCGATATTCTCTCCGGCTTGCCGCAGCAGGTCACGGTCGCGCCCAGAGCGGACGCCACCATCCTCTATCGTCTTCGCGCCTCTGCCGTCGGCAATGCAACGCTCACCGCGAAGGCGCTTTCCTCGCCTGAGAGCGATGCCATGCAGATCACGCTTCCCGTCCATCCCGCAGGCGTTGCGGAGACCATCGCTTCTTCTGGTGTCATCACGAATAGCGGCGACCAGAGTGCGCTGGTTAACTTCCCCGGCGGCACAGATCCCGCGGCGCACTCACTCACCGTGCAGGTCAGCCCCTCTATCGCGGGCTCGCTCTTCTCCGCGCTGGACTATCTCACAACCTTCCCCTACGGCTGCACCGAGCAGACCATGTCCAGCCTTCTGCCAAACATCATCGTGCAGCAGGCCATTCAGAAGCTGAATCTCTCATCGAAGGTCGACAAAGCGACGCTCAATGCAAAAAATTCCGCCGGTATGGATCGTCTGCAGGACTACCAGCATGACGACGGAGGCTGGGGCTGGTGGAAAGAGGATCAGAGCCAGGTCTTTATGACCGCATACGTCGTGAGTGGTCTCGCGCAGGCAAAAATGGCCGGCTATCCCATTAAGCCAGCCACGATAAACAACGGTAATGATGGACGATCCATGCTCGGCGCTGGTTCTGCATTTCTGGGGAAATTAATCACTGCGCATCCTCGCATGCTTCCGGAGCTTCGCGCTTATGCTGTCTATGCCCTCTCTGAGGACAATGTTGCCGAATCCGAAGGCAATGGATTCAATCGCTTTCAGCAAAATCAACTGGATACTCTCTACTCGAGACGGGACGATCTCAGCCCGCAGGCCCTCGCATACACAGGCCTAGCTATGCTCGATGCCAACGACTCCCGCGCCTCCGACATCGCAAAGCTGCTCGAAAAGAAGGCGCAGGTCCAGGGCGATCTCGCCAGCTGGCCTGAGAGCCGAAACAACCTTCTCGACATTGACTATGACGGCAGTGCCGAATCCACCGCCTTCGCACTTAAGTTCCTCTCGCACGCCGATCCGCAAAGCCCGCTGCTGATCAAGGCTGCGCAGTGGCTGGTAGCCAATCGCTCCGAGGGCTACTGGTGGGGCTCGACACAGCAGACCGCCTTTGTGATCTACGGACTCACCGATTATCTACTTGTGTCGCACGAACTCGCTGGCGATACTGACGTCGAGGTCTTCCTCAATGGCGTCTCGGCAGGGAAGCGGCACTTCTCGCAGGCGGATGCGGTGCAGGGCGCAGCATTTGCTCTTACGCTTGATGGCTCGCATCTCCAGCCGCAGCAGAACACCGTCCGTATCGTCTCCACCGGTACAGGCCGTGCCTACTGGTCCGCGCAGGCTGGCTACTTCTCCACTGCAAAGAACAACTATCAGCAAGGCTCCTTCAACCTCAGCATCGCGCGCGATTACTCCATCCTTGTGCCTATGCAGAAAGATGGCCATATCGTCTACACCCTGAAGCCCATCACCGGCCCCGTCCAGCAGGGAGATGTTCTCGCCGTCCATATCGGCGTCGGCGGCTCGCCGCAGAAATACCTTCTAATTGAAGACCCTATCCCCGCAGGTACCGAGTTCCTGCAGGACGTGGACAACTACAACATCGTTAATCGCCCTGGCGGCTGGGACTGGTGGTACACGCGCCAGGAGTTCCACGATGACCATGCAGCGATCTTCTCCGACGTTCTGGAGGGCCGCCACGACTCCTTCTATCTATTAAAGGTAGTCAACCCAGGAAGCTTCGCCATTAGTCCTGCCAGTGTTGCGCCCATGTACCAGCCGGGCGTGCAGGCCACTACGGATGAACTTCATCTTGATGTTCAGGAGGTTGGCAAATGAAATCGCTTCTCTCTGCCACGCTCCATCGCATCCATCGCGGTACGCTTCTGCTGCAGATATTCGGCACCGCCGGATTTTTGCTGCTTGGCTGCCTCTGGCTTGAGATCCCTGATTCTCATCTTTGGCAACTCGCCTTTACGGTGCTTGTTGGTCTGGTGGTTGTCGTCGGCCTACTGTTATTGCAAGTCATCATCGTGCGCCGCCTACGCCAGGCTTTACAACCCCCGCCAATCTGGCTCAGTGCGGTACTTGCCGTCGCCTGGATTATTATCCTGATGCTGCTGTGCGGCTCCATTGCGCGGCTTGGAATTAACAGCGACGTTCGTGCAAGCTACTGGAACTCGCAACTCGGTCCATATTTGCGCACCATCTTTACCTATCCCCGCCTCAGTGCATGGCAGGATGACGCTATCAGCTTCGCATACTGGATTCTCGTCCCCAGCCTGCTTCTGCCGTGCGTTATCGAGACGATTGCCAGTGGCGTCAGCGCAGCTTCCTGGCGCTCCGGCCTGCGCATTCTGCGCCTCTGGTACCACTGGGTCGCGGTCATCGTCATCCTGTGGTTTGTCTACTGGATTCAGCCAAAACTTCTCGACTGGCATCCATTGCACACCGTCCGTGGAGAACTCGTCAGCGTCGTACTGCGTTTCGCGTTCTTGTATTGCGCGGAAATGCTTGCGCTCACATTTCTGATTGCCTTCATCGCAGAGCTACTCTCCCGCGATCACGCTGTCCGGTACCCTGCTCCGTAGCCAGCTTCGTACTGCCGGCAGCCCATGTTCCGCAATAAGCCTGCGCACCAGACCGCATGCCGCCCGATGTGCCTGGTCCGACTGCTGCTGGCTTCCAGATCGCTCTAGCACTGTATCGATCTGTGCCGCCGTCTTGCCGGATATTTCACCACGTTCCCCTGCAAGCGCCTCCACCAATCCTTCGCGCAGCCACAGCGGCGCAGCGTCACTCGCTTCGCTTTCCACCATGCTATGCAGAAACTCATGCAAAAGGAGTGCCTCTACACCGCCATGCCGATTCATGATGCTCAATGGTTGCAGCGCAATCACGGCCCCGCGCGTTACTCCCAGCATCCATCCCGGTTCATTTGTGGCTTGCCGGAAGAGTTCCGTCGTCGGATACATCGTCACGATGGGCCTTACATCGCTCGGGAACAGAGCATGAGCTCGCAGTAGAGCCTTGTTGCCTGTTGTGATGAGTATGTCTACGTCGTTTGTTGCTCGCAGTGTCCATCCGTTTCCGTTGCTCTGCATCCAACCGGCGTCATCCGCTTCTACTCTCACATTCGTAGAAGGGAAGTAGAATGCTAGAATCTCCCGATAGCTCTTGCCCTCTTTCGCCATCTCCGCTGCGCCCGCCTGGCATAGGCCCACGCCGTGCCCATAACCCTTCCCATCAAACACAATGTGCCCGTTTCCTGAGCTCGCGTCATACCAGTCGCTCCGCAGACGGTTCCACCCCAGTGAACGATTCACCGCAAAGCGAAGACTCGCCGCCGGAATAGTGATTCTCTCGCCAGCCGCCGTGATCTGTACCGTGTGGGCGCGGCCACTCGCGTCGCGCTGGATCACATGCACGCCGTCGATTGCATGTCCCAGCTTCCATCCCTCCACACGCAAGGCATCGCTCAATTCGGTAGCGCTCATCTCCGCGTGCCACTGCGAAGGTGTATTCACGCAATAGCGATCGGGATGGGACGTCAGCCATGGCTTTTGTGCGCCTCCCCACATCGTTGCCGCATCTTCCGTCATGCCGCCGCAGTTCTGGGTAAAGTATCCCTGCACGCGCGTGCCATGCCACCACAGCGTCTCGCCTGCAGTGGTCTGTACAGCGCTTTCGATCATCGCCGGCACGTCCCCCATCCGCAGCGCTTGGCAATGCGTGCTGTCGCATAGCCCTTCCGCTCCATGCCGGTGCAGATTCATCAGCGCAAAGCTGCGTGCCGTCACTGCCAGTGCCTTCAGTGATTCAGGGGTGCCATTCGCTCCCGCCTCGCTCTGCAGGACTGCCATAACATACCGCTCGCTCGGTATCGTCAGTAGCAGGTGCAGCCCATCGGTTGCTGCCGTGATCTTCCACTGCCCAGCGCCCGTCTCCGCCGGACCGCTGTCCGTCGTTACCCGAAGCCGGCCACTCATATCCAGTTCGTGCGTGGCTTTACCTGCGACCATAAGCTGTCCGCGCACCGCACTCACCTGAAGCTGCGCCGGAATTAAATTCGCAGTACAACCTGTACAAAAGCGCATTACAGCGTCTATCGGGGTAATCGTCACCGTATTTACAGAGAGCGTGGAATAGAGGCGCACAGTAATATCTGTTGCCTCGCGCTGTGTGGGCTGCGCCAGCGCCGTGGAGGCTGCTAGTAGACCAAGCAAAGCTCCGCGAGCTATCTTCATCGTCCCGCCTCGCGCTCGATAAACCTCTTCGCCAGCAGTGCTGCATCATTCCCATTACCGTTAGGGATATAGATGACAATTACTCGCTGCGCTTTTCCTTGTGGATCGAACAGGATTCCCGCAAACCATCCGTGACTCCACGACGCAGCCGCATCCTGAGCGGTGCCTGTCTTGCCGCCGATCATCATGCCGTCCACATGCGCGCCGTGCGCCATCCCCGTCTCGACCGACTGCACCATTCCGTCGCGCACCACGCCCGTTGAACCGCCTGTCTGCGTATTCATTTGCTGGGCCAGTCTGCGATATGCCATAGCCATCTGCATTGGCGATACACGCACTCCTACCAGGCCAAGAGCCATCAGTGCGCGGTCGTCTGGTGACTGAGGCGTTCTCGTGACACTTAGGTCGTATCCTCGCAGCCCATTGACCAGCATCTCTGTCGGCATCCGGCGCGCCAGTGTCGCAAAGTACGTATTGCAGGAATCAGCCAGAGCCATCCTGGCATCCAGCACCGTAATATCACGCGGATGTGTACACGCCAGATCATGTCCCTTGATGGTTAGCCTACCGCTGCAGTGCACACTCTCCCGCTCGTTGATCACGCTCGCATCCAGTGCTGTCTTCAGCACAAAAGGCTTCATCGTCGAACCGGGTATTGCTGTGGTATTTAGCGTCCCATACTCCGCTAGTGTTGTCCCGGAGGAAACATCCAACACAGCACCCGTAGCGCCTGTTCCATGCAATGCATCGGACAGGGCCCCTGCAGGGCTTTGGGCGTGAGCGGTACTAAGCAGGAATACTAGAATAGGAATGAGCTTAGGCACCCCTCCATCCTAGCTCTGGATAGCTAGAGTATGCACTCCCCTGGGTCGTAGTCAGGTAATCCTGCGAACATGGTTGAAGGCTGGCAAGCCCGAATGTCCCTTAGTAATCGCCCCTGGCTCATCTGAAATGACCTGTTCAGCGATCCGCCGAGAGGCTACATTAGGGGAATAAGCACTGAGGTGGGCCTATATTAAGCGCTTTTTTAGCAAGAGGAATTCGCGTTTGCTGCTGTCATTGAATTCAGCAGTATCGAGGCGTTTCGTCAAAACGCCGCTTTCGGAAATATCAATACCATCTGATTCTCCAACGGCATCCAGCACTCGATTTTTATAGCCAAGAAGATCTGTCCAGCGACAATTTCGAATGAGTTCAGTGATTTCTTCGGATACACCGAGAAAAGTTACTGGGTTTGGAATAGATTCTGTCGCGGATTCAAACGAGTCATATGTCTTAACGCTGCGTCGTGCAATCCTGGCATCGAACAAGGTTCCACGGTATAACGAATCAGAACTCCCCGGCTCGATAAGTCGCCCACGGCTTATGAGGTTTTCAGGAGCTGAGCGGGGAGCAGCTTCCCCGCTTTCTAGGCCACGGGCGACTGTCATCAACCATTCGTCAAGCCCAACTTGTTTTCTGCCCTGCGGGCGGCGGTGGGTTATTGAATAGAGATTTTGATAATAACGCACGACACAAGCAAGTTCGTCCGCCTCCGCCGCGGCACGCGCTTCTACTTGATCGCTCGGTGGAGGGTCTACCAAGATTATTTGAGAAGGAAAGTTAAGTCGCGATGTGTGACGATACTGCGCAATTGATCCAGTGCAGGCGGTGATCGCTATAGCATTGGCTTGAGCTGCAATATGACTTCGCGTTTGTGTCTTCTGATCTAAGATGTCACTGCGAAGGCGTGCTACTCGTTGAACGTACGTCGTCCCCTTGGCTTCATGAAAAAATCGCTGATTGCCAGAATAATATTCAAAGTCAACATGTCGAGTTCTGGTTCCGACCACTTGATATCGACGAAACCGATTAATATTGATATCGAATTGAGCACACATTGCTGCCACACCAAGTGCGATTCCGACGACTTCACTTAGCTTCATCAACGTTTCGCCATTTGCATTTGTCGTTAACTGCTGGGGTGAAAATTGTAAGTAGACAGAGTAAAGCTGATGAAGTGCGCTCCACAGTTGTCGAGTCTCGACATAATTTCGTCTGCCATCAGTGCTGACATCCTGCTCTCTAAGTGTGCCAAGAGAGAAGAGGCGCTTCAGTGAAATACGTGTATGGGCTTGCCGTGGAAGTGGCGTTCCCGGGATAAGCCGGGGGTGATTGGCGCAACTGGCCTCTACAGTTATAGGAATCTGGGGCATTCATTATATTATGCGCGGGTCATCGTGGAGATGCTCTGCCAATGTACGTCAAACGCTGAAGATGGGCCTGCGCCCCCTTGAAGACCGGCCTTTCCAAGATTTGCCCAGTTAATGTGGCAGATCTTGGTTTTTAGCACATTATTTTTGAATAAATTGCTCATCCTGACAGTGCCGAGTATGGAAGTAAGAGTACTATTCGATCGCTGCAGTATTTCTCCTCCCTCGTTCTGCTAAAGATTGCTCGGCACTAAGGAGCTCTCATGCAAGAACGTCCCACAGGGCCGGTCCTCATTCGTGCTGCACAATACGTGCGCATGTCCACGGAGCATCAGCAGTACTCGACCGAGAATCAGGCCAAGGTCATCCAGGAGTATGCCGCGAAGCATGGCATGGAGATCGTGCGTGAGTACGCGGACTCTGGCAAAAGTGGCCTGAGCCTTGCAGGGCGCGGCTCGCTACAGACGCTACTTCAGGATGTAGAAACAGGAGCGACTGACTTCGAGGCCATCCTGGTTTACGACGTGAGCCGCTGGGGTCGTTTCCAGGACACTGACGAGAGCGCGTACTACGAGTACCTCTGCAAACGAGCCCACATCCATCTGCATTACTGTGCCGAGCAGTTTGAGAATGACGGAAGCCTGCCATCGACAGTAATGAAGTCGATGAAGCGCGCCATGGCAGGGGAGTATAAACTACTTGCCTCCAATTGCCGAGAATCACATGATTCTAAAGGCGATAAGCAATGGCGTGTCGGAAGAGAGAATTGCGGCGGCGCTCTCCGTGGACGTCACAAGCATCCGCAAGAAGCGCAATCTATTGAATGGCATCTGCGACGAAGCCGCAGCCATATTAAAGGATAAGCGGATTGGTATGGAGGTATTCAACTATTACCGCAGGATGAAGCCAATCCGGCAGATCGCGGCGGCAGAGATCATGGTGGCCAGCAATAACTTTAGCCAGCGCTTCGCCAAATCACTTTGGATCGTGACCAAACCAGAGTTCCTGATAGACGTTCCGGTCACCCGGAAGAGCAGGCCGGCTCTGGTGATGCAGAAAGCATTGGTGGAGCAGGAAACATCCGATCTCGTCAGTGATTACAAGCGGACAGAAGAGACGTATGGAAAAGAGATTCTCAGTCTGACTGTGTATTGCCGTTACCTTGAGCGCCTGCTGGGCAATGAGCATATCGAGAAGTACCTCACCAAGCATCACCCGGAAGTTATTCGAGAGTTGCAGCAAGTGGTGGCGGATGTGAAAGCCGATAAGCAAAAGGGTTTTCCTATCCCGGCTAAGAAATCGGCTTAACGCCACAGTGCAATGCTATCCGTAGCAACTGATATGGAGAGTTCATCGCTTGTAAGCAGCAATGTCTGAACGAGTGACCATTGCACGACTAGCGGACGGTTTGGGAGGAAAGAACAGCCAAACTCTACGACGCTGGGACATCGAAGCCGATAAAGCGAAGCCCTTTCGCAGAACGGCCATTCATCGGTGGACAGATATCTGGCCGGACGGTACCGCTCAACTCGAGCGCGCAACTCTCTCCAAAGTAACGGATCTTCCATTCTTGAAAATTGAGAATGTCATAGAGGCGCCGAATGAACTCTTCTTGACCGAAGAGCAAGTGGCCAAGACTTGCTTTCACGCGTTTGTCGTCCTCGTTGTTCTCCTTCCAGAAGAAATCTATTATTGCCGAGTAGCCACCCTTGATGAATCGGATTTGCTCTTCAAAGGCATGTACCCCCATCAAGGCTGAGGAGATATCTTCGCGCGATGCCGCTTCAAGCGATTCTCTCGTCGCGAATACGGAGCGTAGATGTTCCATATTCGAGAAATAGTCGCTTGTGATCCTGGGATCGTCAGTGGACACCCACAGTTTGCCGAGAGTGATTATTAGCTTCTTTCGATCTTCCTGAGTTAGCAATGGACTCTTTTGCCAATCATCTCCGCTACCATGAGTCAGGCGAACCCAGTTAAGGAATCGATTTGTCTCGCTTCCCTTATCAGAGTCTGTCCATTCCGGCCGATGGAGGCCCTCAGTAGCCAATAGTGAGGAGCACTCATTGAATGCTGGCATGAACTTCTCGTACACCCTTTGCCGTAGCGCCTCAAGGAAAATGTATTCCGAGGATTTCTTCTGTGACCCAACTGAAATATTCGGCGGTTCTGCCTTGCCTACTGCAGTCTCAATCTTTGCATCGGGATTGAAGTGCTTCCCGAATGGTCCTACGGAATCTTCAAAGCGTTTCAATATTTCCGGCGTCAGCACGGGAGCTCCCGTCCACAGCTCCTGGCAGAGAGCTCTGATTTCTTGGACTTGATCCGCCTGCTCAATCAATATCGTCGCTTCCCGGTTGCGCTGCATGCCGCCATCAGTTAAATTCGACGACCCGACGAGCGCACAATCGTCGAAAAGATAGATCTTCGCGTGAAAGCGATGAGTGTAGTAACGGATTGCCAAGTTTGGCAATCCAAACACTTCACGCAGCACTGCGGGATCCGTGGCAGCATTGAGTCCAACTAACAGGCTGACACGCTTACCTTGGCGCACGGCATCCGCCAAGTCCTTCGTCAGTGTCACGAAGGGCGAAGCAACGAAGACCGTGCTTGTTTTCGCCATTAGCTGCAGATACGGACGAATTACGAAGTCTCTTTGGGGACCATTGGAATACAAAGTGGGCATGGTTCTCTCATAGCGATCCTACCGCGTTGAAACGTTGTGGCCATCATAGGCTACAAAAGGCGCTCTGGTCCCTTTATGACTGAGAATGAAGTATGCGCCCAGAGGAAGCAAAGGCGAGTGTGGCGACATCTCAAGGCCTTCGATTCGTCAGTCTGCACGACGCGCCGTCGTCCTTGTGGGTCATACCATGACAAACACGCTTCTAGCCCAGCTAAAGTAGGGGATGGAGGGCCTGGAAGAAGACTGCGATCCACTTTTGACAGATGGATATCGTCCAGCGAGCATGAAGATGTCTGTTGCCAGAGGACAAAGCGCGAGATGGTCGCTGTAAGCAAAGGGATAATCGTATTCGGCAGTGAAGTAGTGTTGTATTGTGGGTTGGACGCTAGTGTAGCAGCTAAGACATAAGTCTTCTCCCTGAGATTGGAATTCTTCATAGAGTGTTTGGAACAGTACAAACTTGTCGCTATCCAACAGCGATACAGGGCACTTGTCATACACTAGTGGCCTAGAGCATTTCAACCTATTTTGACGCCCGAAGAAAAAGCCCGAGAGACCATAGACGGCATGCTCCGCGCCGCCGGATGGCTCATCCAGGACCGGACCGACGCCAACATTGACGCCGGACGCGGCGTCGCGATCCGTGAATTTGCTCTGGGCCACAGCTATGGTGAAGCCGACTATCTCCTCTTCGTGGATGGCCAGGCTGTAGGCGTCATCGAGGCCAAAAAGGAGGGCGAGACCCTCACCGGCTTTGAAACCCAGACGCAGAAGTACAGCGAGGGCATCCCGGAGGCCATCCCGGCACCACGGCGCCCCCTCCC
>Ga0302270_10005734_pt1 | contig 11219 bp, 11 predicted proteins | sample III_Bog_E2_3_FD_198773 | JGI IMG/M metagenome (GOLD analysis project Ga0302270, IMG submission 198773) | Peat permafrost microbial communities from Stordalen Mire near Abisko, Sweden - III_Bog_E2_3 | ecosystem: Environmental > Terrestrial > Soil > Wetlands > Peat | place: Sweden: Abisko...
TTGGCAAGATCCCGGATGAACTGAAGGGTTGGAAGATGACCGATGCTGTTCATCCGGACGACCTTCCTGAAGTCATTAAGGCTTATACATATGCCGTCACGACCGGGACTCCATATGAAATTGAACATCGTTGCCGGCGGGCCGACGGTGTCTATCGGTGGTTTCAGGTCCGCGCCTTGGCCGTGCTAGACCTGGATGGCCACATCACCTCCTGGTACGTCTTGCTGACCGACATCGACGACCGAAAGTGCGCCGAAGACGAACTCAGGCGGAGCGAGGCGAGACACCGGGTTGTGGTTGAAACAGCAAGCGATGCGGTGATCAGTATCGACGAACGCGGCACAATCATTCTTGCGAACCCGGCAACCAAGCGGATATTTGGAGTCGGCCCGGAAGAACTGATCGGCAAACCTCTCACGCTTCTCATGCCGGGAGCAATGCGCAAACTCCATGAGACGGGTTTCAAGCGATATCTGGAAAGCGGCGAGAGACACCTGAACTGGCAGGGAACTGCGATGACCGCCCAGCGGGCGAACGGGGAGGAGTTTCCAGCAGAAGTCTCATTCGGAGAGATGGTCGTAGATCAGCAAAAGGTGTTCACCGGGTTTATTCGAGACATCTCCGAGAAGAGGCGCTCTGAACAAGCGTTACGGGACTCGCAGGCGGAACTCGCAAGAATGATGCGGGTCGTGACGATCGGTCAACTGACCGCATCGATCGCACATGAGGTTAGCCAGCCGCTGTCGGGCATCATTATGAATGCCAGCACTTGTCTCCGCATGTTGAAGAGTGATCCGCCGAACATTGACGGTGCACGGGAGACTGCACAACGGACGATTCGCGATGGCAATCGCGCTTCAGACGTGATTCAACGACTGCGGACGCTCTTCAGCAAGAAGCCGATTGACATTGAGCCACTCGATCTGAACGAAGTAGCTCGCGAGGTCATTGCTCTGCTGTCTGGCGAGCTTCAGAGAGACAATGTAATTCTGAAACAGGAATTCGAGGATCGTCTGCCGGCTGTTGCTGGCGATCGCGTGCAACTGCAGCAGGTCATTCTGAATCTGCTCCGCAACGCACGCGAGGCAATGAGTTCCATCGAGGATCGACCACGTCAAATCGTGCTTCGAACGGAGCTGGAAGACGAGCATGTGCGCCTTTCAGTTCAAGATTCTGGCGTTGGCTTTACTGCCGAAGTTGCTGAGCAGATGTTCGAGTCGTTCTACACAACAAAATCAGATGGCATGGGGGTCGGACTCTCCGTGAGCCGTTCGATTATTGAAGCCAACCGTGGACGGTTATGGGCGACGGCAAACGATGGACCGGGAGCAACCTTTGCATTCTCGATTCCTTGCGATCAAGGGCCTCAAGCTGAGGAGACACTCTGATTGGCCAGCGGGGGTGTTTCGATCCCCTTGACCACGAAAATACTTAGAAGTGCGTGCCTGAAAGCTGTGACGCGATGACTCGGCTCGCGAGTTTCATTGATGCAGACACACTGACCGATCGCCAGTTGAAGTCCTCCGATCCGGGAATGCACTCCATACATGCGAGTTCGTCCAGCCAAAGCTCGGTCAGAGAGCTGGAGGCACCCGGACCAACCAAACTCGTCATGGAAGCGATGAAGCTGTTCAACTCGCGCTCCGGACTGGAGCCACATCCGCGGCCGCTTTCCGGCACCCTTTCGATCGATTTGTAACTTGGCGTCAGTCGCAACTCGGACATGGGATTCCTCGATTCTGTGAGCCGGGGATCACGTACTGGAGCTTCGATCCGGTAACTGGGCCGGCATTCGGAACAGGCTCCTTGAACCCCGTAGAGCAGGAAAGCTGTTTGCGTGCCCTATGGAGTCTGGTCTTGACTGTTGCCAGGGTGAGGTCGAGAGTTCGAGCCACCTCCTTCATCGAGCATTCCTGTTGAATCCAGGTTGTCAGTGGGGTGCGAAGGGTGATATCGAGCTTGGAGATTGCACGCAAGACGTAGTCAGACCTCTGGCGCAATTCACAAAGCTGCTCCGGGTTCAATGCCGTTTCAGGAATATCAATCGTTTGAGTGGGCTCACCCGAATCCGATGACGGTTCGAACGAAATTTCCAAACGACTGCGGCGTCTCCGCAGAACCATCAGCGCGGAATTGATAGCGATCCTCATGAGCCATGATGCGAATTGAGATCTTCCTTGAAAGGAATCCAGCGCCAAATATGCGCGAAGAAAAGTCTCCTGCAGCGCGTCCTCTGCGTCTTCGTGGTTCCTGGTTATTGATTGAATTCGTTTATAAAGACGGCGTGAGTAACGGCCCTGGAGTTCCTCGAATGCAGAGTTTGATCCGGCTCTCGCCGCGGCAACCAGTTCCAGGTCTCCGCAGGCGGCATTCTGATGATCGTTTACCTCAGGAAAACAACTACTACGGTATAGCTGCATCACTCGTCTCCCTCAATGTGAGTTTCAAGAAGCGTCTTCGGACATGAAGATCGGATGGCGCAGACGTAACGGAGAAGCCTGAATCAGACCCGCGTCAACTGCCTGTCATTAAGCCTCAAGCGCGGAGACGTGGCCATTGGACGAAGGTATTGATCAATACGTTTGTACGAACTGGCTCCAGTTGATGCGTGAGTTCCTACCGACGTTTTGATTCATTCGAAGTGAAATCAAACATGTCTGTACGACATCCGACGTGCGGCCTCGGTTGCTCCTTTGCAAATGACACAAACCACTGGTGAGCAATGACTTGCAGGAGAATTTCACACGTTGGTAACCAATACCTAAGTACAATAGACGCCGCCAAAGTGAGAGTAGATGATGGGTTTGTGCAGCACGAAAAAGGAGACTTCATAGAGACAAAGGCAGCCGCGTTGTTGATTTGCTGTCCTGAGTGGAGCAAGCAGCACTTTCGGAAGGTGCACATCGACTTCCCCAAGCAGCGTAGGTGGAACCCACGCTTCGCGAAGTTGGGAAAAGCTGTTTTAGGAGCAGATTGAGATCTCTATGACGAACTCACAATTGCTTGTATCAATCGTCGATGATGATGAGTCGGTTCGCGAATCGCTGCCCGATCTCCTAAAAGAGTTCGGTTTTGCGTCTCAGACGTTCTGTTCTGCCGAGGAATTCCTTGCGAGCGATGGTATGTCCCAGGGGAAATGTTTGATTCTCGACGTTGCCATGTCGGGAATGTCTGGTCCCGAACTGCAAAAGGAGCTGAATCGTCGAAAGATCAAGATACCTATTATCTTCGTCACCGCGCGTCGGGACGAAGCTTTACGGTCGCACCTGATCGATGAGGGCGCGATCGCGTGCTTGTTCAAGCCATTCAGCGATGCCGCAATGCTGGAGGCGCTGAATTCTGCGCTCCACGTCGATTGATCGCTGTTTCAGTAACTAAGTCGCAGATTTACAATGACTCATCAGTGCGCACGCGTTTTTGATGTGAGGGCCCAACCGATGCCAGAGAGCCAGCCAGTCGTTCTCGTCGTAGATGACGACATTTCTGTACGCGAATCGCTCGAACTCTTGCTTCGCAACAAGAGTCTGGACGTGGAGACGTTTGTTTCGGCGCAGGAACTTCTCAACTGCCCCCCGAAAACAGTGCCAAGTTGCCTACTATTGGATATTTCTCTTCCTGGGCTCAATGGTCTCGATTTGCAGAAACGTCTCGCAGTGGAACGGTATGAGATGCCAATTATCTTCATCACCGGCCATGGGGACATTCCCAAAAGCGTGCAGGCGATGAAGGCAGGTGCTGTGGAGTTCCTGACCAAACCGTTCAGTGACGAGATTCTGCTGAATGCCGTTCGCAATGCCTTGATACGCAGCAGGGCATTACTTGAGCGATCTGCGGAGATCCGGGCGTTGAAGGCTCGTTACTCATGTCTCACCGCCCGCGAGCGCGACGTGATGGCGTTGGTGGTTATTGGCCTGCCGAATAAGCAGGTGGGCGGCGAACTGGGAATCAGCGAAATTACGGTGAAGGCGCACCGCGGCAGCCTCATGCGGAAAATGAAAGCTGAATCCCTCGCAGAATTGGTGAACATTGCCGCACGCCTTCGCCTGCCGCGCCCCGCTGGATCGGCTATGTCCTCGGCTAGATAAGCCTCGAGCGGAAACATCGTGCGTCACGCGACTTTCGTCGCCAAGGGGTCCTATCGCGCCTGCACGAAGGTATCGGTCAATACCTTTGTCTCATATTGCGCAGGTATACATCACTGTCCTCGTCACATCTCTAGTAGCGTGCCGGTCACATTGGCGACTGAAGCGGCATCACCGCCGCGGACTGTTTTCCGCGGGCGTCAATCGCGGCTCGTCAGCTCAGAGCTGGGCGCCCAGTCCAGACACCTTCGACGCTTAGAAATTTGGAGATATACATGGGTTCATCCTCGAAAGGCGTCAGCTTCATTACAGACACCTCCTGCAACATTGGTGCAGTGGACGCCGATCACTTTGCTCACCGTGCGGTTCTTTCTCGACTCCCGCTGCCGGCATCGTCAAGCGAGGGAACCACGCTGAATCGAGCTGATCGGTCCCTGATCGTAACTGCCAGGAATCCGCCCCGCATTCTTTTGGTTGACGCGGCGCGGCAGTTGCACGAATTGCACCTCGCGCTGCTGCGATCCATTCCAGCCCACGTGGAAACCTTGACCTCCTGTTCTGACTTGTACTTCCACGAGGAGCGGGCTTACGCACTGGTGATCCTCGTCCCACATCCGCAGTCAAAGGAGGCGGCTGAGGCCGCACATTTTGTCCGCCATCGGTGGAGCGCGGCAAAAATTCTCCTGCTCGAAAGCGAGTCCGCTCTGATTGACGACTGGCTTTACGACGACCGGGCCGAACCTCATTTGCATCCGGCGACTATCCGCGGAGCGGCAATCGGGCTCATGTCTCAACAAGAGTATTGGATTCGAGCATGAACATCGAGAGTTTATCCGCCCAGACTGGAATCGTTGCAGACAGGCTGAACTGACAATTCGCCCCGTGCGCAGGGGATTCATACCTATGTATTACCCAATACCTTCGTCTAATGGATTTGCTTTCTCGCCTCTGGCTTAATCACATAAGCCGCTTTGGGTGAGTCGGCGCATCCCGTCAGAACTACGAAGAAGCGGCATGGGAGAAATGGCAATGAAGCAACTCAGCACGAATCGAAAGAGGCTTTGGATCGCCTGCATGGCATTTGCCGCATCTGCTTTGGTTGCAGGCGCGGCCCTCGCAGATCAAGACAGGTATACACTGACGGCGCCCAATGGGGTTGCCTTCTCAGATTTCAGAGGATACGACGAATGGCAGTATGTCGCGGTGAGCACAACCGGCACCGGGATCAAGGCAATCTTGGGAAACCCCGCAATGATCGAAGCTTACAAGAAAGGCATCCCCGGAAACGGGGAACCTTTCCCCGACGGTGCCGCGATCGTCAAAATCGAGTGGGCCAAGGCCCCGAATCCCGTGTCCCCTTACCCGGTGGAGATTCCGACAACTCTCAGGTCGCTTTCCTTCATTGAAAAGGATTCAAAGAGATTCCCTGATACGAGCGGATGGGGATACGCCAAGTTCCTTTACGATCCGGCGACGCGTACGTTTAAGCATGATGGAAACGACCCATCTTTTGGAAAGAAGGTGTGCTACCAGTGTCATACGGCTGTGGCAGATAGAGACTACATCTTCACAAATTACCCGCTACGGTGATGAGTCCAAGGCGCGTTGTTGGCGAGAGGTTAATCCGCGCAGACCAATAAGAAGAAGGAGAGACCATGGCGACCACGGTTGCAGTGAAAACGATGAAGGCCGCACAAGTGACCGGAGCAGGAGCTGGCTTCGAGATTGTCGAACGGGAAATCCCCGAGCCTGGTCCGGGACAGGTTCGCATCAAGGTGCTGGCGTGCGGAGTGTGCCACAGCGATGCGCTAGTTGTCGAAGGCTCGTGGCCTGGGATCGCATACCCGCGCGTTCCGGGACATGAGGTCGCGGGCATAGTGGACATGCTGGGCGCAGGAGTGACCGAATGGCGCAAAGGCCAGCGCGTAGGCGTGGGCTGGCACGGCGGCCACGACGGAACCTGCGCCGAATGCCGGCGCGGTGATTTTCGAAACTGCCGCAATCAGAAGATTGCAGGGATAAGTTACGACGGAGGCTACCAGCAGTTCATGGTGGCTCCCACCGAAGCCCTGGCTTCGATCCCGGAAAGCCTGAGCGATGTGGAGGCGGCGCCCCTGTTGTGTGCCGGCATCACCACCTACGACGCTCTGCGACACGCAGGCGCAATGCCGGGGGATCTAGTAGCGGTTCAAGGAATTGGAGGGCTCGGCCATCTCGGAGTTCAATTCGCCAACAAATTCGGCTACAAAGTTGCTGCAATTGGGCGAGGGCCGCGAAATGAGTCGCTCGCAAAGAAGCTTGGCGCCCAGGTGTACATCGATAGCAATGCGCAGGACGCATCTGAGGAACTGCAAAAGCTGGGCGGCGCGAGGGTCATTATGGCGACAGCGCCGAACTCGAAGGCGATGTCTGAATTAATCGACGGCCTCGGCCCGAATGGCAAACTTCTGGTGATCGGCGCTAGCTTCGATCCAATCGAAGTGACGCCGATTCAGCTGATCATGGGCAGCAAGACCGTCCAGGGATGGGCTGCGGGACCGCCAGCCGATTCAGAAGACACGCTTCGCTTTGCGGCATTAAGCAGCGTACGCGCCATGATCGAGACCTATCCGCTTGAGCAGGCGGCGGCGGCGTATGCCCGCATGATGAGCGGCAAGGCTGAGTTTCGCGTTGTGCTGACGATGTGATGCCCGCTGGCTTCGGCAAAGAATGACGCCGCCGAGAACGGGCCAGTCTAGTCGCCGACGGTCGGACTGAACAAGTATCGAGGCCAAAGGACAGGAGGAATGAGGATGACAGGACGGAGTTATTCGAGTTTGAAAGGCACACATCTCCTGACGATCGCGGCTGTCGGGCTGCTCGCGGTCGGTGCCGCAGCACAGAACGTAACGGATAACTGCGGACTCGCACATGTCATCCCGCTCACAGGCGCTGAGCCCCCGGCGAAGATTGTTGCCGATCCTCCACTGGCCGGACCGCTTGCTTCCCGAGGAGTGGTCATCATTCAATACTGCGCCCAGAACCTTCATATCGAGCCCGTGTTCGGGGCCAACGCTCTGGCAGTCACGCCGCGTATCGGACACATTCACGTCAGGCTGGACGATGCCCCGTGGGTCTGGGCGGATGCGAGCGGAAATCCTGTCATCCTGATGGGCCTTCCACCTGGCCCGCACAAGGTGGCGCTTGAATTGCAGGACGCAAATCATCAGCCTCTCAACAAAGCCACCGTCACTTTTGTTGTCCCAGAATTGAAAACATCTCCAATGAGTCCCTAGCGGGCAGAGGGGAACGCATCGGTCTCGAGTTGGCTGATTGGCTCCAGGCCGAGATGGAGTTTCTTCATCCGGCTTACATTGCGATTTCGGATTCCCCCAACTCGCTGACGGTGCGCGCCGACGTGCCGGGCTTCAAGGAGAAGGACCTGGAGATAGATGTGGAACCGCAACGCATCACAATCGCCGGCAAGCGGGTAATGCAGAATGGGTCCCATACCCACACAAGGATCTATACCGAAACTCATTCGGATGTGATTTTGCGCGTTATCGATCTTCCAACGGCAGTGGACCCAGCCAAAGCCAAGACTGCGGTGAAGGATGGCGTTCTCGAACTGGACTTGCCAAAGTCCGAGGAGAATGTGAACTAGTAGCGATTGATTTTGCGACTGCGAGCAAGTCAACGGGCTTCGCAATAGGATGGCAATTTTAGCAACTTAACAATGGGGTACAGGAGGTTTGACATGCCAATGGTCAAGACCAAAGACGGTACGGAGATCTTCTACAAGGACTGGGGCCCAAAGGAAGCGCAGCCGATCGTGTTTCACCACGGCTGGCCTCTTTCCTCGGATGACTGGGACAATCAGTTGCTGTTCTTTCTGGCCCACGGTTATCGTGTTGTCGCGCATGATAGGCGCGGACACGGGCGCTCTTCGCAAGTGGACACCGGCCACGACATGGACCACTACGCATCCGATGCCTCGGCGGTGGTCGAGCACCTCAAACTGAAGAATGCGATCCATATCGGCCATTCGACCGGCGGTGGCGAAGTGGCGCGCTATGTGGCAAAATTCGGCGGGCCTCAAGGCCGCGTTGCCAAGGCAGTGCTGCTCGCCTCTGTCCCGCCGCTGATGCTCAAGACCGACAAGAACCCCGGTGGTACTCCGATCGAAGTGTTCGACGGATTCCGCAAGGTGCTAGCCGATAACCGGGCGCAGTTCTTTTTCGATTTCGCTTCAGGGCCGTTTTACGGCTTCAACAGACCCGGTGCAAAGGCATCGCAGGGAGTTATCCAGAATTGGTGGCGGCAGGGAATGATGGGCAGTGCTCAGGCCCACTATGAAGGCATCAAGGCTTTTTCGGAAGTTGACCAAACCGACGATCTCAAAGCCATAGCCGTGCCAACTCTCGTGATGCAGGGTGACGACGACCAGGTCGTCCCCTACAAAGACGCTTCATTGCTGCAGGCGAAGTTGCTTAAGCACGGAACGCTGAAGATCTACCCTGGCTACCCTCACGGCTTGATGACCACTCATGCCGACGTGATCAATGCGGACCTGCTGGCGTTCATCCGAAGCTGAACCCTGCGGAATCTTATTATGCGGTCCCGTTCCTGTTGCAAATCGCTCGAACCCCACAAGGAGAATGATCGATGTCACATCACTATTCTGGTCCAGCCTATGGGTTTCCCGATGGTGACGCGCGGCTCGACCTTACCGATCTGTACGCCTTTCCCAAACCTGGGAGCGTCGGCAAATCAATCTTGGTTATGAACGTCCATCCGTCGGCTCCTCTTAGTCCGTCGGGGCCAACCCCCGACGAGCCCTTCGCTCCCAGCGCGCTCTATGAACTCAAGATCGACACCAATGGCGATGCCACTGCTGACATCGCATACCGGGTGCGCTTCTCATCTTCGGAGAACGGCGCGCAGACCGCAACAGTGCGACGCGTCGAAGGCGCTGAAGCTGCAGGAACAAGCTACAGTGGACAGACAATTGTCGAGCGGGCACCTGTATCGACCGGACCGGAGGCACGGATAACGCAGGCTGGTGACTACCGATTCTTCGCCGGCTGGCGCAGCGATCCCTTCTTTTTCGACACGCCAGGCGCAGTCAACAACCAGCAATTTACCGGCAACGACTTTTTCACCGGGAAGGATGTGTGCAGCATCGTGCTTGAAGTACCCAACTCCGCTCTCGGGCCTGGCAAGGTCGGTCTCTGGCATCGATCTCTGGACGGCACGACGGGAAAGTGGATCCAGGCCGATCGCGGCGCCCTGCCCTCGCAATCAGTCTTCCTCACCGGCGACCACAAGGGCGAATACCTCGCTGCGGAGCCGGCAGACGATGCCCGTTTCATTGGCGTGTTTGCGCACTCGCTGGAACACATAGGTGGGTATACGCCAGAACAGGCGACTCGGGTGGCGCAGACACTGTTGCCGGATGTCCTGTCGTATGATCCCACGCGTCCCGCGGCTTATCCGGACAATGGCCGTGCGCTCACCGACGACGTCATGGACATCTTCCTTTCAACCATCACAAATGGAAAGGTGATGACAGATCATGTGGGCCCCCACACTGACCTGCTGGCCGACTTCCCGTATCTGGGCCAGCCGCACAAGGCAGGGTCGTCTCGACTGGTGGCCGCATAGGCGTCCACTTCGGTGGGCATCCCAACGGATCCAGAAAATCGGCGGTACAACAAATCATGGCGCAGGCCGCGTTGAGCGAGGTTTCGGCCGAGCGCCCAAAGGAGACGAAATGATGAGTACCTCTAAAACTTCAAGGGACAAAGAGCAAGGACACCGGTGCAGCCATCCACCCTGCACGTGCACAGTACCGCATGGAACCAAATACTGCGGTGCCGAATGCGAGGCTAAAGGTGAGATGCCCGAGATCGATTGCAACTGCGGTCATCCTGAATGCAAGGGCACGATCGAATAGCCGCGGGACTTTTTGGCCCGCGTCGTCAGTGAGCTTGTCAGAACCAAAAGGGAAGTGCTGCGAGTCGACGGCGAGAGGCCAATGAATGATCAGCTCAGCCGAATTACGGCGTATCGCGGCATTTTCTGACCTGCAGGACGACCAGCCAGAGCCCCACGCACATTCCGATGCGTTATAGTGTCACAGAGGTGAGGATCGATCACCGAATGATGCTCCCTATCAAGTCTCCGTGTGAGGAATCGGCAGCTGGCGCTGCGCCGGTTCCAGCCAGGTCATGCGGAGGACCTTGGTTGTTGATTGCGACGATTCTTGCGTCCAGCATGGCATTTATCGACGGTACCGTCGTGAACGTGGCGCTGCCCGCGTTGCAGACTGCTCTTCATGCATCGGCGACGGACATTCAATGGGTGGTCGAGTCATACGCTCTTCTGCTTGCATCGCTGCTGCTGCTGGGCGGTTCTCTCGGCGATCTCTATGGCCGTCGCAAAATCTTCCTCTTCGGCGTACTCCTGTTTGCAACTGGATCGTTATGGTGCGGCCTCGCCTCCTCAATCACGTCGCTCGTCGTGGCGCGCGGAGTTGAAGGGATCGGAGCGGCGCTCCTGGTCCCCGGAAGCCTGGCCATCATCAGCGCCTCGTATACCGAGGACGCGCGCGGACGCGCCATCGGCACCTGGTCGGGCTTCACCGCGATCACTGCGGCTATCGGACCGGTTCTGGGCGGATGGCTCGTCGAAAATGCGTCGTGGCGTTGGGTCTTTTTCATCAATCTTCCCATCGCGGTCATCGTGATTCTGCTTTCACTCTGGCGCGTTCCGGAGAGTCGCGACGAAGCTGCAAGCAGGCATCTCGATTGGCAGGGCGCTACGCTGGTTACGTTCGGCCTTGGAGCGATCACCTATGCGCTTATCAATTGCTCGTCCACGACATCGGGCCCCGTGGCGATCATTTGGATTCTGAGCCTTGCTGGCAGTGGCGCGCTGCTTTGCTTCCTCATCGTGGAATCGCGCTCGCCGGCTCCGATGGTCTCTTTGCATCTTTTTCGGTCCAGAGACTTTTCCGGAGCCAACCTGCTCACGTTCCTGCTGTACGCGCCGCTCAGCGGCATCCTGTTTTTCTTTCCTCTTGATCTCATTCAAGTCCAGCACTACTCCGCGACACAGGCAGGAGCCGCTCTGCTTCCATTCATCCTTCTGATCTTC
>Ga0302270_10005749_pt1 | contig 11205 bp, 13 predicted proteins | sample III_Bog_E2_3_FD_198773 | JGI IMG/M metagenome (GOLD analysis project Ga0302270, IMG submission 198773) | Peat permafrost microbial communities from Stordalen Mire near Abisko, Sweden - III_Bog_E2_3 | ecosystem: Environmental > Terrestrial > Soil > Wetlands > Peat | place: Sweden: Abisko...
ACGTTGACCTGGTGACGGTTGCCGACCGCACAGTTGAAAAACTGATTCGCTCGCGACTGGGCGAGGCTTTCCCCGAGCATGGCATCTACGGCGAAGAGGGCACGCGCGAGCGGCTCGAGGGCGAGTACCGCTGGTATGTGGACCCGCTGGATGGGACCACGAATTTCGCACACGGTTTCCCTCAGTTTTGCGTGTCGATGGGCCTGGAACGACGGCCTGCCGGGACGGAGTCAGAAAGCGACGGAACGCTGGTGGCCGGAGTGATCTACGACCCGATGCGCGATGAGTTGTTCACGGCCGAGCTCGGCGGCGGGGCATGGTTGAACGGCAGGCCAATGAAGGTCTCGCGCACGCCGGTGCTGGCTGAGTCGCTGATTGCAACGGGATTTCCGAGCCGGAAGCGGCACGCGAGCCCGAACATCCACTTCTACCACGAGTTCACGCTGCGATCGCACGGGGTGCGCCGCGCCGGTTCAGCGGCGTTGGACCTGGCCTATGTTGCGGCGGGCCGCATGGAAGCCTTCTGGGAATTCAAACTAAACCCGTGGGACACGGCTGCCGGAATTCTGCTGGTGACCGAGGCGGGCGGCAAAGTGACGGGATTTGCGGATGAACAATACAAGCTCGACAGCCGCGAGATTCTGGCCTCGAACGGGCTCATCCACGATGAGCTATTGGTGATGTTTGAGGCATTGTTCGCGGGACGCGATCTTGAGCCGATTCCAACGCCGCGGGAATACGCCGAGCAAAGGGCGGCGCGATTGGCCGCGGGGTAGAGCAAGCCCAGGGCTTAGCGGATTCTCCCCGTGCTTTACCAAATTGCAAAACAAACTTATGGGTTCTTGAGCGCGGACACAGGGGGCTATATGCTACTATCAGCGTCGAGAAGTTCAAGATTCCGGAGAGAGAAAAAAAGATGGCATACATAATTGCGGAACCCTGTATCGGCACCAAGGACACCGCCTGCGTGGACGCATGTCCTGTGGATTGCATTCACCCCAAGAAGGACGAAGCCGGCTTCGGTGAGACCGATCAGCTGTTTATTGACCCGGTTGAGTGCATCGACTGCGGCGCATGCGTGCCGGCCTGCCCAGTGTCGGCCATCTTTGCGCAGGACGACCTGCCGGAGAAATGGGCGCACTTTACCGAGAAGAACGCGACGCACTTTGGTCGTTAAGAAGTGCACGGCGGGCTGGCGGTGAACGCCGGCGCGTTGCTGACTTGTAACTGAAGAGATCACCGAATGCGCATCCTGCCCGCGGCGGGATGCGCATTTTGTTTGCGGTGGGGCATTTGAGCAAATAAATATTTGCTCCGATTGGAAGAGCTACTTGATCAACAGCATTCCCGCGTCGCGCGCAGCAATTTTGTCAAAGGTTGCAATGGTGCTGCAACCCGCAGATCTCGCTGAGACCGCAATCACGCAGTCGGCGAAATCTGCCCTCGTCGCCGTGTAAAGGGTGAGAGCCTGGCGCACTACGTCAGCCATCTCAAGCACCATATCCTGGCTGTTCAAAAGCTTTGCGACTGCGCCAGCGATTGCCGTCCGGTCAAGCTTGAAAATGCGGCGAAAGGTCCACGTTAGCTCGGCAAGCACGATTAAAGAAATCCACCCGGGTTGTTCCGGTGTAAGGCCGTAAAGCGTCCGGACCGCGAGAGGTGTCTGGATCGGATCGTCTTTGATGAAAAATCGAAGAAGGATATTTGTATCGATACCGATCACGCCGCTTCACCCTTCGAAGTTTCATCTTCGGAGTCTGGTAGCTTGCCCACACTTCTCAGAAAACTCTCGGCAACGGCATCGCCAATCGCTTCGTTCATTTCTTCGATTGTAACGATGTGATCGAGCTTGGGTAGGAAGCCCTCCAGATCCCTGATGGAGCCGGTCCGTGGCCGGAAAATGTATTCGCCATTCTCGCCTTCGTAAAAGTCGACTCTTGTGCCTGGTTTGATTCCAAGGGCCTCCCTGACCTCTTTCGGGATGGTGAGCTGGCCTTTGGTAGTGACCGTGGCTGTTGGCATGACAGTTCCTTTCAATTCTCATTATACCTTACTTTTTCTAGTTATTCTTACCTAAGTCGCTAATACTTACTATTCGTATAATTCCTTACATGGTGATTGGATTGTGCTCAGGTCCCGATCCGGCCGCGAAGTGCGAAGATAAGACGCGATGGCTGTACTCACCTCAGAAGCCGTGGTTTTGCGCACCTGGCCGGTGAACGAGGCCGACCTGATTGTGAGCTTTTTTACGCGCGATTACGGCCGGCTGAAGGGCATTGCCAAGGCGGCGCTCAAAAGCCGCAAGCGGTTCGGCGGGGCGCTTGAGCCCATGACCCTGGCGCGGGCCTGGTTTGCCGAAAAACCCCGACAGGAGTTGGTTCGGCTCGATCAGCTTGAGATTGTGCGCTCGCCGCTGTCGGCACCGGTGGACCAGGCGCGCATCGCCGTGCTCAGCTTTTATGCCGAGACGCTCGACGAGGTGCTGCCCGAGCGCGATCCGCAGGATGCGGTCTTCAGGCTTCTGGTTTCGGTACTGGAACAGACCCACGTTGCGGCGTCTGATACCGCGCGCTCCCCGACCCCACCTGCGCAGCCATCAGCCGCTGGACCGTGGATGGCGCTTACTTATTTTTCGCTGTGGATGACGCGGCTGATGGGCCTGCTGCCGGATTTCGCTCACTGCATGGCCTGCGGCGAACCCCTCCAAGCCGGCGAAGTTTACTTCAACCATTACGCGGATGGGTTGGTTTGCGGGTTGCATCGGGGCGGGAGTGCGAGCGCACTATCGCCGGACTCCTGGACGGTGGCGCAGAGGATGTTGAAGTCGCCGGTGGCTGCGTTTGCCGGCGAGCCGTGGCCGCGGCGGCGTGGAAACGATCTGCGCCGGTTTACGCTGCAGGCGCTGGAGCGGCATTTGGAAAAGAAGCTGCGCAGCGGTGAAGCGCTGGCGAGGCTGGGTGGGTGAGCGGTAAATGCGGCCGACAGACACGTTGCCTGCTAGCGGGAATCCTCCTACACTACTGGAATGGAAGTGCAGTTCAACTCCGAGATCGAAGCGCGGCTCGCCGAGCGCGCTGCGCAGCAGCGTTTGAGTCCCGACGAGCTCGTGCGGGACGTGGTCGCGCGTTACTTTCAGGAAGAAGATCAGTTTGTCGAAGCCGTGAAGCGCGGTGAGGCTGCTTTGGAACGCGGCGATTCCATGACACACGATCAAGTGGGCGATAAGCTCCAGCGCTTTCTCTCGCGCTAATGGAGATTCACTGGTCGGGGCCCGCAGCGGATGATCTGGAGCGGATTTGTGAATGGATTGAGCGTGACAATCCCGAGGCGGCCAGGCGGGTTGCCATCACAATCTACAACGGAATTGGTCAGCTCAGCGAATTTCCCGCGTTGGGCCGCGCGAGCATCCGTTTAACAGGGAGGCGCGAACTGGTTTTTCCACCTCTGCCATACATTGCTGTCTATCAGGTCAAACAAAATCACATCGAGATTTCGAGAATCTTCCACGCCGCACAGGATTGGCCGCAAACAAATGGCGGCACAGTTGGCGTAAAATCCATGCATGATTAACTCGCGGCGCATGACGGCGATCATTGAGCGGGAAGACGACGGTTTCGTCGCCTTGTGCCCGGAACTGGACGTAGCCAGCCAAGGCTCTTCAGTTGAAGAGGCTCGCGCCAACCTGATCGAAGCGCTCGAGCTCTTTTTTGAGACCGCTGAGCCCTCTGAGGTAGCGCGGCGCCTGCGCAACGAGGTCTTTGTCACACAGGTTGAGGTCCCCGTTGGGTAAGCTGCGGGTCCTTTCGGGTAGTGAGGTCTGCAAGATCCTCGAACAGCACGGATTTGTCGTCGTCCGGCAACGTGGTAGCCATTGCATAATGCAGCTTAAAGCTGAGGGAACGACTGTTACCGTCCCCGTGCCGCTCCACGATGAACTCCGGCGTGGGACGTTGCAAAGCATTGTTCGCCAATCGGGACTTGCCAAATCCGCGTTTGAGCAGGAATAAGTCACTTCTTTGCGCTGTTCTCAACAGCGGCACGCACAGGGTCCGGAAGATCATAGCGGGAATATTCCAAATGCATCACGGGCAGCCCTCCAATCGATGGGTCGCGGGGTATCTTTCCCTCGGGAACCTCGAACTCAAAAGGAATCTCCACGTGCCATTTCTTTCCGAGTTGATTGACTGGAATGCTGAAGAGAATTTCTTTTCCCGGGCGGACAGCCAACTCGGAGCCGACTTCAAACCAATAACCCCGCGGCGGAGTCGCCGGCTTGACGTCGGCCTGTAGTTTGGAAACGGGCGAGGTTTGAGCCGGAAGGTCGGCGGGATCCAGCGAAGTCCACGCCTTGGGCCCAGGCTCATCCTCATCGGTGACGACTTGCAAAAAAGGAGGAGGGTCCATGACGACTTGGTCCATCACACCGATCTCCTCCCGGGGGCTGCCATCCGGTATCGAGTATGCGCGTAGCAGTATTGGCACGTTGCAGTTGTTCACAAATCTAAGCCAAATGCGCATCTCCGGCTCGAAATCCCACCGCTTTATCCCCTTTCCCAAGTGGTCGAACTTCAGATAGACAAACTCACGATTCGTATCGATAACGAACTTCGATGAGGATTGGCGCTGCTGAGGGAAGCTCGGGACAATTGCTCCAGAGGCGACAATTGCGATTGTCAGTAAGCGCGTGCAGCGGGCCCTCGGCATGGATTCTATCTCCCTTCGATTCACTGCGGACTTGAAGTGAAATTTGGAAACATCGTAGCTCAAGGGCCTATCCGCGGGACATTAGACCTTTCGGACGAAGCCTGCGAGCCACTCTAACCGCTGCGATTACCTAAGTAAGCGATTTGCGAACTTTGGTAGTGTCTGGCTGTTAAAATCTCTTGGAGTCCCTAGAACCGCCCTACAAGAGAGAATTTGCCTGTGTCCGCTACCCAAGTTGCGCCGACCGTAAAGCCCAATCCGCTCACGTTTCAGGATTTGCTGTTTCGCCTGCAGCGCTTCTGGGCCGAGCGCGGTTGTGTCCTGCAGCAGCCCTACGACGTTGAAGTTGGCGCGGGAACCATGGCGCCTGAGACCTTTCTGCGCGTCCTTGGCCCCAAGCCCTACAGGGTGGGTTACGCGCAGCCCTCGCGCCGCCCGGCAGACGGCCGCTACGGCGAGAATCCCAACCGGCTGTTCAAACATACCCAGTTCCAGCTCATTCTGAAGCCGCCGCCGGTGAACGTGCAGGAGCAGTATCTCGAATCGCTCGAAGCGCTCGGCATCGACCTCAAAAAGCACGATCTGAAATTTGAAGAGGACAACTGGGAGTGGCCCGCCGGCGGCGCGTGGGGCGTGGGCTGGCAGGTGATGCTCGACGGGCTTGAGATTACCCAGTTCACTTATTTTCAGCAGTGCGGCGGGATGGATCTGGACCCGATGTGCGCCGAGCTGACCTACGGCATGGAGCGCATCGCTGCGTTTCTGCAGGATGTGGATTCGATCTACGACATTGTGTGGGCACGCGATCCAGAGACTGGCGCTCAAGTAACCTACGGCGACGTGCGGTTCGAAGAAGAGCTGCAATTCAGCGTTTACAACTTTGAGTACGCCGATGTTCCAAGGCTGTGGGAACACTTCAATAGCTATGAGGCCGAGGCGCGGAATTTGCTTGATCAGGCAGGCGCCTTGCTGGCTGATGAAAACGCCAGTGCGATGGACAAGAGGAGATTCCCGCTGCTGGCGACGTATGAACTGGCGCTCAAGTGCTCAAACCTGTTTAACCTGCTGGATGCGCGAGGCGCGATCAGCGTGACGGAGCGGGTGGGCGTGATTGGCCGGATTCGAAACCTGGCGGTGGGCGTGGCAAAGGCGTATGCGCAACAGCAGCTCGCTTAGCCGTTAGCTATTAGCCATTAGCTATTAGCTCTTAGCTATTTAATCACCCACTTTGACAGAAGACACATTCGCACGAAGAAGCTAATAGCTAAAAGCTAATAGCTCATCGGAAAGAGACTATGTCAGACTTTTTACTAGAGATCGGCCTTGAAGAGGTTCCGGCCCGCATGATTGCCGGGGCCGAGGCTGAGCTGGGCAAGCGCGTACACGAGCTGTTGAGCCGTGAGCGGCTGCTCGGCGACGGCGCAAAGTTGTCCACCTACTCCACGCCTCGGCGTCTGGCCGTGCTGGCCCAGGGCGTGTTGGCTAGCCAGGCTGACACCGAAGAGAAGCTCACTGGTCCGTCGTGGAAGGTGGCGTTTGCCGATGGAACTCCAACACCCGCAGCCGAGGCCTTCGCCAAAAAGGCCGGAGTAACCGTGGCCGAGCTAGTGAAAGTGGAGACCCCAAAAGGCGAGTATGCGGGGGCGACCGTCAAGCGCACCGGGCGCGCGGCTGAGGAGATTCTGGTCGCCGAATTACCTAAAGAAGTTCTGGGCCTTTACTGGGCCAAGAATATGTATTGGCGCGCGGGCAAGCCGGAGCGTTTTGTAAGGCCGGTGCGCTGGGTTGTGGCGCTGTTGGATTCAAACGTGGTGCCGCTCGAGATTGCGGGTATCAAGGCCGGGAATGTGAGCCGCGGGCATCGCATCATTAACGGAGAAGCGCCGGTCAGGATCGGCGAGGCCAGCGCATATATTGAGCGGCTCCGCAACGCCCATGTTGTGGCCGATGTGGCTGAGCGCCGCTACAAGCTGCGCCAGGCGCTTGACAAGGCGACGCGCGCTTTGCCGGGAGCACGCTGGCGCGAAGATGAACCGCTGGTTGAGACGGTCACCCATCTCACCGAGTGGCCCGCGGCGATCCTGGGCGACTTTGAAGTTGAGTACCTTGACCTGCCTGAAGAAGTTCTGGTGACAGTGATGCGCGACCACCAGAAGTACTTTGCGGTTGAGAGCGTCGACGGCAAACTGGGGCCGCATTTCCTGGCCGTATTGAACACTGAGACCGATGAAGAGGGCGCGGCAATTATTCGTCACGGCAACGCGCGCGTGTTGCGGGCTCGGTTCAAAGATGCGCAGTTCTTCTGGAATATGGACCAGAAGAAACCGTTGACTGAACGCGTGGAGAGCCTGAAAAGCGTGACTTTCCAGAAAGAGCTGGGCAGCTACTTCTGGAAGACTGAGCAGAATCTGAAGGTGGCGAACGCGCTCACGGCGTCAGTCGAAAATGCGGGTCTACCGTTCGATAAGACGGCGATGCTCAAGGCCGTGGCGCTGGCCAAGACCGACCTGACCACCGAATTGGTGAAAGAATTTACCGAACTGCAGGGCATTATTGGCGGATTGTATGCGCGGGCGCAGGGATTGGGCGATACGGTCGCGAAGGCCATCTACGAGCAGTACACGCCGGCCTCGATTGAAGACGCGATTCCGTCCACCGTTGAAGGCCAGTTGCTGGGGATTTCCGACCGCATCCAGACGATTGTGTCGATGTTCTCGATCGGCATGGCGCCCACGGGATCGAAAGATCCGTTCGCGCTGCGGCGCGCGGCGAATGCGATTGTGAAGATTCTGGCGGAGTCGGCTTTGCCGTTCACGATCGGCGATTTGCTTGATTGGGCTTCCGCACCTCAAAGCCATAGGAAAGATCTGGAGCTGTTCTTTGCCGAGAGGGTTGAGTTCTACCTGAAAGACGTTCGGGGATTTGAGTACGATGTTGTGAATGCAGTGAAGGGCAGCGGCAAGTTTAACGTGCGCGACGGGATTGCGTGGGCCGAAGCGCTGAACGAAGCCCGCAATTCGCAGGATTTCATTTCTGTGTCGGCTGCTTTCAAGCGCATGAAGAACATTCTTCGCCAGGCGCAGACGATGGGCGCGCAAATCGACCCCACGCCCATCTTTACCGAACAATCGGTTGAAGAAGAGGGTGTGCGTCTCCACGAGATTACCAAGCTGGTTTTTGCAGAGGCCAAGAGGCTAATTCAACAGAAGAAACTCAAGGAGTCGCTGCGAATTATTGGAACCCTGCGACCATGGGTTGATGCCTTCTTTGATAAGCCGGTAGTGGTGATGCACGAAGACCCGAACATACGCGCCACCAGGCTTGCGCTTGTGCACGAAGTCTTCTTTGCGTTTTCAAGCATTGCCGACTTCAGCGAGATTGTGGCGGGGTAATTACAGCTTTCAGCTTTTAGCTGTCAGCTTTCAGCTTGTTTGTGCCTGATCTGTAGCGCAGGTCTTCAGACCGACTGTAGCGCGGATATTTGAATTCTGCGCTCTTCTCATTCGCTGCAATAAGGGGACGAAATCCGTAGCGGATTTTGCATGAGGCTGCATGATTGTATCAATTGATGAAGATCTGAACCGCTGGTATGTTGCCCTTCAGGATTCCGATAAGATCGTGTTCCTCGCAGCTGTTTCCCATCAACTGACAGTCCACGGGCGCTCCTTTGGGATTGACCTTTCAGGGGAACAACAGGTCAAAGCACTTCTTGGCCTGAACGAGATTCAGCATCAGATAAGCAGCCACATCGGCAGAATCGCGTCGAAACAAGCCAGACACCCGGAAGACCTGATATTGCAGATACTGACGGAGAAAGCCTCGGCATTTGGGATTGCGGCTTATCTGCATCGTTCGCTCGAACGCGCGCAGGGCAAAAGCCGCTAAATGGTTCGAAGCGGGTCTGTCTTTTCTAAATCAAAACGGCTATCTATCCCTAGCAATAGCGCCGGGGCTTAGCTTTTGCAGTTGATTAACCCGGTAGCTCCTCAAACGTCTAAAATTGAAGACGATGGCCGATACCCTTTATTTGAGCATGTGGTACCCGAATCTGCGCCTTGAGGCGCTCGCCGACAAGCTGGTCCAGGTTCTGACCGCTTTTGCCTCGCATGGCGGCGAGCCACGCGTCTATGCCTCCACCGTTTGGCCGGTCGACTGGAGCGAGTCGCCGGTCTTCCAGCGTGTCTACGGCCACGGCGAGCGCGGCGCCGATGCCAAATTCGCAGTTGAAGAGGCGCTCGAGTTGCTGCACGAAGATTACGCTTACGAGTTCCAGATCGCGTGGTCGCTTTGGGAACTTGAGGCGGGACCGGGCGCCGACGGCGTAGTAGCCCGCTGGGTCCGCGAGCCGCGGCTGGTGCGGGTCACCGGTTATGGGCCTCTCTTCGACGAGGGCGCGTACGAGCAGGACGGGCACATCCGCATCGACTTCGGCAGCGACGCGCCGTTTCTTGAAGAGGACGCCGAGCTCAACGTGGTGGGCGCGCGGCATGTGGAAGAGAACGTGCGCCAGTTGGTGGAACTGACGGCCGCGGCTGAAAAAGCCAGCGGCGCCACGGCGCGTCTGCTGTGGAGCGAGCTGGGCGAAAGCCTGGCGCAAAGGCTCGCGGCGCGATTGGGAATGAGGAATTAGTGCTGCGAGCGGGCGATTTTTGCCGGGCTGAGATTCCCACCCTAGCGACAAAAACAAAAACGTCGCGAGGATGGGGCACCCACGATCGGGCGAGGATGAGCTCCCCCGCGATTGGGAATGAGGAATTAGTTTGCGATTGACGATCGAACGGATGCGGGCGCTGGTGATTGCAGCGGGCGTGCTGCTGATTGCCGCGCTCGGCGTCTTTCTGACGATCGGAAAACTCAGGCACTCATTCAAGCTGCGCGATCTGCCTCAAAAGCTGGGACTGGATATACAGCAGGAAGCCAACGGCTGGACTTATTCTCACGCGCTGGGCGCTCACGAGCACTACAAGATTCACGCGTCGAAAGAAGTGGTGTACAAAGATAACCGCGCGGAGCTGCACGGGGTGTTGATTGAGCTCTACAGCGACGACGGCAAGAGCGTGGACCGCATTGTTGGTGACGAATTCACTTACGACAAGAAGGCAGGCACTGCAACCGCTGTGGGCCCGGTTGATATTACGTTGATGCGTCCCGATCCGCAGCAGGCCGAGGACGTGAAAGAGGCTACGCCAAAAGATAAAAAGCTGGCCAAAAATCTGGCGCCGGTGACCGCGGCGCACGCAGGCCCGAACAACGAGATCCATGTAAAGACGAGCGGGCTCAGCTTTAACCAGAATACCGGCGTGGCAACCACCGCCGAGCGCGTAGACTTTTCGACCGCGCAGGCCGGCGGCAGCTCAATTGGCGCAACGTATGACTCGCAGCAGGGCATCCTGGTGCTTGACCGTAACGTTGAGCTTGCGGCAAGGCGCAATGGTGAGCCGGTGGCGATTCACGCGGCGCACCTGGAATTCACGCGCGATACGCAAATCTGCAGGCTGCATACGGCTATTGCGGATTATCGCGGTGGCCAGGCATCGGCGGCCGAGGTAAGGGTGCAGTTCCGCGACGATGGAACGGCTGAACATCTCGACGCGCTGGGCGGGTTTAACGCCACTACGGCTACGGGCGGGCATTTGCAGGCACCCAAGGCGTCCATGGACCTGGATGAAAAGAACCAGCCGCGGCATGGGCGCCTTGAGGGCGGCGTAGTGATGGATTCTGTTAAAGGTGCGCGCACCGTGCACGGAACTTCGCCGACGGCAGAGATCGCGTTCACGCCGCAAGGTGAACTGCGCCAGGCGCATCTTGAGCGCGGCGTGACAATGCAGAGTGACGGGACCACCCAACAGATGGTCAACGGCCGGCAAGTGAATACGCGCGTGAGCCGGACATGGCGATCTCCTGTTGCGGATATGGAGTTTCGTGATGCGGGCAAGGGGCAGGTTGAGCCGGCAACGATTCTCGGGTTTGGCGGCGTGACCGTGGATAGCGCAACGCAGAGGGGCGAATCGCCGCCGCAGCCGTCAAAAATGACCGCGGATGAAGTCAACGGCGAGTTCGGGACCGATTCCGAGTTGAAATCGATCACCGGCACAGGTCACGCCAGCATGGAGCAGACTTCGGCTAACGGCGCATGGCAGCAAGCGAGCGGCGACCGGCTTGAGGCACAGCTCGAAAACGACAGGGAACAAGGGAACGAGGGAACAAGGGAACAAGGAAACAAGGAAGCAAGGGAGCAAGACACCAAGGTCGCTGCGGGCGCTGATGAAGTGCAATCGGCCATGCTCGATGGCCACGTGGTGCTGCTGCAACGGCCGGCGCCCAAGCCTGGCGCGAAGCCGCAGCCGGAGATGCGAGCGACCTCAGGCCACGCGACCTTCGAAGGCGATGGGCAATGGCTGCATCTGACGGTGAAGCCGGGTGTAGTTGACGGGGGAATGGAACTGACGGCGGGCAAGATTGACGTATCCCAGGCGTCCGGCGAAGCTGTTGCGCACGGCA
>Ga0302270_10005758_pt1 | contig 11193 bp, 8 predicted proteins | sample III_Bog_E2_3_FD_198773 | JGI IMG/M metagenome (GOLD analysis project Ga0302270, IMG submission 198773) | Peat permafrost microbial communities from Stordalen Mire near Abisko, Sweden - III_Bog_E2_3 | ecosystem: Environmental > Terrestrial > Soil > Wetlands > Peat | place: Sweden: Abisko...
TCCCCAGCCCGTCTACATTTTCAATGATCCCGTAGGCTGCATTGATGTTCAGGGTCGTTGTGGTTTGCGTCCCTGTGTTTTTGAAGGTCAGGTTGAAGAAGTTCCCGTTGATAGTGAAAGAACGGCAGAAGGGGACGCCCGTTGCGATGGGGAAAGCCCACGAATCGGCTATGCACGTTCCGCCAGCGTCTATGTACTGGAACAGGGTCAAGACCCCCGGCTGGTCCGAGGTCAAGAGCAGGGAAAGCGACGGCTGGTTGAAGATCGACTCGATAACCCCAGCGAAGGTAGCCCCAGCGGCTAACTGGGCGGTGCTGGAATTGTTTGAACTGGACACGTAGTTGGTGGCTCCTAGCGCCACCATGAGCCCGTTTTGCCCCGTGCCGGCAGACACAGAATTGATGGCGTTACCTGATCCGTCAAAGGTGGTGGTTGCCACCTTGTCGTCGCTGGCTATGACGACAGGTAAGGACCCGGCCATACCTGTTTGTCCAAGTGGGGGCATTGGTGTGTAGCTCATTTGATCCACCATTTGGAGCCGTCAGACTCGAAATCAAGCGAAGTCCCTGGATTCAGGGTCAGCGAGGAGTAACCATTCGCTGTCTGCCCAGAGGTGAAATTGACCGTGACTGTAGACGACATCCCCGCAGTGACCGTGTAGAGGCTGGAATTTGCAACCGCAGTAGGCATGACGAATACGAGAGAGGCAGAGCACAAGTAGATAAAATCATTCGACCCGGTTGCCCCAGTAGCCCCGATGGAGATGACGAACACTGATCGGCTGTAGGATGCACCCGTGGGACCTGCCGCACCCGTGGGACCTGCCGCACCCGTGGGACCTGCCGCACCAGTGGGACCTGCCGCACCAGTGGAACCTGCCGCACCAGTGGAACCTGCCGCACCAGTGGGACCTGGAACCGTAGATGCCGCACCCGTGGGACCAGTGGGTCCGATAGGACCAATGGGTCCGGTCCCACCACGAGGCCCTGCCGGTCCAACGGGGCCAATTTGCCCAGTTTTCGATGGGCTGACCCCTACCTCCACATTCACCGAGACTGGCTTCTGAGCCTTTCCCGGCGTCTGCGCCGTGCTACCCGCAATCGTTTTGGCCAATTCCTGTAGCGCCCGGTTGATTGCTTCCCGGGAATTGTCAGGGATCGATGGGAACCGAACGGTCACAGGGGATCCTATAGTGTTCTTTGCGGGTGATGCTAGTTACCTATAATTTCGCAAACCCAGGCGACCTTGAGTGTCACGCCTGTTGAGTTGGTCAGCGTCAATCCTGGTCCGTTGGTTGTGGTTCCGTTGGCAGCGATTGTGATCCGCCTGGCAGTCCCAGCGTTATCACAGGCGTTAAGGGTGCCAAGGTTCCCGTTAGGGGTATTGCTTACGACGAACGTCTGCTCCTGGTACGAGCTTTGATTGCCTTGCAAAAGGCTGTTGACCATGATCTTTCCAGAACATTGCCCGGTTGATCCCATGGTATTCCATTCGTTCAAATTAATATTGAGCACGCCCCCGTTGAGGACCTGGGACCAGTTGCTTTGCGTAAACTGTCCATAGGGGGTGGCGGGTGCATTGGTGATTCTGGTCGTATTGCCGCTCAAATATTCGACGTAGAAATCCAGGAATTGGACCCGTTCAAGAGCCCATTTGTAGTAATAAGTTGCCGCATTGAAAGCATTGGTATTCACTTTTGTGTCGGTGATGAGGTTATTCCGGTCGTTCCAGCCATAATATTGGGAGGAACCTCCAGTAGTCCAGGCTTTGTCGAGAATCATGTTGGAGAACCGGGAGTTCTGGATCATGTTGAGGAAAATCGAGTAGGTGTATGTCCCATTGATGGAAGTGAAGTTGTCAATCACCAAGTTGGTGTTCGTGATGCCCGTTCCGTTGTCGCCAAATTGCAAAGCCGACTTTGAGCATCCGTTAGCAAGGATATTCTGTGCGGTAACGAAGGATGACGCATTGATCTCCACACAAACCCCATCCACGCCATTCGTAACGAAGTTCTTGAGAGAGCACCGATTAGCAGCCGTGTAGGTGATCCCGATGGCATTTCCGTTCTGCGTGAAGTTGTTTAGCTCCACATTCTCAATATCGATGTCATATACGCCAGCAGTGATAGATGCGCGGGTAACTCCCGTTTGCCCAGTGACACCATAGAGGCTGTTGGTGCTAAGGACGAAGTTGGGATACGTGCCGCTTGCGATGGTTGTACCCGCCACAAAACCGGGGATTACCACCGTATTGCCTATTGCCGGGGTCGCACCCGTATAGCTATTTACCGTCAGGTTTGGGGACCCCGTAGTGGTAGTGACGTTCATTTGGCTGTTGGTGGAGGTATTCCCTGAGACGTTCAGACCGAAACCCCAAACATTATTAGCATAAATGTTTTTCACCTTCCCGCGCGATGACCCGGCAACCATCTCAATGCAAGTGCAGAACTGCCCGTTTACGTTGACGCCGCAATTAAGGAAGGTCAAACCATCCAGGTCAAAGTCCGTACAGTTGTTGAGAATTAGTGCCGAACGGTAGGCATTCTGCAATATCATATTTTTAAATCTTATAAATTGCCAGCCAACGAACCATGCTCCGCCCGCGCACATGTTGTAATTAATCTGATTCCCAGCCATATTCATGTCTAGGGTGCCGTTTTGAATCTGAAAGGTCGTTCCTGGCGTTCCTGTCCCATCAAAAAGAAGGGCATTCGTGCCGCTGATAAGTTTGATAGTAGAGCCGTGAAGATCGATGGTGACGTTGCTCTTGGGAGTCAGCGTGTTGCACATATAGGTTTTGCCAGGGGCGCACTCAAGAACCGTGCTGAACCCCGTGGCGCCGGCTTCGTTGATGGCATTTTGGAACGCGTAAGTGTCATTCGTAGAGCCATCGCCTACGGCACCCTTGTCCAGCACGCTCACTGTCTGGCGCAACTTCGCCTGGACGTTCGTGACCACGGCTCCGGTGCCAGAGGGGAGGTAACCGACATCCGCTGCGCCTGTGGCACCGGCTAGGGTGGCAATGGACATCATCCAATAAGGGAGGACCGACCAAACCGAAACACCATCGCCAAGTTTATTTTGTCGGGTGTCCGTTTCGATGCCAATTTCCCCAAGGGCCAAAATAGGGTTAGATGCGGTCCAGTTCGCCGCCGTGTCTCTGCGCAATTGGATTTCAGTGATCGGGCCCATGACAAACTCCTCACTCTGTTTGAGATATTAACAGCATATGGACTCGTTCCAGTTCATCCACGAAGGCATCCTGGGCCTTCACCCCAATGCTTACAATTGGAGACCCCGGAGAAGAGAAGTCCACCATGATCATGGTCTGGGCAGCGAATTCAGAGAAATCGCCTCCCCAATACAGGTAGTAACGCCCATATTTTACAAAACTGCGGATACCCTGGCGCTGGGTCGTTCTGGACACCAAATAGGGCATCGTAGAAGGTGGGGATACAGCCGGCAGGTCGATTCCCCTCAATCGTTCGTAGGCCGCATTCTGGAGAGGTGGCACAAGATAGGAACCAGGGTTGGACCCAGCCAAATAGGCAGAATTAGCTAGCCAGAAGTCGGCAGGGATCTTGAGATCGGTCAGGCTCTGGGAATTCTGCCCGTCAAACGAAGTCAGCCCTTCATCGGACAGGTAGATGATCCGGTTCTTTAGGAACTGGATGCTCCCGCCCGCTCTGCATGGTGAAGCCTTGGTCTTGTGCCACAGGAGGTTGGTCGGGTCAGTCCCGTCTCCTCGGTAGACTCCATCCTCGCAGAACACGCAGCAGGCTTGGTCGAAGTCGGCCAGCCCGAGGATCCGGTTCGGGATGCCGTCATAGAAGAATTCTGCCGGCCAGGCGTCCATGTTACCCGTGATGGTCCACCGGACATTGTTGCTGGCTGGATCCCACGCAAAGCCCATCCCATAATGCTGGATCAGGCCAACCAGGCCAAACGGAGCCGGGGCCACAACTACGTCTACCCCATTCTCGGTGTAGAGGGTGGGTAAGACCACACCCAGCCCTTGGTCGGGGACGACATCGAGCGCAGACAGGACATTCAGTGGAAGTTTCTGGCAGAGTTGGAAGTTTTCCGTGCCCCCGGCCCGGTAGACATTCCGGTATTGGAGGTAGTCGTTGAATGGGATGAACTGGAAACCGCCAGCCGGCCCGGTCCCTCCCGAAGCCCCGGTCATGCCGTTGGCGAAGGTGTTGATTAGCAGCGACCCAGAAGGTGTTGCCAGAACAGGGAAGGCACCTTGGACGCTGGAAGTCGATCCGGTTGGGCCAGTCAAGGTGGTATCGAAGTAGAGGATGTCTCCGATGATCGGGGCAGTCCCTGTTGCGCCTAACAGGTTGATCAGGTTCACCGCCAGAGACGCCGTGGCTGTCCCCCCTATCGCGTTGAAGGACAACCCAGAGGCTCCAAGCACCAAGGCCGGCATTGCTTTGCTGTCCACGAAGAACTGGTAGTCGTTGATGGGGTCAGGGAGGACGGGGATCAATTGGTTGTTCCACCCCTCGTCATACATGCCGCTGAACCAGACCGATTCGACCCCGAAAGTGTTGGGGGTAACGGTCTGCACGGCGATAGACCCGCCCTGAGGGAGATAGCTCATAGACTCGATCTGCACCGATGGCACGGCGTAGGCCGTCACCCCGGTCAAGCCTGCACCTGGGGCCGTAAACCCAGCTGCCACCGACAGTAGGCAGTAGTTGAGCATCGGCGCCGGGGTCAGATCGGTGATGCTGGGGGCTAAAACCTCAATAGGGACGGGTTCTCCACCAAATGGGTCTGGGCTACACCCTGCAATGATGATTCTCTGGCCGTTGTAGAAGTAGTGGTTGGTAGAAAAGGTGCAAACGATGTTCCCTGTGTCTGGGTCGGAGACGATGGAACTCACGGTTAGGGCGTTGCCGACCCCATACCCTGGCGTTCCAGACCCTATTTGGGTCATACAGAAGGGGCTCCCCCAGGTGACGAGGTTCGGTGAACTCAAAAGGCCCTCAACCGATGGGTCGAAGGTCAAAAGCCTGGAGGATGAGGACTGGAAGATGGGCGATGGCGAGGAGGGCCCGCTTTCGTCAACGACCCCCATCACATTCCGGGTGTAGGTCGTGCAGTATTGGTAGGAAAGTGACTGGTCGTAAGCCGTGGCCGGAGCACCGCTGCCAGAAGTGTTGCCGGAGTAAATGAACCGGGTGACATCGGGTAGAAGAGTGGTGAAATACACCTCATCCCCGCCCGTGATCCCCACGAACACCTGAACCCCAGTGATTTGCACATTCAGAATGGTCGGGTTATCCCAAACAACCGTGATTAGGGACGAATCCGTAGTGACCACGGACTGGATGGACCCGCTTGGGGGAAGGACCCCGTACGCCGTCTGGTACGCCAGGCGGAAGGACACGCTGGTCCCACTCGCCAATTGCCCGCCACCGTCAGTGGTGATGGCTTGGATATTGTTGGGGGACACATGCGATCCGATGGCCACACCAGGAGGGGCCAGGGGCGCAGCCGTGCCCAGAGGGACCGTGGCGCCCACATCGTCCTGGGAAGCGCCTATGAATTTCATGGGATGCCCACCATATTCGGTCCAATACACCCTCTCTCGGCTCTGGATGAACTCCGCAGCGTAGTCCCGACGCTTAGGGCTGAAATACAAGCGAGACCGGTAAGCATAAACCTGCACGGCATCCGTGGGGACGGATACATTGGGGTTCACCAAGGGCAAGTTGAAGGGCATCGCTTTCCCGCCCCGAACATCCAGGTTCTCCATGTAGGCAACGTGCTTGCCGTCACCAAGGGCCAGATCGCCTACCGCATCGATCCCGCCTGTGATGTTGACCCTGAATGAATTCGGCATTTTTTACCTCGTTGCGAGCGCCCAGATCAAGATCCTCACTGCATCCGTGCCGGAAGGGGTGTCACCATTCGACCAATACCCGCAAAGGAGCCTGGGGGTGTCCGAAAGTTCCTGAATATAATACTGGTACTCACCTCCGCCTGAACCGACATGGATCGGCCACTGGACCATGCTCCAGCCGTAGCCGGCTAGCTGATTGGGGGTAGCCGTCAGACCGTCAGACGAGAAAACAGGCAAGGGGATAGGGATACCTTGGAAGGTGCGACCCTGGGTGGTGCAGATGGCCTGGGCCTGGGCCAAGGTGGGCGCACCAGAACCATAGTCTGTCTGCCCAGAGAAGTAACCCACACCGATATTGGCAACCGTTGTGGTAACCACTTCACTGTAGAAGGCGATGTTCTCAGCCACCGCTGTTTGGCTAAAGTTCGATAGAAACTGTGATCTGACCAGGTTCGCCATGTTGGCGTTCATCTGCTGGACCATTGTGGCCAAGTCGGTCTGGAGGGCCACTGGGAACCCATTGACGGTCATGTTCCCGATTGCGTTGGGGTTGGTCGTCGGCAGGTAGTTCGGGATATTCAGAATGGGGCCAGTCACAACCGAACCCGACTGTGCCACCAGCCCCCCATTGGTCTGATCCGAGGAAATAAGGTAATTCCACACGGAATTGGTGGAGTCTCGGATTGATTCGGTCCCAGCGGTAGGCTGGTACCAGTGTTGGCCGGGAAGAACCCCAACCGACGGCTCATCGTCCCCTACCCAAGTGAATCCGTACAAGGTCGTGGCCATGGTTGCTCCTACGGGTAACCAACAACTGAATTAATTTCGGTCGTAGTTTGGGAACTGCCCCCATCGAGGTAAGCAGCCCAAAGGGTAGTGCTGGCTGAACCACCATCGACCGATCCCATCCAAGAGGAGGTCGAAGCTGATCCACCGTCCATATAGTTCGGGGCCATGGCGTAGAGCACTCGGACAACGCTGATTGCATCATCAGGGATGACCACTGTGGTCACAACTTCGCTAGTCGGGCCCGTGACCCCTGACCATGCTACGAACGCCTCTACATAGGATAGGCCCATGAACGTGCAAATCTGCTCCTGTGCCCACTGGATGGCCTTCAGATACTGGCTATCAAACGAAGACGATCCTGGAGACAACTCTGCCAGGAGTGCCTGGGTCGCTGTTTGGATCTCCAGATAGTCCATGGCTCATACGCTCACGGGTTCCTGTTTCGGGTGGGTGAGGCGGCTCAATGCTTCGTTGGCAAAGGCCAGGTTCTTGTTTACCCGCTCCCAGTGGGCGGCAGGTAGTTTGGGGTTGGTCAGAAGGCTCAAACATGCCCGCTTGCTGGCCCCGGGGTCTCCAAGATAGAAGCAGGCGACCGAAAACTCGTCCTCGGCCCGCCACTCGTACCAGTCACAGCCCACGAAAAGGACATCCCCGGGCTTGGGGATCTGCATAGCTGCATGGGCGAAGTAAGCAGCAGAGGTGAACTTCCCCTTCAGACGAAGGTATTCAGCCAGAAACCCAAGACTTTCGGCGCGGGTCGGCCGAAAGTTGAAGGCTCGCAGGTAGGCTTCCTGGACCTCATCCAAGGGCAGTTCTAGTGCGGCCTTGATTCTGGCGATCTGGAGCAAGGCGAAGTAGGTCTCCTCGTCCCATGCCGCCATCATGTTGCCCCGCTCCTCGTAGACGGCGAGGCTGTCGTTCAACTCACCTGCGTCCCGAAGAGATTGGGCCAGGTAGAACAGGTTGCGGGGGTCTCCGGGTTTCTTCTCCAGTGCCTTGCGCAGCACTAGTGCATCGTTCAGGAACTTCTGGCGGGGGTCTGCGCTCCTTGACCCTTCGCCCGGGTGGACCAGGATATGGATGCCCTCAAGACGAGGGATAGGCGACCCCCCAGTGCATTCGATATGCTCATGAAGTTCACCCTCGTAATGCCATGGGAGAGAAGACTTCACCAAGGCAGGACGGTAGAATTCATCACTCCCAAACCTGACCTTGATGGCGAACCCACCGACCCCGATGGCGTCCAAGTCGGGCATCTTGAACCCAGGATCGACCACGATTTCATCGTCGGCGTCCAGCATGAACATCCAGCCAGCCAGGGGGCGGGCCAGTTCAATGGATGCGTTTCTGGCCGCAGAGAAGTCGTCCAAAGGCTGAGGTTGGGGGACCATCTGGACCCGACCCTTGGTCCCGACCATCTCCCGCTCGATGATCTCGATGGAATGGTCGGTGGACCCACCGTCAACGATGGCATACGCCAGATCGCACCCGGTCTTACCCAGGGCGCGGAAAGAAGCCAAACTTCTAGGCAGAACACGGGCTTCATTTCTGACGATCATCGTTAAAACGATGGATGGGTTCATGTGTTACCTCCGCACATCTACATTAGCAAGAGGTATGGCTCCAACGCCGATTCCGTTGGTGAATTTGGCGAAATGCTCGCTCGCCTTCTTGATGTCCTGGGTCTGCCCTGCCTGCGACAAGAGCCAAGCAGCAGCCGCAAACTTCAGATATTGATGGAAGTAGGCCGGGATGCGCGGGTCAGGGGTATCCGTGGGGTTGACCATCGGGGTCGGGTCCTGGATATACCCAACCAAGACCGAATTGGAAGGGGGCTGACCATTCAGGAGGATGGCGTAGCCCGAAGCCTGGATCCAGACCGTGGGATAGCCGGTCCTGGACCTCCAGTTCGCGTTTTTCTGGTCTTCAATCTGGATCGTGCTTTCCAACAGAATCTTGCCCACCGGAGCCCCCCCTGAGTTTGTCCACCGAGACTGGCAGGAGACCACCTTGATTGAATCTCCAGGAATGATTATTTGGTTGTTGCTGGGCGTACACATGATGTCCAGCCGGGTCAGGCCCATTAGGCAGCAAATCTGACGGCAGGCGAACTTGATGGCATAGTCCACCCATTCCGTAGACCCAGCCGGGAGAAAGAAACGGTAGTAGACCCCGGGCCCAACGAAGTCACGAACGTCATCTTCCAGTTCCGCCAGAGTGCTCATTAAAGCCACCCCCAGGCTTCCAGCAGATCACGATCCTTGTTCCATTTGTGCCCGATGTCCGTCCGGTAGAACATGTCGGGGAGGTCGATGGACTTCACCTTCTTGTAGGTGTCTTCCTTGCATTCCTCAAAGGTCATGCCCTTGCCTACACATACGCAGGCATACCCAGAATTGCCAGCTAGGACGAACCGGTCGCCATCCATCTTCACATCGGCCAGGTAGATGCCACCGATAGTCGGGTCCTTGAACTGAAGTTCCTTCCCCTCGGAGTATTTCTTGAACGCCTGCGGGTCCTCAAAGGGGAATGGGCTGACGGCCACGACTACGCACATCTGGAGCCCGGGTTCCGTGTCCAGGTTGAAATGCTTACCGGCGCCCATCGCGTAGAAGAAGTCCCCAAGTTTGGAGTTGATGCCTTCCATCTGGAGCCAGATAGTCGGGACGCCGAAGCGGGGGGTGAATTCTAGGGGGTAGATGGCCTCCTTGGTGGCAATGCAGTTCAGGTCCAGGTAACCGTGGTACCCAGAACCCCGCATAAGCGGTTCCATCTTCTTCAAGGTCTCCTGGTAAAGCGGGCAGTCATCCGTGACCCACCGTCCCAAAGTCCCCATTTCTCCGCTATTGCCTTGCCATGATGCTTTGCCGTTCCTTCGCACATACATGACATGTGAAGGGACCGTGGCGCAATAGACCTTGCCTACATATGGAACAGGTCTAAAGAACTCTGGTGAAAGGAGAGCTTTGACCCTAGATTCGTTCCTGGTGATATTTATTTCGGGATAGTTACTAATTACCAATGACCCGTTGAGGTAGTGGGACTCGTCCATTCTATCGCGAACCTTTATGGAGCCATACCTTCCGATCTTTAGGAGCATCTCCTGGAGATCATCAGCTAAAATCCTTGAAACAGTTGTATAAACCATGGTGCTTCCGGTCGTTCCGTCACCCGCCCCATATCCACTAAGGAATGAAAGGATGGTGGATACTGATCCATTCTTTATGCATTGTGGAACACGTTTTTGATGTGAGTGCCCAAACGACTTGAAATGTACAGCTAGTTCACGCGAATTTATATATAAGTCTTTCCCATACATTTTTGCTTTGTACCCAGCGTTCTCGGCTATTTGAATAAACACATCTCTCTTGTGCGCTGGACAATTCCCAAATTGTAGCGATCGCAGTTTTGCGTTTCCGTCCGCTATGTAAATTCCTACCAGAGCGGCCCATGACTCCATGGTCCCCTTGTAAAAAGATGGAAGTTGGCCTCTGTCGTCAACCCCTTCCCAGATGCCCCCACCCCTGAGAATATTTCTTTTTTGTGTCGATGAGTATTGCGCCTTCTCAAAGTAAAACGCTTTTCGGGAATGGTCGTCCTGCACATACATGTTGTGTTCTGGCGTAACCATGATGTCCACCGTGGGGCTTTTCCAGGACATCATCTCGCCCGAAAAATCGTAGGACATCAGCGCATCTGGACGGTCAAACACAATCTTCCCGTCTTTCAGTGTGCAAATATAGTCGTCCTCCGTAACATCAGGCCAAAACTTCCACCCATCGTAGGTCAGGACTTCTGTGTCGCCTGAATAACAATTTACGCCGAGGTCGTCGTTCATGAGTTTCTTGTACTCAAAGTTCAGGAACGCCGGCAGCATGAACTTCTCACCATTGAAGAAAGCGCCGATGGCCACCTCCCGCCCTTTGGCGAAGGTCTGGACCTGAATCTCTTTGATCTTACCGGACCACTTCTTCTTGTAGATTTCCAGGGTGGAAACGATGTCTGAACCGTCATCCATCTTGCCCACGTAGGTCAGGGCCTTCTCGTCCTGGGCCTTGCCGGAAGGCTTGACCACATACCGGCCCGGGTTCTTCTTCACGAAGGCGATGGCCTGGTCCAGAGACTTGAAGTTCCAGTCGGGGAGCACAGACATGCCGGCCCGCTTCATCTCCTCTTGGCCGAAGCCACGGTCCATTTCCAGTTTGTCAGAGTAGGGGCTGGGCCCAACCACAGCCTTGCCGTCCTCGCGCAACTCCTCGCATACCTCACCGAAGTTCGCGTCATCGAAGATTACAAGGTCTGCCCAAGGAACAGATGACCTCCATTCCTTGAGCTTTTGAATCAGCCCATTGTTGATGTCTTTGGAGTGCTCATCCTCGATGTAATAGCGGACCTGGTTCCCTTCGGCCATCAGCCGCTTGGCAAGTTCACCACTGACCCCAAAATTGGACACTACCAGGATCTTGCGTGGCATCACTTCTCCTTCCAGGGGTCGTCAGGGTGGATGAGCACCTTGGAACAAGGGAAGCTGTTGCACGGGCCATCGTG
>Ga0302270_10005759_pt1 | contig 11190 bp, 8 predicted proteins | sample III_Bog_E2_3_FD_198773 | JGI IMG/M metagenome (GOLD analysis project Ga0302270, IMG submission 198773) | Peat permafrost microbial communities from Stordalen Mire near Abisko, Sweden - III_Bog_E2_3 | ecosystem: Environmental > Terrestrial > Soil > Wetlands > Peat | place: Sweden: Abisko...
GGGGCGGTGGTGCCGGTGGCGGCCGAGGCACCGGGGGCGCTGGCGCCCAGCGGCGAGTACTGGTCGAGGATCTCGGGGACGAAGACCGGCTCAACCGGTGCGGCGTCCCTGGTCATGGCGCCGGCCGTCTCGCCGGCCGTATGGCCGGCCGTCTCGCCGGTGGCGTTCTCAGCGTCCGGCGTTGCCGGTTCGCCCTCCACGGCCGGGTACTCCCCGGTGACGGGGTCGGGTCCGCTGTCGCCACTGTTCCCGGCTGTCAGGTCCACGGCCGTCAGGTCCCCACCAGTCAGGTCCACAGCCGTCAGGTCGCCGGCCACGGCGGGGTGGCTCAGGTTCGGGTTGAAGTGCTGCACAGCACCCGTGACCACGACCTTGGAGTTGTCGTACGAGTAGGTGATGGCGTTCTCCAGGAGGGCGTGCATGGCCGAGACGAGCTGGCGGCGGTCACCGAGGACGGCGACCGGGGGCGAGGGCTCGTGGAGGACGATCTCAATCCCGCGCTGGTCCGCCGTGGACCGGACCCGCTCAATGGCGTCGGCCATGACCAGGTTGACCAGCACCGGCTCGCGCGGCGGGGCCTCCTCGGACTCAATCCGCGAGAGGTCGAGCAGGTCATCGATGATCCGGCTGACCCGGAAGGCCTCGTTGTGGATACGGCCGGCCAGGCGTTGCGCCACGTCGGGGTCGGGCTCGGACACCAGCGTCTCGGCCAGGAGGCCCAGGGCGCCCATCGGCGTCTTGAGCTCATGGCTGACGTTGGCCACGAAGTCGCGCCGGATCTCCTCGAGCCGGCGGCGCTCCGAGACGTCCTCAATCAGCGCGATGACACCGAGCGGACGGCGGCCGTCGTCGATCTGGCGGGCGCGTACCTGCAGCGTGCGCCGGGGCGGCCCGTAGAGGTCGAGGGTGCGCTCGGCCGAGCCCTCGTGCCAGGCGTCCTCCAGGACATCGGTCACGGCCTGGGCGGCCAGGGCATCGCCGTGGCGGCTGACCATGAGGGCGTTGGCCCGGCCGTTGCGGTAGATCACGGTCCCGTTCTCGTCGCAGAGCACCACGCCCTGGGTGAGGGTGTCGAGCGAGCGGCGGAGCCGTATGGCGTCCGAGCTCGATTCGGTCACAGCCTGGGCCGCTCCTCCGGTGACCTGCTCCAGGTAGGCCAGGGAGGTCTCGACGTTGTATTCGTCCTGGGGCGGATCGAGGCCGAGGCGGGTGCCGAGGGAGGCCAGGCGCTGCGAAATGGCCCGGCGACCCGAGCGCCGCCCCAAGAACGCAGCCACGAAGCCGACCAGCACGCACACGGCAACGGCGATCGCAATGACGATGATCGCCTGGCTCATGCTCAAATTGACTTCCCCCGGGCCATTGAGCAACACGCCCCCAATATGACAGGGCTGGAGCGCTCCCGGCGACCAACCGCCTCGGGGGTGCTGGTCCGACGTGGTTTCCGTGCGGTCCCGGGCCCATGGTGGAGCCGTGCCGGCGCGGTGGGCGCGGCCGGGTCGCGCGCCCTGAGCTGCCCTTCTGCGAGCCCGGCCGGCTGAAAAGACCTGCCACGTCGGCCCGATGGCGAACCGTTCTCCGGCCACGGCGTCCCGGAGGTTCCGGTAGCCGGCACTCATGTTGGAGGGCACCCATGGTCGTGTGGCACCTGGCCGATGTCTCGCTGAACCCCAGCGTCAACGCGCTCCCGGGCGGGGGGACCCTGCAGGACCTCACCAACGGGCTCGGGGCCTGGGCGTTGATTGCCGCGCTGGCCGGGCTGCTGATCGGCGCCGCGGCCTGGGCGCTGGGCGTCCATGCCCAGAACTTCCAGCAGTCCATGGTCGGGCGCCGCGCCGTTCTGGTCTCGGGCCTGGCCGCCCTGCTGATCGGCGCCGCGCCCCCGATCATCAATTTCTTCTTCCACACCGGCACCAACCTGCACTGATCCGGATCATGCTGGCTGCCGGCTGCACCGGTCTCAATGCGCTGAACCCGATCTGCCAGGCCGGCAGCATCGGGGGGTCGATCGCCTCCACCGGCTTCGAGTCCGTCCTCAGCGGGATCAGCCAGTGGGTGGCCAGCGGGGCCGAATGGCTGCTGGCCCAGATCGGCGACGTCCTGAGCGCGACCACCACGATCGACCTCGGGGCGAGCTGGTTCGAGACCCACTACGGCCAGATGACGGCGCTGGCCGGCGTGGTCATCCTGCCGATGCTCCTGGCCTCGACCCTGCAAGCGGTGGTGCGGCAGAACCCGGGGCAGCTCATCCGCACCTTCCTGCTCCAGCTGCCCCTGGCGTTGTTGCTGGCCGTGGTGGCGATCCAGATCGTGATCCTGAGCCTGTCCGCCACCGACGCCATGAGCGACGCCGTGGCCGGCGGCACCAGCGCGGACGTGACCTCCCTCCTGACGGGGGTGACCTCGGGACTGGTGGCGTCGGCGGCCGACCCGACGATCGCCAGCTTCGTGTTGTTGCTGATCTCGTTGCTGATTGCCGTGGCAGCCTTCGTGCTCTGGCTGGAGCTGCTGATCCGGGCCGCCGCCGTCTACGTGGCGGTGCTCTTCCTCCCATTGGCCCTGGCCACGCTGGTGTGGCCCGCGGTCTCGCACTGGTGCCGGCGCCTGGTCGAGACGCTGGCAGCCCTGATCCTCTCCAAATTCGTGATCGTGGCCACGCTGAGCCTGGCCGCCGGTGCGGTGTCCTCGGGCACGGCCGGCTCAGGGGCCCACGGGTCGGGGTTCTCCTCGGTCCTGGCCGGCGGCGCGCTCCTCCTCATGGCCACCTTCGTCCCCTTCGCCATCCTGCGCATGATCCCGGCCGTCGAGGCGGGTGCGGTGGCGCATCTCGACGGGCTGCGCGAGCGCGGCCAGGCGGCCATGACGCGGCTGCCCCGGACGGCGGCCGGCCATGCCCTGCACGAGGGCCTGGGGGCCGTGGGCGACTCCCGGCTGATGGCGGCGACGGCGTCGGCCTCGGCCGGAGGTGGGGCGGCCGGGTTGGCGGCGGGGACGGGTGGGCGGGGCGGCGGCGGTGGTGGTGGTGGGTCGGACGACGGCAGCGGCGGAGACGGCACCGTTCCGCCGGGTGAAGGCGATCCGGACTGGCAGCGGGCGTTCGAGGAGCGCATCGCGCAGCGCGACGGGAGGGGCCCGCAGGGGCGCAAGCCGGTGTTGCCCAAGCCGACGTTCGGCCCGAAGTCGCTGGATTATGCCGGTCCGGGCTCGGCGTCGGGCTCGACATCGGACCCGGGCTCGGGCTCGGGCTCGGTACCCACGGGCTTCGAGCCGGATCCGGCCGATCGGGTGGGAGCCAGGGGCCCCAACGGGAAGGGGGCCCTCGGTCCGCGGACGGCCGTGGACGCCTGGATGTGGCAGGGCGTCCCCCCGGGTCGCAGTCTGATGACGCGTTACAAGCCCGGGCAGCCGCGCGCCTACATGGAATACGACGGGGGTCCCACTGTGAAGTCGCTCCCGCCAGCCTGGCCGCCGGGTGAAGGGCCCGACGCATGACGAGCGAACGGGGATCGCGCTATCGCTTCGGCCCGCGCGAGCGCGGTGGCGTGCTGGCGGGGTGGCGGGCGGGACAGATCATGACGGTGGCCGTGGGGCTCGTCTTCGGCGTGCTCGTCCTGCGCTGGGAACCCGACGCGATCGGTGTCGCCGCAGCGGTGGGCATCCTGGTGCTCTACGGCGCGCTGGCCACGGTGCCCGTCTCGGGCCGGACGGGCGACGAGTGGTTGCCCGTGGTCGTGTGCTGGGGGGCGCGCCGGACCGGTGCCCGGGGTGCGGGACGCATCGGCGCCCTGCGGGGGATGCGCCTCTTGCGGGCCGACTGGCAGGACATGGGCGTCGTGCACGACCGCGCCGGGCGCACGCTGACGGCGGCCGTCTCGCTGCGCGGCGGGAGCTTCGCCCTGCTCGGCGCCGACGAGCAGGATCGCCGGGTCGGCGCGTGGGCCTCGGTGCTGGCGTCGTTGGCCCGCGAGGGCTCGCCGGTGCACCGGGTGCAGTGGGTGGCGGCATCCTTCCCCGACGACGGGCAGGGGTTGCGGTCGTACGTCGCGGCGGAGGCGGCGCCCGACGCGGCGTCGGTCTGCACGGCCTCGTACAACGCGCTGCTGGCTGACATGGACTCGCACACCTGTGCCCACGACGTCGTCCTGGCCCTCCAGGTGCGGCTGACCAAGTCCGTCGAGGTCGGGTGCGCCACGCTGGCACGCGAAATGGGGTCGCTCGTCCGCCTGCTGGCTGACGCCGACGTGCAGATCGAGTCCGTGTTGTCCGCCGACGACCTGGCCCGCCAGCTGCTTCGCACCTACGAGCCGCACGTGGGGCTTGCCGGCCTTGAGCCGGCCCAGGACCATTGGCCGATGGCCGTGCAGGAGAGCTGGTCCGAAGTCCGCGTGGACGGCATGGTCCACGCCACGTTCTGGGTGGCGGAATGGCCGCGCATTGAGGTGCGGAGCGACTTCCTGGCGCCCCTCCTCCTCGGCTCGTCCCGCTCGACGCTCGCCGTCGTGATGGAGCCCCTCGGTCCCGACACAGCGGTGCGCAAGGTCGAGGCCTCGCGCACCGCCGACCTCGCCGACAGCGAACTGCGCCGACGTGGTGGTTTCGTCTCGACCGCCCGGCACGCCCGCGAGTCAGAGGTGCTGGCCCGGCGTGAGGCGGAGCTGGCTGACGGACACGCTTCGTTCCGCTACTCGGGCTACGTCACGGTGTCGGCACCGAGTGAGGAGGAGCTGGTGGCCGCCTGCGACGTGGTGCAGCACGCGGCAGGCCAGAGCCGGCTCGCCCTCCGTCGCCTCTACGGCGACCAGGCCTCGGCCTACACCTGCACGTTGCCGCTCTGCCGCGGACTGCACTGAGCGAGGCTGGACGCGCCCGGCGAGCGGTTCGAGCGGTTCGGTATCGCCTGAGCCCTGCGGTCAGCTGGGGGTGGCGCAGTAGAAGAGCTGAATGGTGCCGCTCTGCGGCGGCACCTGTTGCATCACGAGGCCGAGCGTCGAGCAACTGGCACCCCACTGGTGCGCGGCAGTGCTGTAGCCCGCGGTCTGGAGCTGAGTCTCGGCGTTCGAGAGGCTCTGGCCGACCACGTTGGGGGGTGCGCTCGGCGTTGGAGGGGCGGTGGACGTCGATGACGGCGACGGGGACGTCCCCGGGCCGGCGGTGGTCGAGGTCGGTGTCGAGGTCGGTGTCGAGGTCGGTGTCGAGGTCGAGGATGCCCTCGACGCCGTGGTCGTCGTCTTCCTCGCAGAGGATGGCGCCGTCGAGTCGTTGGGGGTCTGCAGGATCCCGGCCACGGCCCGCTTCTGCTGCGCCGAGACATGGGGTCCCGTGGAGCACGCGGAGACCGTGCAGGCGAGTGCCGCGACCATGAGCGACATGAGCCCTCTTCTTCCGGTTCGGTGTCGCGTCGGCCCTTCCTTCCCCGCTCCCCGCGCCGGACAGGGTAGGGCACGCACAACGCAGCGAAGACAGAGAAAAAACCGGTGCGGCAAAGGCCCTGGCAGCGTCGGGTAGTTCACGCGGCAGTCACGATTCCCGGCTCGATCGTTCACCAAAGGTTCATTGCACGCAGATACGTTGCGCCCAGTCCCGCTCTTTGTCGGAGCCACATGACCTCACCCAAGCAAAGAGGTTCTTCGCGCATGTTTCGTCTCTTGCCGCGGTCTGCAGTCAGTCGGATCGTCGTCGTCCTCTCGATCACGGCGGCCGCTGTGCTGACGTCGGTCGGGGTGTCCGCCGTGGAGGGCGGAGCAGCAGCAGCCGGCAGCTCGAGCCCCTTGGGCGTCTACGTCGGCTACCAGTCGCCCGGAGGGGTCAGTTCGTTCGGCCGCGCCATCGGCCAGCAGCCGGCATTCGCCATGGACTTCTTGGACGGGGATTCGTGGTCCGCCCTCGTCAACACAGCGCCGTCGTACATGGCGGCTTGGAAGGGCTCGGGCTACACGATGATCTGGGGCCTCCCGATGCTGCCCGGTGGCGGCGCCAGCCTTGCGCAGGGAGCAACCGGGGCCTACAACTCCTACTTCCTGCAACTGGCCCAGGACATGGTGGCGTCCGGGCAGGGCGGTTCCATAATCCGCCCGGGCTGGGAGTTCAACGGAGGGTGGTTCCCGTGGGCCGCCAACGGGCACGCGGCGGCCTACGTCGCCTACTGGCAGCAGATCGTGGACACCATGCGCTCGGTGCCGGGCCAGAGCTTCACCTTCGAATGGAACCCCACAGCCGGTGACCTGGGCGTGGGGAATCTCGCCGACTACTACCCCGGGAGCGCCTACGTCGACTACATCGGCCTCGACCTCTACGACCAGAACTGGGCCACATACCCGGGCATCACGTCGCAGTGGAAGAGCTACCTGACCGAGCCCTACGGCCTCGACTGGCTCGCCAGCTTCGCCGCCGCAGAAGGCAAGCAGATCACACTGCCCGAGTGGGGCCTCTCACCTGATCCTTCGTCCAACGACGGTGGCGTTGCATCGGCTTCCAACGCGCAGGTGGGGGGAGGCGACGATCCCACCTTCATCAACGACGTGGCGCAGTGGATATCCCAGAACCACGTGTACGAGGCGACGTACTGGCAGTTCAACTCGAGCTACCTGAGTTCCAGCTCCAACCCCAACAGCTTCGCCGCCTTCGTGCACGACTTCGGGAGTGGGTCCACGTTCCCGGTCGCCACGACCACGACTCCCACGACGTCGACAGCGGGGTCCACCTCCTCTTCATCCTCATCGGGAACGGGCGGTGCTGGGAGCGAGACCTCGAGCTCGGGAGCTTCTACTCCTTCCCTTCCCGTCACCTTCCCCACGAGCAGCGAGACCAATTCGACGGTGACCATCGACAGCCCACCCTCGGGTCTTCTGACGTCGAGGAGCGCTCATTTTGCTGCAGAGGTCTCGGTAGGGGCTTCGGGAACGGGTACGGCGAATCCGTCGGGAACGGTCACCTGGGGGATCAGGAGCAGATTCGGGTCGAACGTGTCCTGCTCCTCGGGCAGCACCGTCGTCCGGCGGAACAACGGGATGACCAGGTGCAACGTGGGCCCCGGCCAGCTCTCCGCCGCCGACGGCCCCTATACGGTGTCCGTTTCCTACCCCGGGGCGCCCGGTGTGGCGGCCTCGTCGGCCTCGGTCACCCAGCCTGTGGGCAAGGCCGGCTCCAGGATCAGGATCCGTACATTCAGTGTGGTGCCGTCGGGCGGCTCGGCGACGATCACGGCGGCTGTCCTCGGCGTCCCGGCTTCTGCCGGCGCGCCCACCGGGACCGTGACGTTCTCCTTGGTGGGTGCCTCCGGACGGTCACTGGCGTGCGTGGGCGGCGACATCGCGCCCGTGACGTCCGGGGTCGCGACCTGCGCCACCGCCCCCGCCGCGTCGGCCGACTCGCCCTACGTGGTCACGGCGACCTACAGCGGCGACACCACGTTCGACGGGAGCACGTCGAACACCCGCACCATCAGGGTGCGGTGAGCTCGACCGGGACCTCGCGGGAGAAGTAGACGGCCGTCGCGGCGACGATGCCGGCGGCGACACCGAGGGACCAGGTGACGCCGGCGTGGAGGACGAGCACGGCGCCGACCAGGGCACCGCCGAACATGCACACCACCGAGGTGGTCCCGAGCCGGGCGTGAGGGTTCGTCCCGCCTGCCAGCCGCGAGCGCGATGCCAGTCCCGTCAACGTCGTGGTCAGCACGGTGGTGGACATGTCGGGGACCCCCATTCGGCGGACGGCTGAGTTCCGAAGGCCCACCCCTCCGGCCAGAAGGGCGATGACGGTGTAGCGGGGCCACCCCGAGCTGACGGCGGGCATGGTGCCGGCGACGGTTGCGGCCGCAGCGGTGCAGGCCGCTTCAATGACCATGGCAACCAGCAGGAGGTTCCGGACCGGACGAAACCGCAGGGCGAGTCGCCCCCCGGCCACCGCTCCGGCCAGGAAGGCACCGAGGGCGCAGAGGCTGGCCGTCAAGGAGAACCCGGCCGCACCCGCAGCCGCGAACCCGATCAGGAGGACGTTGCCGGTCATGTTCGCCGTGAAGACATGCCCGAGACCGAGGAAGCTCACGGCGTCGATGAAGCCGCTGACGACGGTCAGGGCGGCCAGGGTCACCACCAGAGCTGGCGGTGGATGCTCGGAATCGCTCATGTGCGTTCCACCTTCACTCTCCCTGTGGCCGGCGCCGGCACCATGACCGGCGCTGGCGCGATGGTCACGGCTTCGTCAAGGTAACGGAGCCGCCGGCCGACGCGGGCGACCGTTCACCGGTCATGAGATCGAAAAGGACCGAATGAGGGAACGCATGCCCCGGGTCCCGGCCCACCAGGTGACGACGCGCAACCTCGGAGCGGCGTATCCGTTCATTGCGGAGGCGGGGCTCGGGCGACGGGGCGTCGTCATCGGCGACGACCTTCTCGGCGGCTCCTTCGTGTTCGACCCCTTCGAGCTGTATGCGGCCGGTGTGGTGTCCAACCCCAACATGGTGGTGTTCGGGCAGATCGGCCGCGGGAAGAGTGCGTTCGTCAAGACGTTCCTCTGGCGTCAGGCCGTCTTCGGGCGCCGGGCCTGGGTGGTCGATCCGAAGGGTGAGTACGGCGACCTGGCGGACGCGTGGGGCGTCCGTCCCGTCGCCCTCCGACCGGGCGGTGCCATCCGGCTCAACCCGCTGGATCCGGGACCCGACACCGACGAGGACGGCCGCGCCTCGCCGGATGCCAGCGGCCGCAGGAGGATGGAGCTGCTCTCCTCCCTGGCCAGCGCCTGTCTGGGGCGGGGCCTGCTGCCCCGCGAGCGGGCCGCCCTGGGCGCGGCGCTGGTCGAGGCCACCCGTGCGACCGAGGTGCCTACCGTGCCCGTGGTCGTCGAGGCGCTGCTGACGCCGACGGCGGACGCGGCCCGCTCGCTGCGCACCGAGCAACGCGACCTCCTTGAGGACGGCCGGGACGTTGCGCTGGAGCTCCGCCGCCTTGTGCACGGCGATCTTCGCGGCATGTTCGACGGCCCGACGACGGCCGGTCTGGACCTTTCCTCGCCGCTGGTCGTCCTTGACCTCTCCGCGCTCTACTCATCGGCGGCGCTGGGTGTCCTGATGGCGTGCGCCACCGCCTGGCTGCAGGCGGCGCTGGCCCGGACCGCCGTGGGTGCGGGCGGCGCAGGCTCGTCACCGGGGCGCGGTCGGTTCTTCCTGGTGGTGGACGAGGCCTGGGCGATTTTGTCGAACCTGGGCGTGGCGCGCTGGCTGCAGTCCTCGTGGAAGCTGTCACGCGCCTTCGGTGTGTCCAACGTGGCCGTCCTGCACCGGGTGTCCGATCTGCGGTCGGTCGGCGCCTCGGACTCCGAACAGGTCGCACTGGCCCAGGGGCTCCTGTCGGACTCGGAAACCCGCGTGGTCTACGCGCAGTCGCCGGGGGAACTCGAGGCCGCGGCGGAGCTCCTGTCGCTGTCGGCCACCGAGGCCGACCTCCTCCCCCAACTCCGGCGGGGCATCGCGCTGTGGAAGGTGGGTCAGCGATCGTTCCTGGTGCAGCACCGGCTGAGCGCGACGGAACGGTTCATCGTCGACACGGACGCCGCCATGACGGCGCGGTAGGGCGTGGCGAGTCTGCCCGACGTCGTTCTGCCCCTCGCTGTCGGTGGCGCGTTGCTCGCCGCCATGTCGTACCGAGGGGGAGGGAGGGCCGGGGGGAGCGCCGGGCGGGGCCGGCGCCGGGGCCAACGGGGTGCTCGCTGGGCCCGGCGAGGCGACCTGCGCCTACTGCGGGTGGCGCCCGAGAATCCGCCTGCCGGTCGGCTGCTCCTCGGCGTGGTGCCCGGTGTGGCGCGCCTGACGGGCCTGGCCGCGGAGCCGGCCCAATCCCTGGTCGTGATCGGACCGACGCAGAGCGGGAAGACCACGAGCTTGGCTGTCCCGGCCATCTTGGGCTGGCGCGGTCCGGTGCTGGCGGCCAGCGTCAAGAGCGATCTCCTCCGCCACACACTGGGGACGCGGGCGCGGCTGGGCCAGGTGTGGTGCATCGACCCGACGGGCGCCACGGGCGCGCCGGCCGCGACCTGGTCACCGCTGGCCGGCTGCGGCGAATGGCGTGAGGCCTGCCGGGCCGCCGCCGAATTGTGCGAGGCGGCCAAGAGCGAGGGGACGACCGCAGACGGGGAGTTCTGGTACGCCACCGCGGGAAAGCTCCTGGCGCCGCTCTTCGTCGCAGCGGCGCTCGACGATCGCACCATGGCAGATGTGGTCCGCTGGGTCGACACCCAGGAGGTGGGTGAAGTGGCCGGCATTCTGGAGCGCAGCGCGCCGCCAGAGGTCCTGCACGCGGCCGAGGCGACCTGGTGTCGTGACGAACGCACGCGCAGCTCCATCTACACGACGGCGGAGACGGTGCTGGCCCCGTTCGCCCACCCACCGCCGGGACCCCCGGCGGACAACAGCTTTGAACCGGCCCATCTGCTGCGGGGCGCCAACACGCTGTACGTCTGCGCTCCGGCGCACGACCAACGTCGGTTGCGCGGGTACTTCACGGCACTCACGCAGGCGGTGCTGTCGCACGCGTTCGCCAGCGCCACGAAGTCGGGACGACCGCTCGACCCGCCGCTCCTCGTCGTGTTGGACGAAGCGGCACACATCGCCCCGCTCCCCGAGCTCGATGGTCTGGCGGCCACGTGCGCGTCGCACGGGATCCAGATCGTGACTGTCTGGCAGGACCTGGCCCAGGTGCGGGGGCGGTACGGCGCCCGGGCCCCGACGGTGCTCAACAATCACCGAGCCAAGCTGTTCCTGCCCGGCATCGCTGACCCCGACACCCTCGAGTACGCCAGCCGGCTCATCGGGGACGAAGAGGCCTCCCATCCCTCGGTGACGCGTGACCCGACGGGCCGCCGCTCGACGACGTCGACGACGACGCCGCGCCGGCTGTTGCCGCCCGAGGCGCTGCGCTGCCTGCCCCGGGGCCGTGCGGTTCTCGTGTACGGCACGCTGCCGCCCGTGCGCCTGCAGCTCCGGCCCTGGTGGGCCATGGCGGGTCGTCAACAGACCAACCGGTCACCGGGTCCTTGAGGTTGGGCCGACGACGAAATCCGCGGTGGGGCCGACCCATCAATCAGTATGGGCACGGAACGCCAAGGAGGCAGCGTGAGCGAGTGGCCAGGAAGCATTTCCGCCATCAGTCTGTTCGTCGGGGATCTCGACGCTTCGAGGACCTTCTATCAGCGGGT
>Ga0302270_10005780_pt1 | contig 11169 bp, 10 predicted proteins | sample III_Bog_E2_3_FD_198773 | JGI IMG/M metagenome (GOLD analysis project Ga0302270, IMG submission 198773) | Peat permafrost microbial communities from Stordalen Mire near Abisko, Sweden - III_Bog_E2_3 | ecosystem: Environmental > Terrestrial > Soil > Wetlands > Peat | place: Sweden: Abisko...
GATGCGTTCCCGCATCGCGATAGGGATGGCTTTCATCCCCTCACTCTCGCCTCCTTCCACCAAAATGTAAATCTATATCATTTATGGAAATGCTCTAGCGCGGGTTTCGACCACCCGTCAATTTGTCGGCGAATATTTTGCCAGTCGGCGAATTTCTTTTGGCTCATCGGTTCCATTGGATCTCGCATGTTGGGGTTGAACCATTGAATCAATCTTCAACCTCTTGAATCTGGTATGTTCATAGTTGAGTTCGCCCGTGGGTTTCATAAGTTCAGCTTTCGGAAAAATTGCTCAACCAACCGTTAATCGGTTCGCCAAGTCGATAAAGAACCCATTTGACCAAAGTTCCACTTCCCGGGAATCGTGTAAGAAGACACGCACTTCCTTGGCAGCTTCGTTAAAATCGAGTTTGGAAAAACGGTCGTTTAACAAGCGGTTAAGCACCTCCATGGTTATCGTTTCACCTTTCCAGTGGCCAGACTGCCGCATGCGAGCGTCGAGGTGCTTGAGATTCGGCTTAATGTTCCGTCCGACATACCATACGAAGTCGTAAAAATCTCGTCCCTTGATCCGTTCTTTCCAACCCCGGCAAAGAACTGCATGGAGTTTCCCCGCAAATAAGCTGCCAAGGTCGTAAAGCTGGACCTGGTACGGAGTGGGAAGAAGTTGGGTGCGAACTTCTGTGGTGGCATATGGCGGTGGTTGCAAATCCATTTCCAACTTGATCTTGATCTTTTGGCCTGACGGCAAGCGGTCCGCAAGGTCAGGAGGCGTGCCGATATAAAGCAAATTGATCTGCGTGCTACCTTTTAAAAAAGCCGACTCGATTCCTGTGCGAGCGCCTGTCGAGCGCTGGTCCACATCAAATGTGAATCCCCAGGAAGTTAGTTCTTCAGCGATTGATGGCAAGAACTGCTCCAATCTGGTGCTATTGCCTTGCTCCAAAAGTGAGAAGTCTAGATCTTCCGAAAACCGGCGCATCCCATGGAAAATTCGCAAAGCTGTTCCCCCATAGAATGCAGCGTGTGCAAAGAATCTGCCACGCGAAAGGCCCAAAAGAGCTAACTCTTGAACCACTTCACGAATGGCATTTTGGTAGTCATTTGCGCTCTTCGGCTTATAGCTATCAAGCATGTCCTTCAAGGCTGGGTTCATTCTGTATATCCTTTCTTGAGTGCAAATTGATGAAGCAGCCGAACAGAAGAACGACCGTAACTACCTGCGCACATCTTCAGCTCACTGGGATCGAGTTTGGTTTCAAAATCCACGCGCATGTCCTTCAGCCAATGGTCGACGTCAGCTAGGGAACGAAAACCACCTTCACAGGCAATTCGGTCGCACAGAGCCTTGGTTGGACTGGCTATCAGGAATGGGACATCTGAACTGGTGACTAAACAAACACCTACCGGGTAAACTGCTTTCGGCACTGGAATGTAGCGGAAGCGGCCAAAGTCGTTGGTGAAAAGTGCTCCACGCTTGGTTGTGGCCGAGATCGTCTCAATCACACTCTCCGGAATCATCCCGTGCTTTGCCAGCGCAGTCTCGAAGCTGACATAGGATGGACCATAAATTGGACCGGCCAATCCCAGCGCGTCGATATTTCGTCGACGGGCGTAAAGCCCCCGGCGCAACGAGATCAACTCACCAGAGTTTATCATCCGGGCGATCTTCCCGCGTCGATCCGCTATGTCAGGTAGCTCGTGCCGCATCCTGAGCGTATCAACGAGTAGGTCTTCGTTGGCGTTGGAAGTCGTCGAAAATTGCATGTTTATGCTAGATAGTTGTATTGTATGCAACTTTCTTGCAAAAGCAAGCGGTTTCGAGTAAAGACCTCGAACGCCCTGAATCCGCCTGATTTCGGCACCACGCCCAGCAAGAATGCGCTTTCCACCGCCAATCAGGAACACTCCCGCAGATTTTGTTGTATTTGCTCGCTGGATGCTTTTGCATGGCACCTAAATTTATGCGAGCCGTCGTCCAAAGAGTCAGTCGCGCCAGCGTCACCATCGCGAACGCCGTTGAAAGGAAAATAAACAAAGGCCTGTTGGTGTTGCTTGCGGTGGAAGAAGCCGATACGGAAGAGGATATTGAATGGCTGAGTGGCAAGATCACGCGGCTGCGAATTTTTCCGGACGAGAATGGCGTGATGAACCGCAGTGTGCAGGAGGCGGGCGGCGATATTCTTGTGGTCAGCCAGTTCACGCTATTTGCCAGCACTCGCAAAGGCAATCGGCCTTCTTACGTTCGCTCCGCCGCACCGGCAATTGCCATTCCTATCTACGAAGCCTTTGTCCAGAAACTCACTAAAGATCTCGGTTCCATAATCCAAACCGGTGAATTCGGTGCGGACATGCAAGTGGAATTGCTCAATGACGGGCCGGTGACCATCATCATTGATTCGAAGCTGCGGGAATAAATCAAGCTGAACAGCCTCAATCCTCCGGCCGTTCACCGCTTGGGGCCATTTTGACTAATTTGGGCATAAATTCGCCCAATACCGTGACCAAATCTTTTTGCGCCGCCATCACGTCGCGGATGTTTTTGTAGGCCATCGGAACTTCATCCAAGCCGGCGCTGATGAGCGTTACTCCTTGCTGCTTGAGGAAACGGTTAACGTCTTTCCAATTGAACTTTTCGTTCGCAGCCTTGCGGCTCATCGCGCGGCCCGCCCCGTGTGAGGCGGAATTCAGCGATTTCACATTACCCTTGCCGCTGACAACGAAGCCCGGCGTCGCCATGGAGCCAGGAATGATGCCGAGCACGCCTGCGCCTGCCGGCGTAGCTCCTTTGCGATGCACGATGACCTCGCGTGGCACGCCGTCGATGACGTGCTTTTCTTTCCACGCGAAGTTGTGATGGTTCTCCAAGTCGAGCAACACCTGCGCGCCGAGATGTCCTGCGACGTGATGGTGGATGCAGGCATGGTTTGCCGCCGCATACTGGCCCATGAGCTCCATCGCGTTCCAGTATTCCTGGCCCGCCTGCGAATCGAGCGACAGCCACGCGAGACGTTTCAACTCGCTGGGCAAGTCTGGCATCTGGTTCACGGCGAGCTTGCTGTAATGATCACAGACTGATGCGCCGGTGCCGCGGCTGCCGCTGTGCGACAGCAGTGCAACGTAGGTGCCCGCCTCAAGGCTGTTTATTTTCGAATGCGCCGTGAAAAGTCCGAACTCTACGAAATGATTGCCGCTGCCGCTCGTGCCGAGCTGCGACCAAGCTTTGTCCTTGTTCTGTTTCGTGATCGGGCTGACCGACCAATCCGCGTCTAGCACATCGTGCGCGCGACGCTCCTTGAAATTCGCCCCGATGCCAAAGCGCGTCTCTGCCTCGATGGCCCGCGTGAGGCGGTCCTGTTTTTGCTCCAAGTCGCGCACTGGAATGTCCAGCACGGTCATTTTCATACGGCAAGCGATGTCCACGCCCACGGCATAAGGGATCACCGCATTCTCCGTGGCCAGCACGCCGCCGATGGGCAGGCCGTAGCCCACGTGCGCATCCGGCATCAACGCGCCCGCCACCGACACCGGCAATAGACACGCCCTCTCCATCTGCATCACCGCCTCGTGATCCAGCCCTTCGCCCCACTGATGATATTTCACTGGCTCGGCGCGCGGCGGCGGCGGAGCATTGAGCAACGCCTTGGCAAAATCCTTGCGCAAATCATCCGCCAGAAAATCTGACGGGTTCGCGACAATGGCCGCGACCTCCTCATGCAACCGCGACTTGTCACCGCCGCCGAGGATGAACCTGGCCACAAAATCCGTCGCGCGCCGCGTGGCTTCACCCAACGGCACTCCGAGGCGGAGAAAATCTTTGGTGTTCATTTCAATCAAATCTCCTTACAGGCAAAGCACAATAAGCCGAGCACTGTTTCGGGATTGCAGCCATACATTCCTGATGAAAAGGCCGCATTGCTCTCAATGACAGCCCAGCCGCGATTCGCGATGATCCCGACATCAATGACAACAGCTTTGGGAACTTTGACTGAAGAATCCGCGAGCACGCGCTCGCAAAATTCTTTGGCTGCCTCAAATTCCTCCGGTGCAGCTGGCCACGTTCCATCCTCCGTTTTTGCTAACTGACCATTTCGCCAATAAGGCGAGAGTGTCACAACCTTGCGATCCAAAACAAAGCAGCGAAACTCGACTTCCCACTCGACAATTTCTTGGACGAGCACGGCTAAGTCCTCAGGTAGTGGGCCGGGTGTTGGCAACTCAGCCCCACTCAAATAGACTTTCGCATCGAAGCATTTTTCGTCTGCCGGCTTGATGAACGCTCTCGTTGAAACTCCGCGCGCTTCGCCGAGAGTTTTCAGGCAAACATTGCGACCACGCCATTTCCAAGAGAGTGTCGGCAGCCAATCTAATGGGGGCTCTTGGAGTTTCAGTCCCAAGGTCTGCGCAACGTGATGAGCAAACAGTGGTTCGCCATAAACAGCCAAGTCCTTAGCCTTAATTACTGGAACGCGCCAGCTTTGCACGCGCACTACTTCCCAATTCAATGCAATGCAAGCGCGCCAGAGCAATTGGGCATCGTCAGTCTGACGTGCGGATAGAAGTAGCGTTGGCATGTTTGTAATTTGTTATTCTATTTCGATCGGAAGAGCGAGCTTTGAAGCCCGCCCTCCCGTGGTTTCATTCGTTCAGGAACAGCTTCCACTCCGCGACGCCATGGGCATTGCGGATCATGGCCGACACCGGCAGTTCCTTCGGCGCACGCGGGACGCTTAACAGTTTGAGCCCGGCCTCGTGCGGGAGGCGGTCAGCCTTGCGCTGGTTCACTTCCCGCGCGGACCAAACCAGGTTTTCCCACGTGTCCGCACCACCACGTGAGCGGGGCACGACGTGGTCAAGGTTGCCCTCGTCCGGGCGCAGCAACACGCCCGTGTATTGGCAGCGGTTGCCGTCCCGCTCACGGATGTTCTTCGCGGAGAGCTTCGGGCGCTTCTTCGGCACACGGGCATAGTTCACCGCTACGATGACCGTCGGCACGCGAATCGCGCCATGCACGGTGCGCACAGCGTTGTCGCCGTCGCGAATCGACAGCGTGATCCACTCGGCCCAGGTGACGGGTCGAATGTGGCTCGCGCCTTCGATCTCCAGCGCTGTGGCCGCGTTCGTGGCCATTTGGCAAAAAGCATCCGCTGGCGTGCGAATGTTGATCGCCTGCCAGTTGCGATTGAGCACCAGCACAATCGTCTTGTTCAATATGTCGCTCATAAAGTATTGGCACACGGCCATGGCGCTTCGCGCATCGAGGTGTTTGGTCCTTATTGACGTGGCTTAAATTTTTCACCTCGCGGCGCAAAAGCGTTGGCGTATCTTTCAAGAAACAGAAATTGCTGAAAACTATGAAACCTTTCGTGATCTGCCACATGTGCACGTCGCTCGACGGCAAAATCATCGGCCAACGCTGGGGCAAGTTGCCGGGATACAAACACGAAAGTGAATTATTCGAAACGACCGCCGCCAGTTTCGGCATCGGCGCTTGGATGGTGGGCACCACCACGATGGATGAATTCGACGGTCCCAAAGTAAAATTGCCGCGCGCGAAAGCCCGCATTCCGCGCCGGGATTTCATCGGAAACAAGAGCGCCAAGAGCTTCGGCATTGGCGCGGATGCCAAAGGTGTCTTGCGCTTTCAGAAAAACGAGGTCGGTGGTGATCATGTCGTTCTGCTCGTGACGGATCGCGTGAGCGATGATTACCTCGCCCATCTTCAAGTCGCCGGTGTGTCCTATCTGTTCTGCGGCAAAACCAAAATTGACTTGAAACTGGCGCTGCAAAAACTGGGGCGCGCTTTTAAACTGCGCAAGCTGATGCTGCAAGGCGGCGGCACTTTTAATGGCGCCATGCTGGAAGCCGGGCTCGTGGACGAAATCAGCCATCTCACCGTGCCGGTGGCCGACGGCGGAGTGGGAGTTGCCAGCATGTTCGATATCCCAGGCAACGCGCCTGCCGAGGCAGCGGCGAAGTTGCGCCTGCGGTCGCACAAATTGATGCCTGGAGGCGTTATATAGGCACGCTATCGGGTCGTAGACTGATTCAGGATTATCAGAATCAGCTTCAAGACAAATTCAAAAAATGGTCGCCCGGGAAGGTTCTGCCCCCTCGACTTCTGGGTGTAGGCCAGACGTGATGCTATTTCACCACCGGGCGGTCGAAGCTCGACCTGCAAAAATTGGCTGCCTCGCCCGGATTTGCACCAGGACCGTCGGGGTCAAAACCCGGTATGCTGCGTTACACCACGAGGCAATGGAAATGGTGGCCCGCCAGGGTAACGCGCCCTGTTCTGCGGATTAAAAGTCCGCTGCATCACTTTAATGCTTGCAGGCCAAATTGGTGCTCGTGGTCAGATTCGCACTGACACTGGCGACGCTCTCGACGTCGTGCCTCTGCTAGTTGGGCTACGCGAGCAAACACCTCCGGCCGGTCTCGATTACCGGCTTAATTCCCGCAAGCGGGAGTCTTTCGAGCGACGCGCGCTCGGAGGTGAAAATGGTCGGCGTGCCGGGTAACGCTCCCGGGCCCGGCACTGATCTAGTGCGATTCCGTTTATAAGACGGACGGTTCTCTTTGAACTACACGCCGTGGCGGAATGTCGTGGACTCGCACCACTTGCCCGCAGGCACGCACTCGTTAGCACCGAGGCCCGGCTCGCTCGTCCGGTTGACATTCCGAATTGGTCCGCGTGGCAGGACTCGCACCTGCAACCTTTCCGTCTTGAGCGGAACGTCTCTGCTGATTGGACTACACGCGGTTGGTGCCCACGGCCGGACTTGCACCGACACTGTGCGCGTTTTAAGTGCGCCGTCTCTGCGTTGGACTACGTGGGCAAATTGGTAGCGCGTGAAGGATTTGCACCTTCAACCTTCCCGTCCTGAGCGGGACGCCTCTTCTGTTGGGCTAACGCGCCGATAAATTGGTGCATCCGGCAGGACTCCCACCTGCAAACTCTCCGTTCGAAGCGAAGGATGATAATAAATTTCACCACGGATGCGGAAATGGTGGGTTGCCTCGGATTTGCACCGAGTTCTCGCCGGTTAAGAGCCGGGACTTCACTGTCAAAGTTTACAACCCGAACGCGACACGAAGGCGGAGTTGAACCGCCGCAGCCAGGCCTGTGAAGTTCTGACCGGCACCGGTGTTCGCGTCGCGAAAAGAATCCCAAGCGCACTGAATACGACACCCGGCCATTACTTCGACCGTGCGGGGTCTCTGCCGGCAGGCCGGATTCACTTGGGAAAGTGGACGGGCATGAGAGTAACGCTCTCTCTATTTCGGTTTGGAAGACCGACGTGTGTCTATCAACACCTATGTCCCGGTTAAATGGAATCCCGTGCTGGAATTGCACCAGCCTCTGCGGCTTTGCAGGCCGCCGCCTGAACTGCTCGGCCAACGGGATGTGAAATTAAAGTGCGGACGGAGGCTTTCGCCTCCGCCCGCTTTGTTTCCTTGAACCATCCGTCATTCACGGACAAAGTCCGCGATCACGGCGGGTGCCGACGTGTCGAAACCAACTACGTCCATCATGCCTCGGTCGTTCGGATCGGCGAGGGTGAAGCCGTTGGAGGTCATGCCAACAACGACCGCCTTCGCGTCACCGACGAATTCGCTGCGATACTGACGCAACGCCTGTGCCGGGTGGATGTTGCCCGCCCAAGTTTCGCTGTCCGTGTAGGTGATGAAGCCCGACACGTCCAGCTTGTTGCGAGCAGCCCACAGCATCGGCAGTGCGCAGTCCGTGCCACCCATCGGGATGGATTCGATGCGCTTGATGACGTCGGCCAGCCGCATACGTGGCGAGAGGTTCACACGGGTGATACCCGATTCACCACCACCCCACTTGCCGCCGTGACCGCCAACCGCAGCCGAGAACGCGATGATTTCGTGCTCTGGTTCGGTCGCCGCCGTGATGAGTGCCATCGCCGCGCTTGCTTCGCGTGCCGAAATGCACGAACCCGCGATCATCGAGCCGGCCATCGAACCGCTCACGTCGAGCGCGAGCAGCACCGGCTTGCCGCAGGGTTCCACGTTCTGGAAGGTCGCGTAGAACGCTTCGTCCAAGGCGTCCACCACGGCGGACACCGGCGACCACTTCAGCGCACCCTTGTCGCCGTGGCCTTGGGCGTAGATTTTCTGCGCCACAAGCACTGCGAGCGGGTGGATGCGCGCACGCTTCAGCGCCGTCTCGTCGCGCAGCTTGCGGACGATGAGACGCTTCGCGTCGCTGAACGGCTTGAGCAGACCGAGGCTCGTCATCTTGCCGAGGTTGCGGATCATCGCCGTCATCGGCATGCGTTCGAGCAAGGCTTCCCAAACAGCGGCTTCATTGAGCCATTGCGTTGGGATCGCTTCACGCGGAAGGTCGAACTCGTCAATTAGCTTCACCACTTCGATGACATTCGTCGTGCTCTTCACACGCTCGAACGCACCGATGAACTTCGGCAATTCGCCCACGGCGGCATACTTCGCCACACGGTCTTCACCGCCAACCTTGCGCTTCACTTCACGTTCGCCGAGAACGTCCGCGCCCGTGAGCATCCAGCGGAATACCGCATCGTGCTGAACGGACGGAGCCTTCGGGTGCGCAAGGCGGAGCAGGTCGGCGTGCGACCAGCCGTCGCGTTGCTGATACTTCACGGCCTGGTGCGCGAGGTCATCGGCACCACGATCCACATACCAGCGACCAACGGCATTGCGCAGACCACGGCCCCAACCGCGCATCGCATTCACGTATTCAGCGAAGTGGAACAGGTGCGTGCCGATGCGGCAGACCTTGTTCAGGTTCGCGAACGCGTGCGCCTTCGCCTGCACGTCACCGTGCGTCACGACGAGCGCGAGGGCGAAGATTGCCGGATCGTTCTTCGGCGCGCGACCGGCATCGCTGATCTCAACGATGCGGTTCACGGCACGAACGCCGTCGGCCTTGATGCAGCGGATCAGCGCGTCGTGGTTCTGCTTCACAAGTTCGCGTTCGCCGATGTAATACGTGCCGCCTTCCGCGCCGAGGATGAGGAAGCGGTCAAGCCGCGTCCAATCATCCACCTGCCACGAATAGCCGTTGTTCGAGTTGCGGACCTGGTTCGTGCCCGGGATCGGCTGCGACTGCGGCGTCACGCGGCGGTTGAAGAGCTTTGCATAATTGATAGCCATAATGGTTTTCCTTTCGATTTGTGCGTCGCCAACCCTCGACACGCTGATTTGATTGCACTGCGGACAAGTTGGTGAACGTGGGGTTGGTCATTTACAGTGATAACCGAAGTTCTTCGGCCCGCAGAAAATACGTTGTTACTACTCCCTAAAAAAAGTGATTCCGATTTGCGCCGTCATAGCGGCCGGAGCGGAGGCAGCAGTTCTTAAAAGCTGCGTCCTGATCCGCATGGACATGGGTCGTTTCGGCCCAGCTTTTCACTGAGCTGTTTATCCCCATGGACAATGCGCACGCCGCGCTTCACCTGCGTCTCGGACGGGAAGCCTTTGCGACGCTTGCTGGTGATTTCGAAGTTGGATTCTTCCCATTCATGTTGATGTGCCATACGGCCTCCGTGGTTGAGGGTTGCGGTTGGATTATCGCAGCGGGTGCGGCGATGAAATTACAGATGGGCAAGGGACGACGCGGGTATTGCTCTACCAACTGAGCTACCGGGGCAGCTTGAGCCCCGGATTGGAGTCGAACCAATGCCAGATAACCCGATGTCTTCGGCCCATCAAAAGTGCTGGCGCACGGCCACCAAAAGCAGCGGACAAGAATGCGACTGTGGAATTGCCCGGTGTGCTGACATTACACCACCTCGGAATGCTCCTCGGGGCGGAATTGAACCGCCGCTGCCGGGTCCCGATAACCCACAATCTACGGCCCGCTAAAAGTTGAAGCACAATCGTCAATGTGTCACCCACGCGACGCGCTGAAGATTGTGCTCCAATTGAATTATTTCCCATCGCATTTACCAACCCATGTCGCCGGAGTTCACGGTGCGCGAGTTGACGCTTGGCAACGCAATGCAGATAATTGCCATTACGCCGTGCAAGTTCGCCGCGACCAACAGTCTTGCCCGCGACATAATCATATGCTTTGAATGGTCCCTCTGCTGACACTACACGAAACTGACAGGCAAACCAGATTCCACCGCACTGTTTCAGTGCGACTAGGTCACCCAACCAACGCAACTTCACTGAAGGTTTCGGTCTGGAAGCTCGCCGCCATTCGCGCAATGGGACGCGGATAATTTCCTGTAACAAACCCGTTTCTGGGTGAACGTAAAATGCGCTCCGGCCATATCTCCTGGACTTTACCGGGGTGATGCCGCCACCTCGCCAAGTGTTCAGGACACAAACTTCTCCTTGATGCATGAAAGTATGCCGTTCGACGAATTCAAGGAGATGAGTTTTGATGTGCCCACGAATAACGCTGTCCGGCTTGATCACCGCGCACGCCTCGGAATAAACATCGTTCCACGGCCTGCCTAATTGGGAATTCAGCCAGCGCCGAAGCGGGCCGAGTAAATCGGTCAGGCCTTTGCGCGAACTATGTGGCCGCTTGATCCCCTCAAATTTTGGAAGCAGTTCATCGGGCAGGTTGGCACGTCGCCCATATTTGCCTCGGCCGGGATTCCATCGCGGTCGCTCGACAACAACTTTGTGCATATCTGATCTCATAATGTGATTGTTAAAGGGTTGGTAATTGCGCCGGATTAATGCCCGGCAATTGAAAGTTCCGACGGATAAAAAACGAACTGGGAGTTTACGTGCTCTACCACTGAGCTACCTCGGCGTATGGTGCCGAAGGCTGGACTCGAACCAGCGACCACGTCGTTATGAGCGATAACCCAATCCTGCGACCCGTCGAAATTCGGAAGACGGACAAAGGGCGAGTTGGGAATCCATCAGTTGCCTGATGGTGCGGGGTTCGAACCCGCTCGTCCCGCAATGCGGGATTGTTACCAGATAACCCAAACTCAACGGCCCGTCTAAAATGGAGACTCCCGATGGGCATCGAACCCATACCTCCCGAACTGAATTCGGGTGTTCTATCGCGGTTGAACTACGGGGTCATACAAAAACGATGGGCAAGTAACGTGATCGAACGGAGGCACTCCATGCTGGGAATCGAACCCAGAGCGCTTGAGTTTTCACACAAGACGCTACGCCCTCCTTAGGTGGAGGA
>Ga0302270_10005786_pt1 | contig 11163 bp, 10 predicted proteins | sample III_Bog_E2_3_FD_198773 | JGI IMG/M metagenome (GOLD analysis project Ga0302270, IMG submission 198773) | Peat permafrost microbial communities from Stordalen Mire near Abisko, Sweden - III_Bog_E2_3 | ecosystem: Environmental > Terrestrial > Soil > Wetlands > Peat | place: Sweden: Abisko...
TCGTATCCCGTGTCTCCCTACCTCGTATCCCGTGTCTCCCTACCTCGTATCCCGTGTCTCCCTACCTCGTATCCCGTGTCTCCCTACCTCGTATCCCGTGTCTCCCTACCTCGTATCCCGACTCAGTTTTTCGGTTTTCTGGGTTGCCGCTTCGGCTTGGTAAGGTGGCGGCGTTGGCTGTCGGTGATCGCCGCGCCCCTGTCCACGTTCACGAGGTCGGTTACGGGGTCAATTTGCCAAGCGGCAATAACTCCGCCAGCTTTTAAGTCATCAAGTGCGCGGCGTAGATGCTGACGGAACTTGAAAAGTTCAGCCGTTCGACTGCCGCACAATTCCCGCAAGGTTTCGACCTTGTAAGGAAATGGCGCGGCGTGGCTGCTGTAAAACCCATGAAGCCACAGAGCAAGGGGCTTGCCTCGCAAAAGCTGCCGTTGCTCCCAATAAATGCCTGTCCATCCTGCGGCATAAAGTTTTGCTAAGTCTGGATTAATTTTAATTTTGTAGAGGTTCGAGTCTTCATCAACGTCAAATTCTTCGATAAATGATCGTGAATATAGTTTTTTTGTGTTCGACATCTGAACGCTGGTTGCTTGAAGCCGCGTCAAGACCGAACGAAGCCAAACATAATCGCTTTTCCCTGTGCTGCGTCCAAGCAGCTTTAACAGGGCATATCCTCGGATAATGATATAACTCCCAAGCGGTGAGCTTCGCGCCAAATGTAAGACTGTCTCCCAAACATCTAAATCGGATTGATCAAGTTGTTCTCCTGTGTAGGTTATTGATAACCCGTCACATGCCGCAACGGGTTTTTGCTTCATGTATTCGCGCGTCTTCCCTTGTATCGCTGCGAAAAGCGCCGAACGCAGAATATCATTAGGCACCGCGCGAACAGGCTCCGGCCACAAGGGAAGCTGAATAATTTTCGCTGTTGGCTTTTCTAGCTCTTGTTCTCTTGATTCCTTCCATAAGCCTTGATCTCTCATCTCCTGAGAAACAATAATGCACCACGGCAACATATCCCTAATGTTAGTTCCGGTTCTTAGTTGCTCTCTCGGAAATCCAAGCTCAACCGCTCGTTCTCCCCACCTCTTCCGTTCGGCATCGCTTGCCATCACTAAATAGCGTAAGGCGCTATCCGGTGGCGCGGTGTCTCTGGCTGCGCTGCTTGTCGCTTCCATAAGCTCCCCCTTTGTCTTGAGAAGGCTTGCTGATCTTGAAGCCGGACGCAAGCGGCGTGTCCGCTCTTCCTCTTCCCAGCACCCGCCGGACCGCCAAGAGGCGGCACCATGACGCGCCTACCTTTTCGCGCTAAGCGGCCTCGAAATGAATTCGTAATTTCGTACCCGTAGCCGAAGCAAATCTTTCCAGTGTCCGCGTCGAAGGTTTAACGCGCCCGCTTTCCAATCGCGCAATAACGGCTTGTGTGGTGTGCATCTTTGCGGCAAGCTGTTCTTGCGTAAGACCAGCCTTTACCCTTGCATCGATCATCGTCGCCGCTAACACAAACTCTTCTTCAAGGGCGTTGTAAGCCGCGTTATAGGCGGGGTCTTTGTGCCACTCCCGAAACGCTTCCTCAACTGGGATTCCTGTTTTGGTCATTTTGCCTCCCTTGCGCGTCGAAGCGCGAGTTCTATTTCACGGTGTGGGGTCTTTTGCGTCTTTTTCGTAAAAACACGAACGACCACAACACGTTTACCGATGGCCGTTACATAAAGGGCGCGGGCTATCCCATCTCTCCCCTTGAGCCGCATTTCCCAAATCTGGCCCTCAAGATGCTTGATGTACGGTTCATGCACACGATCAAGGCCGAAAGCTTGAATCAACCTAACGATCCTCTCGAAACTGGCGCGGATGTCCACGGCAAGGATTTCGAGTTCACCCCGCACTTCGGCGTTTAAAAATTCTACCGTCCACGTCATGCAACAACATACCTTTTTTGCAATGCTCTGTCAATGCCTACACCTTGTGTCTGTCCAGTAGGGTAACGAGTCGGATAAGGCCCATTATGACAAGCGATTCGAAGTAGTTATAAAGTTATAATCCGATGATTGGGGCATAGTCAGGTTTTTTACATAAAATCGTATGTTAAAAGACGGCTAGCTTTCCCCGTGAATACTTAAGCCACGCCCTTAGCGTGCGTGGCATGTAGCCACAAGATGTAGACCCGTCCCCGTCCCTTCTAGTCTGATTCCAGACGGCAGAAATTCCTTGCTTCGCGCCCTTATCATCCGCGAACGTCCCCCCCGTGGACTCGTCCACCATGTCGCGGCGGGGTGTGGGTCATGGAACCGACGAAACCGGAAGAGCCTGTACCGTACCTCAATCCCCTGATTGAGAAACACCGCCTTGCTGACCAAGACGAATCCGAAGTGGCTACCGCCGCGATTCACAACTCGGACGCCGATACCGGTGCAACCGATATTTTTAAATATATCGAAACATCAACCATTTTAATTCTAACATTTCTTCTAACGTTTGAAAGAAAGCCTATTAACGACCTCACCTATGATGATATTGTTAAGATGCAGAACAATACTAGCGTCATGCACATTCTTTTATATATTTGTTATATACCATTTATTGTATTATAATTTTATTATATATGGTATTATTTTGGAACAACTGCTACATGCATTTCACATGATAATGTCACCGCCCTTCACTGTATCGGAATTGCCTTTGGCGGCATCGTACAGATTATTTATGACGGCTTTCATGTCATTGTATCCATAGTTTCTGAGCCGTATACGACGATATCTTTTATTGGAAGATATGTTAACGGAATCTTTTATTCATTATGTTTACTTGTTGTTGTTGAATTAATATATTTACGGCATGCTCTTCAATGCACGTCAAATATGCCGCAATCACGTCATATCCGTCCAACGGCTATAATAGCCGTATTATTTTTTATTATATTCAATGGACTATATATGTTAGGATTACACATATTATTTATTCCTATTTGGACAGATTATCACCTAAGACCGTATAATGCTGTAGCGGCTATACCATTATTTCTTGCTATGATCTTATTTATATATTATTTACGCGTTCTTGATCGATATTCGAGACTTTCGGCCTTTATCGAAGGAGGAGATAGCAAGGCCGAAGAGGAACATCAAGAGATTGCGAAATCATTAGCTTATCAGTTTCTTATGCGTCATGGCATTATCGAGATTTATGAACGCATTGAATTTATAGTTCCAATTGTATTAGAGCATATTGGACGATGGTTCGAATTTATATTAGTAACTATATTGCGTATGTGCAGTCGCGTACTTGTTGCTATATTTTTCTTTATTCCAATCGTTCTCATTTTTATAGCGTTCGACCAAAACGTTTTTGATGGTGGTCTGTCAGATAGCGCCGGATATCTTCGTAATGGTACAGAAAATCTCGGTCGTGAGATATTGAATGGTACTATTTCCAGCCCATATAAACAAAACCATATGCTCTTTGCGCTCATACTCGGGATAATCTTATTTGTTCTTGCAACCTACGCATTTCGAATCATCAAATTTTACTGGCGGCTCTGCCGCTATTTCGATTTGTCTATTTTGTTCATATTGTCGTTTTTCGTGACGACGCCTATGACCCTGCATCGTCGTTGGGTTGCCGCTAGTATCTTTGGGGGGCATAGCGGTCAAGAGCGCGTCCGGCAAACGTTTATGGAATACGCGCTAAAGAAACATACATTTCCGCTCTTAGATGGTTCGCGCGATTTCGATTCGCGCGAACGGGTCGCGACATTTGCGGCGCGTTCCTTTTTCCGTCTGCAATCTACGCATAACCGCGTAAGCCCTCGTGATTGGTATATGAGCCAATATGACGCCATCCGCATGACACCGTTACCACCATCCAAGGGATCGAAAACTTCAGCCCTTCCGGTGATGTAACGGGGTTCAACGCCATGTCGGGAATCTATATCGGCTGCGCGGACGGCTTGCCGCGCGTCTATGACGGCGAAAATCATCTTGTCACGGTTGGGCCGCCTGGAACGGGAAAAAGCACAAGCCTGCTCATGCCAAATCTTGCCTACTTGAAACGCTCTATTTTGGTCATTGATCCGAAAGGCGAGCTTGCCGCCGTGACGGCGCGACATCGCCAGAAGTTCGGCAAGGTCGTTATTCTGAACCCCTTCGGCGTCCTCGTCGATTCCTGCCCCTACCTGAAAAGCAACGGCTTTAACCCGCTCGCCGTACTCAACCCAGAATCAGATGATTTCGTGGATGATGCAACGGCCATTGCTGAAGGGATCATTCGGATTGATCCCCATGACCCGCATTGGTCGGAAGGCGCACGTGATTTCATCGCAGCCTTGATTATGCACATACGACAACGGGTTGGACCTACAGCAAACCTTGACCTCATGCGCCAATTGCTGACGGAACCCCGAAAAACTATGAAGCAAAAAGGCCCGCAAACAGACAAAAAGATAATTATAAAAGGCGGATTATCTTTGACGATAGATGAGATGTTAAACAGTACCTACGAACCTATAAAGCAAAAAGTAGGTCGATTTGACTCATCAAGCGGTGAGATTGGCAGCATAATCAGTAATGCTATTTCCCAGACGGGATTTTTAGATAGCCTTCCGATCAAGCGTGACCTTGCGACAAAAAAGGAATTCGATTTTTGCGAAATGAGAAATGGAGTTGTTACCGTATATCTCATTTTACCAATTAACAGGCTATCAACTCACGCTAATTGGTTGCGCCTCATGGTCGCATGTGCGCTCAGAGCGTTGACAAATAAGCCTGACATTGGAACAAATGAGCGTGTCTTATTCATGCTAGATGAGTTTGCGCAGCTTGGTTATATGTCGGCTATTTCTGACGCTATGAGCGCGGCGCGTGGTTTTCGGATTCAGCTTTGGCCGATGTTGCAGGACCTAACACAGCTTCAGCAAATATATCGTGATTTATGGGAAAATTTCTTAGGAACGGCTGGCTTTTGCTCCTTCTTTACGCCACGAACTCTCGTAACGGCTGACTATCTTTCGCGCCGATTTGGCGTCGAGGAACGAATTAAACATAGCTGGTCAAATGATAGTTCTGGACGGTCGCAAAGTAGTTATCAGCATGTTAAGGATACCATATATCAGCCCCAAGATTTTTTCGGAATGCCTCGTCATTCCATAATCTGCTTCCGCGAATTTGAAGCTAAATCTGAATTTTACGATGCTCCGCATTACAGCAATCAAAAACTGGCAAAATGGTGCGCAAACCTCGACAAGAACCCGTATTATGTACAGCGCCGGTAACGATCTCAAACTACTTAGAAGTGCCTTTTCCGACTATTATCTTGTTCGTTTGCCCGTTCGCGTTCGCATGTTTCTTGATTTTCTCTGTCTCTCTGCGCCTTAATCCTTGTCTCTAGCTCGGCGGCTTCCCTAGCCGCTTTCGCTCTTTCGTCGGCCTTTTTGTCTGCTGCCACGACTTGCGAGGGCGTCGGCGGCGGGGGCGGCGCGAAGAAATCCAAGAACCCGCTTAACGCCTTCAAAACACTACCTCCCGCAACCCGCAACGCTCCGGCAACGGGCTTAACCGTGGTCACGCCGGGGGCCGTGGTCTGCGCCGGCTGCCCGCCGACGGGCTTCGGAATGCTGGGCGTGGGTGTCGGGGCCTTGGCCGCGCTCGGCGTGGGTGCGGGCGGCGGTTTGAGTGCCTGCCGTCCAAACTGCTCGGCATTGTCTCTGTGGGCTTTCCGTTGTCCGTAGTCCTCAAGGCTCTTTAGGGCGTTGGCGGCGGCAAATTGCGCCGTGGTGCGGGTTTCAGGGCGGGCCGCCACGGGTGGCGGCTGCTGCCGTTCCGGTGCGGCCTTGGGCTCCTGCTGGGCAGGCGTGGCCGTCGCGCGGATCGGATCCTTGGTGGCCGTTGGGGTCGGCTCTCGCTGCCGCTCCGGCTCCTTCTTGATCGCCTCCGGTGCGGGGGTCGGCTTCGGGGTCGGGGCTGGTGGCGGTGGCTGCTGCCGCTCCGGGGCTGGTTTTGCTTCCTGCGCTTTGGGCTTCGCGGCCTCGGCCCTCTGCCGCTCCTGCTCGGCCTCCTTCGCTTTCGCCTCGGCGGCTTCGCGCACGGCCCGCGCTTCCTCGGCCTTGCGTTCCTCCGGTCGCTTCGGCTGCGGCAACTCCGCCGCCTTCGTTTCGGCGTCCGGCGTCCGGCTGTCCTCACCGTAAATCGCCGCGGGCGGCGTGTGTTTTGCCTCCGTAGTCGACGCGGGGCGCTCCGGTTCATGGGTTGGCGCTGGCGGCGGTTCCGGCGCATGGGGCGGCGGCTCGTGGAACGGCGCGGCCTTGTGTCCCGTCACTTCCTCGGCGGCGCGTTGGTGCTGCTCGATGCGCTGTTCCTGCGCTTCCTCTTTGGTGGCGAAAGCCAGTGAGGCGCGGTTTTCGTCGTGCCGCGCCAATTGCCGCGCAAGCTCGGCGTTGTCTTCGGTCACTTCATTTGAAACGAACAACTTCACGTCGTCACGGTGCCGCGTCAACGCCACGTAAGCGGCGGAATCTTTCCAGTGCTGCGAGTGGTACAAATAAACGTCGTCGAAGGTTCGGCCCTGCCCCTTGTGAATCGTTCCGGCGTAGCCATGCGCGAAGCTGTCGAATTTATCGGCGTTGAATGTAAATTCGCGCGTCCTGTCGCTGTCCATACGAAGCGTGATAAACTCATCTTCGATGCGTTCAACCGTTCCGGTCTCTCCGTTTGTGATGCCTTGGCGTTTATCCGTCGCCCTAAAAATCAGACGGTCGCCTTCGGCAAAATTCGCCTTGCCGTATTTGGTCTTAAACGCATAATCATTGCCGAGTTCACCGCGCTTTTTCAAAACGTCGCGAAGCTCGGCATTTAATTGCGCTACATCGTCGTTTGTGTAGGCGAAGACAAACCGCTTCAGGTGTGGCGCGGCCTCGGTGTCTTTCGCCCATTGCTCAACAAGGGCGGTTACGGATTCGCTTTGATGGTTGCTGCGGGTGATGCACCCCAGCTTGTCGAGCGCGTCCACGGCTTCGCCAAACTCGCCACGCGCCAACATTTCGGCAATGGCCCTATGGTGGGGATCACGCTGCCGCGTCACGTCCGACAATTCGACGGCCCCCAAACATTCCCGCAATTCACCGAATAAGCCGCCGCATTCGATGCTGCCAAGCTGGCGGTCGTCGCCAACCAAGATAACCTTGGCCCCTGCGTCACGGGCGCAGGTCAAAAGCTCGCCCATAATCGTTGTCCCAATCATGGCGGCTTCATCCACCATGACAACGGTCTTTTTGTCCCACCTGTCGCGCTCGGTCTTCAGATCGAATAAAGCGCGGTGAATCGTCCGCGCGGCGGTGAAGCCGTCGCGCTCCATGTCCTGCGCTACGGCATTTGTCGGCGCGAGTCCGAGGACTCTCTTGCCGTCGCCTTCGTAGGCCATGCGGATTGCCCGCATGGTGTAGCTCTTGCCCGTCCCGGCCTTGCCGTCGATGATCGCGATTCCTGCGCCGCGCGTCGCATGATCGAAGGCGCGGCGCTGCTCGTCGCGCATGGTCGGGCATTGCGCCAGAGCGGCGCGGGCGGCTTTCTTGCCGACCTGGTGCCGCTGATCGGCGGCAAGGGCGGCGGCGTGTCTGACTGCCTTCGTTTCGGCGTCACGAACGGCCCGTGTCGTGAAGCGGTCAAGCTGCTTTCCGGTTTCGCGGTCATACAGGCGCAACACGTCGGCTTGCGCCAGAATAGCTGCACGAAAGGCGGCGGCTTCGCCTGTATCACCGATGTATTTCTTTAGATGGCGGTCAACCTCTTTCCCTGTAAAGGTCGCTTGCCGCTGCGTGATAAGTTCTCGCACGTTGGCGGCATTGCGTTCCTCAATGGCTATGCGTAGCTGGCTGCGCTTCTCCCGCGCGTGACAGACAACAAGCCCGTGGCGTTGTTCCCATTCATGCGCCCATGCCTGAAGTTTTTTTTTCGATTGCCAGTTATCGAAAACGCGTCCGGTTTCTGGATTGATCCGGCTGGCGACGATGTGCAGATGTTGATAATTCGTATCCCTGTGTGCGGCAAAAATAGCCCGTGCATTCTCCATGCCTAGAGCCTTCATCGCCTCCTGTGCCGCTTGCTCCATTTGGGCGCGGCTCGGATTCTCTTCTGGTTTCCAGGATAAAACGAGATGTAAGCAATCGTCTCTGCAGAGCTTCGTTTTGCTGGTCTGGTGAAAGGCGGCATGCTCCATCACCTTTCGCATGGTTTCGATGTCGGCGCGGTCTTGCGCCGTCCATGCTCCGAAACCCTGCGACGAAATCCACGCCACGCGGGCCGCGTCGTCGTTCGCGGCAGCGGGGCGGAGTTGGTGGGTGGTGGGGTCGCGTCCCTCGCCCATGACGTACCGGACGGCCCCGGACAAGCCCGCGCCTGTGAACTGGCGGGCTATCATTCATGGAGTCTTTCGACAACCTCACGCCATAGGCGCAAGGCGTTTTGCAAGTCCTGCGGGTCGATCTGCTCCGTCGTGTTGGCGCGGCGGGCTAACTGGTTAAGGTTGTTTCCAATCGCCCAAAGCTCGGAAATCGCGCGTTCCTTGATTGGGTCTTTCACGTGCAGCCGATAACCCAAGAGGGCGGCGCGGGCGTAATCCGACAGCTTCACGCCTGCGGCGGCGGCGCGTTCGTCCAGTTCAGCACGTTCGCCCGGCGTGATCCAAAACGACAAGCTGACGCTCTGGCGTTCGCTCTGGTCGGTCTGTTTCCGGCGTCCCACGTCGTCGGCCCCCGGCAGGGCAAGAGCGAATTCGGCACGAATTCACCATCTTGCTACTCTTCTAGCTTCCCTTCCTTTCTACCACACTATCCCCCTACCAAAAAGGGGCAGAGTCCGGGTGCTGGGAAGAAGGGGGGCGGAAAGCATGCGGGGCGATGTTTCATCCGAAACATATCCCGATATGCGCCCAAGAGGCTGGGTCGGCACCAAAAGGCAATTACCAAAAAACGGTAACACTGCCGGGAAAAATTCGCGGGAAAGGGGTTCTGGGAAGAGGAAGGGGGAAGTTTGATGAGCGAAAGAACGATATGCTATAGAGAAGCAATGGACGACGAATTAGAAGGCATTATCCGGCTAAATCTCCGAGACTTCCTCGAACAACAGAAAGGATTTACCCTTGATCGCGCCGAAAGCTCCGAGAATAGCTTTAAGCTACGGCGGGGCGGGGAAATTCTAATCGTCCATATGAGCGAAGGGGCGGAGGAATGGGGTTCGCAAGGGGTCTGGGGCTATAAAAACGTCCTCGATCCTGACGACAAAGGCACAATCGTTGATTACCTCCAAAACCGGAACGGCGGACGGGCTAATTTTAGCCTCGGCCATGTCAAAAAGCGGGTCCGAGGTCATGCCGTCATGTCACCGAAGCCCTTGCGGGGGTCTTTCGTTCCCGGCATGCCTCACCCTGTCGGCATTCGCGCCCCTCGGAACCTTTCGCTCGTTGCCGAGAGGTGGAACGAAGCGCGGGGCGTGTGGGGCCTGCCGCATTACCTCGAGTCGCGGGGGATCACGGCGCAAACCGTCGCGGCCTATGCCTCGGCGCTGCGCATGGATCGCAAGGGTAACGTCCTCTTCGGCCATACCAACCAAAACGGCGAGATCGTCGGCTATGAAATCGTAGGCCCTGAGTTCAAGGGCTTCGCAAAGGGCGGCGTCCGGCTGCTCTGCCGTCTGGGGCCAGTCGAGGGGGTGGAGCCTGTCAAGATCGCCCTGACGGAATCCGGCGTTGATGCCCTGTCCCTCGCCCAGCTCGTCGGGCGTCGTGATGCGCTTTTTTGTTCGACGGGTGGCGCGTTATCCGCGCACACGGTTAGCCAAGTCGAACGACTTGCGGGAAAATATCCGGCGGCGGAAATCCTTTTGGGCTTCGACAACGACGAAGAGGGGGAAGCGTTCGCGGCGAAGATCGAGAAAGCCCTTACGGGTCGGGGGAGCGTCCGGCGGCTCGTTCCCAAGGCCAAAGACTGGAATGAACAACTGACACAAGCGGCGAAATTGCGCCAACAAACCCTCTGATTTTGGCGGTGGTAATGCCTGTACGTCTTGCAACCGTTGACGTACACTTGACTTTATCGCGTTGATTCAATATGTTGCGTCGTCACGTTCATATAACGTAGCAACGAACATTTTGCAACAGGGGCTGAACATGGCTTTTGTCGGGGCTTCGGAGGCGGCGCGGCTGATCGGCAAAGATCGGGCGGTGATCTACCGCGCCCTAAAAAGCGGTGAAATATCAGCCGTCAAGAATGAGCGTGGGTTAACGGTCTTTGATGAGGCCGAACTTGCTAGGGCGTTCCCTGACGATTTCACCAAAAACACCCTGAACAACACAGGCAACGCGGCAACGAACACACCGCAACAGGCCGCGAACAGCAACGAACAGGCGGTTTTAACTGCCCTGCTGGCTGCTGAAAAGGAAAAATCGGCTTTGCTGGCGGAGTCCGTGGAAGACCTACGGCGGGAGCGAGATCGGTTGCTTGGTGTCGTTGAATCGCAGACTGAGCAAGTCCGGCTGCTGACGGATCAGCGCGAGAAGGCGCAAGCGGTGATGGTCGCGGCTCCGGCGCGGTCATTTTGGCGGTGGCCTTGGCGGTGAACGGTCATACCGTTCACTCCGTCACGTCGAAAAGACCGACGTTCGGGAATGCCCCCAGAAGCCCAAAATTTGCCCACCTGATAGCCCCAAAGTTTCTCCCCTTCCCTTCCTAGCACCCGAACCCCTCCAGCCTCTCCTGCCCCCTGTTTTTAGGGCTTGGCGTCGATCCTGCTGACAGATGGGGGGTGAAGGGGCTCCGCGCCCCTTCGGATGCTTCTTGGCGGTGGTGGTGCGGGTTGCCCTGCTGCTGGTTGGGCTCCGCTCTCGATGCCATGCGCTCCGGTTCCGGTTGGATGCCCTTTGCTTCGTGCGGTTGGGTCGTGCGCGCGCGTTAGATTAAATAATGATTAGAAGAAGATTAGGGAAAATGGGGTCTCCAGATAACGCATTGATTATAATCGATAAAAAGTCGGGATACGAGGTAGGGCGCTACCTCGTATCCCGTGTCTCCCTACCTCGTATCCCGTGTCTCCCTACCTCGTATCCCGTGTCTCCCTACCTCGTATCCCGTGTCTCCCTACCTCGTATCCCGTGTCTCCCTACCTCGTATCCCGACTCAGT
>Ga0302270_10005804_pt1 | contig 11144 bp, 10 predicted proteins | sample III_Bog_E2_3_FD_198773 | JGI IMG/M metagenome (GOLD analysis project Ga0302270, IMG submission 198773) | Peat permafrost microbial communities from Stordalen Mire near Abisko, Sweden - III_Bog_E2_3 | ecosystem: Environmental > Terrestrial > Soil > Wetlands > Peat | place: Sweden: Abisko...
TAACCTAAAGTAGTTCAATTGGACAGTCAATGGTACTTTTGTACCAGAGTATGGTGCATTTTGGAACGCACTGCTGGATGGCGTCGATGCGTGCTTGATTGAGTCAGAAAGGATCTAAAGGTCTGGGACGGAAACTGGGGCTTATGCGCCCACCAGCGCCGTGGGGTGGAGGGGGTCGCCAGGCAGGGTTGCCAGGACCGCATCTTCCGTTGGCTCCGCTTCTACCGGCACGTGTGCCAGTTCCCATGCCGAGCGGTCTTTGATCAAGCGGGAAACCAAGGCGGTGTGCATGGCATGACCGGCTCGTTCGGCCACCACGTGGCCCTCGATGCGCCTTCCGGCCAGTGCCAGATCGCCGATGAGATCGAGCACTTTGTGGCGCACATACTCGTCGGCGAACCGCAGCGGCCCGTTCTCCGGTCCTTTGGGACCCAAAACGATAGTGCAATCCGGACTGGCACCGCGAATGAGGCCCATGTCGCGCAGGCGCTGTTCGTCGGCCTTGTAGCCAAAGGTGCGGGCCGGCGCAATGAACGTCCCATAGGTTTCTGCGGCCAGGTCGATGCTGGATGTCTGGCGGCCGATGGGCGCAGGAAAGTCGATTGCGTACTGGATGCTGTAGCCGGAGCCGGGATAGACGCCAATGAACTTGTTGCCCTCGCGCACTTCAACAGGGCGCAGTACGCGGATGGTCTCGCGGCGGCGGCGCTGGGTGCGGATGCCGGTGTTGAGGAAGGCCTCGACGTAGGGCAGAGCGCTGCCGTCCAGAATGGGCAGCTCAAGGTTGTCCAATTCGACGATCACGTTGTCCACGCCCATGCCGATGAGCGCGGAAAGCAGGTGCTCGGTGGTGGAGATCAGCACGCCCTGTCGCATGAGGCTGGTGGCGTAGCTGACCTTGGCCACGTTGCGGCCCGTAGCGGGAATCTCAAAATTATCGAGGTCAGTGCGGCGGAAGACGATGCCCGATCCGGCGGGAGCGGGCATGAGGCGCATGGTGACTGGCGCACCGGAGTGTAGCCCGACGCCCGTGAATTCGATGGGCGCGTAAATGGTTTGTTCCAGGTGCGCGGTATGAACCAATAAACCTACTCCAACTGAATAAACCAGTTGCAGGGTTAGATTAGACGGGTAGGGCGATATCCGTCTTGTGGCATTTTAGCCACACTCTGCGCTGGCCAGGCCACCTTTCTGGTAGAAATCAGGCGCGAACAGGTATCTTAACTATCGTAGAATCAGGGGGTCTCTGCAATGTGCTGTTGCAATGCCCACTGGAAAGGAACAAATATGACTGCTGTTCCCGATCTTCCGGTTCCGATGCGTGCACTGTTGGCCGGGGCCCGGCGCAAGGAGCGTGCGCTGTTGAGCCTGATTGAGCAACTGGTACGGGCGGAGTCGCCCTCAGAAAACAAATCCGCTGTGGATGCCTGTGTTGTGTTGGCTGCGGCGCACGCAGTGGCTTTGGGCGGACGTGTGAAACTGCACCGCCAGCGCGGATTCGGCAATGTCCTCGAAGCCCGCTTTGGGCCAAAGCCGCCGAGGGGTGGCAAAGGTGAGGATCGAGGCGCGAGGCGCATTCTGCTGCTAGGCCATCTGGATACAGTCTGGCCGCTCGGTACGCTCAAGGCCATGCCCTGCCGGATGGCGGAAGGCCGCTTGTGGGGACCGGGAACGCTGGACATGAAAGCCGGCGTGGCCATGGCTTTCACCGCCATCGAGATGCTGACTGAGGCCGGCATGCTGGAACGCGAGATCGTGCTGCTGCTGACGAGCGAAGAGGAAGTGGGCAGCCCGGTTTCGCGGCCCATCACGGAACGGCTGGCGGCCGAGTGTGCCGCGGTCTACGTGCTGGAGGCTGCACAGGGGCTGGCCTATAAGACTGCACGCAAAGGCACCGGTAATTGGAGAATCGACGTCAAGGGAGTTGCGGCCCATGCGGGCGTGGACTTTGCAAAAGGAGCGAATGCGATCAGGGAGCTGGCCCGCGTGGTGGAGACGGTGAGCAACTGGACCGATCTGAAGCGTGGCTTGACGGTGAGCGTGGGCGTAGCTGGAGGCGGGACCAAGAGTAATGTAATCCCCGCCGAAGCCTGGGCCGAGGTGGATGTCAGGGTTGCGCGCAAGGCAGACGGACGGCGCATCGAGCGGAAGTTTGCCGGGCTGAAACCTGCGGACAAGGGCTGTACGCTGACTGTGACGGGCGGCATCAACCGGCCGCCGATGGAGCGTTCGCGAGGGACCGTCCGGCTTTATCGCCATGCCAGGGAGCTGGCCGCGGAACTGGGTTTCGTGCTGGAAGAAGCCTCCACCGGCGGCGCATCCGACGGCAATTTCACCGCGGCGCTCGGCATTCCAACGCTGGACGGAATGGGCGCCGTGGGCGAAGGCGCGCACGCGCGGAACGAATCGATTGTGGTGGAGCACCTGGCGCCGAGAACGGCATTGCTTGCGGGTTTGCTTGCGGGGTGATTCCGTGCAGGCAACCCTGATACACTCCCGTGTAGAAATCAGCTGGAGTTTAACCACGCAATGAAATACAAATTTCTGATTCTGTTGTTGGCTGCAAGCGCAGCCGCCGCAAGTGCACAAACCACCGCCAAGCCCGCTACCGGTGCTACTAAACCGTCAACCAGCACCACCAAGCCGGCTACGAGCACTGCCACTGCCGCCAAGCCGACGGTGACCAGCGTCAAAGTGCCCCTCGGACTGCCTCCGGTGAAGGGCATTCGGAAGACACTCTTCTCTTTGCAATATCAGGACATCAAGATCGGTACCGGTGCCGAAGCCGAGCCCAACAAGATGTACAAGGTGCAGTACACCGGATGGCTGGCAGAAGGCGGGCGCAAGTTCGACTCCTCCTACGATCACCGGCAGCCTGTCCTGGACAAGGACGGCAAGCCGGTGTTGGGCGCCGATGGCAAGCCCACGCTGGGCGATCCGCAGCCTTTCAGCTTTCCGCAGGGATTTGGCCGCCTGATTCCAGGATGGGATCAGGGCTTTGCCGGCATGAAGGTTGGCGGCAAGCGCCGCCTGCTGATCCCCTGGCAACTGGCCTATGGCGCAAAGGGCCGTCCGGGTCCCGATGCAGACCATCCGGGAATTCCGGCCATGGCCGACCTGATCTTTGACGTGGAGCTGTTGGACGTGACCGACATGCCTATGCCGGCGAATCATCCGGGTATGCCCGGCATGTCTGGCGGACGCCCGATGCCCAATGGAATGACGCCGCGGCCCGGAGTTATGCCGCCTAATCACCCGCCAGTCATCATGCCTGTTACGCCTGCTGTTCCGGCCGCGTCGGCGACACCAGCGCAGCCTGCGGCTCCGGCAGCCCCGTCCGCTCCAGTGCCTGCGCCCACACCGGCAGCACCTGGAACAGCGGCACAACCGAAGTAAGTTAAGTATTCTCGCGAATCGCTCAGGCCACGCCGGCAGGCAACTCCGGCGTGGCTGCCAGCAGTTGCTGCGTATATTTCTCTTGTGGATGGGCGCAGAGTTCTACGGCCTCGCCTGTCTCTACCAGCCGCCCATGCTCCATCACCGCGATGCGTGTGCTCAAATAGCGCACCAGCGGCATGGAGTGGGAGATGAACAGGTAGGTCAGTTTGTGCTCGCGCTGCAGGCGGCGGAGCAGGTTCACAATCTGCGCCCCCACGCTTACATCCAGGGCCGAGACCGGCTCATCCAGAATCAACAGCTTCGGCCTGAGCGCCAGCGCGCGGGCAATGTTGATGCGCTGCCGCTGTCCCCCGGAGAACTCGTGCGGGTGGCGCGCGAGGGCCGACTCGTCCATTCCTACCTCGCCCAGCAGCTCGACAGCAGCGTTGCGGAGAGCCACGCGGCCCTTGGCAATGCCGATATCGCGACCATGTATCAGCCAGGGCTCGGTGACAATCTGCAGCACGTTCATGCGGGGATTGAGGGCTGCATAGGGGTCCTGAAAGACGGGCTGCATCTGGCGGCGCAGGCGGTGCAACTCTGCCGGTGAGGCTTGCGCCACATCCACGCCATCCACTCGCACGGAGCCGCTGCTGGGCGCGACCAGGCCCAGAATCATCCGCGCCAGCGTGGTTTTGCCCGAGCCGGATTCGCCAACCAGGCCCAGCGTTTCTCCCGCATCGATCTTCAGCGATACATTTTCGACGACGGTTTGCTGTTCCGTGCGCAGGCCTGCGCGGCGGGGATAGCTCTTTGAGACCGAGTTGACCTCAACCAGCGCCATGGACAAATGGTACATGGCGGGCGGCCTTTACTTCAGCGAGCGGCACACCCTTCAGTCCAGTTTGGGGTGGAGGGTGTGGAAGGTGGTGGCCTGCTGATAGGCGCGGGCAAAGGCGGCCAGCTTTGCATCCTGATAGTGGCCGGCGAGGAAGGTGAGCGAGACCGGCGTGCCGGGACCGCCGATGTCGTCGTTGTCGCCGTCGTCGATGACGGGCGGTTTGGGAGCGTCGTCGCCGCGCAGGCCATTGGGCAGGATGAGCGCGGGATGGCCGGTGAGGTTGGTGGCCACCAGCTGTGTGCCGGCCGATGGTGTGACGATGATGTCAACCTGCTCAAAGAGCGCTGAAACCTGCTGGACGGCAAGAGTCCGGGCGCGGTTGGCCTGAATGTACTCGACTGCCGGGTAGAAGCGGGCAACGCGGAAGTCGTTGGGCCAGTCCTCGACGCCTTGCTCGGTGAGCAGCGAATCGCGGCCGGTCATGGTCAGGCTGTCGAAGGCGGCGGCGGCCTCGGCGGTCAACAGCGGCGTCATGGCATCGTAAGGCAGCTTGGGCAGTTCCACCGGGATGAGTTCCACACCCATGGAGCGCAGCTTGTCCAGAGCGGCCAGTTCGTAACGGCGATCGTAATCGCGGCGGGCGCGGGAGACCTTCATCTGGGCGTTGCGCTTTTCGCGATGGGTCTTTTCTTCGGCGGTTTCATTGGCCGCGGGCTCACGGAGCTTGAGCGTCGGCGGCGGGTCGAATTCGCTTTTCAGGTAGCCGACGCGCAAGGTGCGCCAGTCGAAGCCGGGCTGCCAATTGAAGGACGCGGGATGCACGGAGGCATCCTTGCCGTCGGGGCCGTGGATGGCGTCGAGAATCAGCGCGCAATCCTCAGCGGAGCGGGAGATGGGGCCGAGCTTGTCCATGGTCCAGCTCAGGGCCATGGCTCCGGTGCGGGGCACAAAGCCGAAGGTGGGACGCAGGCCGGTGGTTCCGCAGCGGGTGGAGGGCGAAGAGATGGAGCCCAGCGTCTCCGAACCAATGGCGAAGGCGACGCAGCCCGCAGAGACGGCGCTCGCGGAGCCGGCCGAAGAACCGCTCGAGCCCTGGCGGGGATTCCACGGGTTGCGGGTGCGGCCGCCAAACCATTTGTCGCCCATGGCCAGAGCGCCGAGGGTGAACTTGGCGACGAGTACGGCTCCGGCGGCGTCGAGGCGCTGGACGACGGTTGCGTCCTCGTCAAAGGACTGGTGCTCAAAGCCGCCCGCGCCCCAAGTGGTCGGATAGCCTTTGACGGCGAGCAGGTCCTTGGCGCCCCAGGGAATGCCGTGCAGCGGGCCGCGATACTTTCCGGCTGCGATCTCGGCGTCGGCAGCTTTGGCCTGGGCCAGGGCGCGATCTTCCGTAAGGGTGATGACGAAGTGGAGTTTGGGGTCGTAGCGCTTGAGGCGGGCGAGATACATCTGAGTGAGCTGGACCGAGGAGATTTTGCGCGCGCTCAACAGGCTGGCCAACTGGCTCACCGTGGCAAAGGCCAGGTCTTCCATGCGCGCCGGAGCGCTTGCCGCCAGATCGGGACTCCAGCCAGGGGTGTGTGTTTCCTCTGCGGTTCGCTTACCTGCAGCTTGCGGCGCGGGTTGCGGATGGAAGATATAAGCCGGTGCGACGGAGTTGGGCAGCTTGAGGGCGCGGATGGCGTCGTAGGAACCGCGCTGCTGGTTCAGCCCGTCGAGCATCATCTTTTTCTGCTCCAGGGTGAAGGGGCCCACGCCGGCGAGAAGAGCGGCCTGGTCGAGCATCTCCGGCGTAATTTTGGGAGAAGCGGCGGGTTTGGCGGCGGGGCTGGACTCCTGCGCCTGCGCGGCGAGGGTGTACAGAATTCCGGGCAGCAACGGTGAGGCAATACCGGCGCGGCTGCAGGCGTTCAGGAAGGCTCTGCGATCAAGGTGCATAGTGGGCGTCATCCTCTCCTGGAGTTTAGTGCATTTATTGGGATGAATCGCAAATCTGTTTTGGGAGATGGGGATGCGGGAGATGGACTTACCCCGCGGAAATGGGAAGTGGATTCCCAGGTCTCAGAAGCGAGATCTCCACCCCAGTGACGAAAACCTGTCGCTGGGGAACCCGGACCTGGGGCACCCGGCGGATTGCCGGTTGCGGGCAGAGTGACTGCAATCACGCCGAAGTTGAGTTGCGGGTCCTACGATGGAGTGTGGGCCGAAGATGGGCCGGAGCGCCGATGGATTCGGCAATTGAGCATGGGCCGGCTAGCGCCGGGAAGGGATTGTCATGGAACTGGGATTTATTGAGAGCAAGACGTACGACGATATTGCGATTGGGGACACGGCAGCGACCGAGCACGTGCTGACGGCGAACGACGCGATGGCGTTTGCTTCGATTTCAGGATTTCACGCGGTGCTGAATGCCGATGAGCAGATCGATCGCGCCGGGGGCACACAGCCGATGGGGCCGAACATGTGGTGCGCCTCGCTGATCTCAGGGCTTTTCAGCATGAATACGCCGGGGCCGGGATGCACGCTGACCAACGTGTCGCTCAACTTTTATAACCGCATCCATGTAGGCGACCGCATCCTGGTGAAAGTGAAGGCGACGGCCAAGGACGACGCAACGAAGAAGGTGACGTTCGACTGCGAGGCGAACAACGGCGCCGGAGTGTCCATTTTTTCCGGGACGGCCGAACTGCTGGCGCCCGCGAAGAAGCAGCGCTGGTCCACGCTGCCCGTGCCGCAGCTGATTGTGAACAATCCTTACCGGCACTATACCGGGCTGATTGCGCGCGCGACGTCGAAGCCGCCGGTGCGGACCGCGATTGTGTGGCCGTGCGACGAGGTTTCGCTGGGCGGGGCGATGCAGGCTTTCAAGGACAAGCTGATTGTTCCGGTGCTGGTGGGCGCGGAGGCGAAGATTCGCAGCCTGGCGGCGAGCCTGGAACTGGATCTGGGCGGGATTGAGATTGTGGACGTGGCCGAGAGCAAGATGGCTGCGGTGAAGGCCGTGGAGCTGGCGCGGAAGATGGAAGTGCAGATGCTGATGAAGGGCTCTTTGCACACCGATGAGCTGATGAGCGCCGTGGTTTCACGCGAGGGGGGCATGAGGACCGGACGGCGGATCAGCCACGTGTTCGCGCTGGATGTGCCGTCGTATCACAAGAGTCTGTTTGTGACGGATGCGGCGATCAATATTCAACCGGATCTGGAGACCAAGATCGACATTCTGCAGAATGCGATCGACATGATGCGCACACTGGAAGTGGAAAATCCGAAGGTGGCGATTCTGTCGGCGGTTGAGTCAGTGAACCCGGCGATTCCGTCGACGCTGGAGGCCGCGGCGCTGTGCAAGATGGTGGAGCGCGGACAGATTACCGGAGCGATTGTGGATGGGCCGCTGGCCTTCGACAATGCGATTTCAAGCGAGGCGGCGAGGATCAAGAAGATCAAGTCGCCGGTGGCGGGAGACCCGGACCTGCTGATGGTTCCCAACCTGGAAGCCGGCAATATTCTATTCAAGGAACTGCAATACCTGGCTGGAGCGCTGGCGGCAGGAGTGGTGGTGGGGGCCAAGGTTCCGATCGTTCTGACCAGCCGCGCCGATGGGGAACTGGCACGCATGGCAAGCTGTGCCTTGGGCGTTCTGCTGGCCAAGCCTGCGCCGACCCGGAGCTAGGGAGACTGAAAAGACGGCTGTTGCGAAGGGGCTTGCAGGGCGGGCTTGCGTGGAGTTGCGCGCAACGGGATGGGCTGGAGTAGGATGTCTGTGCCTTGCCGTAGCCCCGGAGAGTTTGTCTGAACCGCGGGAGAGGAAACGGGAGCGAAACGCCGCGCAGCAATTTGTGCAGGCCTTCGCGCCCGCTTCAGTGGCTGCGCAGGGATATTTTGTGCAGGAGGGTCAGGATGAACCACAAGGGACTATGGATGACGGCTGGCGCGTGCGTTTTGTGCGCCGTGATGGCTGGGGCGCAGGCGACAACCGGGACGCAGGCGACGGGCGCGGCGCAGGCTCCAAGCGCGGCGCAGACTCCGAACCGGCCGCACGCTCCCAACACGCTGACGCCGGAGGAGCAGAAGGACGGCTGGAAGCTGCTGTTTGATGGGGAGGACTTTAAGGGTTGGCACTCGTACCTGCAGACGGGAACGGGCAAAGACTGGTCAATTGTGGATGGGACGATGCAGCTGAAGAAGACGAACCTGGACCCGCATGAGGACTTTGCGGACCTGGTGACGGACGCCGAGTACACCAACTTCGACCTGAAGCTGGAGTGGATGGCGAACCCTTGCATCGACAGCGGCGTGATGTTCTTCGTGCACGAGTCGCCGGAGTACAAGAACGACTTCAACACGGGCCTTGAGATGCAGATTGCGGACCTGGCGTGCACGGTCCCGGACAGCCGCAAACTGAAGGAGCGGTCGGGGGATCTGTTCGACCTGATTTCAGACGACTTCGAGTGGGTGAATCCGTCGGGGCAGTGGAACACGTTTGAGATCATCGCGAACAAGGGCCACGTGCAGTTCTTCCAGAACGGTCACCAGGTGATCGAGACGCAGGTTTGGGACGATGACTGGAACAAGCTGGTCTCGACAACGAAGTTCGCCCGGATGCCGGGGTTCGGCAAGTACCACACAGGCCACATCACGCTGCAGGGCGGCGAGCCGAAGGGCGATCCGGGCGTGAAGCTCGAGTTCCGGAGCATCAAGATCAAGGAGCTGTAACTGCGCGGTGGCAGACGGCCAACGGCGCGCTTTCAGCGCGGATGACGCTGCATGTGTGCCGAGCAGGCGGCGTCGGATCTGCGGCATGGAAATGAATTGAGGATGGAATGACCGATAAGCCCTATCGCCCGCAGGAAGACATTGTGACCTTGATGAAGCAATTCAACCAGCCCGTCAAGGAATCTCCCGAGCTTCCTGACGCGGACACGCGCCTGCTTCGTGCGCGGCTGGTGTTTGAAGAAGCGCTGGAGTTCGTCAAGGGCTGTGGTTGCACGGTTACGATGCACCCTTCCGGATTGAACGGAGAGGGGGAGACCGCAGTCATTGACGACATCGGCGTGGTGCTGGACCCCAAGGGCACACCGGATTTTGCCGAATACGTGGACGGCTGCATCGACCAGCTGGTTGTGACGTATGGGGCGCTCAACGCCGCCGGCGTGAAAGCTCAGCCTGCCTGGGATGAAGTACAGCGCAGCAACATGAGCAAGGCGTGGCCACATTGCAGCGTGTGCGACGCTGTTCTGGAGCGGAGTGCAGGCGTGGAGCTGGTCCATCCGGAAGACGCCAACGCCCATCATGGCGCTTGGAAGCCGATTCTGAAGGTTCACAAGCGCCCGGACGGGAAGTTCATCAAGTCGCCGACCTATTCACCCGCGGATTTGAAGCGCGTGATTGCGGAGCAGATGCAGCAGGCAAAGGGGTAAATAGGCCTGCAGGTGCGGAACTGAAATATTTCATACTGCAGTTCCGGGGCCGAGGAGATCTGTCTGTTTTGGCGGCATCCGCCTGGAATAGCGATCTCCCGAAGACAAATCTGTAGCCGCCGTCTTAGATTGCTGTCAGCAATTGGCTATAGGCGGCTATGCGGAATCGTCTTCTTCGTTGGCTTTTTTGGTGATCTGGTCGCCGGCGAGGCGTTCCAACTGGTTGCGCCAGTCCAGCGATTCGACAAAAGCCTTGGACTCGCGCCAGTTGGGTTCGACGATGACGTGCAGCTCAAGATAGACGCGGGTTCCGAGCAGCGACTCGATCTGGCGGCGTGCTGCAGTTCCGATCTCCTTGAGCTTGGCTCCGCCCTTGCCGATGAGGATGGCTTTCTGGCCGTCGCGTTCGCAATAGATGGCGGCGGCGATGCGGGTGAGCGGCGGACGGGCGGGGACGGCGCCTTTTTTGCGCGGGATAAAAGGCTTCGGCTCCTCGAACTGCTCGATGACCACGGCGGAGGCGTAGGGAACTTCCTCGCCGGTCTCGACCAGAATGCTCTCGCGAATCAGCTCGGCAACCATGAAGCGCTGGGGCTGGTCAGTGTACTGGTCCTTGGGGTAATAGCGCTCGCCTACAGGAAGAGCTTCAACGATCTTGCGGGTCAGGATATCGAGGCCGTCGCGCTTGCGGGCGCTGACCGGAATGATCTGGGCGAAGCTGAACTGGCGGGTGAGCGTATCGATGAGCGGGAGGAGATGATCTTTGGGGACGAGGTCGATTTTGGTGAGCAGCAGGAAGACCGGGCAGTCGAGCTTGCGGATGAGGCCGAAGAGGAATTCATCTTCGCTGGCCCAATTGGTGCGCTCGTGCTTTTTTGAGGAGGCTGGGGTTGCGACAGCCTTTTCCGCTGGGGCTAAAGCCCCGGACGGTTCTTCTTGACTTGCGGCACGACTCAAGTCGTGCCCTGACGCAGAATCAAGTTTGTCTGTGGGCGCGGCGGCCTCTTCCAGTTGCACTCGGCGCGTGGCATCCATCAGCACCAGGACCACATCACGGGTTTCCAGGGCTTCGTAGACCTCCTGCAACATGCGGCGGTCCAGGTGCGAACCGGGCTTGTGGACGCCGGGTGTGTCGACGAAGACGATCTGCGCGGCCGGATGCACGCCCTTGCGCGCCGGGACTTCCACCACGCCCGCGATGCGGTTGCGGGTGGTCTGCGGCTTGGCGGAGACAATGGCTACCTTTTCGCCGGTCAGGGCGTTGAGCAGCGTGCTTTTGCCGGCGTTGGGCCGGCCCAGAATAGCGACAAATCCAGATTTCAAAGGGGTGTAGCTCCTGATTGAGTTTACGGCATTCCTGGATGGCGGGGTGGGCGACTACGCACCCAGCCGACAGCCTACGGAGGTTCGATGCGCCCGGGATGCGCCTGAGCAGTACCTTTTATCGGTACCATACCCCCCCCCACTGGTATTTTGGACGTAAAATCCTATTGTTTATAGACTTAGAG
>Ga0302270_10005811_pt1 | contig 11132 bp, 6 predicted proteins | sample III_Bog_E2_3_FD_198773 | JGI IMG/M metagenome (GOLD analysis project Ga0302270, IMG submission 198773) | Peat permafrost microbial communities from Stordalen Mire near Abisko, Sweden - III_Bog_E2_3 | ecosystem: Environmental > Terrestrial > Soil > Wetlands > Peat | place: Sweden: Abisko...
ATTTCGATTGTAGAAATAGAAGGCAGAGAAGCAGTTCAGGATTTCCGTATTCCGGACCGAAACATTTTTTGAAAGGAATAGATTGATTCCCACGTTTCCAAAGAACACATCATACTTGCCGGACCATACCCCAGTATTCACAAAGGTTGTTGGTTTGGTTCCGTCGATCGCAATTCCATCGATCGTTATATTCGTCGAATTGATGATTACAACATATCCGTTATGCTGGAATCCATTTGTAGAGTATATGTTGGACGTATTAAGAGCACCACCAACGGTTGCCACGTTGCCCGTTGGCCATTTCTTCCAGCCTGCGGGACGGAGCGGGTCGGTTGGATTGACAGCGGTACCGGCCAGCGTGAACTCCACCCCAGGGGCGATGGAGAGATGCAGTCGCGGCCGGATCCCAGCGAGTTCAAGCGCCGGAGCCGCCTGGATGGTCAGATTGGTTTTGCCCTCGATCCAGACCTCACGGGGCATCGCGTAGACCGTGTCCGTGAGGGAAATCACGCAACCCGCCGTCGGGCAGGCGTTCACGGCGGCTTGGATGGTGGTGTAGGGTTGCCCGGCCCCGACGGAGAGCTGCACTTGGGCCGACGCCAGCTTCGAGCCTCCGCCAACCACTGCGGCAAGCAGGGCAAGGCTGGGAAGGCGGGAGCGGGAATGGTTCATAACGCGCTGATTCATCTTGCTTTCCCCGATGGGGCAGTCATTGGCCCCTGTGGATGTCGCGACCGACCTGTCGCCAGCCAACGCGGCGAACCTCGACCAACAGGCGGAACGAAATTTATTCGACAACATGTACGATCTCCTGGCGCAACCGACCCCGAAGTTGGGTCCAATCTACTGCGTGGCAAGCCCTTTTCGCACCCCGATTCGAACCGCGAAAACTGCACTCCGCACCTGTCCCCCGCCCCGTCCCCACTCCGCGGTCTGCGGTACGTTTCCACAGTGTAGACCTTTGTGTCCACTTTTGCCGGGGATCCCGTTTTGACGGGACCGATTCTGTTCTCCGCGTGCGAACAGATCCTTTCCTCCGCGAGAACTCCGGTGAACCTCCGGTGTCCCGCTCAACCGGCCACCTTCCGGCGCCACTTGCCGAGGGGCATGGCCGGGAACCCGGCCAATTTGGTGCCTTCGGGCCAGGATCGCGTCACCCCGGAGCGGGCGGCCACCAGGCAATGCGCACCCAGGACCACGTGTTCGGCGAAGCCGGCCTGCCCCCCCACCACGCATCCCTCGCCCAGGCTCACCGATCCGGAAATCCCGGTTTGGGCGGCCAGAACGCACCCGGAACCGATCCGGACGTTGTGTCCCACCTGGATTTGCGCATCCAGGCGCGCGCCCTTTCCGATGCGGGTGGGCTCCAATAGACCCGCGCTCACCTGGCACTGGGGACCGATCCATACGTCCGGTTCGATCCACACCCCCGCCCAATGGGGCAAGGGCCAGTGGCGCCTGTCCCTTTCCACCAGCCCGAATCCCGGCGCGCCCAGCACCGTGCCTTCCCCGATCCGACAACCCTCCCCGATCCGAGCCCGGGGATGGAGGACAGCACCCGGCCCGATCCAGGTGTCGGCTCCCACCAGGGCATCGCGGTGCACCATGGCGGTGCGCGCCTGAACCCCGAATCGGTCGACGGTTTCCTGCTGGGACAGCCAATCTTCCTCGTTCCCGGAAGGGCGGCACGGCCCGTCGAGCAACATCCACAGCGCCCAGGCCGGATCTTCCACGCGGAGGAACCAGCCGGGAGCTTGGTCCGCTTCCCGCCAGATGGAATCCTGCCCGTGTTTGCCCACGACCACGCCGGCGCGGCAGGCGCGCACCTGCAACGGCGAAGCCCTTTCCGGCAATACCGCGAGATCCTGGGGTCCCGCGGATTCGAAGGGAGCCAGCGCGAAATCGCTCCCCTCGAGGGGTTCCCCCCGCTTTTCCAGATCGACCCCGAGGAACGCCTGGAGTTCCCTCAAAGTCTGAGGCAAGGGGAGCGACATGCTCCCACCGCTCTCAGGGCTTAGGAGCGAAGGGCGGCGGCGGTGCGACCACCGAAGCGCCGGACCCGCTCGTGGCCGGTGCACCCGAAGCCCCCGGCCCGGTCGGGGAAGAGGCGCCGGCAGGCGTGCCCGGACCACCGGTCGGGGCGGGCTCGGGCGCATTCATCGAGTTGTAGTCGGCATTCAACCGGTCCAAGACCTTGGGGGTGATGTCGTATTCGTCCTTGGCGGAGTAGAACACGGCTCCGGATGCCTTGTCGAACACGAAGTCGTAGCCCTCGGCCTTGGCCACCACCTGGACCACTCCGCGGATCTTCTGGACGATGGGCGCGGTGAACCTCTCGTTCTCCTGGACCACGCGGCCGTCCTTGCCGTAGAGGCTCTGCGCCAGCTTCTGCAGGTCGGCCTGCTTGGTGGTGAACTCCGCTTGGAGTTCCTTCTTCTTCTCCTCGGACAGCATCAGGCTCTGCTTCTCGAACTTGTCCTTGAGGGTGGCCAGTTCCTTCTGCTTGTCTGCCACTTCCTGCTCCCAGGCGGCCACCTGCTTGTCGTACTTGTCCTGGCTTTCCTTGGTGCCCTTGTATCCGTCGAACAGCGCCTTGGAGTCGACCACGGCGATGCGCGGGATGGCATCCGCGGCGAAGGCCGCGAAAGGGAGGAGAGCGGCGAGAAGGAGTGACCGCATGGTGGACCTCTCAGAACGGTTGTTCGATGGTGAAATTGGGATGCATGCCGGGGTTGGGTTCGGATTCGCCGTTGGGACCCTCCGCCGGGTCCAAGCCCCAGGCGAAGTCGAACCCGAGCACTCCCATCATGGGAATCTGCAACCGGAATCCGAATCCCCAGTCGCGCTTGAGATTGCCGAGGTCGATTTCCTCGAACGGGTTGGGCAGGGTGAGGACGGTCCTGTCGACATTCGCCCTCAAGGCCTTCCCGTAGACGTTTCCGGCATCCATGAATCCGATCAGGTAAAATAGCTGGTCGGCCACGGGGTAGCGCACCTCGGCGGTGGTGGACACGTAGGAGCGGCCCACCCTGTAGAGCCCGATGGAGGCCGCGTCGTAGCCGCGGAGTTTGCCTTGGTACCCCAGAAGGCCGCCCTCGCGGTAGAGGTCGTTGGTCTGCAGGATGGGGCCGCCCATGATTCCGCCCTGCATCTCCACATCCAGCACGATCTTGTTGGCGGTGGGGAACCACCACTTGGCCAGCGCGTTCCCCTGGTTGTAGTCGAAGTCCCCTCCGAAAGGACCTCCCACCTTGCGGTAGGTCACCTGGAAGGTGGAACCGTTGGTGGGGAACATGGGTAGGTCCTTGTCGTCGCGGGTCAGGGTCAGGGAGACCGAGCTTTCCAGACCATCCGTGCGCAGGATGCCGGTCTTGTCGGAATTGACCCCGTCGTACTGGTTGAGGGAGAATCCGTAGCTGGCTCCTCCCGAGAAGTAGTCGTCGGGCCAGGTGAGCCTGCGGCCCACGTTCACGTCGAACCCGGTGGAGACGTAGTCGTAGGTGGTGTCGTACTGGTCCTTCTGGTGGGTCCAGAAGACGTCCGCGCCCACCTTGGTGGGCGTGTCCATCAGCCAAGGTTCGGTGAACCCCAGCCGCGTGCTCTTCTTGTACTGGCCGTACTCCAGGTTGGTGCTCACCAACCTGCCGGTTCCCATGACGTTGGGGATCTGGAGGCCCAACGTTCCCACGAAGCCGTCGCTCTGGCTGTAGGCGCCGCCGGCGGAGAACGTGCCCGTGCCCTTCTCCTTCTCCTGGACCTTGAACACGAGGTTCACGACGCCGTCCTGGTCGGTGGGCTGGATGTCCGGGAGCACGTTGTCGAAGAAGTTCAGGGCCATGACCTCGCGGTAGGAACGCATCAAGAGGCTCTGTCGGAAGAGGTCTCCGGGGAACAGGCGGAGTTCGCGGCGGATGACCTTGTCCCGGGTCTTGGTGTTGCCCTCGACGATCACCTCGCCCACCGTGGCGGGCATCCCCTCCTTGATCATGTAGAGCATGTCCACGATGGAGTCGCGGTAGGTCTTGACGGGATTGATCTGCGCGAAGATGCGGCCCTCCTCGCGGTAGGCCATCTGGAGGTTCTGCTCCTCGGCATCGAGCTTCTTCTGGTTGAGCACGTCGCCGGAATCCAGGGTGGTCTGGGCCAGGAGCTGCCGTTCCGTGAGGACATCCTCTCCTTGGAAGGCGACGCGTCCGCGGTAGTAGCGGCGCCCCTCGTGGACCACCAGAAGGATGTCCAAACGGAGGCTGTCCGGCCGATAGGAGACGGAGTTGGAATCGACCGTGGCGTCCAGGTACCCCTTCTCGCGGTAGAGGTCGCGGATCTTCTGCATGTCTTCCAGCAGGGTGTCCTGGTCGTACTCGCCGGTGCGCCACCACCTCTTTTCCTTGGTGACCATGGCGCCCAGGAGCTTCTTTCGCGAGATCCGGGCGTTGCCCACGAACGCGATGTGCCCGACGCGCACCTTCTTCTTCTCCTGGATCTTCCAAGTGAGCGGCACCTTCCCGGTCAAGGAGTCCAGGGAACCGAGCTGGTCGGCGACCACGGCCCGCAGGTAGCCCTTGTCGTGGTAGAGCTTGAGCATGCCCTGCCGGTCCTTCTCGATGTTGGACTGGGAAAGCAGGCTGCCGTCCTGGATGTGGGCGCCCTCCTTCAGGTCCTTCACGGAGAGTTCGTCGTTCCCGGTGAACTTGACGTAACCGCACAGGGGAACCTCGTGCACCTTCACGACCACGTCCACCGTGCCGTCCGCCGTCCCCGGACCGTAGTCCACGGAAGCGTCCGACAGCAGGCCGGTGCCCATCAGCGTCCGGATGCTCTCGCGCTGGCGGTCGATGAGCCCTTCGTACCCCAGGGAATCGCCCTCGGCCAGGCGCAGGGCTCCCTTCAGGACCGCGAGATCGACGGTGTGGTTGCCTTCGATCTGGACCCGCTCGACCCGCCAGATGGCGGAGGTGTCCGGTACGGGAGGCGGCAAGGAGGCCGAGGTTGAGTCTGTGCCCGCCTCGGCGGCGGCGGCCATGGCCCAAGCGAGGACCATGGCGATCAGGACGCGCATGCAGTGGCCATTCATGGTTCGAGAAGCGGAGAAACTAGTCAGCCGGAAAGCGTCGGACCAGGGTCAGGGGCGGATCGCGGGCTCGAAGGAGAGCTTTTCCCCGTCGCTCCCGATCCGTATCGTGTCTCCTTCGGAGAATTTGCCGCGCAGGAAGTCCTCCGCCAGGGCGTCCTCCACCAGCCTCTGGATGGAGCGGCGCAACGGCCGGGCCCCCAGCAGCGGATCGAAGCTCTTCTCCACGAGGAACTGCTTGGCGTCCTCGGACGGTTCCAGGGTGACCCGGCGCTCGGCGAGCCTCGCCTGCACTTCCCCGAGCTGGATCTCGATGATCTTCTCGAGGTCCGCGTGGGTGAGGGGATGGAAGACGATGGTTTCGTCGACGCGGTTGAGGAACTCCGGATTGAAGGTCCGCTTGACCTCGTCCATCACCCCCCGCTCCATGCGCTCGTAGTCCGACTTGCCCTCGCCCAGCGAGAAGCCCAGTCCACCCCGCTTGATCTCCCGCGCGCCCAGGTTGGAGGTCATGATGATGACGGTGTTGCGGAAATTGATCTTGCGACCGAAGCTGTCCGTCAGATGGCCGTCGTCCAGGATCTGCAGGAGCATGTTGAAGACGTCCGGATGGGCTTTTTCGATCTCGTCCAGGAGCACCACGGCGTAGGGCTTCTTGCGGATCTTCTCGGTGAGCTGTCCGCCCTCCTCGTACCCCACGTATCCCGGAGGCGCGCCCACCAGGCGGCTGACGGCGAACTTCTCCATGTATTCGCTCATGTCGATGCGCACGAGCGCGTCCTGGGTCTTGAACAGGACGTCGGACAACGCCTTGCAAAGCTCCGTCTTCCCCACTCCCGTGGGACCCAGGAACATGAACGACCCGATGGGCCTGCGGTTGTTGTGGAAGCCGGCGCGGCTGCGGCGGATGGCCTTGGCCACCACCTCGATGGCCCGTTCCTGCCCCACCACGCGCTTGTGCAGGGCGACTTCCAGACCCAGGAGGTTCAGTCCCTCCGCGGCGTCGACCTTGGTGATGGGGATGCCCGTCATCTTGGAGACGACCCCGGTGATGACGTCCTCGTCCACTTCCAGGCGCTCGGTGCCCTTCTCTTCCTTCCATTGGATCTTGGACTGGGCCAGGGCCTCCTGGAGCTTCTCCTGCTGGTCGCGAAAGCGCGCCGCGGCCTCGTAGTCCTGATCGGCGACGGCCTGCTCCTTCTTCTGGATGACCTCGGCGACCTGGTCCTCCATCTCGCGGATGGCGGGAGGCACGGTGAGGGCCGAAAGCCTGATCCGGGCTCCCGCTTCGTCGATGATGTCGATGGCCTTGTCCGGCAGGAACCGGTTGTTCATGTAGCGCTCGGACAGGGTCACCGCGGCCTGGATGGCCTCCGAGGTGTAGAAGACCTTGTGGTGCTTCTCGTAGCGTTCCTTGAGCCCCATGAGGATCTCCACCGTCTCGGCGGCGGAAGGGGGATCTATGGTGATGGTCTGGAAGCGGCGCTCCAGGGCGCCGTCCTTCTCGATGTGCTTGCGGTACTCGTCGAAGGTGGTGGCTCCGATGCACTGCAGTTCGCCGCGCGCCAGGGCCGGCTTGAAGATGTTGGAGGCGTCCAGGCTGCCTTCGGACCCGCCCGCTCCGACGATGGTGTGGATCTCGTCGATGAAGGTGATGACGTTGTCGTTCTTCTGCAGTTCGGTCATGAGCGCCTTCAGGCGCTCCTCGAACTGGCCCCGGTACTTTGTGCCCGCCACGATGCTCGCCATGTCCAGCGTGACCACCCTCTTGCTCTCCAGCACCTCGGGGATCTTGCGCTCCACGATCTTGAGCGCCAGGCCCTCCACGACGGCCGTCTTGCCCACCCCGGGTTCGCCGATGAGGAGCGGATTGTTCTTCTTGCGGCGAGACAGGATCTGGATGACGCGCTCGATCTCCGCGTCGCGGCCGATGATGGGATCCAGCTTGCCGGCGCGGGCGAGCTCGGTCAGATCCCGTCCGAAGTGGTCCAGGAACGGCGTCTTGCTCTTCTTCTTGCCGGGCACCTGGGCGCCTTCGGGGAGGCCCGGAGCGGGCGGGGAGGCCTGGGTGGACTCCGAACCGCGGAGCACCCGGTCGATCTCTTCCCGGCAGGAGTCGTAGTCCACTCCCACGGCGGCGAGCGCCGAAGCCGCGGCGGACTCGTTGTCCTTCATGAGCGCCAGCAGGATGTGCTCGGTCCCGATGTACTTGTGGCTCATGGCCCGCGCTTCCTGCGCGGCGATCTCCAGGACCTTCTTGGCCCGCGGAGTGAAGGGGATCATCTGTCCGATGGTCATCATGCCGCCGGACGTGTTGATCTGCTTCTCGATGGAACGGGCGAGTTCCTCCAGGTCCACGCCCTGGTTGCGCAGCACGGCGATGGCGACCCCGTCCCCCTCCCGGATCAGGCCCAGGAGAAGATGTTCGGTCCCCACGTAGTCGTTGCCCAGCCGGACGGACTCCTCACGTGCCAGCTGCATGACCTTCTTGACACGATCGGTGAACATTCCATTCATGGCGTTTTACCCCTTCGCTGTTTTTCCTAAGATAGATCGGCAGGCTCCCCCCGCCCCTGTCACCCTTCGGTCACCGGTGGCAGGAGCTTCCGGCAGAGCCACGGTGTCAGGGAAAGCGATACGACCAGGCACGATCCCAGGCCGAGCACCGCGAAATTCCCCATGGACCGGATGCCCAGGTGCGTCGTGAAGCACATCCCCGCGTAGCCGGCGATGGTGGTCCCGATCGCGACGATCATCAGGGTCCCGATCCCGGTGTACAGGTCCAGCAGATCGCGCCGGCCGCCGCGTTCCCAGGCCAGCACCAGGTAGATGACCACATCCGTCAGGGCCGCCTGGATGGTGGTGATCACGATCAGGTTGAACACGCCGACCTTCATGCCGAACAGACCCATCAACCCGAGGATCCATGCCAGGCACACGGCCATCCCCACAACGCAGATCGCGATGGCGCGGGGCTTGCGCATGAGAATCGCCAGCAACACGACGAGGATTCCGAGCATGAGGAAGCTCATGCGGATGCTGTCTTCGCGGACCAGGCGCACGACGTCCGCGTACACGAAACTGGAGGAGAAGCAGGAGAGTTTCTCGCCACCGGCCTCCAGATGTCCGTAGCGGGCCTCGAATTTGGCCGCATCGCGGGAATCGGAGCTGTTGAAACGGCCATAGACGAAGGCGATGCGGCCGTAGGACGAATCCCTCTCGCGAAGCATGTTCAGCGCCCACTCGGGGATGTCGAGCGGACCGAAGGCCTTGGCGCGGACCTGGCGCCTCAGCATGGCCACCATGGCGGAATCCTTGCCGGACGCCTTGTCGAAGACCTTGTCCGACAGCGTGCTGTCCAACCGCTTCAGGTAGGGAAGGCGCGTTTTCTGGTCGGCGATGGAGGGGACGAAGCTCCGCAGGGTCAGGAAACTGCGCAGCATGGTGTCCCGATCCACCGTGAGCCGACGCATGAGGGTGTCGTGGAGGGCATCCATGGATCTGGGGTCGTTGGCCAGGATCACCACCGGCTGGCTGGAGGTGCGCTTGGAGTTCAGCGCCTCGCGGACCGGCAGTCCCGGCGCGGAGGGGCGCGTGTCGCGCAGGTTGTTGAAATCGTACTCGAACCCCACGCGGAAGGCGAAGGGGAGCAGGGCGACGGCCCCGATGATCGCGATGGCGGCCGTGACGCTGGAGAACTTCGGAAGCCAGGATGGTGCTTGGAGGACCCCCTTGGCCGACTTGGGATCCACCGTCAGCCACCCGAGACCCCCGTGGACCGAAAGACGGTGGGCCACCAGCACCGCCGAGGGGAGGAAGAGGTAGGTGAGCAGGAAGCTCGCCGAGATGCCGAAGGAGGCGATCACGCCGAACTCGTAGAAGCCGGCGAACCTGGAGACCAGCAAGGTCAGGAGCCCGGCGACGGTGGTGGTGGCAGAGGCGACCAGGGACCAGAGCATGTCCTCCAGCGACCGCTCCAGAGCCACCTCCCACGAGATGCCTTGGCGAACCAGGCGCTGGGCGTACCCGAACAGGTAGAAGGAGAAATCCGTCCCCATCCCGAACAGGATCGCGATCACGAACATCGTGTAGAGGTTCAGGCGTCCGTAGGTCAGGGCCACGAAGCCCAACGTGAGCAGGCACGAAACGAGCGCCTGACCGATCACGAGGAATATGGGGCCCGTGCTTCGGAAGAAGACCAGCACGATGAGGATCGTGAGAAGCACGGAAATCACGGTGGCGAAGGTTCCGTTGGAAGAGAGCGACTCCACCTCCTGGAAGTCCTTGTAGGGACCTTCCACCCCGATCTGGAGCTTGGATCCCAGCTCGTTGCGGATGGGATCCAGCATGGCCGCCGAACGCGAGAGGACGGTGCGCACGTAGGCGATGTCCGAGGAGGGTTTCTTGAGGACCGCCTGCACCACACCCACATACCGGCCGTTGCCCAGGGCTCCGATCAGCCTGGAGCGGAGGCTGTCCGGGATCCCCGCCTTGGCGTCGGTCATGTCGCGGTCCTGGCGGGTCGTGGAGTCCGGCGGCTTGAGGAATTTCTCGAACTCGTCGGCGGCTTCGTCGGGAAGCCCCAGTTGCTGGGGGAGCGTCGCGTCGAACCAAGGCCCCTTGGGTGGCGGGTTGTCGTCCAGCAGGTCCATTCCCAACGGACCGCGCTTGATCTCGTCGCGGGTGGCGTCCAGGCGCTTCAGCAACTGCTCCAGGTAGGGGACGGGAAGGTAGAGGAGAGCATGCTCGCGGAAGAAGGTCGCGTCGCGGTTGTCCTGCACGAACACGACATCGGGCCAGGTGGCTCGCATCTGGGTCACGATCCGGTTCTGGACCGACGCGATCAGGGCCGGATCCGACGCCACGATGGAGACCGTGTAGAGGTCCGTGCTCCCGTAGCGGGCCTTGGTCTCCTTCAGGGCCATGATGGTCGGAGACTTCTGGGGCAGCAGACCTTCGAGGTCGGCGTCCACGTGGATCCGGGTGGCGAGAAGCCCGGCGATCGCCGCCAGAAGCACGAAGAAGGAGACCACCAGGCCGGGCCGGGCGCTGGAAATCGCCATCCATCGGTGGATCGCGGAAAGGACGGGACGGGGAACTCGGGAGCTGGGGTTGGTGACCATCGGGAATCCAAATTAATCAGGGAAAGGAGTCTCGCCCTCCCTTCCCCCCGGTCCTCCCCCCCGCGAGGGATCAGCCGCGCAGTGTCACTTCTTCTTCTTCTTCTTTCCCTTGGGCGCGGCGGCGGCCACCACCGCGTTCTTGGCGGCGTCGTAGGAGAACGTCGGCCGGTTCCTGTCGGGATCCGCGTCGGCCGGACCGTACTTCTTCACGAAACCGGCCACACCCCCGGAAAACGCCTTGAATTCTGGCTTGAACCGGTAGAAGTCGAAGGGGATCTGCGCCAGCACCGTCCGCTTGGCGTCGATCTTGTTTCGCGTGGTGTCGGCCAGCCAGAGCTTCGTGCGCTCCTCGGCCAGGGACTCGAGATTGGTCGATGTCACGGCCGCGTTCAGCACCGGCGCCGCGCCCATGGAACCGTCCGTGAACAGCGCCCACAACCGGGGATCGGGATCGTTCTCGAAGACCTTCTTGCGCTGGATCTCGCCCACCGCGAGGGTTTCCGCCGCCACCACCAGGAAACGCGCCCCGGAGATGTCCGGCGGCATGGTGGCGCTCGCGAGGCTTCCCTTGGTGGGGTTGCGCAGGATGAGGTCGAAGACCCCCGCATTGTAGGCGTCGATGTAGAAGGCGGTCCGTTCCTCCTTGGAGGCGGCCTTGACCACGTTCGAATCCACCGCCGCGATGGACTTCAGGTAGGCCTCGAACTTGGGTTTTTCCTTGAGGACACCGGCGTAGTCCACGCGATCGCCCTTGACGTTCGCGGCGAGGATTTCCGACCAAGGCGTCTGCAGGGAGTCCAAGGTTCCGGCGAAGGAGAGGGATGCGCCGATGGCCAGGATCTGACCAGCAAATCGAATGTTCATGAAGGATCCTCGAAATGGTTGGAGTTGGACTGCCGAGCGGAAAAAATATCATAGCAAGGCCCGGGGGCTACCTG
>Ga0302270_10005820_pt1 | contig 11122 bp, 10 predicted proteins | sample III_Bog_E2_3_FD_198773 | JGI IMG/M metagenome (GOLD analysis project Ga0302270, IMG submission 198773) | Peat permafrost microbial communities from Stordalen Mire near Abisko, Sweden - III_Bog_E2_3 | ecosystem: Environmental > Terrestrial > Soil > Wetlands > Peat | place: Sweden: Abisko...
TTCTGAAACTAGGAGAGGTACCTATGCAAAGGCCTACCGGAGTTACTGCCATCGGCATCCTTGGGATTGTAATGTCATTCTGGACTGCCCTTTCCCTCTTTCTTCCTAGCACACGGATGTTCTTTGCGAGCACTCCCGGGACAATAGTGAGCTTTACCGTCCTGGTTGGAGCTCTGCTAGTTGCCGCCCTCTTTGCAGTGGCCGGAGTGGGAATCCTCAGGCTCAAACCTTGGGCACGAATTCTGGCCCTGATCATATCGGCACTGTACATACTCATGTCTTTAGCTGACATGTTGTCTGGACCCCAGGCGTTCAGTCGTTCTGGAGCTACTTTCTTCTATTTTGGAAACCTGATTGAGATCGCATTGAGTGGCCTAATCATTTGGTACATGTTCCAGCCGAGTCAAGTCCTAAATGTTCTGTAGATTCCCATTCCTCAGGGTTGTTGGTTTTTGTTCTTGTTGGTTGAGGAGCCGGCTTGCGCAGGGCGTAGCCCGGAGCAAGCCGGCTCCTCAAGCGGCCTGCGCCTGGGGCTCGATATCGGCCCCTGGTTCCTCCTCCATGCTCAAGTAGATCCTCCCCATCCAATCCAGGTTGGTCTCCATCAGCAGCGCCGCGATCAGCCGCAAGCAAGACTGCTCATGGGCAAAGACCCGGATCACCCTCGTCCTCCGTTTCAACTCCTGATTCTGCCGCTCCAGCATATTGGTCGTGCGCATCCGCTTCCGATGCGCCTCCGGCAGAGCATAAACTCCCAAAATCTCCTCGCCGCTTTCCTCCAGCAGACGAGCCACTTTGGGAGCCTTCTTTTGCAGTTCCGCGATGGCCGCTCGAAGCGCTGCCTTGGCCGCCTCGCGCGTCGCCGACTCGGTCACCACCTTCATCAGCCGCAACACCAGCGGACGCTGCTGACGCCCGCACAGCGCCAGCGCGTTGCGCACGAAGTGCACTTGGCAGCGCTGCCACACCGCGCCCTGGAAATGCCTCTCGATGGCCTTCACCATGCCGGCATGATCGTCGCTCACCACATAACTGACGCCGCGCAGCCCGCGCTCTTTCAACTCACTGAAGACCGCGCCCCAACTGGCTTCCGACTCGCTCTCGGCCACCCAGCAGCCCAGCACCTCGCGATAACCCGCGGCGCTGATGCCGATAGCCACAAGCACACCCTGGCTCACCACCGAGCCGCCGCGCCGAACCTTCTCATAGCGCGCGTCGAAGATCAAGTACGGATACGCTTCGGTGAGCGGCCGCGTGCGCCACTCGTCGACCTCCGAATCAAGCTTCGCGGTCAACGCGGAAACCTGACTCTTGCTCACCTCCAGGCCGCACAGCGCTTCGGTAATCGCCGTCACCTTGCGCGTCGAGACGCCCTCCACATACATCTGCAACAAGGCCGCGACAAACGCCTTTTCGCTGCGCTGGTAGCGCTCGAACAGCTCGGTCTGAAACTGCCCGTCGCGATCCTTGGGCACCATCAGCTCCAACTCGCCCACCCGCGTCTTCAACGTGCGCGGCTTGAAACCGTTGCGCCAGCCCCGCCGCGCATCGTTGCGCTGGTAGCTCTCGGCGCCCAGAAAACTGGTCATCTCGGCTTCCAGAACCTGCTGCACGGTGCGTTGAACCAGTTCGCGCAGAAAGTCCTCGCCTCCCAATCCCTCTTGCCATCCTGACAAAATCTCAATACCCTGTCCCTTGCGAGCCATCTCGGTCTCCTCCTGACGAATGTCGTCTTGGTAAACAACATCCTAAGGAATCGACCGGATGGCTCGCTGACGCTCGCCACTCAGACGCTTCTACAGAACTTTACGGACTCAATCCACAATTTTTTCGACGGGCTTTCCATCTTCGTCTCTTACATCATACAAATAGGACATTTCTCCCGCATCCGAATACCAATCTGAGTGGTCAATTGTGTGTTTGGTAATGTTCTTCATGATCACATCTATTGACACTCTTGACCCGACACGAAATTCGGCCGCCTTCGCGCTTATCCTAAGAGTGAACGATGGCTTGGTCGCCCCAGGGTGCATGATAGGGCCAATACGCTCCACGCCATTTTCGATTTTGAGATTCGACGACCGGGCTTCCTGGGTTTCGAGCGGGAATGCCGCGTAGGCCATTGCCATAGCTACAATGGAGCTTCGAAAGACTGCTCGACCGACATTCATGGCGTTCTTCCAGGGAACAGAGAGTGCGTCCCGGAGACATTATCTGTCTCCGGGCGGCGGTATGGGCGGCGGCTAGCCGGTAATGGTGATGGTGATGATGTTGGACTTCACGACCACCGGCTTGCCGTCTGCGTCCAGGCAATCCTGATCGGGGTGAGAGACCTGAATGACATACTTGCCAGGTCGATCGAACTTGTAACCGTTACTCAGCTCCACTTCGTCTGTGTTGCTTTCGCCCGCCGTGATGCCGAAGGAAAAGTATCTCGGGGTGTCCAGATCTGAATCCGGGTGCACCATTTTTTCGACTGGCTTCCCGTCCTCGTCCCGCACATCAAACGAATACAGCATATCGCCCAGATCCGAATACCACCCTGAACAGCCGATCGTGTGGCTTGTGATGTTCTTCTCGACGATGGTAATCCGCACCTTGGATCCAATACGAAACTCGGATATCTGCTTGCTCCGCGATCCCGGGCTTAGCGTGAGAGTGAACGAAGGCGCGGATTGTGGCGGATTCCGGATTACCGGAATTCGGGTATGATCCTGTTCTGGCGGCGTCGACGGCGCTCTGTCCTGCGCTCCTGAGAGCAATGCTGCGAAGGTTAAAGCCCCGACAAAGAGCATACTCTTGAAAGCCTGCTGTAACGTTTTCATTATTCCTCCCGACTGACGATGCAGTCCGTGCTTGGAATTTGGCTTCAATACCAGCAATCGTAAAACGCTGCGTCAGTTGATTGCCTGGCTGACATTGCAGACAGTGCTTGCCTTATATTCCCAAAGCGGGTAACCGTACAGAGCATTGTCATACGGTGTTGCTTGCACAAAACCCTCGCCTTGGTCTCCACTTGCTGTTGGCGTCCTGTCCGTTTTCCATTTGTCGTTCCCTATCGGAGGTTTCTGGACCGCCGTCCCGATGAATTGCCAATCCTGGTGTCTGATGGGAATCGGAATGGATTCCGTATCTGTTCCTGAGAGCTGATCCGGCTGCCACAACAGGTACATCGTTGCATGGAAATTTCGTGTGCCCGTTGCGTAATCCCTTCCCAGCGGCATCTGTGGCCCGTCATAGGCAATCGGGGCATCCCGGTACACATCCCTATAGGGGTATTGTCCGTCAAGTCCCGCGTGGGGTCCGCATATTCTAGGCGCAGGCGGGGTGCCTCCCCCAGCGGGGGCCGGAGACGTGTATACGCTAAAGTCTGCGTCGATAACCTGCACGAACACGTATTTTCCTCCCGAGGCCCCTGACGCGGTGAGTCTGACACCCATCGTTCCATCGGGGCTTCCGGGGCAACCGGGGGCGGGGCCCGACAGGTCGCCATAGCCCAGGTACGGTCTCTTCTGATTGTTCATCATGCAAACATTGAGCGATTCGATCTTTGCTTCTTTGGAGTCCCATGTCGATAAGGATGCCGTTGGCCCCGTTGCCTTGAAAGTGGCCTTGGCTTGCGGCGAGGTGCAGAACTGATTGCCGCTTGGGTCCTTCGCGCAGTAGTTGTAGGTGACGTTGAGGTCCGTCTCCGGGTAGAGCCAATAGAAGCTGGTATTTGCGGTATCGAGGTCGGTCTCGTCCACCGATATTCCGTCGTCATCGTCCTCATGGTACTGCTTGATGTTGGTCCCGGGCACAGCCCAGGTGCTATTGGTGATCGTAAAGCCGCCGGGGAGAGTGGCTGGAGTCGTGGTCAGCTCGACCGGCTGGCCGACGATGATGGATTGGTTCCTTGCCCCGTCGCCGCTGATCACCCTGCCCCTCCATTTGATGACAGGCACAGGCAGGACGACGGGAGCGGGGTTGGCCGTGGCTGAGCCTGGCGAACCGCTGCTGGAGGGGTTGGTGACCGTCAATGTGACGGTTTCAGCGGGCGCGTTCTTGGTTACATTCACAGTAGCCGTGATCTGGGTGGAACTGACCACGCTCACGTTGCTCAGCTTAACGGAGTTGGCGCCGTCAGTCAGGGTCAGGTGGGATGGCCGGCCGGGTTCCGATTGGGTCAAAAAGCAGCCCCCGTTGATGGTGATGTCCTGCTTTTGTCCAGTTGCCCACCACCCGTCGGGCGTTACCGAGGTGATGGTTGGGGTGGCGCAGCCTATGATCTGGACGGTGACCGAGGCCGGCGAAGGACACGCAAGTCCGCATTCCTCCACGCTAATCGATAGGGTGGCCGTCTCCGTGGGGTCGCTGGAATCAGGCGTTACAGGGAACTGCCACGTGGTCGCTGGACTGTCGGGGTAAGCGTCTATTGTTACCGATCCGGTGTCTACGGTCACATTCATGTTGTAACAGGGCGGGAGGAATCCCGTCATAGTCACTGTGGTTGTCTGCCCCGCAATCCATGTGGTGGGGGAGATGGAAGAGATGGATGCCCCCGCCGCGCAGGGGTCTTGTGCGTGGCAGAAAGCGGGAGAAATCAGCAGAAAGAGCATGGCGGCGCGGAGGAGTGGCCCTGCAATTGCCCCCTCAATTTACCCAACAGCTTGCGCATGGGTGCGCTCCTTTCTGGCTTTGCTGCGCGTCAGCGGGTTAGCTGCGAATCGAGTGTGAAAAGTGGCTTGCCGGAATTGTAGCGCGATCTGTGCTCCACCGCATTACAAGAGAAAGGTCACTTTAGTAACCAGGCAAGAAGCGACTGCGGATGGAGAGAGTCGGCGTTTTCGCGCCCCGCGCGCCCCTTGCGTTATGATTGCGTCTAATGGGTGTGCGGCCTGTTTCCCCATGGGGCCGCCCCGGTGGTGTGCGTGTCTCGTCTCTTTCAGCGATTTGTCTTCGTTCTTTCCGTGGCGATCTTCGCCGCCCTCGGCCTGGGCTTTGCGATGGGCGAGTTCGGGCTCTTCGGCGTCCATGCCGGCGGCCAGCAGGATGGCGCCTACCGCCAGATGGGCGTCTACGCCCAGGTGCTCAAGAAGGTCCAGACCGACTACGTCACCGAGCCCAACATTGACAACGTGACCACCGGCGCTTTGCACGGCCTGCTGGAGTCTCTCGACGCCGACTCCAGCTACCTCACCCCGACCGAGTACAAGATCTATAAAGATCGTCCGGCGGCGGGCGTGGCCCAGGTTGGCCTCACCGTCTCCAAGCGCTACGGTTACGCCGTCGTTGTCAGCGTGCTGCCCGGTTCGGCTGCCGCCGCGGAGCACATCGCCGACGGCGACGTCATCGAGTCCATCGGCGAGCAGTCCACCCGCGAGATGTCCCTGCCGGTCATCCGCCTGCTGTTGGAGGGCAAGCCGGGGACGACGGTAACCCTTTCGGTGGTTCGCCCGCGCAAGGCCGAGCCTGACAAGCTGAATCTGACCCGCTCCATCGCCGATCTGCCCGCCCTGGCCGAGCAGCAGTACGAAAGCGCGACCATTCTCTATCTGAAGCCTGGCGCGCTCACCGCCGCCCGCGTGGACGAGATCGCCGCCCGGCTCAAGGCCGCCCCCAAAAGCGAGAAAGTGCTGCTTGACCTGCGCGACTCCGCCGGCGGAGACGAGCAGGAAGGCCTCCGGCTGGCGAATTTCTTCGTCAAGCAAGGCACGCTGGCCACGCTTGAAGGTCAGCGCTTCCCCCGCCAGACCTTCACCGCTGACCCGGCAAAATGTATCACGGACGCCCCGTTGGATGTGCTCGTCAACCGCGGCACCTTTGGCCCGGCTGAGCTGACAGCCGCGGCCATCGAGGGCCTGAAGCGCGGCGATGTGGTGGGCGAGCGCACCTTCGGCGAAGGTTCGGTGCAGAAGACCATCGACCTGCCCGGCGGCGCCGCGCTGCTGCTGACCGTAGCCAAGTACGAGGGTCCGGACGGCAAGAAAATTCAGGACGAAGCGGTGACTCCCACCGTCCTTGTGGGCCTGACGCCCGAGGAAGAAGACGAGGAAGTCGCGCCGCCGTCCAAGGGCGACGAACCGCTCACCAAGGCCCTCGAACTGCTGAAAGCCAAGAACGGCTGATCGGCCCCGGTTGACCGCTTCTCGCCTCTCCACCCTTGCCCCGCGTGGTACGCGAGAGCAGTTCCGTATGTGCCCCGATGCCGCTCCCGTGCTAGCCTTGGGCTAAAGCATTTCTCCACCAATGATGAGAAATGCCACTGAGGCCTGAACCGTTTGGCTGTCACCCCCATCGAGCCGCCCGAACCCCGTGGCCTTGTCCGGCCCCGCCGGCTTCATACCGGGCCGGAGCCCGAGCATCGGCGGCGCAAGCTCGCCGGTAAGCTCACGCTGGTGGCGCTGCTCATTCTGGCTGTGATCACCGGCTCGCTGGCCGGGCTTACCCTGGTCTACTCCGTCGATCTGCCCCAGATTCACGACCTGGAACGCTACCGTCCCTCCACGACCACCGAGCTCTATGACCAGAAGGGCCGCATCATCGGTTCATTCGCGCTGGAGCGGCGCGAGGTGGTCAACTATGACGATTTCGCGCCGGTGCTCCGCCAGGCCGTCATCTCCATTGAAGACAAGAGCTTCGAGTCGCACTGGGGCATCAATGTCCTGCGCATCGCCGGGGCGCTCTGGCACGACCTGCGCAGTCACGGACGCGCCCAGGGCGCATCCACCCTGACCATGCAGTTGGCGCGCAACCTCTTTCTCTCCTCCGAGCGCACCGTCGGCCGCAAGGTCCAGGAAGCCTATCTCGCCATTCAGATTGAGCGCGCCTTCACCAAGCAGCAGATCTTCACGCTCTATGGAAACCAGATTTATCTGGGCAGCGGGATGTACGGCTTTGAGGCCGCCTCGCAGTTCTACTTCTCCAAGCATGCACGCGATCTGGACCTGACCGAGGCAGCTTTGCTGGCCGGGTTGCCCAAGGGGCCTGTGGCCTACTCGCCGGTCCTCAATCCCGACAAGGCGCTGCACCGGCGCAACCTGGTACTGAGCGAAATGGAGTCCGACGGCGTGATCACCCACGCGCAGGCCGAGCAGGCCCGCAACGCCCCGCTGGGCCTGCACATCGCCCAGCCGGAGATGTCCGCCGCGCCCTGGTTTCAGGAGGAGGTCCGCCGGGAGCTCGAAAAACGCTTCGGCAGCGAGCAGGTCCATGAGGCTGGCCTGAAGGTCGAAACCACCCTCGACCTGGACTTGCAGAAGACGGCCAATCGCGCCGTTCTGGACGGCCTGGCTGCCTACGAGCGCCGGCGCGGCTGGCTGGGAAAGCTGGAAAACGTGCTCGTCGGCGGCAATACAATCGAGGCCTATGACCACCCCGACTGGGCAATGAAGTCCGGCCCCGGCGACTATGTTCATGCCGTCGTCACCCGCGTGCTGCCTTTGGAGATTCACGCCCGCGTGGGCAAGGGCGAGATTCTGCTCCTGCCCGAGGACTGGAAATGGACCGGCCAGGCCTACGCCGACGCGCTCGTCAAGCCCGGCGACGTAATCTACGTGCATCTGGCCGATGCGATGGAGGGCAAGGCGCGCCGCGCCACGCTGGAGCAGGACTCGGGCGCGCAGGCGTCTCTGATGGCGATGGACAACACCAGCGGCGACGTGCTGGCGATGGTAGGCGGGCGCGATTACGCGCTCTCGCAGTTCAACCGGGCTACCCAGTCGGAGCGGCAGACCGGTTCCAGCTTCAAGCCCTACGTCTACACCGCGGCCATCGAGGATGGCGCCAAGCCCAGCGACATCATCGTCGATGGGCCGGTCAGCTTCGGCGATTACACCCCGCACAACTACGAAAACGACTACAAGGGAGCGATGACCCTGACCACCGCCTTCGCGGAATCGCGCAACATTCCTGCTCTCAAGCTCGCCGCGCGCGTGGGCATCCACAAGGTCATCGACCTGACCCACCGCTTCGGCGTCACCTCGAACATTCCCGCCTACCTGCCCATCGCCATCGGCGCGGTCGAAATCACGCTCGAGGAGCAGGTGGCCAGCTACTCGGTCTTCCCCAACGACGGGCTGCGTGTCAAGCCGCGGCTCATCAAGAGGGTCTCCAACGCCGACGGCATCAGCCTCTGGGAGGAGCCGCCCACGGTGGACGATGTCATCAGCCAGCAGACGGCCCGCACCATGATGACCTTGCTGGAGGCTGTGACCAAATACGGCACCGGCGCGGCGGCGGCGCAACTCAACCACCCCCTCGGCGGCAAAACGGGCACCACCAGCGACTACACCGACGCATGGTTCCTGGGCTTCTCGCCCTCCGTTACCTGCGGCGTCTGGGTGGGCTTTGACAGCCGCGAGTCCCTCGGCGACAAAGAGACCGGCGCCCGTGCCGCGCTCCCCATCTGGATGACCTTGATGCGCGCCGCCATCGCCGGCAAGGACGACGAGAAATTCCTCGGCGACGAGCCGGACGATTCCTCTCTGAAGGCCTCCGCCGAGCCGCCCGCCAAACCCGGCGCAGTCGCATCGCCCGTCAATCTTGTGAAGCCAAATGCACCCGCTGGGGCGCTCACAGCTCCTGCGTCTCCCGTCCCAACGGCCAGGCCGCTGGCCCAGCCCGCCAAGCCCTCAGCAGCGCCAACTGCCGGAGCCAGGCCTCTGGTGAAACCTGCGCTCTCCCCGCAGTATGCCCCGGCCAAGCCCGCTGCCGCGGTCAAACCCGCAATGCCGGCCAAGCCCAGCCAGTAGGCGGTCTTCCAGCCATTCTCCCGAACAATTAGGAAGAGACGGCCCACGGAAGATCATCTATCAAAAAGCCAGGGTATAAACCATTGCCCCGATCAGTAGAATTGCCAGCCAGAAGCTGCCCATGGCTATACTCGACAGCAAACTATCGGGGAACAACTCGCGATGCATGGCGAAAACACTGGATGTGGCGCGAGACCACCACGGGAATCGCTGGTCTTCCGGCAGCATCCTATTGACCTGCAATTTGACCATTGCCGCGAAAACAACCGCAGCTATCGCGACAACTCCGAACGCGACAAGCAGGTAAATGAGCACGTCGATTATTCCACCGGTGGATGAATCCCTTGAGCATGAATTCTACTCTCCGCCAGCCGGAAATAACGCTTTGCCTTGGCCACATCCCGGAGGATCTGCGCCTTCAGCGCTTCGGGCGACGGCCACTCGATCTCGCCGCGCAGGCGAAGCAAAAACTCCAGCGTGATGGGCGTCTCCTCGTTTGTCTCGATCGGCTCGAAGTTGAGGAAATGCGACTCGACCGCAAAGGAGGCTTGGCCGAAGGTGGGGCGGTTGCCCACATTGGTCACCGCATGAAAGCTACGTCCGGCCACCGTGAGCCGCGTGACGTAAACCCCGAAGGCCGGCAGCAGGCCGCGATAAGGCGCGAGATTCACCGTGGGCACCAGCAGCCGCGTACCGATGCCGCGCCCACGGGCTTGCGTAGAGCGAACCTCAAAGGGCCGGCCGAGCATCCAGCGGGCGCGGGTTACGTCGCCGGCTGCCACGCGCTCCCTGGTCGCGGAGCTCGAAACCTCCATCCCGCGCACTCGCACCGGAGAATGCACATGAACCGCAAAACCAAATTCCGCGCCAAAGGCCGTGAGTTCCGCCACGCTGGCCTCGGCGTTATGGCCGAAGCGGAAGTTCCCGCCCTCATGGAGGCTTCGAACACCCAGAGCCTCCACCAAAATCTCGCGCACAAACTCCCGCGCGGTTTGGGCGGCCAGCGCCGCGTCAAAGGGCAGCACTACCACTGCATCGATCCCGGTAAAACCCAGCAGCCGCAGCCTTTCGGCGACGGGCGTCAACAGCCCCGGCGCTTCGGCCGGACGCAAAAACTGCTCCGGGTGCGGGTCGAAGGTGATGGCCACCGCCCGCGCGCCCTGCATCCGCGCCTCGGCCACCACCGAGGAGAGAATCTCCTGGTGGCCCAGGTGCACGCCGTCAAAGTTGCCGATGGCGGCCACGGTGGGGCCAAAGCCGGCCGGAATCTCCTGAACCGAGTGAAAGACTGAAATGTTGCGATGGACGGGAATCCGGCTGCTTTCTGTCATCGGGTCGCAGGCTCCAGATTCACCGGCCCCAAGTCTACGGGAAAGCTGAGGCCGTCGTAGGCCAGGCGAATGTTGCCGGGCAGGGACCGGTTGGTCTCCTCGTGGCCGAGTTCGTGAGCGATGTGCGTGAGCCATGTCTGGCGCGCGCCGATGCGCCGTGCCCAGCCGACCGCCTGCTCCACAGTGGCGTGGCTGGGATGCGGCTTGTGGCGCAGCGCAGAGATCACCAGGTGGTCCAGCCCTTCCAGCAGCGCGAAGCTGGATTCGGGAATGGCGCTTACGTCGGTCAGGTAGGCAACGCGGCCAAAGCGGAAGCCGGCAATCTCCATCTCGCCGTGCCGCAGCGGCACGCGCTGGAACTCGACGCCGTGAACCGGCTTGCGCTCGGGTAGCGGCTCCAGTTGCACCCGCGCGCGGGTGGGATAGGTGGCGCGCGGCGAAAATGTGTACTCGAAGATGCGTTCCAGCACGGCCGCGGTCTCCGGCGTTGCGTAAAGCGGAATCGGCCCGCCCTCGCGAAAAACGGTGAAGCTGAGCGGGCGCAGATCGTCGAGACCGAGAATGTGGTCGGCATGGGAGTGGGTGTAAAATACGGCATCCACGCGGGTGAGGCCGTTGCGCAGCGCCTGTTCGCGAAAGTCCGGCCCGGTGTCGATCACCGCGACGCGCTCGCGCCCCTGCTCCTGCCAGCGCAGCAGCACCGAGGGGCGCAGCCGCCGGTCGCGCGGGTCCTCCGAGGTGCATACCGCGCACCGGCAACCCAGCGTGGGAACCCCCATCGAGGTCCCCGTCCCGAGAAATGTGAGCAGTCCGTCCATGGTTCCTTGTGAAGATGGCGAATCGAGCTTCAAGGTCTCCCGCCCTGGCCGCAAAAAACAAGAGCACGAAAGGATGGGGCACCCAGCCTTTTCCGGAGAGACCCGGCAGGGAGTTTACTCCTGGTCCCTGGTCCCTGCTTTATTTCTTGGCCTGTGGCGGCGGAGGCGGCGTCTGCATCGCATGAAGGCTGATCATCTTTGTCAGCTCAAGGAATGCCATGCGCACCTCAAAGAGCACCGA
>Ga0302270_10005829_pt1 | contig 11115 bp, 10 predicted proteins | sample III_Bog_E2_3_FD_198773 | JGI IMG/M metagenome (GOLD analysis project Ga0302270, IMG submission 198773) | Peat permafrost microbial communities from Stordalen Mire near Abisko, Sweden - III_Bog_E2_3 | ecosystem: Environmental > Terrestrial > Soil > Wetlands > Peat | place: Sweden: Abisko...
GCCGGACTTCACATCCTCCGCGTGGAAGAATCGAAGTTCACCGCCGCGTTGCTTGATGCCAATGACGACTTCTTTATGCTTCGTAGACCTTCCCTGCGCTGCCCTGCCATAGACCTTGCCGCCGACATATGTTTCGTCAATCTCCACGTTGCCACCCAAACGCTCAGGGTTGAGTTCCTTCATCGTTGCGCGGATGCGGTGGCAGAGATACCAAGCGGTCTTGTAGCTTACGCCCAGCGTGCGCTTCATTTGGTTCGCGCTTATGCCCTTGCGAGATTCGCAGAGCAAGTAGACGGCGAGGAACCACTTCCAGAGCGGCAAGTGGGAGTCATTGAAGATCGTCCCCGCAGTGACGGAAAACTGATAGCGGCAGGCATCGCAGTCGTACTGATTGCGCTTCACAATCTTAGAAATCTTGTGCGAGTCACAGCGGGGGCAGCGAATCTCTCCCGCCCAGCGCAGGGCTTCAAGGTAGGCGCGGCACTTGTCCTCGCTGCCAAACTTTTCAATCAACGTAACCAGATTCGCATCGGTGTATGCCATGTCTAAAACTCCTCTACCGCCTAAGCACCCCCGCGAGATGACCACCCCAGAGGCTATGGCTCATCTCTTCCATCCCGACGTTGCGCAAGTTGCTAAGGATAAAGCGCTTGAAGGGAAGAAGCAGCCACTAAAGAAAGTGTAGAGGAAACACTACCTTGTGTCAAGTATATAATCTTCTGATGGAATCCTCTGTCCGATGGCTTCGGGCACGCCGCGGCGAACATGACGAAAACTTCATCTCCAGATCGCTGATGGGGTGAGTGACGCATGCCGATAGCTTGGGTGGAGGAAAGACCATGAGCATTTCAGCAATTGGTTCCGCTGCACCGTCGGTCGCCCTGCAAGAGCTCCAGAGCCCAGCTCCTGCCCAGGCAACGGCGAAGCCGGCAACACTGCCCACCGATACCGTTTCTCTCAGTTCCGCAGGCGTGAAGGCTTCGAAGGCCGGTGACGTCGACCACGATGGCGATTCGCACTAGGGCATTTTCGATTCACATGTTGACTTCGCTGGTGGCGTGCAAGGTGGCTTTTTGTTGAGAAGAGAGCCACTCGGCGCTCTGCTTTCTGTAATTACCTGAATCGAAAATGCTGTAACCGAGCTGGGTCGAGCTGGTAGTTGCGCAAGGATTGCCGTTCAAACAAGTTGAAGCAGTAAACAGCAGCTGGGTTCCTTCGTCTTAACGTTGGAATCCGGCTGCTGTTTTTTGCATGGACCGCAGGCGATGCCGTTGCAGCGACAGACGCCTCAGGCGGATTTCGACGCTGTGAGATAGGCCGTGGTCTCCCGCGTTTTGTGGCGGCCGGACTCGACCAGCGGGCGCAGGTTTTCTTCGAGCAGGCGCTGCTCCTCGGCGGTCAGATGCGAGGCAAAGACCTCTCGCAGGCTGGGAGCTCCGGGGCGCGGAGCGATGTCGATGTAAGTGTCCCAGGGCGCCGCCGGTTGCCGGAATACATCGATGTGCAGCTCCAGGTGGAGCTCGTCGAACCCGGCTTTCTGGAAGAGCATGACCAGATCCCTTTCGGTGAAATTGGTCACCGGGTCATTCTGGATATCTTCAAGCGTGGCAGGGAGCTGGGCGTGGCGGCAGCGGTGCATGAGCCGGGCGGCAGGGGATACGCGTGCCGCGGCGGGCGTGAGCAGAAAGCTCGCAAAGGCGGCGGCGTTGACGGCTTGATCGCGATTGATGGGCTCGGCCAGGGAGACGCGGCCGCCGGGCTTGAGAACGCGATGGAAGCTGCGGATGGCCGCCTCTTTATCGGCGACGTAGGCCAGCACGGCGCGGCAGGTGACGGCGTCAGCAGACGAATCCGCGACGCCTGCGAGCTCCTCGGCCGACGTGTTGAGGAACGTGCAGCGGTCCCGGACACCCAGCTCGGACGCGCGTTGCTCGGCGTGCGCAAGCAGAGGCACAGAAACGTCAACCAGGACCGCCCGCAGCGACGGGCCGGCCCGCTCGAAAGCTCCGAAGGTGATGAGTCCGTCGCCGGCGCCTACATCCACCAGGACCGTCTCCGGCGGCAGCCCGGATTGCAGGGCCGCTCCGTCGAGCACGCGGTCGCGAATGCGCGCGACAATGGAGCGGATGATCGCGTCCTGGCCGGCGTCGCCGCCGTGGCGGCGGTTCAGCAGCCAGTGTGACCACTGGTCGCCGTGGATCGGCTCCGGCTCGTCGGCGTTCATCGTCTAGCTCGCAGCATCACGGCGTGCCCTCCTAGAACCGATTGCGGCTTAGGTCACTTCGCGATCGGCACGCGCATGTCGCCACCGGTCATCTCTTTGGGCAGGCCGAGCTCCAGGATATTGAGCAGCGTGGGCGAAATGTCGCGCAGCGAGCCGTCGGGTCGCAGGCGGAAATGTTTCGCGTCTTCAGCGACGTAGATCATGGGCACGGGGTTGGTGGTGTGTGCGGTGTGCGGGCCGCCGGTGACAGGGTCTTTCATCAGCTCGGCGTTGCCGTGGTCGGCGGTAATCAGCCACGCGCCGTTGCGCTCGCGAATAGCCTTGTAGATGCGGCCCAGCTGTGCGTCCACGTATTCGCAGGCGCGGATGGTGGGCTCAAGCCGGCCTGAGTGCCCGACCATGTCGGCGTTGGCGAAGTTGGCGACGATCAGGTCGAACGCGGTGTCGTTGATAGCCTTTACGATCGTGTCGCCGATACACTCCGCCTTCATCTCGGGCGCCAGGTCGTACGTGGCTACTTTGAGCGACGGGCACAGAATGCGCTCCTCGCCGGGGAAGGGAACCTCGATGCCGCCGTTGAAGAAGTAGGTGACGTGGGCGAACTTTTCCGTCTCCGCCACGCGCAGGTTGCGCAGCTGGTGCGCGCCCAGCACGTTGGCCAGAATGTTGTCCATCGACTCAGGTGGAATGACGAGCGGCAGCTGGTAGAGCTTGTCGTACTGCGTCATGCACAGGTAGTGCAGGCGCTTCGGAATCTCGCTGCGAGGGATGGTCTCGTCGAGCGACTCCCAGCCGTCCAGGTCGCGGCCGCCTTTTGCGTTGAGGCCGCTCTCGCGGGCCAGCACGCGGGTGATCTGGCGGGCGCGGTCGGCGCGGAAGTTGAAGTTGATGCAGACATCCTCATCGCGGATCTGGCCGACGGGCTTGCCTGCGCCATCGACGACGACAAAGGGGATGATGAACTCATCGGTGACGCCGTTGTTGTAGCTCTCCTTGATGCGGGCGACGGGATCAGCGTAAGCGCCGCCCTCGGCCTTGCCGGTGACCATGGCATCAAACGCCTTGCGCTCCTTCTCCCAGCGCTTGTCGCGATCCATGGCGTAGTAGCGGCCGCTGATGCTGGCGATCTTGCCCACGCCGTACTCGCGCATCTTCTTTTCAAGCGCGGCGATATAGCCCGCACCGTTGTTGGGCCCGGTGTCGCGGCCATCCATGAAGGCGTGGACGAAGACGCGCGTGAGGCCGTACTCGCGCGCCGTGCGTAACAGCGCGTAGAGGTGCTCCTGGTGCGAGTGCACGCCGCCATCGGAGACCAGTCCGAACAGATGCAGCTGCCGTCCGCCCTGCTGCGCGCGGGTCATGGCCTGCGCAATGGTGGGGACTTTGTGAAACTCGTTGGCCTTGATCAGCGCGTCGATGCGGGTGATGTCCATCTGCACGATGCGGCCGGCGCCGATGTTGAGGTGGCCGACTTCGCTGTTGCCCATCTGGCCGTCGGGCAGGCCGACGAAGTGGTCGCTGGCCTGGATGAGGGTGTTGGGATACTCGCGCAGCAGCTTGTCGTAGGTGGGCTTTTGGGCCAGGGCGATGGCGTTGTCGGCTGTTTCAGCGCGGTAGCCCCATCCGTCAAGGATGGTAAGAAGGAGAGGACGCTTGGGAGTGGGCACGAAAAGGATACCTCGATCGGGTGCGTGATTTTCTTTTCAAGGATAAACCGGCGGGGAGGTGAGGGGTGTGCTGGGACGCACAGCAGCGCCGGTCAATCTTGCCGCCGCTTAGCAATAACAGTCAGCTTTCGTTGGGGTAGAGCGTCGCGAAAATGCAAAAGGGAGAAGGCTGGAGCCCTCTCCCTCTTGCTAGCCCGGTGCCTCAGGTCTCGCTTTTGGGACCTGGGATACGACTAAGCCTGTGCGAGCGAACAGCGAGTCCGCCGCGGCGGACCCCACCGCAGGTGGTTAGTCGTTGTAGTTCAAGCTCTCAAGGCCCAGATAAACCGCGCCCGAGCCGAGTTCTTCTTCAATGCGGAGCAGCTGGTTGTACTTGGCGATGCGGTCGGTGCGGCTGACCGATCCGGTCTTGATCTGGCCCACGCCGGTGGCCACGGCCAGGTCGGCGATGAACGTGTCTTCGCTCTCGCCGGAGCGATGCGACATGACCGAGGTGTAGCCGTAGCGGCGGCCCAGCTCGATCGCTTCGAGAGCCTCGGTCAGCGTGCCGATCTGGTTGACCTTGATGAGGATCGAATTGCCCACGCCCTCTTCAATGCCGCGCTGTAGAAGCTTCAGGTTGGTGCAGAAGATGTCGTCGCCCACCAGCTGGATCTTCGAGCCCAGCTTGTCGGTGAGAAGCTTCCAGCCTTCCCAGTCTTCTTCCGCCAGGCCGTCTTCGAGCGAAACGATCGGGTACTGGCGCACCCAGTTGTCGTAGAAGTGCACCATCTCCTCACTTGACAACTCGCTCTTGTCGCCCTTTTTGAAGACGTACTTTTTCTTGTCTGTGTCATAAAATTCGCTCGACGCCGGATCGAGCGCAATGGCAATCTGCTCACCGGGCTTGTAGCCGGCGGCCTCAATCGCTTCAAGAATCAGCTCAATGGCCTCGGCGTTGGACTTGAGTGACGGCGCAAAGCCGCCCTCGTCGCCAACGGCTGTGTTGTAGCCCTTCTTCTTGAGCACGCCCTTGAGCGTGTGGAAGGTTTCCGCAGCCCAGCGGAGCGCGTCCGAGAAACGCTCCGCGCCTACGGGCATGATCATGAACTCCTGGAAGTCGACGTTCGAGTCGGCGTGCGCGCCGCCATTGAGCACGTTGAGCATGGGGGTGGGCAGGATGCTGGCGTTCACGCCACCCAGATAGCGGTAGAGCGGAACCTCGAGAGTCTGCGCGGTGGCGCGCGCGCAGGCCAGCGAGACGGCCAGAATGGCATTGGCGCCAAGCTTGGATTTGTTGGGCGTGCCATCGAGCGCAATCATGGTCTGGTCGATGAGGCGCTGGTTGGCGGCGTCCATGCCTTCGAGCTCGGGCGCGATCACGGTCTCCACGTTCTCGACCGCCTGCAGTACGCCCTTGCCCATGTAGTGCGACTTGTCTCCGTCGCGCAGTTCCACCGCTTCATGCTCGCCGGTGGAGGCGCCCGAGGGCACAATGGCGCGGCCCAGCGCGCCGCTTTCCAGAATCACGTCCGCTTCCACGGTGGGATTGCCGCGCGAGTCAAGAACTTCGCGGGCACGAATGGCAACAATCTCGGTCATATCGCTCCTTAAAATGCGGTGCTGCAGCCGGTCGTTCAATTTGGGACGGCGATCCACGGCGAGCATCTCACCGGCGGCGCTTTGAATCGTGTTCAAAAGCTGCTGCACGTGGGCAATTTCCTTTCCGTCCAAAGCAAAATTCTTAAGTTCTACCACCTGGATTCTAACAAACCGGGGAGTGCGCGGCTGTGTGGCCGCGGTCACAGGCGGCAAGTAGTTCCATTCATGCACTCGGCGCAGGCGCCGTTGCCTACTCTGATTCGTGACCGCCGGGGAACCCCGCGGGACGGGGAGCGCAGGACGAGGGCCGCGCTGCGCGTAATCTTAAGGTGAGAGAGTCTGCTTGGGAGCGCATGTGCATCGAATTTCCCCTCCCGGCGAAACTCTCTGCTTGCGGCAGGGTTTAGAGGGGTAAGGGATTTCTTGCCCGCGCGAGCGATTTCCGCGGAGATGGAGGGCTGACGATGACGATTGAGATCAAACGTTCCGTTCTTATGATGGGTTTGCTTGCCACGGCGGCAGTTGCGCTGGCGGCGCAGGACGCCAGCCAGTCGAGCCCGCAGACCGATGCGAGCCAGCAGAGCAATCCCTACGCGGGCGTGTCGCATCCGCCCTCAGACGTGATCACCACAAGCAGCATTCCCGAGGCCAAGCCGCCGGCGGGCCAGCCTTTGAATTCCCAGCCAGCGCCGCAAGCTGCGCCGCAGCAGGTTTATGTTGACCCGGCGGCGGCCAATGCTGTGGCCGCCAATCCATTGGCTGGCGCGCAGGGCGAGCCGCGTCCCACATCGGTCGATCCCTCAGCGAACTTTCCTTCCCCTGACACCACGGACGGCACCGACAGCGGCGTCGTCGCGGTTGCGCCGTACAGCCAACCCGGTGTGCCCGCTCTGAATACCCGCCCCTATGGCTATGATCCCGACGGCGACATTGTGCACCCGCATCCTCTCCGGGCCGGCGAACTCCAGGAGGGGACCAGCATCCGCGTCCGCCTGCTCGACCGGCTTTCGACCACCGACGCCGAAAAGGGCCAGCCCTTCCACACCCGCGTGGCCACCGATGTGTTGCAGGGCGGCAATGTGGTGATCCCTGCCGGAGCGGAGATTGACGGCAGGGTGGTTGAGGTTTCAAGCGGCCACGCCGGCGGCCATGGCACCATGCGCCTTGAGCCCGATGCCGTGATCCTGCCCAACGGCGAGCGGTTCCATCTGCGCGCCGAGGTGACCGGCGCGCCGGGCTCGGGCAGCCATGTGGTGGGCGAGGGAACCATCCGCCCTGACTCGCGCGCCAAGAAAGACGGCATCGAATACGGCGGCGCGGTGGGCACGGGGCTTGTGGTGGGCGCCATTGTTGCCGGCCCGGCGGGCGCCTTGACCGGCGGGCTGATCGGCGCGGGTGCGGTCACCGTACACCTGCTGGTAAGCCATCCGCAGGCCACGCTCGAGAGCGGCACAACGCTGATCTTCCAGCTCACCGACCGGCTGTATCTGGCGCCTGAGGCTGTGAACGGGAATTAGAGCCATGAAGGCTCTTGCCTTATCGTCGATGCCATCTGTTTTTGGCGGAGGGAGCAGCGGCCTTCAGGCCACTGGACCCGTGCTACACGTGATGGGGCTTCAGCCCCGGGGCCTTGGCACACGCTGCCGACAATGAATTGCAGGGAAGGCTCCGGGGCTAAAGCCCTCTGCAGAAGCCGAAGCTGTCTCAGTGGCCTGAAGGCCACTGCTCCCTCCGATCTGGGACGCACACTGCCAGCAGGCGCTTCGGTCACGCTGGCTGTTAAACTGCCTCTTGCATTCAAGAGGATTTTTCAATGGCAGAGATCAAGACAGTCGGCGTCGTGGGAGCTGGCACCATGGGCTCCGGCATCGCCCATGTGTTTGCGCGCTCGGGTTTTCAAGTATTGCTTTGCGATGTGGAGCAGCGCTTTGTGGACCGCGCGCTCACCCAGATCCGCACCAACCTGGGCCGCGAGGCGGCCAAGGGCAAGCTGGCTGAGGCTGACGTGGAGCTGACGCTGGCACGGATTACGCCGAACGTGGACCGCGAAGCGCTCAGCGGCGCTGATTTCGTGGTCGAGGCGGCATCTGAGCGCTTCGACATCAAGTCGGAGATCTTCCGCGCCCTCGACCGCATTTTGCCGGAGAGCGCGATTCTGGCGACCAATACCTCATCGATTTCAATTACAAAGATCGCTGCGCAAACCCGCCGTCCAGCGCAGGTCATTGGGATGCACTTCTTCAACCCGGTGCCGGTGATGGCGCTGGTGGAGATTGTGCGCGGCCTGGCGACCAGCGATGCGACCTTCGCGACGGTCCACGCGCTCTCCGTCAAGCTGGGCAAGACGCCGGTCGAGGTCAACGACGCGCCTGGCTTTGTATCGAACCGCGTGCTGATGCCGTTGATCAACGAAGCCGCCTTTGCGGTGATGGAGGGCGTGGCCACGGCCGAGGCTGTGGACCAGGTGTTCAAGCTAGGCATGGCGCATCCCATGGGCCCGCTCACGCTGGCTGATTTTATCGGCCTCGACGTCTGCGTGGACATTCTGCGCGTGCTCCACGAGGGCTACGGCGACCCCAAGTACCGCCCTTGCCCGCTGCTCGTCCGCATGGTCGATGCGGGCTGGCTGGGCCGCAAATCGGGGCGGGGATTCTACTCCTACAAGCCGTGATTCGGAGCACGAAGTTCCTGAAGCAGTCGATTCCTTACCGAAGGTAAGGAATTCTTGGTATGATTTGGCTGAGGGGCTCATCATGGCGACAGCAGCACTCACATCGAAAGGTCAGCTCACAGTCCCGATATCCATTCGGAAGAAGCTGGGACTTCAACCCGGCGATCAGGTCCTGTTCGTCGAGCGGGAAGACGGGGAAGTCGTCGTCAGAGCGAAAAAGGGCGACCTGATGGACTTCTACGGGATGTTCAAGTCTTTGGGCAAGCCTGCCACCGTCGAAGAGATGGACGAGGCAGTTGGTCGTTATCTGGCTGAAGACGACGAGCGGATCAAGGCGGAATATAGGCGCCATACCGAGCTTGAAACGGAATGATTGGACTCGACACAAATGTTCTGCTTCGGTTTTTCCTTGAGGATGACCCCGTGCAAAGTCCGCAAGCCAAAGCACTCGTGGCGAGTCTTTCACGACAAGAGCCGGGCTACATTCCGAGCGTGGTGTTGGCTGAGTCGTTCTGGGTGTTGCAGCGCGGCCAGGGAAGATCAAAACCTGAGCTGCTTGCCTTCATTGCGAGCCTGCTCGGCGCCCAGCAGATGGTCATCGAGAATCACGCCGCAGTCGCAGAAGCGATGGATCGATTCGAGCACTCGAATGCGGACTTCGCCGATTGCCTCATCGAACGGCTTTGCTCGCTCGGCGGCTGCAGTCGAACCGTGACATTTGACGATCGAGCTTCGAAGGTCGCGGGAATGGTCGCACGATAGCCTTCTGCCTTACACCGGCGGCGCCGCATCCACAACCGGCACGCCGGGCGGCGCGCTGAAGCGGAACGCATCGGCCGGGATCGGTACATTGGGCGCTTCCCCCGAGAAGGTGAAGCGGGTGATCGCGCCGTCGGACTCCTCAATCGCAATGGCCGTGATGGTGCCCTCGGCCGTCACCGTGAGCGCCAACTTGCTCACTCGCTTTTCCTGCCCTTTGGGCACGCCCGAGAGCGTGAACTCGCCGCCGGCAGCGGGCGCAACGCCCAGGCTGGCCATCTCTTTTTCAAGCTCGGTGTGGCCGAGCAGGAGGCGCAGCGGGGAGCGCAGGTCGTCGAGCTGCCTGGACTCCATGCGCTGGACTTGAGGGTCGCCTTTGGAATAAAACCAGGCATATTTGCCGTCGAGCAGGAAGAGCTTGCCGGGGGGCGACGCGTAGTCCCAGCGCATGCGGCCGGGCTTGACCAGCAGCAGCGTGCCGCTCTCGGTGCGCTGCATGCCCATGCCCTCATAGCTCTCGGTGAATGCGGCTTTGAGGGAGTGGAGCTGGTTGTAGTGGCGATCGACGCGCTGGGCCAGGTCATGCGCCGAGACCTTCGCGGAGTCCTTCGCGGACGGCGAACGTTCTTGAGCGCAGAGGAAAACGGAGAAGAGCACGGCGGCCGTCAACAGGCTGCCGCGCCGGGAGTAATTGCCTATGCTCATTGGCCGAGCGACTGGGTGCAGTTGGTGCCGCCGGCGGGGTCGAACTTGATGGCGCCGTCCTCGTTGCTGCAGAAGGCGCGGTCGCCGGTCTTGCCCACGGTCTGGGGCACGGCGGTGACCACGTAACTGTTGTAGCGGTCCACGCTGTTGACGGTGACCTTGTCCTTGCAGGTGATGGTGAAGATGTAGCCGGACTTGAAGCCGGACGTCAGGTCACCCTGCAGAATCTGCGCGCCGGTGGCCGAGGGAGCCCCGGCGGTGGCATCGCCGCCCAGGGCCGGCAGAGTGCAGGCGTAGCCGTTGACCGGATAGGTGGACTGGTACTGGATCTCCGCCTCGTGGATGGCGCGAACCGACTGCTGCGCCGAAAGGTCATTGGCCTTCTTTTTCAGGCTGCCCACGGTGGGGATGGCGATCAGCATGAGGATGGCGATGATGGCCATGACGATGAGCAGTTCCATGAGGGTGAAGCCATTGGGCTGGCGCGATCCGCTGGGCTTTCCGGAGTTGTCACGGACACTGCGCGCGCCGCGAGCGGCGAAAGAGAGCGAGAACTTGCAATTCATGGGGTCCATTGCCTCGTGGAGCAGGCCTTGAAGTCCGCTGGCCTGTTCGAGAAAATCCTACAACGTACAGACGCGGAAGGGAAATGGAACGCTCGAAAAGCAGGGACCAGGGACATAGGGACCACGGAAACCATCGGTTGAAGAACTTCTGTATCTCGCCTGGGCTGAGTTGCGGTCGGCTCAGCATTTCTCAAGGCTATAACAACCAGTCCCCAGTCCCTTGGTCCCTGCTTCTAGCACACCAGCCGTTCGCGCTTGAGCTTGATGCCGTTGAGCCGGCCGAGCAGGGTTACGGCGATGCTGGCTGGGTCGAACAGCTTTTGGGCCATGGCCTGCACTTCATCGGCGGTCACATCGTCGATGCGGGCGATGATCTCGTCCACGCTGATGAACTGGTGGAAGTACATCTCCTGCCGCGCCAGGTTGGCCATGCGGGCATTGGAACTCTCGAGGCCGAGCAGGATGTTGCCCTTGACCTGGTCTTTGGCGCGGGTCAGCTCTTCGGCGCTGAGCGTCTCCTGCTTGAGCCGGGCAAACTCGCCCAGGATCAGGTCGACGACCTCAAGCGCCTTGCCGGCCGAAGTGCCGGCGTAGACGCAGAGGGTGCCGGTATCGCGGTAGGGGCTCAGGTCGGAGTAGATGGAGTAAGCCATGCCGCGCTCTTCGCGGATGGTCTGGAAGAGCCGCGAGCTCATGCCGCCGCCGAGCACCGTGTTCAGGATCAGCGTGGCGTAGCGATTCTCATCGGTGATGGGCGGCGCGGGGACGCCGAGGCAGATCTGCACCTGTTCGAGAGAGCGCTTGTTGCGGGTGACGATCCGGGCGGTCGCCGGCGGCGCTGCCAGCTCGTGCAGCGTGGCGCCGGCGGCAAGCGAGGAGAACTTGGCCGCCACGGCCGCGGTGAACTCGTCGTGGTCCAGGTTGCCGGCGGCGGAGAAGACC
>Ga0302270_10005832_pt1 | contig 11112 bp, 9 predicted proteins | sample III_Bog_E2_3_FD_198773 | JGI IMG/M metagenome (GOLD analysis project Ga0302270, IMG submission 198773) | Peat permafrost microbial communities from Stordalen Mire near Abisko, Sweden - III_Bog_E2_3 | ecosystem: Environmental > Terrestrial > Soil > Wetlands > Peat | place: Sweden: Abisko...
TGGACCAGGTCCTCCGTCAGGGAATCGGCGTTCAGGTACTGTGTCATGTCCCAAGGGCCGTTGGGGAGGACGAGCTGCGCCCCGAAGTGCGCCGAATCGTTGAACGGCAGGTGGACGTAGGGGGTTCCGGTCGAATCGAGCTGGGTCTTGGACATCGCCGTGGCGCTGTCCAGGTTGTCGGCTCCGGGGAACTTCCCGAGCAGGCCGTCGAAGCTCCAGTTCTCCTGGTAGATGACCACGATGTGCCGGACATCGGAAAGCTGGGCGGCGGATGCCGCGGACGCGGCGAGGGCGAGCGCGGAAAGCACCGATCCGTGGCGGATTTTTTTGGTCAAGCGGAAACCTCCTGGATGATGGGTCCGGACGAATGTACGGCCGGAAGTCACGTCGGAATCTGTCGACTCGCCGCTGAAACGCCCCGGACACGCCCGCGAAAAACGGACCGGAAGGCCTTGCTATCCGTCTTCCGGGTTTGTCGAAAATCGTCCATTTGTGTCCTTCAGGACACGGACCAGACCAGGACCTTCAGGTAGCGGGTTTCGGGCATCGCGTGGTGGACGGGGTGGTCGGGAGCGGCTCCCAGGCTCCACAGCAGCCGGGCCGAGCGCCGCTTCTGCCGCAGGGCGCGCACCACGGCGGCGCGGAAATCCTCCTCGGGCACCAGGCCGGAGCAGGAGCAGGTGACCAGGAAGCCGCCCTCGTCCAGGACTTCCAGGCCCAATCTGGTCAGATTCTGGTATCCGACCAGGGCCTGGTCCACGGCCTTGCGGCTCTTGGCGAAGGCGGGTGGATCCAGCACCACCATCCCGAAGCGGCGTCCCTGTTCGGCCAGGTCGCGCAGTCCGTCGAAGACGTCGCGCTGCAGGAGAGAAGGCTCGCCGGAAAGACCGGCCCGCTCCCACCCCGAGGACACGAGGTCCAGCGCGTCCCGGGAAGAATCCAGGAAGGTGCAGGAAAGGGCGCCCGCGCGGGCCGCGGCCAACCCCCAACCGCCGCTGTAGCAGCAGGCGTCCAGAACGTGCTTGCCGGCGGCCAAGGGGGCGATCAGCCTCCGGTTGGCGGCCTGGTCCAGGAAAAATCCCGTCTTCTGCCCGTCTTCGAGGGGAGCTGCGGCTTCCACATCCGAGCCCACCGGCACCCACTCGATGCGCGAGGGGTTCCCGAACCAGCGATCTTCGTCGGGGAGTCCTTCCAGCACGCGCGAGGCGCCGGATCCGGAAAGCTTGACCCCTTCCAGGCCCAACTTCAGCAGGGCGTGGGCCACGGCGGGAGCGCGGCGATCCATGGCCACCGTCTGGGCCTGGACCACGGCGTGGGTTCCGTACCGGTCCACCGTCAAGCCGGGCAGGTGGTCGCCGTCCGCGTTGACCAACCGGCAGAAGGCGTTGGAGCCCAGCCACGCCGTTCTCTCGGCCAGAGCCCTCCCGAGCCTTTCCACCCAGAATTCCTCGGTGGGATCGAGTTGGGGAAGGTCCGGTTGCAGCCTGGCGGCGATCAGGGTGTTGGGATGGACGTCCGCCAATCCCAGGGGGCGACCGTTGGCCGCGAAGAGCAGGCGGGTCTCGCCGGGCTCCGGCTTGGAGGACCTTTTCCAGTCGACCTCGTTGGAGAAGACCCAAAGGTGGCCCGCAAGGACCCTGCGCTCCTGGCGCGGCAGCAGATGCAACGTTTCCATCGGAAAAGAGAAACGGCTCCCGGAGGGGGGTCCCTGGAGCCGTTTCGAAGTGGGCAATGTAGGGCTCGAACCTACGACCCGGTGATTAAGAGTCACCTGCTCTACCAACTGAGCTAATTGCCCGACGAACGAGGGGAGGAAAAGTAGTCCGCAGCCTGCATTTGTCAAGGGCCTGGACGTGCTTCCCGGGGTGGAAACCGGGGCCATCCCGGAGCGTTCAAAAAGGTTGGGTTGCGATGAACGGCAGTGTCAAACGGGTCCGGGGAGAGCTAGAATCGTCGCATCAATGATCAACATATCCGAAAATAGGGATTTCGCCGGGGTTCGGGTCAAGGTGCTCGATCTCGTGCACAAGGTGACCTTGGCGTTGGGCTCCATCACCTTGCTTCTGGGGGTTGGGAGGGTCTGGGAAGGCACGGGAGATGTCCGGGCTTCCCTTTGGAACGCACTGTTCCTGGCGATCGTCGCCGGCCTGTGGGTATTCCGGGACAGGCTCGGGACCGAAATCCGCGCGGTGTTCGTTCTCGGGGCCATTTCGGCGGGAGGGACGGTGGGTCTGATCCTCCACGGGAGCAGCTCGCCCGCGGGTACACTGCTCCTTTCCGTGTTCGTACTGACCTGGCTGTTGCTCCCCCGGCGTTGGGCCTGGTCCCTGTACGCCCTGGAGATCGGGGAATTCGTCTTCGCCGCCACGTCCAACATCCGCCACGGGAGCTCCATCGACGCGGCCCTGCCCCTCGTCAACCGCACCGCCGTCATGTGGATCAACCTCGGCGTCTGCTACGCCCTGGTGGCCGGGCTCGTGCTTGCCGCGGTGCTGGTGCTGGTGGGCGAACTCAAGGAGAATTCGATCCGGCTTTCCGGACTCAACGAGGAACTGGAAAGGCGCGTGGTCCTCCGCACCGCCGACATCCTGCGGGAACGGGAATCCATCGAGACCTTCTCCTACACGGTGTCCCACGACCTGCGCGCACCGCTTCGCGCCATCGACGGGTTCGCGCGCATCCTCCAGGAGGACTTCGGGGGAACGCTCCCCCAGGAGGCGCACGTCCTGACCGGCCGCATCGTGGCGGCCACGGAGCGGATGGGCGGATTGATCCAAGCGCTGTTGGGTCTCTCGAGGCTGGGACGCCAGGACATCGAGGTCCACGAGGTGGACGTGGAGGAGGTGGTCCGGGAGACGATCGAGGAATTGACCGCGGTCGGGAACGAGAGGGATGGACCCGGCGAGGACCCCGGAGCGGTCTGGCAGATCGGACACCTGCCGCGCGTCCATTCGGACCCCCAAATGGTGCGGAGGGTGTTCGCGAACCTCCTGGGGAACGCGTGGAAATTCACCCGCCGGGAAAGCGCGCCCAGGATCCGGGTGAAAAGCGTCCAGCGCGCCGACGGGATCTGGTACGAGATTTCCGACAACGGCATCGGTTTCGACATGGCGCAGGCCGACCGGATGTTCAAGGCGTTCCAGCGCCTGCACGGCGACTCGATCGAGGGCGTCGGGATCGGGCTGGCCACCGTCAAGAGGATCCTAGACCGCCTGGGTGGCGGCATCGAGGCCGAAGGAACCGTGGGGGGAGGAGCCGTGTTCCGCTTCCGTCTGGCCCCGGCCGCGAGGCCCGCGACCACCCGGTTGGAGCCGGTCAGATCCTGACCGGAACTCCGGCTTCCGCCATCTTCGCCTTGAGAGAGCCGACGGTCCAGCCGTCGATGTGCACGAGGCTCGCGACCAGGGCGGCGTCGGCTCCCACGTCCGCGGCGAGGACCGTCGCCAGATGGTCGGGAGCGCCCGCGCCCCCGGAGGCGATCACGGGGATCCCCACCGCGCGGCACACCTGCCGCGTGATCTCCAGTTCGTACCCCGTCTTGGTCCCGTCGGCGTCGATGGAGTTCAGGCAGATTTCCCCGGCGCCCAGCTCTTCGGCCCGGCGCGCCCAGGCGACGGCGTCGATCCCGGTGCGCTCGCGACCGCCCTTGACCACGACCTCGTAGCCCGACGGAACGGCCTGGGACCGGGCCACGCGCAGGGCGTCCATCCCCAGGACGATGCACTGGTTCCCGAAGGCCTTGGCTCCGTCGGAGATGATTTCCGGATGGCGCACGGCCAGGGAATTCACGCTCACCTTCTCGGCGCCCGCCAGAAGGACGTCGCGCATGTCCTGGAGATGTCGGATGCCTCCGCCCACGCTGAAGGGGATGAACACCTCCCGGGCCACGCGACGGACCATCTCCAGGTCGATCCCGCGCCCCTCGGCGCTGGCGGTGATGTCGTAGAACACGAGTTCGTCCACTCCCTGCCGGAAGTAGTCCGCACCCATCTCCACGGGATCTCCCAGGTCGCGGTTTTCCAGGAACTTCACGCCCTTGGTGACCTTCCCCGCCCGCACGTCCAGGCACACGATCAATCGCTTCGCGAGCATTCAAGGCCTCCAGCGCGCGAAGTTGGAGAGGATCCGCAAGCCCGGCTCGCCGCTCTTCTCGGTGTGGAACTGGGTGGCCACCGCGTTCCCCGCTTCCAGGATGGCGGCGAACACGGTCCCGGCGTAGTCCGTGCGGCCCAGCACGGCGGACGCCTCCGAGGGGGCGGGGTAGTAGGAATGCACGAAGTAGAAGTGCGTGCCCGACGGGACCCCCTCCAGGAGGGGGTGCGGCCGCAGGAAGTCCACGGTGTTCCAGCCCATGTGCGGGACTTTGGGTCGGGGGCCGGGGTCGGTTCGGGGACCGGGATCGAGTTGGGGGTCGGGGAGGGTGTCGAAGCGGAAGCGGCGGACTTCGCCGGGCACGATGCCCAGGCAGGCGACGCCCCCGTCCTCTTCGGAGCGGTCCAGCAGGATCTGGCACCCGATGCAGATGCCCAGGAGCGGCGTCCCCTTCTTCACGGATTCCGTCAAGGCTTCGGCTAGCCCGGAGCCGCGCAGGGTCTCCATCGCGGATCCGGCGGCGCCCACGCCGGGGAACACGATCCTTTCCGCGCGCCGCACCACCTCGGGGTCGCCGCTGACGGCGTGTTCCACCCCCAGCCTGGACAGGGCCAGCGAGACGCTGGCGAGGTTCCCCGCCTTGTAGTCCACCAGGACCGTCACTTCGCTCTCCGGGGCCTGGCCTTCCGAGGCGGACGCGATGCGGGCGCGGCGCGCCGACCCTTGGACGGAGGCGGCTGGGAGGCCGCCCGCGCCGAAGGGAGGCGCATGCGGATGGCCTGGGCGTGGTGGAAGAACCCCTCCGCTTCGGCCAGGTTCACGATGTGCGGGCCGTCCTGGGCCAGGGCCTGCGGTCCGTAGAGCAGGAGGCTGGTGCGCTTCAGGAAATCGTACACGCCCAGCGGCGAGGCGAATCGGGCCGTGCCGCTGGTGGGGAGCACGTGGTTGGGTCCCGCCAGGTAGTCGCCCACCGATTCGCTCGTCCAGGGGCCCACGAAGATGGCGCCTGCGTTGCGCAGACCCTCCAGGATCTCTTGGACGTTTTCCGTCATGATCTCGGCGTGCTCCGGAGCCATCCGGTTGGCGGTGTCCAGCGCCTGCGCCCAGGAAGAGCAGACCATGAGCAGGCCGTGGCGGGACAGGGCGAGCTCCAGCGTGGCCCGGCGCGGCGAAGCCTCCACCTGCCGCTGGATGGCTTCCGCGACCGCCTTGGCGGCGGCGGGGCTGGTGGTGAGGCCCACGGCCGCCTCCCATCCGGAGCCGTGTTCGGCCTGCGCCAGGAGATCCGCCGCGACCCATTCGGGATGGGCCGTGCCGTCGAAGAACACCAGGATTTCGGAAGGTCCCGCGATGTTGTCGATGTCCACGGTTCCGAAAACCTCGCGCTTGGCGATGGAGGCCCAGACGTTGGAGGGGCCCACGATCTTGTCCACCCGCTCGATGCCCTTGGCTCCGTAGGCCAGGAGTCCCACCGCCTGCGCACCGCCCACGGCGTAGACCTCGTCGATGGACAATTCCCGCAGGGCGTACGCCACGGAAGGCTCCAGGCCGCGGGGGCAGGGCGTGACCACCGCGATCTCCTCCACGCCCGCGACGCGCGCGGGAACGGCGTTCATGACCACCGTGGAGGGATAGGCCGCGGCGCCTCCGGGCACGTAGAGACCCACGCGGCGAAGCGCCGTGATCCGCATGCCCAGCCACTGTCCGGCGGCGCCTTCCAGCACCCACGATTCCTCCGCCTGCCGTTCGTGGAAGGCGCGGACCTGCCGGATGGAGCGCCGGATGGCTTCCTGCACCGGACGGGGGCATTTTTCCGCCGCGGCGTCCAGCGCCTTCAGCGGGATCCGCAGGCCCTGGCGGGGACCCAGTCCGTCCAGGCTCCGGGCGTATTCCGTCACGGCGGGAAGTCCCTTGTCCCGCACGTCGCGGAGGATCTCGCGCACCTTGGCCTCCGTCTGGGCGTCCGGGGAAGCTCCCCGGGCCAGGATGGTCTTGAGGCGCGCGGCGGCCTTGGCTCCGGACAGCGGGGGGAGGATCACGAAAGGCCCGGGATCGAGACCCCGTCCACCTTGGTCAGTTCCCGGAAATCGTCCAGGAGCCCGCGGAAGACCGGGCCCACGGCGCCGGACCCGATCTCGCGTCCGTCCACCTTGACCACGGGGATCAGCTCGGCTCCGGTTCCGGTGAGGAACATCTCGTCGGCCGTGTACACGTCGAAGCGGGACATGCGCTCCTCGCGCACGTCCAGGCCCTTGCGGCGCGCGAGTTCGATCACCGCGTTGCGGGTGATGCCCTCCAGCGCGTTTTCGGTGGCGGGCGGGGTCACCAGTTTCCGGCCGCGCCACACGAAGATGTTGTCGCCGGTGCATTCGGCCACGTACCCCTGCAGGTTCAGCATCAGCGCCTCCTGCACCCCGGCGCGGATGGCTTCCATCTTGGCCATGATGTTGTTCAGGTAGTTCAGGCTCTTGATGCGCGGGTTCAGCGCTTCCGGATGGTTGCGCGGCGTGGGCACCGTCACGATGTCCAGCCCCTTCTGGTAGAGCTCGGGCGAATAGAGCTGGATGGTGGCGGCGATGCAGACGATGCTCGCCTTGGGACACAGATAGGGGTTGAGGCCCAGGTCGCCCACGCCGCGGCTCACCACCAGCCGGATGTACCCGTTGGCGATCCCGTTGCGCCGGCACGACTCCACCACGATCCCGGAGATCTCCGAAGGGGTCGCGGGAATCGAGAGCCCGATGGCCTTGGCGGATTCGTAGAGGCGCGCGATGTGCTGATCCAGCCGGAACACCTTGCCGTGGTAGGCGCGGATGCCCTCGAAGACGCCGTCGCCGTAGAGGAAACCATGGTCGAAAACCGAGATCTTGGCTTCGTTCTTCGGGAGGTATTCTCCGTCGATGTAGATCAACTGCTCGGACATGTTCGCTCCTCGTGCGTTGGAGGAGGAAATCTAGCCCTTGGGCGCCACCTGGGAAGGACGGACCACCACCGTCCCCGCCCAGATGTCCGGGAGGGACCGGTGGTCGGGACGGAACAGCACCAGAAGGGTGGAACCCAGCAGCAATGCGGAGGCGAAGTCGGAGACGATCGCCCAGTTGGACGGGGCGTTTTGGAGCGCCTGGGCCAGCGCCATCTGGTCGATGTCGCCGGGAAGGGTCGGAAGGACGGATCCGATCTGCAGCGAGAGGGTGACCACCAGGACCAGCAGGAGGATCTCCCGTTGGATGGAATCCTGCCAGGTCAGGGGCTTGGTGTCCACCCGCAGCACCCGGAGCCCCAGGATCCGCTTGCCGGGGGTACCCTGGTTGAACTTGACGAGCGCGATTTCCAGAAGGGGGAAGAGCGAGATGCCCAAGGCGAAGGGGCCGATGTTGTGGAGGTAGAACGCGGCCTGGATGCCCAATCCGGTCAGGGGGAGCAGGAACAGGAAGAAGAAGGCGTCGATGCCCTTGGCGGCCAGGCGCCTCCAGAGTTCCGCGGGACGCCATGTGATCAGGATTGGTTCGGGCACGGCGGCAATGTAGACGATCCGCGACGGAGAGCGACGGAGAGCGGTCGAGGCGGAGGTATCGTTGGAACCCGCGGGCGGGCGTTCGCGACACAGAGATCCTGGCCCAAGGAGGTTTCCCCCCGACATGGAAGAGAAGATTGGTCGAGTTGGCCGAGCCCTGGGGCTCCTGGTCGGGTTCTTGGCCGGAATCACCTCCGGCGCGCAGTACCTGCACGCGTCCTTCGACCGCGACCCCGTCGGTCCCTACGACTACGACTCCTGCAAGGCCGAGTTCCCCGGGGTGACCTGGAACAACGGGCTTTCGCCGGCGAGCAGCCGTGTGCAGGTGGTCCAGGGTGGAGACACCGCCTGGTCGGGGCATTCCCTGCGCGTGGACTATCCCGCGGGCTGCCTGGGCCCCACCGGCACCGGGGGGGCGCCCTCCTGCGGCGCCCAGTGGAATTCCCTGCTCCCCTCCGTTCGGGACACCCTGATGCTCCGGTACCACGTCTTCTTCCCGGACGGATTCGAGTGGGTCAAGGGAGGCAAGCTCCCCGGCCTCTGCGGTTCCGGGTGCAACACCGGAGGCCATCCTCCCTCCGGAACGGACGGATGGTCGGCGCGGATCATGTGGAGGCAGTCCGCCCAACTGGTGCTCTACCTGTACCACGCGGGACAGACCGGGACCTACGGAACGGACATCGTCTGGAAGGATCCGGGCGGGAACACCCTGCGGGTGGAGACCGGAAAATGGCATGAGCTCGCGATCCGGGTGGCGCTCAACACGCCCGGATCCAAGGGCGGGCAAGGTCTTTCCGACGGTCGCGTCCAAGCCTGGTACGACGGCCACCTGGCCGCCGACACCGCCGGATTCCGGTTCCGCGATCTGGACACCATGCACATCGACAGGTTCTACTTCTCCACCTTCTTCGGCGGCGGGACACCCGATTTCGAGGCCCCCCACGACAACCGGATCTTCTTCGACGATTTCCTGGTGGCCGACAGCATCGTCCCGGGGGGTCCGACCCCCAAGCCCTGATGTGCTACCTTCCGCCAGCGGTCCGGAAGGCCGCCGTGGAGGATCCGTGCGACCCGTTTCCCTTCTGTCCGAAGCCGACATCGACCATCTCGCCGCCCGGGGCATCGCCAGGGAGGAAGCGCAGGCGCAGTGCGAGCTGCTCCTGTCCGGAACCAGTGCCCCCGTGCTGGATCGCGCCGCCACGGCGGGCGACGGGATCGCGCGCCTCGATCCCGGTTCGCTGGATGCCCTGATCCCCGATTTCCTGGAGCTCTCCGGACGCGGCGAGGTTGGGTTCTTCGTCCCCGCCAGCGGCGCGGCGAGCCGGATGTTCGCGGGGCCGCGTCAATTCCTGTCTGGAACCCATCCCGACCCCGCCGCGGAAGCCGTCCGCCTGCTGAAACTGGCGGCCGCACCGGTCGTGGCCCGCAACCTCTGGAACCGGGACGTGTCCGCGAACGACGCCCAGGGCGTTGCCCGGTTGCTGGTCGCGGAGGCTCCGGAGGGTTTCGGGTGGTCGTCGCGGCCCAAGGCCTTCGTGCCCTTCCACCAGGACCCCGAGGAGACCTTCCCCTTGCGGACCCCGCTGGTGGAGCAGGTGGCCGAGTCCGCGGAGGTCGGGGGTCCGGGAGCGCGCGGCACCATCCACTTCACCCTGCCGGAAGACTGGCCCCTTCCCCCGCACTTCAACGAGCTGTGCAGGGTGCTGGGCCGACGGCACGGCGGAGACATCGTGGCGGGGGCTTCCGTCCAGTCTCCCTCCACCGACACCTTGTCCGTGACCAGCGCCGGGGAACTGGTCCGCGATGCGAGCGGAAACCCGGCCCTGCGGGCGGGCGGACACGGGTCGCTCCTGGAGAACCTGGCGGCCACCCCGGGGATGGTGGTCCTGGTCAAGAACATCGACAACATCCAGCCCGACCATCGCCGCCATCTGGTGGTGCCCTGGCGACGCCGCCTGGGCGCCCTGGCTTGGGCGTTGCGCAAGACCGCCGACGATTTCCTGACCACGGGAGATTCCGGTCCGCTCCGGCGTCTGGCGGAAAGCCTGGGGATCGGCCTTCCCGACATGTCCCACCTGCGCGCAGCGGTGGACAAGCCTTTGCGCGTCGCGGGCATGGTCCCCAATGCGGGCGAGCCCGGTGGCGGCCCGTTCTGGGTGGAAAAATCCGACGGACCGCGCTTGGAGATCATCGAACAATCCGAGGTTTCACCGGAGCAGAAGTCGTTGCTCCTGGGGTCCACCCACTTCAATCCCGTGGAAATGGCCTGTTGCTTCCGCAAACCATCCGGGGAGGCCTACGATCTGAATGCCTATGTGGATGCTTCCCGCGCGTTTTTGTCCACCAAGCCCACGCCGGGAGGCGAGATCCGGGTCCTGGAGCGGCCCGGCCTTTGGAACGGGTCCATGTCGGGATGGTGGACCGTGTTCCTGGAAATCCCTCTGGACACGTTCCTTCCCGCCAAGACCATCTACGATCTGGCCCATCCGTGGCGGTTGGGTTTGTAGGTCAGGATCCCCGAACTTCCTCGGAAGTGGGTTCGTGGGACGCACCTGGCAATGTTTGACAAATCTGGGAAATCCGAATCATCGTCTGATTTGCTTGCCATTTTGCGCAATAAATCCTCTGATTGTTAACAATTATAGGGGCATTGTCGCATTCAGATTCCCGCTGGGCAGAGCTGCGGTAAAATATCCAAGCAGGGATGCATAAACAGCTTGGAGCAAAATCTTTCATTGAAGTATTTTGTCACCCGCGAGTTGAGTTCAGCGGCCCGCTGCTCTCATCAACCACACCAACCTTCTTTTGAAGGGTGAAGCAATGCGCTTTGCGAAGATTCTGGCGATGACACTTGCGCTGGCGGCGGTCAAGCCGATTTGCGCATCCACTGACCCGGCAATCCATATGGATTCCGTCAAGATCGCGGATTCGACCCGAATCGCATCGCGATTGGTCCCGACGACCGATACGGCGTTGCTGCACCGCGTGGCGGCCCTGGAGGCCTACATCCAGAACGCCGACCCCTCCAAGACCTCGCCCGCGCTCGCGGTGGGCGTGGCGGGTCCCGGACACAACGGCTTCATGATGATCTGCTCGGCCTTGGTGCTGTTCATGACCCTCCCGGGCCTGTTCCTCTTCTATGGAGGCTTGGTCCGGTCCAAGAACATCCTGTCCGTGATCGCCCAGTGCTTCGGGATCGCCGGATTGGTGACGGTCCTGTGGTGGGCGGTTGGGTATTCGCTGGTCTTCGACGGGGGCAACGCGTTCATCGGGGGACTGGGGAAGGCCTTCCTGGACAAGGTGACCTCCGCGCCCAACACCGACTACGCCTATTGGATCTCCGAGAACGTCTTCTCCATGTACCAGTTGATGTTCGCCATCATCACCCCGGCGCTGATCCTGGGCGCGGTGGCCGAGCGCATGAAGTTCAAGGCCATCCTCCTGTTCGTGTTCTTCTGGATGTTCCTGGTGTACTTCCCGCTGGCCCACATGGTCTGGGGGGCTAC
>Ga0302270_10005837_pt1 | contig 11107 bp, 11 predicted proteins | sample III_Bog_E2_3_FD_198773 | JGI IMG/M metagenome (GOLD analysis project Ga0302270, IMG submission 198773) | Peat permafrost microbial communities from Stordalen Mire near Abisko, Sweden - III_Bog_E2_3 | ecosystem: Environmental > Terrestrial > Soil > Wetlands > Peat | place: Sweden: Abisko...
ATCATCGAGACCGGAAGCGAGTCGTACCGCTTTCGGCGGACGTTGGAGCAGAAGCGCGGGAAGGGGGCGAAGGTATGAAGCCCCGGCAATGGTATCGGGCCCGGATTCGCTGGGCCGAGATGGTGGCAGGGCGCGGGATTCGCCATTGGGAAGAGGGCCTATACCTATTTCGCAGCGAGGACCGTGATGCGGCGTTCCAACGCGCCTTAGAGATTGGCGAAAGCGGACAGAGCGGCGGGGAACAAGGTGGGCGCCGGCCGCGCTGGGTAGAGACCCGACTGGCCGAAGTGGTGACGCTGGACTGCTTGGGTAGGGAGTTGGAAGAGGAACCGCTGGAGGTGCACTGGATACGACTGCCGGCGACGGAGAAGATCGCCTTCGAGCACAAGTTCGAGCCGGCGAAAAAGGTGCCAGCCCCATCTACCTGAGGGCCGCGCCGGGCGCTCATTTCTGGCCGGCCCCGTCCTACGCTCCGCTTCGGCCGGGCCCGGCCAGAAATGAGAGAAGTGCGAGAAAGACCTATTTCACCGAGAAATCCGGTCAACCGAGAAAACAGGCAAAGCCTGCACGGGCAGGCGAGGCAGAAGACCAAAGGGGGGGCCAAATGAAAGTATCAAAGTGGGCCAAATAACAATATCGAAGGTGGGCCACACCTAGTTGACAAACACAACACGCGAGCATCACATCGCCGTCATAGGCCATATAGCCTCCCGGTTGCTAGTCCGCTGGCCGCAGCCAGGTCGGAGAGAATGTAGCATAATTCCGATCTGACTGAAAGGCCTTACGTGCCGCGGGGAAAACTCCATTTGAGAGCACTCAATTGGGAGAACCACGCTTTCGTTGAAGCAATACTCATGTGTCCTATTTGAGAAAAGCAGAATTGAGTTATTGACACGGCCCAACCGAGAGAGCTGTCCCGAAGGACAGTTCCCGATGGTCTAGGCCAAACGCTACCGGCCAGTGGCGGCAAGAAGGGTCATCGGGACAGGCAGGACAATGAGATGGCACGACCAGACTCACTGCTGGGTGGCTCGAATGGTCGCGGCGGATCGTGATGTCCAACTAATCTAACCGGCCGCTCCAGAATGTGATTACTGGTCAAGCCTAGCCTCGACACTTCACGAAGCCGACCGGCCGCGCACGCGTAACTCGGCGCGGTTGCCGCGGGCAGCATCAGTACGCTCATCAGTTTGAGCGGTGACGACCACCCCGGAACAGTCACTTATGCGCCAGTACTACTTCCACTGCGAGCCGTGCTCCCGATGCGACGGCATAAACGGTGAAAGGATCCTCGTCTAGTACCCCCGGTAGTGCTGTTTCGCTGGGAGTGAAGGGGGCCTTGTCCGGCGTGCCCGGTTGTTCCAACTGACTGAAAGTGAGATCGCGAGGTGCCATCCGAGCAAGGGAAGACAACTTGAACAATCTGACGAGTTCCTCCGTGTCAGCCAGATTGCTTGACATAAACAAGAACAGCCGCTCGTCTCCAGGTGGATCAGCGAACTTAATACAGCCATGGGTGGGAGCCCGTTTGGCGCTACCACCTGAACGGGCTTCGCTGATTTCGTCGGGAACAAGAGTCGGTGGACCAAGTGAGGTCCACGCGCCGCTTGCACCTTCTGCAAGAATGTACAGGTAGCCGGGTAGATTCGCATGCAACTCAAGCGCAATGCAATCACCCGTCTTGAAGACGCGTTTCGGTTGCACTGGTTGCGGCTCGCTCGTCCCACCGAAGAGAAGCACCTTGTATCGTATGCCCAGACGTTGAAGAGCGGCGGTCTCCAGGTGCGTGCGTCCGAGGTCAGGGCTCGCCGCCGTGGTATCCGCCTTCTCAATTGCTGCCTTCGATGAAGTGGGCTTCCCATTGTCAACCGATCCGAGATACAGATCGCGCGCTGTAAGGCTGGTTTTGGTGGCTTGCGCACAACACGGCAAGGCAAGAGCAATGCCTATCCAAGCCCGACAAAGTGAGTTCGGCATAATGGCCTCCTACCCGTGGGCGACGTCTTGGGATTGTTCTTCCTTCCGCCTCGTTGGCGTACCTCGCCCGACACCGTCCGGGGCAGCAGAATACCAGGATTCCTGTCCGAAGGAAATGGGGCTTGTGCTTGATGGCCGAACGGCACGCCATGGCGGCTACTTCCTACCTGGGTCCCAATGCAAGCGCACCTGAAGAGGAAGTCGGCTGGTTGAAGGCGGTGGCCGGTTTGCAGACATCCGGTCCAAAGGACTGGACCGGATCCTTGAGTGACGACTCTTGCCAGGGCCGCCTACAGTCTGGTGCGAGCGCGAGATTTCCTGACCCTCTCCGCCGACCGGCGATCGCCTGGGAGCAAGTGCGCCTAGAACAGTCGAAGAACCCTCCGAGCCACTCTCGGCTCCGCACGGAGATACGATCTTGAAGTGGGAAGGTCTCTCACGCTAAGTAGCGGGATATGCAGGACCACATTGGTTTTTTCCGTGTTCAGGAACCGGCCCGGCGTTCCCTGAAGAGAGAGTGGAATGCCGATGGGGTTTGCTTCTGCCACTAGCTCATCGAAACGCGGTGGGTCTGATTTGACGTAGCGTTCTGAAATTGGTCTTTCACACGAAATGCCCCTTAAGCAGAATCGCCTAACGGGTTGAGCCGGCGCACTATTTCGCTCGCGATATTCGCTCGTGGACTTGAAGGCAACGCGGTAGGATTTTGAGCAGGAGGACTCAGCGTGGACGTTATCGGCTATTTCACGATCGAGAGCACCATTGTTGGGCTCAATACCCGGCAAATCGAGATGAAGCTTGGCTTCCAGGAAGGCCGATTGGCGCGAGGTGCGAGTATTCTCGTCTTAGACAAGGAGCCAAAGCCGGACCAATACACGCCCGCCGGTTCGACTTTTTTCCCTGGCACCAAAGGCCTAAATACCGAAGAACTTAAGCGGACTCAATTCAGACCTGGCGCTTGGGTAGGTCAACGGCTAGTAAAGGTGGTCGCTGATTTAGCGTACGACGCTCGTGGGGAGGATCCTCGAGGTACTCCAATGGCTGCCGAGCAGTGGATACTCACAGACTACGTTTCCGCGCACGAAGTTTGGCGACTGAAAGCCGGTGATACCTACTGGGGCTGAACCACCGCCAGCTATAGCCGGTTGATTCAGTAGCGTCTGGAAACCGGTTCGCGCTTGAAAACGATTGAAGCGTGTCCCGACGAAGAGGCGGATTGAGGCTTGGGGGTCCATTCGTGCTGCCCACCTGACGCATATCCGAAATTCCCCCTCGCGGTTAACACCCGGGAGAAACCCTCTTCACGGGTTTTCTCCATTTCACATTTCGTATTTGCGTCTCGCTTGGGGAGCCAAAACTATTTCTACTAATTCCTTCCCTCCCAATGGTTTACAGAATGCGTCCCTGAGCGCGTCTGGCCAAGCTGTCAAGGGCGGAGTGAATGGGCCTCAACAGGTCGGCTGCTTTTCTCAGATCTTCCAGCGCGAGCTCGAAGAATAGCTTCTCACCGAGCTGCGCGGCCTGCAGCTTGCCGCGAATCGCCTCATCATAGAACCCCGTGTCGCGGATGGCGTGATCAAAGATGCTACGGTTGGAGGTCAGTCCGGTGATCGAGAGGTCACGGATGTAGCGTTGGAGGGTTCCGCTTGTGAGTAAACCCCTCGTAATGTTGTCGAGCCAAAGACTCTGGCCAAGTTGATGCAGTTGCTCAGTGGTTTTCACGCTCGTCTCCAGCTCAAGAATAGGAAGCTATGGTGAACCCACAACAGTCTCGCAGACATGTTATTGGCAAAACGCCATCACTTTAGTTCACACACCGCTTCGAGACAGAGAAGACGCATGCTCAGGCTCAGGCACCCAATAGGGCGGACGGCCATAGTGAGAGTACAGCTTATTCTCGTATTCTCTAGTGATGGGACTGGACTCCACATACTCGGGAGCGTTCTGGATGGCGTCCCGGGAGAGGGCGACGTGGGCTTTTGAATCCGTCCAACTCACCCGTTCAATCCAGGCTGGTGAAACCAGGACCTTCTTGCCTGGCCACCAATTCCGCGTTGCCACTTCGATGTAGCGGATAGCCCAGGTTTCATCGTCCATGACAAACCCGTCCAGATGGCCGATTTCACCATCAATGGCTTCCATGTGGTAGCCAGTGACAACCTCAGCGCTCCTCAGATGAGAATCCGTCGATTCTCTCCGGACCCTGTCCGATAGCGCTTCCGTGGGGGAAGCCTTTGGAATAGCCAAGCCGCCAGGGTAGTATGCCGGACCCCAAAGATACGGGCCACCCCAATAATAGGGATACCCCATGGACCCAAGGTATTCGGCCTCGTGCTGCCGGGACACGGTTTGACGCGTGTTGATGTCCGGGCTGTTCTCAACCTGCTTTTTCGTCAGCGACACGTCCAATCGCTTGGCTTGCCAGTTTATATGGACCACGGAGAATGGTGAAATTAGTACTCTCCGGGAGCCAAGCCAGTCTCCGGTTTCTACCGTGAGGTAGCGGATGGCCCACGTCTCATCGTCGAAATAGAATTGATCTACGGTTCCGAGATCACCATCTTTCGCCTGAATGAGAAGCCCTTTAAATTGTCTAGCATTAATTAACATTGTAGTTTCCCTCTAACTGGCTTACTTATTGCGCTATCTGAATCGACAGCGACTGAATTATAGGCACTACTTGACGGCTGTGGCCGCTACTCCGGCAGAGTGCAGCGTCACGCTGATTGGCTGTGTGCCGTCAATAATCGCTTTTGCTTTTACTACTTCCGGATGCGTGCCATGCACCATTAACAGGAACTGGTCCGTCTTAAGAGCCAATTCGTACTGAACTACACTATCCTTCGGAATCCCCATGCCATATAGACCCGCACCGATGGCGCTCAAACCTCCGAATACCACGGCGCCTTCCAATGCCCCTACGATCCAAGCGACCAGTGGGCCCGCCACCAGCACTGCACCTAAGCCCGGAATGGCAAAGAAGGCTGACCCGAACAGCATGCCCCAGAAGCCTCCCCAAAAAGCTCCGGTCTTGCCCCAGTACTTCATCCGGTCGCCAGTATTGTAATAACCGACGACGTGTTCATCGGTGTGGGAGTCCTTGCCAACAATGGACAACGTGCGCATGTCGATTCCCGCGCGCTGAAGTTCCTTGACCGCTTCCTCTGCTCCGGTATGCGTGGCATAGACTGCTACTACCGCGTTCATTTCAGGCACTTCGTATCTCCTTTTTCGCTTGCGTTCACTTTGTGAACCTGGCACGTAGGTTGCTGCACAGAAGCACAGCCACTTTGGAATGCACGCACACTACCAAGCTGCGCTTGCGATGAGAATCATTTGGCCCGGCCGGTTTGTGACCAGGACCTCGTTGCTCCATCCGGCTCGTGCCACTGGGTTCCTAGCGTTCAAATCTGCAGCATTGTGGGCTCTACCCGTGCATGCACGGGACGGTCCACAGCAGCACACCCACGGTCGGACCATAAAGATGAGCCATCACGGGGTAAGCGGGAGACCCATTGGAGTCGAGATGCAAAGGCTGCACTTGAAGTGCGGATTTTGTCCTCCCGTGATCGCGAACACCGGAGTCACGGGAGTCCGTTCCCGGGTTGAACCGCGAAACGGTGGCGTTTGGGCTTCCTCGCACAACTGCCTCAAAGTGGCAAGTGAATTGCTGTCAAGCCCCTGCGGGATTCGCCGTTGCGCTTCCAACTCTATCCATCTCGACGGGTCGCTTCCAAATGCAGCAACGGCGTATCGCCGGCGGATTTGGCTACTGCTCAATCACCTGGACTGGTCATTTGTCCAGTTCCGCGTGCTCGACATCGAAGGCTAACATACGATGCATCGCATCCCGGAGAGGAATTCCATGAGCCGCCGATGAGAGAAGTCCATCCCATCGCCGGAGTAGGCGCAGCGGTCCTTGCAGGCAGTCCTTTGCCCGCTGATGGCATTCGACTTCGGGAGATCTGCGCCCACGGAAACTTGAAACTGCGTGAGGCCTCAGACTGCAGTGAGGCTTCGGCGTTGTTGCGCGACGAAAGTGATCCAGTACTTCTCTGCGAGCGTAAGCACGCCGACGGCAACCGGGAAGACCCTCTGAATATCACGACGAGCCTTCCGGCTCCGTCGAACCTCATTGTCTTCTCTCGTCTGGCAGGCGAGTACCGCTGGAAAGGTGCTGAATCCAGACGGTTTCGCCGGGCTGATGACGCCATTCGAGCCAGAGAAGTTCTTGCGAATCGCCTTCGCTGCCTGGAGCCGCTGGGAGTGCGGCTTTGTTGAGAGCTCCGCTAGAGAGGCGGAAGCAGCGGGCCGTAGGAGAATGTCCGGATCTTCGGACTGACAGAAAAGTATTGAGGACCAACGGAAAGGTAATGAAATGAGCGAAGAATTAGGCACCAGCGAGCCGCCCAAGCCGCCCGAAGGCGAACAGGACAGAGGCGTTGGACGGTACGGTATCCTCCAACGATGGCGTCCGTTGAAATTCATCATCGCCGCAGCGATCGTGCTTATCGCTCTCCTGGCCGTCGTCCCCAGCTGGTTACAGAAGTGGCTCTGGATGCGGCAACTCGGCTACGTCGGCGTCTTCTGGACAATCTGGTTCGTTCGGTGGGAACTGTTTGCCGCTGCCTTCGTTGTCGCGTTTCTGTACCTTGGGATCAATCTTCGCATTGCTCAGAGAAACGGCGCTGTCCTCAGCGGAAGCAAGTTACGAAGCCCGTCTACGGTGGCGGCTGAGCTCGGCATCCAGGTTCCTCCCTGGGTTTTGAAACTGGTTACAGCGGCGGCAGCGGCTGCCGTAGGCCTCGGCTTTGGGGCCATCTTCTATGCCCAATGGGACACTTATCTCCGCTTTCGTTATGGCGTATCGTCCGGGATACCCGATCCTCTCTACGGAGCCGATACCGGGTTCTATCTGTTTCGTCTGCCCTTTTATGAGCTTTTGCAAGGTTCCCTCACTGCTCTTGCCTTCATCACGTTGCTGGCGATAATCGGTTTCTACGCCTATTTCGGCCTTCTGCGGCTCCGCCGAAACAGGCATGCCGACGGCCAAAGCGCTAAGGCTATTCCACACTTATCAATTCTGGCGTTTTTTCTGGTGGCCGGTTGGGGATGGGGATTTTACCTCGACCACTTCGAACTGCTCTACTCCACGCAAGGAGTTGTTTACGGAGCTGGTTATACGGCAGATCATGTGACCAGGATCGCTTTCTGGATGATGGTTGGCGCCGCGGCGGCTCTATGTGCGCTGCTGATCCTCAATATCTTTCTGCCTCGTCCCAGGGCTATAGTGATCGGATCCGGAATCTATGTAGCCTTGTATTTCATCGCCGTCTTGATTCTGCCGGCGCTCTTTCAGAGGTTCGTGGTGCAGCCGAACGAGCTGGCCCTTGAAACCCCATATCTCAAGAACAACATCGCATTCACCCGCAAGGCGTACAGTCTCGACACGATCCAGGAAACATCGTATCCGGCGCTGGCGGATCTGACGTCCGAAGTGATCGCCAGAAATCAGGAAACGATCCAGAACGTCCGCCTGTGGGACTGGCGTCCGTTGCTTCAGATGTACCAACAAGCTCAGGAGATACGGCTCTATTATCAGTTTTACCAGGCTGACGTGGACCGCTATCACCTGCCGGATGGATATCACCAGGTGATGCTTTCGGCCCGAGAACTCTCCGCGCAGCTTCCCGCGGAAGCGCAAACGTGGGTTAACCAAAAACTTCAGTTTACGCATGGTTACGGCTTGGTCATGAGCTTTGTCTCAAAGACTATTGGAGGCGGCTTTCCGGAGTACGTTCTCCTAAACATCCCGCCGGCATCGGATTACGGCCTGACCATCAGCCAGCCGTCCATCTACTACGGAGAATCCATGCCCGGGTATCGGATCGTCGCAACGGGAGTTAAAGAGTTCGACTACCCCAAGGGGAACCAGAATGTCTACACGAGTTACAACGGCAAGGGGGGTGTCCCGCTGGACAGCTTGTGGAAGCGGCTCTTGTTCACCTGGACTCAGGGCGATATCAATATACTATTCACATCCTATCTGCGGCCGGAGAGCAAGATTCAAATTTGGAGGCAGGTTAAGGAACGCGTGCAACAGGTTGCTCCGTTTCTACGCCTCGACCAGGATCCTTACGCTGTTGTGAGCGGGGGCAAACAGTACTGGATTCAAGACGCCTATACCGTTTCCGATCACTATCCCTATTCCACCCCCCACGCTGCGGCCTTTGAACAGGGGCTGAACTACATTCGAAACTCAGTGAAGGTAGTTGTGGACATGTATGACGGAACCGTCTGGTTCTACGTCATGGATCCGAACGACCCCGTTCTGGCGGTCTACCGCCGTGCCTTTCCGGGAGCTTTCAAGGATCTAAATCAGCTCTCGCCGGACCTGAAATCGCATTTGCGGTATCCGGAGGACCTGTTTTCCATCCAGGCCGACCAATACAGGACATTCCACATGACGGTTCCGCAGGTCTACTACAACCGCGAGGACCTCTGGGTGCTCCCCACAGAGAATTACGCAGGCAAGGTAGCGCCCATGAAGCCTTATTACATCCTGATGAAGCTTCCCGGAAGCGACCAGCTTGAATACCTCCTCATGACTCCCTTCACGCCTCAGAAGCGAGACAACATGATCTCTTGGATGGCTGCCAGGTGCGATTTCCCCGAATACGGGAAGATGCTCTTTTACGAACTCCCCAAGGAGAAGCTGATCTACGGCCCGATGCAAATCGAGGCGATGATCGATCAGAACACAACGATCGCCCAGCAACTGACCCTCTGGGACCAGAAAGGGTCGAGAGTCATTCGTGGAAATCTGATCCCTGTGCCGATCGAGAACTCCTTTCTATATGTGGTGCCGTTATACCTGACGGCGGAAGGGACGGACTTTCCCCAACTCAAGCGCGTAATCGTGATTTCGGGGGACAAAGTGGCGATGGAGCCGACCCTCGATGAGGCAATCCAAGCCGTCTTCGGGACGCAACAACCCCAACCCGCCGGGCAGGCGCCCGGCCGCCCAACGGAATCGGCGCAGGCGAGAGCGGCATTCGACAAAGCCCAGAAGGCAATGGAGCAAGGGGACTGGGGAAACTTCGGCAAGGCGATGGACGCGCTCAAGGGCCTGCTGAGCGGCCCGCCAAAATGATGAATCTTATCGCGGAGAATCTGAGGCTGCGCTGGCGACTTCCGTGGCTAGGGAGTTTGGCGGTGAGTGGACCGAAATGTAAGGTCGGACAGGCCGATCCTTCCAGAGGAATACAACCTCGTCAGAATACCGGCGTCGGAAAAAGCGCGGATGTGCTGGAAGGAATCTGGCGCGCGGCAGACCGCAAACGTTCCAAGGCCGACTTCACCTTGGGCTCAGGCTTACTCCGTAGGCTCCGGGTTGCCTTGAACGGCATGAAGGCCGACGTGTTCGGAACCTGCCTGTGTTGCAGAGCTTCCGTCGGACGGAGCCGCCTAACGGCAGCACCCTGGACTCCTTTGTGCACTCGATGCCAGGAAGCCGCCGATCGCGACGACACGGAGTCTCTCAGAATCCGTTCACGAGTCTGACGCGTATAGCGTCGGAACTAGCGTGAAAATGCAGCGAAATCGACTTGGAAAAAAGGAAGGAACGAAGGTCATGTTGGAAGCGAACTCGGTAGTGGTGATTTAGGGAACCCCCGCCCAAGCAGGGGAGGCAGCGAAGGAACTGCAAAAGTCTGGGTTTGATATGAAGAGAATGCCCATCGTCGGGAAGGACTATCATTCCGGCGAAAACGTCGTCGGATACTTAGGCGCTTTGGATAGCGGCCAGCAAGGAGGCGTTGTGTGGTCCGCAAATCAGCATTCTGACGAGGCGTCGCGGTCGGGCGGATTCCCAACCGAGTGGGCGATCGGCACTCCGGATCCTGCGAAAAGTTCGCGAAGGGAGAGATTCCCAACCGAATGGACGATCGATCACGGGGATGAGGTAGACAACGAAGTGCAGATGGAACAATCGGAGGACGCCTAGCGGGAAGAGGGGCGCCCCCTCGTGTTGTAAACGCGGATCGGGCGCCCATCCGGCCGCAAGGCTGAGATGCACGCCCGGGAACTGGACGCACGGCGCAGTGCCGCCGGTCGAATGACCCCAGTTATCGAAAGGCGCTTCCCAACGCCCTGAGCAAGTTCCTCGAAACCTTGGACACACCGCAAGCGTGTTCGACCTTCGATCATACGTTGAACAAAGAAAGAGAAGTGAATGAAGAGAGAAGATGAAGCATCGTGGCCGGAGCTTCTGAGCAGCGAGGGGAGAAGTGTGCCCGGTCACCGTTGGGGCGTAATCCTCGCCGGAGGCGACGGCCGACGTCTGCTCCCGCTTACGAGGAAGATTGCAGGCAACGACATGCCGAAGCAATTCTGCAAGATCGTGGGTGATGGAACGCTCTTGGAGCAAACACGATCGAGAGTCCGGAAACTGGTCGCTCCCGGGCATACGTGGGTGGTAGTGACGAAGCCGCACGAGCGTTTCTATGCGGACAAACTGGCTGGACTGCGCGCCTCTTCCGTGCTCGTGCAACCCAGGAACCAGGGCACGGCGCCGGCGATAGCTTATAGCCTGTTGCGTCTCCGCGAACTGGACCCAGCGGCTGTTGTCGCCTTTTTCCCGTCCGATCATCATTTCGCCAATGAAGAGAGATTCGTTGCTTGTGTCAACGCAGCCTTCGAAGCGGCCGAATGCCCCTATGGCCCGGTCGTTTTGCTGGGCGTCGTTCCGGACGCTCCGGAGGCGGCCTATGGATGGATCGAGCCCGGCGCACCCCTGGGCTCAGATGCCGGCCCGGCCTTCCGGGTCAGCCGTTTCTGGGAAAAACCGGCACTCAGTCTCGCCTTGGGCTTGATGGACCGCGGCTGTCTTTGGAACAGCTTCGTAATGGTCGGCCGGGTGGGCTCGTTCTTGCGGATGACTCGCCGCGCGCTTCCAGATCTGGTGCAAACGTTCGATTCGCTACGCCACACATTCTTTACGTGCCTGCACTCTTGTCCAAAACAGCTCTGATCGCCTCGCGCCTGCGCTGGCAGCGTAGCTGAAGGGGAGTGCCCTCCTATAATTGAGCGTTGGCGATGTTTCGTTGCGCGGAGCCTCGCCGAACGCCAG
>Ga0302270_10005840_pt1 | contig 11103 bp, 5 predicted proteins | sample III_Bog_E2_3_FD_198773 | JGI IMG/M metagenome (GOLD analysis project Ga0302270, IMG submission 198773) | Peat permafrost microbial communities from Stordalen Mire near Abisko, Sweden - III_Bog_E2_3 | ecosystem: Environmental > Terrestrial > Soil > Wetlands > Peat | place: Sweden: Abisko...
ACGATGGACGGAATGCGGGCCAGGCGCGCGGCGATGGCGTCGGCCAGGGCGAAGCCGTAGAGCGGGGCGACCTCGAACGTGCCGAGATTGGTGAAGGGAAGGACCACCAGCGAATTCTGCCGCGGCATTTCGTTCGCCGATTCCCGGAAGCGCTCGGCCAGCATCGACAGAAAGCTGGTCGAGCGCTTTTCCGATTCAGGGCCGGTGGTGACCAGATTGGCCGCCGCGTCTCCGGGGATGCTGCCCGTCTCGAGTTGCATGGCTTTCATGATGGTCTTGAGGGCCTCGCGCACCTCGCCGGCTGAGGCATAGCGCACCGCCGGGTTCTTCTCAAGGCACATCGCAATCACGCTCTTCAGCTCGGCTGAGATGCCGGGTACGATCCCTTCCAGCTCTGGCGGGTTGAGGAATTGGATGGCGCGGATGACCTGAAAATCCTCGGCGTCGGGTCGTGCGAAGGGATGGCGGCCGCTGGAAAGCTCGTAGAGCAGCACGCCGAGCGCCCAGATATCCGACTGTACGCTGGATTGCCCGGTGACGAACTGCTCCGGAGCCATGTAGCGGATGGTGCCGCCGCGAGCCGTGTAGGTTTCGGCCAGCGAGGCGTCTTTGGCCAGGGCGGGCTTGGAGGGATCGAAGCTCGCGTCCTCCGGATGCAGTCGGCGCGCCAGGCCGAAATCGAGGATCTTCACCAGGCCGCCGTCGGTCAGCATCACGTTTTGCGGCTTTAGGTCGCGGTGAAAGATGCCCAGGGCATGGGCAGCCTGGAGGCCGTCTGCAATCTGGATGCCCACCGACAGCACCAACTGGATATGCGCCGGGCCGCGCTCGACCAGCTTGTCGAGCGACTGGCCGGGGACAAACTGCATGACGATGTAGGCCTCGTCGCCGGTTTCGCCGACCTCGTAGATGGTGCAGACGTTGGCATGCTCGATGGCCGAGGCCAGGCGCGCCTCGCGCAGCACCGTGGAGCGCATCTGCTCCTGCGAGAGCAGGCCGCGGCGGAGGATCTTCAACACGACCGGACGCGTGAGCCGCGTGTCGTTGGCAAGGTAGGCGACGCCGCTGCCGCCCGCGCCCAGGCGGCGGAGAATCTCGTAGTGCTCGATCGTTCTTCGCTTCATCGTTACCGCTAGTGTACCGGGAAGTCGGTAAAGGATTTCTCACAAACGGAAACTGGCCGTCTTCGGGCGGAGGAATCGGCGAGTCCGCCGGTCCGATCCGGGACACCTGGCGGCTGGTCGAATCTGGTAACTTCGTACCTATGGTTGGTTGTTTCAGGCTTGATTGGCCGCGGCGTGGCCTGTTGCTTTTGGCGGCCGCCGGGTCTTTCGCGACAGCGGCGTGCCTGGGGCAATCGCCGGCGCCCGCAAACCCCGAGCCTCGGCCCGCCCTCAACGACACGCCCCCCGCCGCTACGACGGCACCGGCCCAGGGAGTTCCCGCGGCTGTGTTTCCGGCCGCGGTACCGGCTCAGGCCGCTCCGCAAACGGTCGCACCGGCGCAACCGAGCATTCCCGGAGTCGGGGCACAAATTCGCACCGGGACCACGATCGGCCCCGGCGGGGAGCAGAGCGACGCCAACCGCATCGCCAACCTGCTGGCCGACCATCAGTACGCAACCATTGAAGTGATGCTCGACCCGGCGATCAGCCCGGTCACCCTGACGCCTCAGCAGCGCGACCTTTTTCGCGGAGTGCTGCTCAATCGCGAAAACAAGTCCGCCGAATCGGTCAAGCTGCTGGCTCCGCTGGTGGACCAGTTGGGAAGCGACTCCAAGTCTGCCGATCAGGCGCAGGAAAAAGCGCAGGAAAAACTGCTGCGCAAGACGCTTGCCGAGGATTACCTCCGGCTGGGCGACTGGGCCAACGCGGCCAAAGCCTACCAGGCGCTCGATGCCCGCACAGCGCTCACGGCCGAGGAAAAGGACGATCTCGAACTGCCGCTCAAGCTGCTGCCGCTCGCCGCGGCCCATCCGGCGATGACGGTCGAGTACGGGGACCCATTTTCGGTGCCATACGACCGCGATCCGCTGGGCCTGATGGATGTCCCGGTCTTCGTCGATGCGCAGTCGCACGACTGGATGCTCGACCCCACAGCGCCGTTCAACCTGATTTGCCGCTCGACGGCTAAGGAAGTGGGCCTGAAGCTTTCGGCGGAGTCGGCGACGGTGCAAACCATTACCGGACGGCCGATCACGGTCCGGGCGACGGTGATTCCGCGGTTTACGCTGGGCAACGTCACCTTCCGCAACATGACCGCGTTCGTTTTTGAGGACGCGGATTACTACTACGCGCGCTCGCGCTACCAGGTGCGCGGCGTGCTGGGGTACCCGGCGCTTTCGGCGCTGGGCTCGGTGACGGTGACGCAGAGCGCTCGGATTGAAGTGCAGCCGGGCGACAAGGGCGAACGCGTCACCGCTGGGGCGCGTTTCTATCTGGAGGGAGACCGGGTGATGGCCGCACTTGGCCGCTCCGGGGAGGAGCGCATGTATCAGGTGGATTCAAGCGGCCAGCAGACTTATCTTACTTCTCGTTACTTTTCCGAGCATCCAGCCGACTTTGCCGGCAAGCGGATGCAATTGCTGGCCGTGCCCGGAGCGGCGAGCAAGCCGCCCGCGCCTGCTTATGTGGCCGAGCAGGTCAACTTATCCATTGGAGCCGCGACGGTGAGCTTTCACAACATCCAGGTGCTTACCGAGCCGCTCGGCAACGCGCCCGTCGACGACAGCTACGGAATCCTCGGCGTGGACGCGCTGGACGAGCTGAAGAGTTATACCTTCGATTACCGGACGATGCTGTTCAGCGCGCGGCCGGAGTGATTTCGACTTAGTTTTCCACGGCCAGCACATCGTACATATAGTCGATCAGGACATGCTTGATCGGCGAGGGAGACTTGGGCAAGTTGATGGTCGCCTCGCTCGTCATGTTCCCGCCCATGTAGATCGATCCCATTGGAAAGAACCGCCCATCCGTCAGCTCCACATAGACCGGCACCCGCATCTTGAATTTGTCGGAAACCCCCGATTGCGTCAGCTTGTAATGCAGCGAGACAGCGTCGCCACTGCCGGTCAACTGGCTCTCGAAGTGATAGCGGGGCAGTTCGGTTCCGTAGACATATTCGTTGAAGAACCAATCCATGCGATGATTCTGGTCCAGATCCATCTGCGGAGTCATGTGTTTTTCCACCATCGCCTTGAAGTCTTCCGTGGTGGCTACTTTGAGCCGATAAGTGTCCACAAAGTCATGCATCATGGCTTTGAAATCGTCGTCGCCATGCTGCTGCGACCACATCAGCATGCGCACCATGTGCAGGATATAGGCGCCTTTGGGATAGACCAGGTTCTGGTACACTCCCCAGCCGGTCTTGGGCGAGCTTAGGCGGAATCCCATGGTTACGGGGCCCACATCGATGGGCCGGAATCCATCCGCGTTCTTTTCCGTAATGCGTTGCTTCAACTGCTTCCAGAAGTCGCGATAATCGTTTGGAGTCTTACGGGTGGCCTGCAAGAACATGGCGGCCGAGGCGTCGGCGAAGCCTTCGCTCATCCACTGGTCGCGATAACTCTCGAAGCCGACCGTATGTCCCCACCATTGGTGGGCAACTTCATGGGCCGTAACCGTCTTCCAATAAGGGTCGTCGGGACTCAGTCCCAGCGCATGCTGGATGGTCGAGTCCCATAAGCCGCAGATAGGCAGATAGACCAGCATCGGCCAGCTTTGCCCATAGTCGCAGGCGGGTTGCTGCGACAGGGCCAGATGGTCGAAAGGAAGCTTTCCAAAGTCCGCCTCATAAATCTGCGCGGCCACGGTTCCCTCCGACAAAATAACCGGCAGCATGGATGTTGTCGTCATCGTCCCCAGGGTGCCTCCGCCATGAGGCGCCCAGTCAGGCAGATCCTGGTTCGCGTAGGCTGCGACGGCCACGCCGGTGGGTGTCTTATCGTCCTTCTCCACAAACCTGCCCAGATGGAAACCGACAACGGGAAGCGGCATTCGCGTCTCCCACTCCGTTGTGCGCACCCTGCCATCCACACTGTCGGCCACTTTGGTCCCGGTGGCGATCAGGGTGATGTCTTTGGGCGTGTGAAAGATCATCTTGTAAGTCGAGTAACTCCCAAAGCCCGTGCCTCCGTTGGGAAACCAGGTTTCGCGGGCGATCGGGTCATAGTTGTCGCCGCCGGCGTTGCGGACCGCATCCTTGCCGGCATACGTGATACGCACCGTGGCCGCTTCGCCCTTTTTCAGCGGATGGGCGAGCACAAGGCCGAAATCCGCGTCTTCCTCTTTCTTTTCCTGCACAAAGTCGAGCACTCCGCCCTGTTCGTCCTCCACTCTGCTGACCCGCAGGGTGGGGAACAGGCCGAGCGGAACCACGGCGACGCCGTCTTCGAGCGCAAGCAGGTGAACTGTGGCGTATCCGCTCAGCGACGCGTTCCGCTCAATTCCGGTCTCAAGTTCCTCGCTGGTGACCCGGAAGGCCGCATTCTGCTGGCGTCCGCTGGCGGTGCCGTCGGCGTACTCGTGCGCCAGATGGAACGCGGAGGGAATTGTCGGGCCCCAGTCGTTGAGAATCATCAGCCGTACCTCTTCCGGGGCGACCATGGAAGCGCCATGCGGGTCGACTTCGAAGAGCAGGTGCGGATTTGCCGAGCCCTTCATGGCGGCCAGAAAGAATCCTCCCGGCGCGGGGCTCAGCACGTCTTCGAGCAGGCGCAGGTCTAGATTCTCCTTCAGGTGCTCCCGTTGGAAGGTGTGAAACTCCATCGCCGCCTGCACGAGCGTCCGGTCGGTCTGGTCTTCGCGCGGCGGCTTGCCGCCTTTTTTCAACTCGGCGGCCGTATCGTCGGTAAAACGAAGCACCGCCGTGGAGAAATCCTCGTCGTACTCGGGCTTTTTCGTCAAAATTTCGAGGCTGTGCCGCTCGACCGCGGTGGGCGCGGTGAGATGGAAATGCCCCACTCCGCCGAAGACCGCGCCGGTGATCTTTCCGTTGACCTCGCCGTAGAAAGCGAAATCCCCACGGGTGAAGGTGAACACGCCGGCATCGCGCTTGAGGGTCAGGTTTTCGACGGGAACGACGATCGGGCCGGGCAACGCGGTTCGCAGAGAGTGGTAAGCGGGGTTGGAGTTCGGCTGCTGCTGGGCGTCGGCGCCCCTCGCCCCGGCGGCAAGAATGCCTAAGAAGAAAGAAAGAACGGCGCGAACAATCCGGCGATTCGGAGTCACTGAGCAGCCTCGGAAAGAAAAACAGGAGTTAGCCCAGTATGACTCATCCGGCTTCAAATCGCCAGCAATATCCCTTTATTTATCAATAAGTAACCCGCTGGTGAGGCCGCCAGGAGGTCAATTTTCACGCCGCCGCCGTTGGTGAGTGGACGGGATGTTCATGTCTTCACGGTACTTAGCCACCGTGCGGCGGGTGACTTGGATGCCTTGGGACTGGAGCAGCGCGGCCAACTGGTCGTCGGTGAGCGGGTGGCGCGGGTCCTCGTCCTCGATGAGTTTTTTCACCTTGCGCTTGAGCACGACCAGTGGAGTGTCGGCTCCCTCGGGACCGTTGGAGCCTTCGGAGAAGAAGAAGCGCAGCTCAATGACGCCCTGCGGCGTATGCGCGTACTTGTTGGCCACGGCGCGGCTCACGGTGGAGGGGTGAACGCCGATCTCTTCGGCTACCTCCTTGATCATCATCGGACGCAGCGCCTCGATGCCGATGTCCAAAAACTCCTGCTGGCGGCGCACGATCACTTCGCAGGTGCGCAGAATGGTGCTCTTGCGTTGGGCGATGTTGCGCATCAGCTGCATCGCCGAGCGAAAGCGCTCCTTGACGTACTCCTTCACTTCCTTGTCGGTATTTTCCGCCACCAGCATGCGGCGGTAGCGCTGGCTCAGGCGCAGGGAGGGCATATCCTCCTCGTTCATGGCCACCATCCAGGTGTCGCCGCGCTTGACAAAGGCCACATCGGGCTCGATGAGCCGGGTCTGCTCGCGGTTGTAGCGGAGGCCGGGCCGTGGGTCGAGTGTGCGGATCAGCTCGATGGCGGTGTTCACTTCCGGTATGGGGTGGCCCACGGCGCGGGAGATCTCGCGGAGGTCGCGCTTCTGTAGCAGAGCCAGATGGCCTTTGACGATGGCCCTTGCGGTTGCGAAGGTCTGACGCCGCTCTTCGAGCACGGCTTCGGCGGCGGCCTGCAGCGCGTGGTGCGGGCTTCCGTTGGCCGTCTCCATCGCCTCCGGGGCGACATCGCCGGTATCGCCCGCGTCGCCATTCAGGTGGGCTGGCTCGCTCGCGTCTTCTTCAGGGGCATCTTCCGCAGGCCTGCGGGCAAAAACGAGCTCCAGCTCGCGCAGGTGCGCATCCAACTGAATCGCCAGGCATTCGCGCAGGTCGCGCGCACCAATTCCGGCCGGGTCCAGGTGCTGCACGACGATCAATGCGCGCTCAAGCTCGATGACCATCCTGGTGAGGACGGCTGCGTCCACCTCGCCGGCGTAAATCGGGGCCAGATCTTCGAGCGACGTGGCCAGATACCCATTTTCGTTCAGGTTGCCGATCAGAAACTCGGCCATATCGACCATGTGCGCATCCAGGCTCATGGCGCCCAACTGCCACAAGAGATGGTCGGTGAGGGTTGTGGGCTGGGAGAGGAACTGCTCGAAGGAGGGCCCGTCGACTTCTTCAAACTCCTGGCTGGTGCGGAAGCCAGGGTCGAGATACTCCTGGAAGTAGGAGCCGAAGTCGATCTCCTCAAACGGGTCCTTGACCGTGACGGGAGGCTCGTCGACGACGCGGTCGCGCATCGCCTCACGGCCGCCGATCTCGTCCAGACTGGGTACCGACTCGTCGATCTCCTCCAGAACCGGATTTTCCACCAGCTCGGCGTTGATCATCTCGGTCAATTCCAGCTTGTTCAGGGCCAGGACGCTCACCATCTGCATCAGACCCGGAGTCAGGATCTGGCGTTGAGCGACTTTTAAATTCAGCCCGGGCTGGAGGAGCGGCATAATCGAGTTCCCATTCGAAGTCGTTCTTAGAACAAGTGTAAATCTCGGACACCCGGGCATGAGAAGAACTTGACCTTGCGCCGGGCGCGGGTGCCAGAATGGGCAGCCGATTCGAATGCGGGTAGCATCCTTGAAATCACGGTTGCATCTCCTGCACCGGACCTTGACAGCTTACTCTGAGCTCAATCCAGTGAAAATCCCTCGCCCAGGTAAACTCTTCGCACCTCCGGGTCATTGCCCAGCTGATGCGGTGTGCCGGTGCGGAAGATTTTGCCCTCCGCAATGATGTAGGCGCGATCGGTGACCGAAAGCGTCTCGCGCACGTTGTGATCGGTAATGAGAATGCCGATGCCGCTCGATTTGAGGTCGAAGATGATCTTCTGCAGATCGAGCACGGCGATGGGGTCGATGCCGCTGAAGGGTTCGTCGAGCAGGAGGAAACTGGGCTGAATGCACAGGCAGCGGGCGATCTCGACCCGGCGCCGCTCGCCGCCCGAAAGCGCGTAGCCCTTGGTCGTCCGAATATGGCGCAGGTTGAGCTGCTGGATGAGCCGTTCGGTGCGCAGGCGGCGCTCCTGCTCGGGGATGGGCTGGTTTTCGAGGACGGCCAGGATATTGTCTTCCACGGTGAGCTTGCGGAAGACGGACGGCTCCTGGGGCAGGTAGCTGATGCCGTGGTTGCGGGCCCGCAGATACATGGGCACACGGGTGATTTCGGTTTCGTCCACCAGCACCCGGCCATCGTCGGGCGCGACCAGGCCGACGATCATGTAGAAGCTGGTGGTCTTGCCCGCGCCGTTGGGGCCGAGCAGGCCAACCACTTCTCCGCGCGAGATATGGATGCTTACGTCCCGCACCACCTGGCGTCCACTGTAGGATTTGCCGATTCCCTCGGCGGTGAGTGTCTGCATTCCCATCCAGAGTCTTTGTTGGCGCTCTCCCTATTTGGGAGAACGGGTTTCGGTTACCGTCTTTCGACCGTCGCCCTCGACTGTGACGCTATCATCGCGGCTATGGAAAATCAACGCGCTGCCGGTGACCGTGCCGCGCGTCTGGTCGGTGATGCGCGGCGGCGCGGCGCTGGAGCCGGTGAGCGTGTAGTTGCCATCGTCACCGGTATAGATGAGCTTTGCGCCCGTTCCCTTACGCCCCGGCCAATTTGCCGTGACGTGGCCCTGGGAAACCATCCGGTCCACGCCGGCCGCACCGCCCCCCGGCGCGGAGTGGACGCCCGCCGGGAGCAGCGTGATGACAGCCTCATCGGAGACCACAGTGGCCACGCCGCCGGTCTGGTTGCTCTCCATGGTGACAGAGCCCAGGCGCCCGCTGGTGAAGGTGGCCACACGCTCGCCGTCGGAGTAGTGGAGCTCGCCGCTCTTGACCCGGATCAGGTTCGGCTCGCGCGGTCTGGCGGTTCCCGCGGCGGGCCTGTCTCCAGAAGCCGGAGAGTTGCTTACGAGCACAGTGTGGACAGGATTTGCCGCGCTCTCCGTTTCGGCGGTCAGCGTCTGCTTCAGCCGGTTGAGGACGATCAACGGCGCGGTCACGGAGTTGCCCGCGCGCCATAGCCGTGCGGCCGACCCGGGGCCCGGCGCTGCGCGGAAGACGATCTCTCCCGACTTCTGATGCAGTTCGGCTTCGGCTGCAATGGCGTGCGCCGGGCCTTCGTTGCCGCCGGAGCCGAGCAGCGTCGCGCCCGGCGGGGACGAGCCCAGCGAATCACCCGACCCGGGCGTGTTTGACACGCTCCAGCTCGCCCTCACGTCGCCGTGTCCGAAGGCGTCGCCGGTTGCGCGGGCAAAATCGATGCGCGTCGCCGTCATCTCCAGCGCTCCATTGCGCACGCGCGGCGGGGTGCCCGGAACTCCCGCCAGATGCATCCACTCGCCCGCGCCATCGTAATCCAGCCGTGTGGCCCAGGCGCGCACAGGGGCGGGCGGCGGGCCACCGTCACCTTTCGCCGCCGGCTCCTGCACCAGAACCACATTCCCCAACTGCTCGACGGATTCGATCTCCGCGCCGGCTCCTCCGGCCCGGTCAGCGCCTTTGCCCGTGCCCTGCGCAGGTCCGGTCAGAAATTTGACCGAAAGCTGGTCCGAGCTGCTGGACTGGTGCGCCCCTTGAGCGTTCACCTGCTCAAAACTCGTGTGTCCCACTCCATCGAGCTTGCTCAGTTGCGCGCCAGGGGCGAATGTGCCTACCAGGGAATCGGCCATCAGCTTCGCGGGAGCGGCGCTTGCTCCGGCACCTGTGGTTTCGGAGGTGACCACCACGCCTCCGTGGCCGACGATCACGCTCGGCTCGAGCTGCCCGCCGTGGCCCTTGCCCGCGATCCCGGACGAGGGCCCACCGACCGTCTCGAACGAGATATCCGCCGTCTGGGACTTCCAGGTCCGGTGCGCCTCGGCGGGGCCTTTCGCCGTGGTTGTCTGAGACCGGCTCTCGAACAGGACTCCCGACTCCATGTGCGCCTTTTGCAACCGGCCGCCACCGTCAAAGTCCAGATTCGCGGTCGGCGCCGAGCCCCGCATCTGGCGGCCGGCGCGGGAGGACTCGATCCGCGCTCCGCCCTGCAGAACTCCATGGCGGGGATGATTCTCCGCGTCGAAATCGAGGGTGCCCGCCGGCGCGGTGATGTGGCTGCCGGTCAGTGTGCGCAGATCCACTCCGTCCGAGCCATCCAGCCGCTCCACGGAGCCGTCGTCGCGAAAGTGGAGCAGCGCGCGCGTCAGGTCCGCGGTCCCGCCGGTGTATTCGGAATGGGCCTGGGTGAGCGCGCAGGTCTGTTGGCCGCGCTCAAACTCGGCATGGGCCGCGTGGACCGTCACCGGCCCTCCGGCGCGATCGACGCGCAACTCCACCGCGCGATCCAGCACCAGCGCGCCCTGGTTGGAGTTGTAGCTGGCCCCGATCGAGTTGCCGCTGCCCTGCTTCAGCGCGAAATCGACCCGCTCGGCGGTGGTCGCCAGGCCGCTCTTCTGGTCGAAGCGGAGGCCGCTCGTCTTTACGTGGATCTGGCCATCGGTGACCGCGCCGACCAGAGCGGGCATCTTCTGGGCGCTGCCTGGCTTCGTGGCCGGCTTTGCCTCAGGTTTTGCGCCGGGCCGGAGCGAGGCGACCGCCGGCGCAACTCCGGGGCGCATCATGGTAATCTCGACCGGCCCCACGGCCTGGGCGATGCCGGCGTCCTTGTCGTATTCAAATTCGGCACCGGAGATGGTGTCCGTGCGGCTGCCATCTTCGCCATAGAGATCTATACGCACGTCGTGCAGCAGCGCCTTGCCGCTGAGCTTCAATTGAACCGCGCGCGCGGCATGAATCTTGAAAATCGTCTTGCCCTTGCTGGTCTGGGTGTAGTCGAAACTGTCCGCCTGCAGTTCGATATCCGCGCCGAGGCGCTTGGGCAGGTCCACTTTCAGGAAGTGCCTGCGCCACTGGCCGAAGACGAGGAAGCCCACAATCGCCGCCACCAGCACCACGCCGCACACAAGCACAAGCGTGCGGATGCGCTCGATGGTGAAGCGAAACGGCGAGCGTTTGAGGCGCATGGACCGGCTTGATTCGCGCGACGCCTTGGGGCGCGGCTGGCTGGGGTCGAGATCGCTCACCTGTACCTCATTGCAGCCGGTTGAGCCGCGCCACCAGGCGAGCGGCCAGGGTCTCGCCCAGCTCAGACCAGAGCAGCCGCGCGGCCGGCTCCGACTCGCTCTCGATTGCGTTCGTCAGGTCGATCAACTGCCGTACATTCTCCTCAATGCAGCGGATGGCGCGCGGATCGAGCTCGACCTCCTCCTGAAGAAAGGGTGCGTCCGTACCGAAATCGATGCGGATGTGGCCCTCCTGGTTGTAGGCGCCGTCGTCGAACTCCGGCCCGAAGGCGATCACCCGCACCAGACGCGGCGTCCGCACCCATTCCGGATGCAAGCCGCCGCCCACCTCGGCTTCCCAAAGCGTCCAGCCAATCTGAAATTCATAGGCGTAGTCGGGATGCAGCAGTTCGAGCGCGCTGGCGACGGCGATTTCGATCTGGCAGCCATGCTCGCCCAGGCCGTAGGTCTCCTGAAAAGCGGCGGCCTCGCGCCAGTTGATGGGCCAGACG
>Ga0302270_10005844_pt1 | contig 11098 bp, 10 predicted proteins | sample III_Bog_E2_3_FD_198773 | JGI IMG/M metagenome (GOLD analysis project Ga0302270, IMG submission 198773) | Peat permafrost microbial communities from Stordalen Mire near Abisko, Sweden - III_Bog_E2_3 | ecosystem: Environmental > Terrestrial > Soil > Wetlands > Peat | place: Sweden: Abisko...
GCCGGGCAGTGTGGGCAGTGCCGGTGTGCCGGACGGGAACCCCGCCGGGAGGGTCGGGACGATCCCACTCGCGGAGGCCACGTCGGAGGAGGGGCTCCCGAATCCGCCCAGCGCTGCACCTCCGAGCGCACAGACTGCGGCACCTGCGGTGACGAATGCGATGCGGCGTCGGGACGACCTGGCGCCGGTCCCGCGGCCGGCCATCGCCTCTCCCGCTACCCCAGCGGACGTGGTGGACGGACTGGAATGGCTGTTCCTCATTGTTGACTCCTCATCTCGTGGGTCTCCCCACGTGGTCCTCGACCGACGTTCGGACCGAGTACCAGTAGAACGGAGGGAACGGACGGATCTTGCGGTCGGATCGCCGAACATCCAATTCACCCTGTTTAGGTGCACGGACCTCGGGATATTCTCACTATGGGCCGTTGGGCCCTCGGCCGTGCCGACAGGCACGGCGAAGGGGGAGTTTCCGTGAGCATCGCCATGGATGACGTCGATCTCGATCGTGACCGTCGCCTGGTCCAGCAGTGCCAGGCGGGGCAGGCGGAAGCGTTCGACGAGCTGTACGTGATCTACCACCATCGGCTCGTGCGGCACTGCGCCCGCCGTCTCGGCAACCACGCCAATGCCGAGGACGTCGCCCAGGAGGCGTTCATACGTGCATGGCGGGCCATCGGGCGATTCGAGGGACGTCGTCGCTTCTACCCGTGGCTCCACGTGATCGCGTCCAACGCCTGTACCGACGTGCTGCGACGGGAGCGGCCGACGACGACGCTGTCGGAGCTGGCCGGAGCGGCCGAACTCGATGACGGCCAGGGGATCGAAGACGCGTTCACCTCCTCGATCGACGCCACCGTGGCCGGCAAGGCGATGCAGCTGCTGAACGAACGCCATCGGCGCGTGCTGTACTTCCGCGAGGCGCTCGAGTGGTCCGTGCAGGACATCGCCGCGCACGAGGGGCTCGAGGCGAACGCCATCGACTCCCTCTTGTGGCGTGCCCGGGCGTCACTTCGCCAGAAATTCCATCAGCTGTCGAAGGGCGCTGCCGCACTCGTCGCGACGGGCACGACGCGGTTCCTGTCGGCCCGCAACCGGCTCGCCCGCGTGGTCCACGGGTTCCACGGATCCGGAGGCGTTCCGCTCCCGGCTCGGGCGGTGGTCGCGGCGGTCATCGTCATCGGTGCCGGTGCATCGTCGGCGCCGCTGCTGTTGGCCCCAGCCACCCATCCGCAGCCCTCTGTAGGTGGGCATTCCGCCGCCTACACCTCGACCGGCGCCCGTCCGGGCGGCGTCACACCGGGCCACTCGGCCACCTCGGTCGCCCGGTCGACTCACGTCTCGGCGGCTGGTGCCTCGGTCGTGAGCGGACCGGGAGCCGTCGCAGGCTCGGTGGCTACCGGTCGGGATCAACCGTCGGTGGTGCCGACGGGTCGCCCGTCGCCGACCGTGCCCACAGGCGTCACCTCGCCCAACGGCACGCCGGGACCCGGGCTCCCGGCAGTGTCCGTGGCGCCCGCGTCGGTGGTCGCCACGGCCGGCGGCGCAGCCCAGACGGTCGTCGGCGTGGCGACCGGGATCGCGGGAGGAGCGACCAGCGCCGCCAGCGGAGTGGTGAAGACCGCCGTCGGGACGACCGTGCCCGCCCCTGTCGTCCAGCCGGTAACCGTCGGCTCGACCGGAGTCGGCATCACCGTCACGTTGCCGTAGGTCGGGTCCGCGTCACCGACCCGGCGCCGGGCGGCCGGATCCGGTTCCGCGTGGGGTGTGTGTCCGATTCCTGAATCTTGACCGTAAGGTCGGCCGTTGACGTCCGTTCCTCCCGGTATGAGAGGTGGGACACGACACAGTTCAGCGACATCCTTCCGGCGCGCGACGGTTATCGTGCGCGCCGCACTGGTCACCGTGGCGCTCGTCATCGCCGTCGCGGTGACGGGCGCCGGGCCGTCCCGCTCGGAGGCCTCTGCGCCGGGTGCCACCCCGACCCACGGCGCTCCGCCCGCTGGGACTTCTGGTGCTCCTGGGACTCCTGGCGAACGTGCGGCGGAGCAAGTCGGCCAGCCCGTACTGGCGGGTCCCCTCGACTGGGGCGATCCGATGATCGTGGCTTCCGGGAGCACCTACTACCTGTACTCGACGCAGCCGCTGCCCTGGGTGAACGTTCCCGTCGAGGTCGGCGGGAGCGGTGGAACGTGGGGCCCGGTGCACGATGCCCTGCCCGTGCTTCCGGCGTGGGCGCAATCCGGACAGACCTGGTCACCTGATGTCCACGAATTCGGCGGTCAATGGGTTCTGTACTTCGCGGCCCGGCTGCGAGGGGTGACCCCGGCGGTCCACTGCATCGGGGATGCGGTCGCCGACACCCCGACCGGACCGTTCCTTGCGGCAGCGACACCGCTCATCTGTCAACGATCGCTGGGCGGGTCGATCGATCCCCGGGTCTCCGTGACCTCCTCCGGGTCTACCTACCTCGTCTGGAAGTCCGACAACAACGCCGACCGGGCGGAGTACGGCACGCCGGTCATCTGGAGTCAGCAGTTGACCGACGGCGGCCTCGGTCTCGTCGGGTCACCGACCCGGATCTTCACTCCCGACCGGGCCTGGCAGGACGCACTCGTCGAGGCACCCGACCTGGTCACCGCCGGAGGACGGACCTGGCTGTTCTATTCGGCCGGTGCCGGGTTCTGGTCCGCCGACTACGCGATCGGCGTCGCCCGGTGCGAAGGTCCACTCGGGCCGTGCGTGGACACCGGTGACACACCGCTCGTGGCCAGTACCGCCGAGAGCGCCGGTCCCGGAGAGGAGTCGGTCTTCAGTAGCGGAGGCCACTACTGGCTCGTGTTCAACTCGTCGTTCTCGGCCCACGGGTCCACCGCCCGTCCGGTGGCGATCGACGCGCTGACCTTCGGGAAGGGAATCCCGGTGGTCTCGCCGTGACGCCGCATGCAGGGCCCGCATGATGGCCGGCCGGCGCCACGCCCGGATCGACAGACCGCGCGACCGGTTTGGTGCGGGTAGCGCGCGATCTGGCGCTCAGCCGCCGGCGGGGCATCGGTCTCCCGCTGGGCCGGGATCCGTCGGTCCACGTAGTCGTCCGCGTTGGCGGCGTGGATCTCGCTCAGTCGGCGGTCGCACTCCTCGGTCACCAGTGCGTACCCGGTGCAGGTTCGTCTCGCAGTTCAGCTCCCCAAGCTGAGCGCCAAGCGCTCCACTGGCTGCTCCGTCCCCGTGCCAGGCATTGCGGGCCCCTGTCACCTACGGTTGCATCGTGAAGGTGACACAGCGTCTCCCTCAGGAGAGTCCTGATCGAGACCTGGCCCGGGCGCAGGGTCATTCGGCACAGAACCACGACCACGCACGGCGGGCGTGAGCTCGAGCAACCCATCGACGCATCCGATGCGCCGGCGCAGGAGTTGCCGAACCTCGCCCTCCAGGTGGGACGTGATGTCCGGATGTCTTCCCTGCCCATAGCGAGCAGCTTCACCCTGAACGAGGAGGCGGCAGGTGGCGAGGACCGAACCGGTGGACGACTGGACGACGGATTTCGACGTCCTCGATGAGTCCTACGTCCGCGACCCCTTCCCCCGGTGGGACGAGCTGCGTGCCGTGTGCCCGATCGCACGGACGGACCGGAGGGGGCGTGCGTGGCTCCCGACGACCTACGCGGACGTCACCGCACTGGCCAAGGACGTCGAGCACTTCAGCTCCTCCACTACGAGCGTGATCGATTCGGCGGAGGAGGAGGAGAACCCGATCCTGACCTACGGCCTTCCGCCGATCACGTCTGATCCACCGCTCCATACGTGGACGCGCCGACTCCTCCTTCCCTGGTTCTCCCACACGCGGGTGGCGACCTACGAGCCGATGACCAGGGCCCTGTGCGGGTCGTTGATCGATGCGCAGCTGGAAGCGGGGCGGACGGACGCGGCGGCCGACTACGCCCAGCAGATTCCCGTCCGCGTCATCGGAGCGATCCTGGGCATTCCCGAGGAGCTCGCCGACACCTTCACCGGCTGGGTCCGCGACGTGCTGGAGTTCGCGGACGACCCCCAACGTGTGGAGCGGGGCATGTTCGGGATCGGGTTCTACCTCTGGGACCGGATCAACGAGCGCCGGGACATCGACGGCGACGACCTACTCACCTACCTGCTCCACGCCGACGAGGAGGGTGCCCCGGTCGATGACATGGTCATCCTGGGCATGGCCATCCTCACGATGATCGCCGGGATCGACACCACCTGGAGTGCGATCGGATCGTCGCTGTGGCACCTGGCGACCCACGATGACGATCGCGCGCGACTCGTGGCCGAGCCGGAGCTCATGGACACGGCCGTCGAGGAGCTGCTGCGCGCCTATTCACCGGTGACCATGGCACGCGTCGTCACCGAGGACATCGAGTTCAACGCCTGCACCATGAAGCGAGGCGACAAACTGCTCCTCAATTTCCCGGCGGCCAATCGGGACCCGTCGGTCTTCGACCATGCGGATGAGGTCCGACTCGACCGCCAGGAGAACCGGCACGTGGCCTTCGGCTCAGGCATCCATCGGTGCGCAGGATCCAACCTGGCGCGGATGGAGCTGCGGGTGGCCCTCGAGGAATGGCTGGCGCGTGTTCCGGTCTTCCATCTGGCGGGCGGTGCCGATGTCCTGTGGGCAGGGGGTCAGGTCAGAGGCCCTCGCAAGCTGGACGTCCTGTTCGGATGACGACCCCCCCAGGGGACGCCACTCCGCAGAGGACGCCGGCGGGAAGGGGATCCGCTGTCCGTGATGCCGGACGGGAGCGCTCGGCGACGAGGAGATCGGATTCGGCCGGGTCGCTCTGAGCCAGCACGCAGGTCATCTCCACGTCTGTCCTGCCCGGAACCCCTGCTACCAAGCTCGGCGTGTCGGTCGACGGTGCGGCAGGCCGACACGCTCGACGTCCGCCACCGCGGTCGCGAGAGGGTCACCTGCCTCGGACTCCTCGCTGAATCCGGAACCGGGCCTGTCGATCTTGGTGCACCTTGGTGATTTCTGTAGGCGATCTTGGCCTGATGACTCAACGGCGCAACGCGACCCGTGGGATGGTGACGCGTCCCCATCAGCGTCGGCGGTCCGGGTGCTCGCTACTGTGCATCCAGCGGACCTAGGGCAATCCTCCAACCAACCGGACCCGGTGCTGGGGACGGAACATCGATACCGGAAGGACACCCATCAATCATGCGACTCCATCGCGGACGTATCGCCATACTGGCCGCCACCGCACTTGCGGTGGCCGTTGCCGTGCCGTTGACCACCGGCAGCCCCGGTTCAAGCGCTCCCGCCCACACCACGGTCGTCTCGGCCAAGCTCACCTCCATTCTCAAGGCTGACACCCGTGAGGCCTCCGACACCACCGGTACCGGCTACTGGCTGGTCAGCTCGGCCGGCGCCGTCTACGCGTTCGGCACCGCCGGCTTCTACGGATCGATGGTCGGAAAGCACCTGAACGCCCCCATCACCGGCATCATCGCCACCTCCGATGCCAAGGGCTACTGGTTGGTGGGTGCCGACGGCGGAGTCTTCGCCTTCGGTGATGCCGACTTCATGGGCTCCCTCGGGGGCTCGTCCCTCGTCGCGCCGATCGTCGGATTCGCCAACGCCGCCGACACCAACACCGCCGGCCCTGCCGGCCCTGCCGGCCCTGCCGGCCCCATCGGCCCCTCTGGACCAGTCGGTGCAACTGGTGCAACCGGACCAGTCGGCGCCACTGGCGCTGTCGGGCCAACCGGTCCGAGTGGTCCCACTGGTGCCACCGGCGCCCAACTCCTGAGCGGCACCACGACACCCTCCGATGCGACCGGTAGCAACGGCGACTACTACATCGACTCCGCCACGTCGGTGCTCTACGGACCCAAGGCCAGCGGCACGTGGCCCGATGGTGTCAACCTGATCGGCGACGCCGGCCCTCCCGGACCCATCGGCCCGATCGGCCTGCCCGGTGCGCCTGGAATCCCCGGTACGCCCGGTGTCGACGGTGCCACGGGAGCAACCGGGCCTCCCGGACCCGTTGGTGACACCGGAGCAACCGGAGCAACCGGTGACACGGGCCCTGCTGGGCCCACCGGCCCCGCTGGACCCACCGGTCCGTCAGGAACCACGGCTACCGCCGAGTACTACGCGCTCATGCCCCCCGACAATGCACTCACGGTCGCCCCCGGCGCGGCAGTGGCGTTCCCCCAGGACGGTCCTCAGACCGGCTCGGCAAGCTCACGGCTGGACTCCTCGACATTCGTGCTCCCCAACATCGGGACCTACGAGGTCGAGTTCCAGGTCTCGGTGGACGAAGCCGGACAGTTGGAACTCGCACTCAACGGCAGTCCCCTGGCGTACACCGTCGTAGGACGGGCCACCGGCACCTCCCAGCTCGTCGGCCAGGCCCTGGTCACCGTTTCCTCCGCCAACTCCACTCTCCAGGTGGTCAACCCTGTCGGAAATTCGACTGCATTGACCATCACTCCCCTCGCCGGGGGAACGGATCCGGCCAGCGCCACCCTGATCATCACCCAGGTCGGCTGACCCGCCCCGGATTCGGCGTCGCAGACTTCTCCTCTCCCCCGTCCACCGGGGTGGTGGCTCAGGTCGTCTCGCCCGTGGCCAGGAACGTGATCGGCATGCCGTGCACCGGCGCCAGCATGACCTCGTCGATGACGAAGGTACCGAGCTCACGATGCTGCCGGTACTCGACCTCGGCCCCGTACCGGCGGGCGATCGCCTCGGGGCCGTCCACCTCGTCGACATCCATCACCAGGGAGTAGAGGCCCTCACCCCGGGTCTCGAGGAACGTCGTGAACGCCTGTGCGGCGCCGCTGGCATCGGGCAGGGGTGAGACCAGCTCGATGCCGGCGTCCCAGTCGATGAGAACCCGGATCTCGAGGTCGTCGAGCACGACCTCGGCGAAGGTGAGCCCGAGCTCACGCCAGAGGTCGGCGGCCCGTTCCTGATTGTGGCCGTGGACACAGAACACCGCGTGGTGGACCTTCATCGAACCCCCGTCCGCACCCTGCTCACAGCAGGTCCGTGATCGTCTTCAGTCCCGACTCGTAGAGCACGCCGGGAAGCATGCCCCCATCGATCTCGATGGTGGTCCCACTGATGTAGTCGGCGGCACCGGAGCACAGGAACACGCACGTCCGTCCCACCTCGGCGGGATCACCGGCCCGACCCAGCGGCACGTTGACGAAGTAGTCCGAACCGTCCGGATCGTCGGCCGGGAGCACGAACGACCGGAAGTTGTCGGTCATCGTTGGCCCGAGTGCCAGGCAGTTCACCCGGGCCTTCGGGCCCCACTCCTCGGCCAGTGACCGGGTCATGTGGTTGAGGCCGGACTTGGCCGCCCCGTAGGACACGAGGGTCGGTGCCCCCGCCGGGTGCCCCGCGCCGCTCGAGATGTTGATGATCGAGCCGGTCCCCTCCTGCTCCTTCATCTGGCGGAACACGCGGATGGCGAACCAGAGCGGGCTGATGAGGTTCATCTGGATGGCGAAGGAGTGGAAGAGGACGGTCCGCTCGAAGTCGTCGGCTCCCCGCGGTGCACCCTGGATCTTCTGGACCAGCTCCGGAATGTCCTCGACGTGCGGCGCGGGCACGGTCCCCCCGGCGTTGTTCACCAGGATGTCGATGCCCCCGTAGGTGGCGATGACCCGGTCCACGAACTCGTCGATGGCCCGGTAGTCGCCCTGGTCGCAGACCCACTGCGCCGAGCGTTCGCTGCCCCCGGGGATCTCCTCGGCGCCCGGCAGCCCCGGCAGCGGGTTGCGGGAGCAGCCAACCACGGTCGCCCCGGCCAGGAGCAGTTCGTGGGCGATGCCCATCCCCACGCCCCGGCTGGTGCCGGTCACCACCGCTACCTTGCCGTCGAGTACTCCCACTGACGCACCTCCTGGTCGGCCGACACGGAAAACATAAATCGTTCTATTATTTCGCGCAAGAGGCGGGCAGCTCCGCCGGAGACAAGGGGGTAGTGATGTCGCTGCGGGTGATCCAGTTCTCGACGGGCAATGTCGGGCGCCATGCCCTCCGTCAGCTCATCGAGCGGCCCGACCTCGAACTCGTCGGGGTCCACGCCTCCGATCCCGGCAAGATCGGGCGCGATGCCGCCGACCTCTGCGGCCTCGACGAGCCGACGGCGGTGCTGGCCACCGACGACCTCGACGCCCTGGTGGCGCTCGGAGCCGACTGCGTGGTCTACATGAGCCAGGCCGAGACACGGCCCACGGAGGCACTCCACGAGCTGACGTCGTTCCTCGCCGCCGGGACCAACGTGGTGGCCACCTCACTGGTGTGGCTGATCTACCCGCCGCACGCCGACGCCTGGCTGACCGGGCCCCTGGAAGCGGCGTGCCGTCACGGTGGCACCACGATGTACGTCAACGGCGTGGATCCGGGGTTCTCGGGGGACCTCCTCCCTCTGGCCGCGCTGAGCCTGACCGGTTCGGCCGACACCGTCCTCGTCCAGGAGCTCTGTGACTACGGCTCCTACGACGACGCCGAGTTCACCGGCGTCAGCTTCGGCTTCGGCACGTCACCCGATGTCATCCCCATGCTCTTCCTGCCCGGGGTCCTGACCTCGATCTGGGGTGGTCCGGTCCGCCTCCTGGCCGATGAACTCGGCGTCGAGCTCGACCAGATCCGTGAGCGCTACGTACCGTGGGTGGCCACCGAGTCCATCGACTGCACGATGATGCACGTCGAGCCGGGCCAGGTGGCGGCCGTCCGGTTCGCCGTCGAGGGCATCGTCGACGGCCGGCCGCGGATCGTGATGGAGCACGTCAACCGTCTGACCTCGGCGGCCGCACCCGACTGGCCGGTCCCCCCCGAGGGCCGGCCGGGCGTGCACCGTGTCGTCGTCACCGGCAGCCCGGGCGTCGAGATCAACACCCATCTCGGTCTGGACGGCATCGACCACAACGACGCCGGCGTGATCGCAACCGCAGCCAAGGCCGTCAACGCCATCTCCGCGGTCTGTGCCGCCCCGACCGGGCTCGTATCGCTGCGCGACCTGCCCGTGTCCCAGGTCGGCGGCCTGATGCGATGACGCCGGCTCGACGGTCGGACGTCGCCCCGTCCCGTCCGACCCGGAAGGTCGGGCGGGCCCAACAGCGCGGCGACAGGACCCGGGACGCCATCATCGTCGAGACGGTCCGCTGCATCAACGAGGAAGGGTTCGCCGCGGCCAGTGCCAATCACATCGCCGAGCGGGCCGGTGTGACCTGGGGCGTCATCCAGTACCACTTCGGCGACCGCAACGGGCTGCTGTCGGCGGTCATCGCCCACGGATTCCAAGGCTTCCGACTCGCCATCCAGTCCGTCTCGGTGCCCGACGGGACGTCGCACCAACGCGTCGAGGCCGTGGTCGACGCCGCATGGTCCGCGTTCTCGAGCCCCGAGTCGCGGGCCAGTCTCGAGATCCTCATCTCGGCCAGGTCCGGCCAGACAACTGCACGGCTGGGTGGTCTGGACGACATGGCGAGGGACATGCGGGCCTTGAGTGGCGTGCTGATCGGCGACGGCACCGGCTCCGGGCCTCAGGACGCGGTCGTGAGTGAACTGCTGTGGGCCGCCCTCCGCGGGCTGGTGATGGCACAGATGCTCACCTCGAGACCGATCGACTCCTCTCAAGAGCGGGCGCTACTCGTCGATCTGATCACCGGGCTGTTGGACGGCGTCGCGGCCTGAGTCCCGTTGGAGTTCGGCCACCGGACAGATCGGTCCGCCCCGGTCGCCAATAGCATCGGTATGTGGAAGCCGACCGCCCGACGCTGATCTACGACGGCGCCTGCGGCTTCTGCACGACGTCGGCCGGCTGGGTGTCCCGACGGTGGACCGGGGCGGATGCACCGATAGCGGTGCCGTGGCAGCAGCTGTCCGAGGCACGCGTGGTCGAACTGCAGCTGAGCCAGGACGACTTCGACCGCTCGGCCTGGTGGGTCGAGGGTGGCCGTGCGGAGGGAGGGTTCCGTGCCGTCGCCCGCGCACTGGTGGCGACGCACGGCCCCTGGGCTGTCGCCGGGCGGATCCTGCTCGTGCCGCCGGTCTCCTGGGTCGCTCCGCTCGGGTACGCGTTGGTGGCCCGCTACCGGAGCCGGCTGCCCGGCGGGACCCCGGCCTGCAAGGTGTGACCGAGGCCGGCTGACGGACACGGGAGTGCCCGCTGCATCAGCCGCGGATGTCCTCGAGCATCCGCCACAGGGCGCGGGCGGCCGGGTTCGGCGGAGCGGGGCCGAGCGTCTCGGCCACGATGGCCCAGTTCCAACGCCGACCCTTGAGGGGGATCCGCCGCAGACTGCTCCTCAGGTTGGCGATGCTCTCGGGCACGAGGGCCACACCGAAGCCCGCCTCGACGAGGTCGAGCACGGTTGCCGTGTCGTTGATCTCGAAGACATAGTTCGACTCCAGGCCCCGGGAGTGCATGGCCCGATCGGCCAGTGACCGGATTCCCCACCCGACCGGAAAGCCGATCTGTGGCTGTCCGGCCACCAGGGACAGGTCGGCGGTCGGCCGACCGGCCAACTCCGAGCTGTCGGCACACACCACCACCAGGGGCGACTCGACCATGGGGATCGACACGAGGTCCGTAGGCGTCTGTTCGGAGCCCGTCGTGAAGATCACATCGAGGTCATGATCCCTCAGACGCCCCAGTGCGTCCGCCGACGTCGCCTGACTGAGCCGTAGTTCGACACCGGGGTGGACGTCCCGGAAGCGGGTGAGGATGCCCGGCAGGTCGAACAGTGAGCTGCTCTGCATGATGCCGAGGGCCAGCGTGCCCTGCCGCACGCCCTCGACGGCCGCGACGGCCTCCACCGCGGCCCGGGCCGACGTGAGCGTGCGACGCGCGTTGCCGAGGAGGGCCAGGCCTGCCGGCGTCAACGAGACGTTCCGGGTCGTCCGCACGAACAAGGGCGCACGCAGATCCCGCTCCAGCGTCCGGATCGTCGCGGACAGCCCCGATTGCGCGACATGGAGGCGGGCGGCGGCCCGGGTGAAGTTCCGCTCCTCGGCCACGGCGACGAACGCCTCGAGCTGGCGAAGTTCCATTCATCCACTTTACTGCTCAATCTGATCACTTACTTCTATTGGACTT
>Ga0302270_10005848_pt1 | contig 11092 bp, 5 predicted proteins | sample III_Bog_E2_3_FD_198773 | JGI IMG/M metagenome (GOLD analysis project Ga0302270, IMG submission 198773) | Peat permafrost microbial communities from Stordalen Mire near Abisko, Sweden - III_Bog_E2_3 | ecosystem: Environmental > Terrestrial > Soil > Wetlands > Peat | place: Sweden: Abisko...
GAAGTCAACACGCTCGGCTGCGGATCGAGTTCGTAAGGCCCTAGTATATTTCGCGAACGCGCCAGCGAGATGCCGTGGTTCCAACCCGTGCCGCCCTCGGCGAGCATCAGATAATACCAGCCATCGTGTTTATAGAGGTTCGGCCCCTCGGTGAGAATGCCGGTATTCTCCAAAATTTTCGTCATCGGCCCGATGAGCTTCTGCGACTTCGGATCGTATTCCTGAACAACGATACCCGCGAAACGGTGACGGCCTTTGCGGAAATCCCATTCCATATTGACGAGCCATTTGCGCCCGTCATCGTCGTGGAATAGAGAAGGATCAAAGCCGATGGAATTCAACACCACCGGTTCACTCCATGGCCCGTGAATATCCTTCGCTGTCGTCAGATAAATCCCAATGTCCTTGAACGGTCGGCCCATGCCGCAGGTGCGGACGTTCGTGTAGATCAGCCAAAATTGTCGATCGGCATGGCTGAGACTCGGCGCCCAAACGCCACCGGAATCCGCCACGCCGCGAAAATCCAGCTGCGATTGCCGCGTAAGCGCGTGACTGATGAGCCGCCAGTTTACCAAATCGCGTGAATGATGGATCGGCACGCCCGGAAACCATTCAAATGTCGAGTTGGCGATATAATAATCCTCGCCCACGCGACAAATGCTCGGATCAGGATGAAAGCCGGGAATGATTGGATTCTGAATCATTGGTATCGCTCGTTCATGTTGCCACGCGGCATTTCACATCCAAAGATAAAATCCAGCAGCACCAGCAACGGCTCGGCTTCGGCTGGAGGCGGAACAACCTGGCAAATTTTTCCAGCGGAAAGGATGTCGTTCCATAAGCTAGGTGACTTGCTGGCCATCACTGCTTGCCCTTATACCAATTGCCGCGCTGCCAGGCGTGGCCGTGTAATTTCAGTTCCAGTTCATCCGACATGGGTGGCTGGCCGCTGACGCCGCAATTTCGTTCCGCCTGATGTCCACTGCGCATTCCCGGAATCACGGTCGAAACGGCCGACGGCTTCAGGGCAAACTTCAACGCCGCCGTCGCCAGATCTGGTTCGGCTGAACCAATGACCGCCGCGATTTTCTCCACACGACGGATGGTGCGCCCCAGCCGGTCGCCGGCAAAATAATTCGCGCGGAATTCGCCTTCGCCAAATTTTGTCTGCTCCGTGAATTTTCCCGTCAACGAACCCTCGTCGAATGCAACGCGCACGATGACGCCGACCTGATGCTCCTGCGCCACCGGCAGAAATTCCGCCGCCGGTTCCTGCTCGAAAATGTTGTAGATGACCTGCACCGCATCCAGCCAGCCGTTGCGCATCAAATCCACCAGCGAATTCTGATCCTGCTCCGGCGTGCTGATGCCGATGCCGCGCAGCTTGCCCTCTTTTTGCAAGGCGCGCAAAATTTCAAGCGCCGTCGGGTTGCGGTTCCAGGCGCGCGTCCAAGTGTGCAGTTGCAGCAGGTCAAGGCAATCGGTTTGGAGATTGCGCAAACTGGATTCGACCCGCTCGCGCAAATACATTTCCGAAAATCGGTCTTCAATCCTGTCGTGCGATGGCGGCGGCCAAGTGCCGGGAAATTTCGGCGGAATTTTTGTGGCGACGTAAATCCGCTCACCCTTGCGCTCCTTCAAGACCTGACTGATGATTTTTTCGCTGTGGCCTTCGCCGTAGCCCTGTGCCGTGTCAATAAAGTTGCAGCCGAGGTCGAGCGCCTTGTGCAATGCGCGGACGGAATCGTTGTCATCCTGTTTTCCCCAAGCCGTGCCGCCGATGGCCCAGCCGCCAAAACCGATTTCAGATATTTGCCAGCCCAAGCGTCCGAACGTGCGGTATTTCATTTTGATCCTCCATCTGCGGTTGCGGTGGATTCTCCCCGCAAAACTTTTCCATCTTTGGTTTCAGTCATTTTCACAACGATTTCTTTGCCGTCGCCATTAAAATTTTGAAAATCAATTTCCTGCACACGACCGTCGGTCAGTTCCACGCGTAATTTGTCCGCGCTCGTCGCCACGGCGGACTTCACTATCGGCTCGCTTTCGTAAGGCTCAATGACGGTGAGGAAACGCGCCTCGCTGGCGGCGGCGGTTTTGACGGCATACACTTTCCGGCGCTGCGCTTCGGGGCCGGGCGGATAATCGCTGCCGAGCGTCGCCTGAAAACGAACCGCATCCAAGCCGGACAAATCCACGCGCACCACGCCATTCATATTGTTGGCCACGGGCTCGGCAGGCGTGGCGGTCGTGTATTCCGTGCCGGCAATCTTAATCGGGCCGCCGAAGTAATCTTGGTTAGGTTTATCGGGCTGCGTGACATTTTCAAATTTAACCGGCAGCTCATTCAATGAAATTTCTTTGCCGTCCTTGGTCACGAAGCGTGCATTCGCCCAGAACAGCGTCGGCTTTTTGGAAATTTCCGTGCGCGTTTCTAACTCCAGTTGTTTCACGCCCACGAGCGACACGTCAATGTCCGCTTTGCCAAGAATCCACGCCCCGAATTTTCCTTCCGCCAAAACCTTACCATCGCCCCGCACGGTGTAAAACAGCCGCTTGTTCACATCGTGCGGTTCCGGCGCGGTGCCAACCATGATCTCCTGTTGCGGCGGCCACAGCGAGTAAACGTCCAGCTTCATCACACCGTCCGCGTTGCCGGTGGAACGCGAGCCTCCATCAGCCACACCCGGCCCCCAGCGTTCCTCGAATCGCGCGACCGACGGCGCGGTCGCGGAATACCAGTCGCAGTCGGTGACAAATTGCGCGCTGCCGACCGGATCCGCATTCCATTGCGCGTCGTGGCGCAGGAATTTTTTGTCCGGCGCTTCGATTCCTTGAAAGCCCTTCAACTGGAGCAGGCTCTCGAACGTGTGCGTGTTCGTGCCCTTCACATAATCGGCCAACACGATGTAATCATCCATCACGATGAGCGCGCGCCGTTGGAGAATTTTTTCCGAGAAGCCCGTGAGCGTGCCGTAGGCGGGCGGATTCGTCGGGGTCGGCACGCTGCGGCCTTCGCGCCAGCATTTTTCCGCAAAAGTTTTTACCGGCACATAATCATAGACCATGCCGCCGTAGGGCGGATTCGACCAGCGCGTGTCGGTCTGCACAACCGTGGCCTGCATCACGTCGCCGCTGTGGAATAGCAGCCGTTCGCCGGGATTTGCCTCCTGCATTTTCTCGTCCACGACCACCATGTTGTGGTTCACCGAGCATTGGCAGTAAAATTTATACATGAACGGCTCATAAATCCAGAAGACGGATTCGGGATTCCAAAAGCTGCGACCGTCCCGCATCAGCGACAACAGATCCGTGCGGTCGAAATGTCCGTGCGCCCAGCCGTGCGTGCCGTAATGCAGCACGGCTTGAATTTGATTGCTGACCGGCCGGTTCGTCGTCTGTGAACGCAGCATGGCGAGACCGACATTGTCGGCAAAACCGTTCTTGCGAAAGTTCTCCGGCGTGTTCGCGGGCAGCTCTGGCACGCCATAAAGCAGATCCCGTTTGTTGCTCAACTTGATGAGCGAGGCGTAAGCGGGATCGCGGAAAGCGAAGTAAGCTATTTCAAACGGCTGTCCGCTCACTTCGGAGCGGTTGCCGGCGACCTGGTTTTCCGTGGAATCGTTCACACCGAACATCACCCCGCGATAATCGATGAACGGCAGCAGACTGTCCCACATCATTTTGATGTCGCGATACGGTTTGGTGTTCGGCCCGTAAATGGCGGGATCCATGCCAAACGGTTTGCCCGCCTGGGTTTTGTCGCCCGCCGCCGTGACACCGCCGCTCAATTCCGCGGCCAGCAACGCGCGCGGCAAATAACTGGCCGGCACTTTCACGTGCAGAAAATCCACGCCGAACGGTGCGTAGGCCAGCGCGACCTGCGTGAATTCGCTCGCGCACCACATATTATAGCTGATGGAACATTCATACCACCAGCCGTCGTTCATCACGCCCTTGCCCAGTTGATCGCAGATGCCGGCCGGGCCGGAAAACCAGCGGTCCGCCGCCACCAGATCCTGCATCGCCAGCGCGCAATAGAACGCCCCGCAATCCTCGGACAGATTCCAATTGTTGATCGGCCCGTAATCACTCGCCTGAGCGATGGTTTCCATCAGCATCCGGAATGTATTTTCAATCTGCCGGCGGTCGGCCGGCGTCAGAATTCCCGAATCCAGAATCATGTCATACGCCATCGCCGTGTGCTGGAAGAAATGACCCTCCTGCACCAACCCCTGATTACAGGCACGCAGCGTGACCGGGTAACCTTGCTGCGGATCCGAAAGCCGGCGCAAGAACAGCACAATTTTTTCGGCAGCATTCGTGTCGCGGGTGAGCTGCCACGCATAAGCGCAGGCCAGCAAATCATTTTCATTCTGCGTGGCGAACACGTAAGGCCCGTAAGTGTCATCGGGCGCTTTGGCCGGGCCGGCGATTTCCGGCACGCGCCAGGCCGCCGCTTTTTTCAAGATTTCAGTCTGGGCAACCTTCGCCCAATCATATTTCGCCACCTTGTCGCGCACTTCCTGCCAGCCCGCCGGCGTGTGCAAAATGTAGGGATGCGGCAGCTCGCAGGTCGTGATGAATTTCAATTGGGTTGCGGCCGCTGCGTCGCCGTTGCCAATCGCCTGCAACACTTGCGTCTCATGGCCGCCAGGCGGCACCCGATCCGAAACCGCGACGCGCACTTTGATCAGGCGCGATTCACCCGGCGCGAGTTGCAACGACTCTGGTTCCACCGTCGCCGCCATTTCCTCCCAACCATATTTGATGAAGGACAGCGTCACGGATTGTTTAACGGCGGAGCAGTTGCCCACGATCACGTCATATTCCACGCTGCCATCTTGCGGCGAACTCCGTCCGCGCACCTCGCCTTCGAGCGCGATCACCGGCGCTTGCACCACGCGCACATTTCGCAGTTTCAACGGTGCGGGTTTGCCGTCGGCGGTTTTGGCCGAGAGCGTGAATTCTTTGACCGCCTTCAGAAAACTGGTGTTCGCCTGCTGGAAAGCAAAGGCCGACCACGGCAGCGTAATCGCATGCCAGCCTTTGCCGCTGACGCTGACGGTGGCAGTGACCGGCGTTCCCGGCGAAGCGGTGCACTGAAAGCGGGTGATGCCAGCGGTCAAAGCCACGTCCTTTGGATCGGGCAGGTTAACCTCAAATTGAACGCCGTAAAACTTTTGCCACTCCGCAGCACTGTCGTTCAGCACGCGCATCCCATGCTTGTATTGGCCGCGCGGGCCGTCGGGTTCCCGCAGCTTGGTTTCCCCCGTGAACGCGACCACCGCACCCGCCTTCAAACCACCGACCGGCAAGGTCAACGGCGAAGCCTCCACCGGATATAACACGGCGGCGGCAATAAACACGACCAACTGACAAAGGCGTTTCATTTCTTAAATTGGCTTGGTCCAAGCATCACAGAACTTGGTCAAAGTTTAAATCTTTTCAAAGGTTTCTCTGTAAACTTGAAGCTTGGCATGGCCCCTTCAAAAAACCCAAGCCACCACCGTTCTGAAAGCGCCATCAACAAACCGGCGACATCACGCCGCTACGCTCATCGTGGAGTTTGCTCGTGCCGAGGCCATCCAGCACCAGCACGCCCTGTAACGACGAGATCAAGTCCGCCTTGCTCCACGACCAGACGATTTCACCCGCGCCGTTGAACTCCAGCAATTGCACGCCGGAATTTCCAAAGCCCGGCCCATGGCCCTGCCAGTTGGCTAGCACTACGTTCCCATTTGGCAGCAGTTGAAACATAGCGTAGAAAAACGGTCGCACCTTTTCCGGCACCTGCTCCTTGCCACCGAACTTGCGGAGAATTTTTTCGCTCGCGTCCAGTTCCACTACGAACGCGCCGTAACCCGCCGTCACAATCAAATTTCCATTCGGCAGCCGCAGCGATTTCCAAGCGTGATAAAAACCTTCGACCGGAAATTCGCGGAGATATTTGCCGTCGCGCGAACCTTCGCGGATGCGGTCGTTGCACGACATGAGATACGTCCCCTGCTCCGTCTGCCGGATGAGCCGGACATAATCGCCGGGAAAAATGGCGCGGTGAACTTCCTGGTCCTGCGCGTCCAGTTCCAGCACCGCCACGCCTTTCGCACCGGGAATGTCCACGCCGGCAATGATCGTGTGCCCATCGGGCTGGCGGCGGACAGCCGCGACACCTTCAAGCGACTTAAACTCCTTCATCACGCGACCGAGTTTCAGGTCAAATTCCGTGTAGCCGTGGTCATGGCCGATGAGAATTTTCCCGCCGCCAATCAACTGCATGTCGCGTGCCGCCGACTGACCGATGGGCACGATCCAGTTCCTTGACTGGTCACGCTCGTCCACATGCTGCAACGTCGCGTGGCCTTCGTCAATCGCGATGAACTCGTGCTGGATCATTTTTTGCGCCGGAATCTCCCGTTATTTCTTTAAATCACGATCCATCGCCGCGCCGTCACAGGGAATGACGACGACCTTGCTGCCGTGGTTGTCATTGCCTCTTTCGTTGTCCTTCGGCACATCAATCACCGCGAGCGTGACGGCGGCGACATGGCCGTTTTCGATGAACACGCCCGGGCGTTCCATCTTGTTCCAATGGTTCACGGTGCCGTCGGTGTAGCGCACGAAGTCTGTGCGCGGATCGTAGGCAAGACCGCGATATGTCCAGCCGTTGATGCCGTCTGCGGAGGTGAGGTGGTAGGCTTTCCGGTCGCTCCAGTTGTTGACGACGATGTGATAGAGGCCGCCGCTGAACCAGACGACCGGATCTTCGAGATTGTTCAGGTCGTGCTTGGGCAGACCCTCGATGCCGGGATAAACACTCGGGCCTTGGACGACGTAGGGACCAAGCACGCCGTTCGTGCTGATGAGAATGGCGCCGGAACGCGGCACAATCTCGAAGCTGCCGTCGGGGCGCACCATCACGCTGGTATTGGACATGCGGCCAAGGTTGCTGAATTCACTGGTGGCAAGTTGAATCAAGCCGAGTTGTTCCCACGGGCCATCAAACGATTTGGAAACGAAGACCGTGCCCGGCCGCGTTTCGCTGATGACGATGGCATAACGGCCATCCGGCAAAACGAGGGCGGTGACGTTATGGCCTTTGCCGCCCTGGTTGTCCGGCCAGCACAACCCTTTGTCCACGTAAGGCCCGATGAGATTATCGCTGACGGCATACACGGCGCATGAATCCGACCAGCCGCCGTGACCGTGTGCCTGATCCCAGCGGCTGGCAAACATGTGATATTTACCATCCGGTCCTTTGATGATTTGCCCGTCCCAATAGTTCCACTTTTTCATGGTGGAGTCTTCCAAGCCGTTTTTGGGGTCGCGCGGCCCGACGGCTGACGCACCCCAGACATTGGTGGACAGGGAACCCACGATGGGTGTCGGCTGGAAATAATCAATGAAGGTTTTGGCCGGAACCAAATTGGACTCCTGGCCGAAGCCGGGGCTGCCGGCGAAAACCAGGAACGCCCCGGCCAACAGCGATGGCCAACCGAAGACCTGGGAATGGAAGCGATGCGTGATGCGAGTGTTTTTTTTCATTTTGGATTTTGCGTTTATGGATTCGAGTTGGAATTTTTGTTGTTGATCGTTAATTAAGAATTTCAAAGGTCTGCTCCACGGGCGTGGCCGTCTTCAGTTTTGGATCGCCGTCCCGACCCAGTTGCCAGGCGACGACCGTCACTTTCACCGGAAATTTGGTGCGGGGCGGAATTCTCGTGAATTGCAGTTCGTCGCCGTCAATTTCCGCCGCGCCTTCGCGGACGTAATAATAAACTTCGCGGCCTGAATCCGACACGGCGCCGAGCTTCAGTGATTTCGTTCCGGCCTTTTGACCGGGGATTTCCGGGAACGTGATGCGCTGCGGCGTGCCTTGTTCAAAATCCGGAATCCTCATATGCGCCTGCTGCACGATGCGCCTGTATTTCGCGTCGCCCGCCTGGCTCGCCCACAGCCAGATGTCGTTGTCGCGTCCGTCCCGCGTGGAACTCACCCGGTTGAAGGCGACCCGGAATGTGTTCGTGCCGGTCTGAATCACCGGCCCAACAATTTTATGCAGCACAATCGGCTCGCCGCCGGTCGCGTGCCCCAGCGGCGAGCCGGGCGGAAGATAAGCCCAGCGCGCCGCGTTCTGGTTGTGCGTCGCATCGCCGGGCACAAAACTCATATAGGACGTTTTCAAACGGAAGGTGGCGCCGTCGGCCAGCGGCAAAAACGCCAGATCCACCGGTTCACCACAGCCTTTGGTCAACGGCAGGTCGCCCGTGGTAATGCTCAAGAGCTGCGGCAGCTTGCCCGGCTGGCCGGCGAAATAATTCTGCGTGTCCCAAGCCATTTCCTTGTCGAAAGCCCAAAACGACTGCTTCGGATCGCCGGTGTATTTGGCGAAAGGCGCGGGCTGGATGGTGCGCGGCTGATTCAAATGCCAGCGCTGGACGAGCCAGCCCTTCGTGGGATCAACGGGCTTCAACACCGGCGGTCGGTCCATCGGCTCATCGGCGGGCAGCCGGTATTCGGCGGATTTGCGGATGAACATCGCCAGAAATTTGATCAGGTCATCGCAATAATTAAAATGGCCGTTGCCCGGCTCGGCGAGCATCGCCAGCGGCATCTGCGGATGTTCGGCGCGAAATTGCAGCGCGGGCGTGAGCCGGTCGTCCGACCATTCGTATTCGCCCATCACCATCAGTCCGGGAATGCCGTCAATGTTGCGTGCGCCCCAGCTTGCATTCGGTTTGCCGTTGCCGGTGCGGTCGGTCTGCGGCGCATCGCCGTGGACGGACAGAATCGCCAGCGTGCGCGCCGGATTCCACGCGGCGAAATTCCACGGATAACTCGCCATCGCCGAATGCGCGAGCGGAACAATGGGCGCGAATTTCAATTCCGAATAGCCTGAAACCTCCGCGAGCGATTGCAGCAGCGCGTCAAACCTGACGTTCGCGGCGTCATTGCTCGCGGCGTTCTGCCAGTTCTCGAATGGCGGCGCGATGAAGATTTCCGCGATGCCCAGCTTCGCCAGTTCCCGGCGCAGGATGGGGTGCTCCAAAATTCCCTGTTCAATCATGTTGTTCTGGCCGACCACCACGGCGCGCACTTGCTGGCAATCCGGCGGAATCCACAGAAACGCGCGGCCGGCATCCACCGGCGTTGACCATTGCCACACCGCTGCGCCCGCCCGCGCGGCGAGCAGAAACAGCGCCACGCCCGGCAGCCGGCGGCGGAGAAAAGCGAAATATGAATTCATGGCGGTTGATTTAATCCACGTCCGTGCGGAAAGGCGATGCGGGCAGGCCGGCGCGGTTGAACAAGTTCACGTCCGGCACGTTGGCCCAGCCGTAGCGCACGGCGACGGGCGTTTTGACATCATCGCTCCAGACCACGACGGTCTTGCCCTGGATCGCCGCCTCGGCGGTCACGAATTTTTTATCCGCACCGGCAATCGTGAAGCCTTTCAGCGCCCCGTCTTTCGCCGCCAGTCCGCCGCCCAGATGCGTGAATGACAGCACCACCTTGCCGCCTTCGATTTTCATTTTGGCGAACAGCGGGCCGGAGTATTCGATTTTCTCGCCGTAGGCCAAAGCCCGCGCCGCCAACGCCAGCCGCGCGCCCACCGGCGCTTTTTGCGCGGGATGAATGTTGTGCGCATCGCCGATGTCCACGGTGACCGCCAGCGCGGTCTTCGGCGATTTTTCCAGCGTCAGCAATTGCGCCTCGCGCAGTTCCGGCGTCATGTCCTGATACGGCGCGATTTGGACGAAAAGAAACGGGAAATCACCCAGTCCCCAGCCGCGCCGCCAGTCGGCGATCAGGAGGGGAAACAATGTGCGGTATTGCCGGGCGCGGTCGTTGTTTGACTCGCCCTGATACCAGATGACGCCCTTGATCGGGAACGCTTGCAGCGGCGCAATCATCGCATTGTAAAGCACGGTTGGAACATTTGGACCGCCACCTGACCTGGCCGGAACCCCGGTGACATTGCTTTTGGGAATGGCCACGCGTGAGAGCCAATCACCCGCCAGCGGAACCGGCGCGAGCGCGGGCTGGCCGGCGACCTCCAGTTTCATCTGCTCTGGTTTGCCATCAAACCCGCCCGGCCCGTCTATGTTGAGCGCCCGGATGGCAATGACGTTGCGCCCGGGCTTCAGCACGCCGGCCGCAACTGGATAATTGCGTTGCGCCTGCCAGTCATCCGTCGCCCCGACTCGGACACCGTTCACCCAGGTCGTGTCCGCGTCGTCAATGTTGCCCAGCTGCAGCACCGCCGGCCGGCCCGCCCACGAGTCCGGCAGCTCGATGACTTTGCGAAACCAGATCAATCCGTCAAAGTCACCGCTGAACTGCACCGGCAGACTGGCCGATTTCCAGTCGGTCGTGTCGAGCGAGACCGCCGACCAGTCGCCGTTCCCGTTCCGGCCCGATCCCGGGTCGCGGTCGCGATACCATTGCTGCAGGAGCTGGTCATGATGTTGCTGCCCGGTCGCGGACGCCTGCACTCCCGCGAGCTGCTCTTGAAAATCGGGCATGGTTTTCAGCGAATCCGCGCTCGTCCAAGCCTCGGCCACGGTGCCGCCCCAGGCGGAAAACAAAATGCCCACCGGCACCTTTTCCGCCTGATACAGGTCGCGGGCAAAAAAGAAACCCACGGCGCAAAAATCCGGCGCGGTCCGGGTAGAACAAACAGTCCAATTGCCACCGGCGTCGGCAGCGGGCGCGTCAGCCAGATGTTCCGGCACATAAAATTCATGGATGTCCGGATAGTTCGCGGCGGCGGCGGCCTCCCGCCAGCCGATGATCTCGGGTTGCGGCGGACGCGGTCCAAGCTGGCGTTCCATGTTGGACTGGCCGCCGGCCACCCAGACATCGCCGACAAGCACGTTGGTAATGGTGCAGGTGGTGTCGCCCGCCACGGTCAGGGTTTGCGGCGTCGCGTTGGCCCGCATCGGCTGGAGCCGGACTTTCCAGGCGCCGTTCGTGGCGATGGTCGTCACCGTTTGACCGGCGAACGTCACGGTGATTTTTTCGCCGTCGCCAGCCAAGCCCCAGACCGGCACGCGCACGCCGCGCTGCAATACGGCGTTGTTTTGGAACA
>Ga0302270_10005851_pt1 | contig 11087 bp, 6 predicted proteins | sample III_Bog_E2_3_FD_198773 | JGI IMG/M metagenome (GOLD analysis project Ga0302270, IMG submission 198773) | Peat permafrost microbial communities from Stordalen Mire near Abisko, Sweden - III_Bog_E2_3 | ecosystem: Environmental > Terrestrial > Soil > Wetlands > Peat | place: Sweden: Abisko...
AACGGAACGAAATATCGCTTGACAGCGAGGGGCCTTCTCATGGAAGCCACGACCGTAAGAGAGCGGCAGACCGTTGCATTGCGTAAAGGGCCGCTCTTTGACATTCGCGGCTCTGTGCAGGCGATGTGGGAATGCGCGCAGGCTACGGTTCATAGAAACTGTGAAAGAGCGCCGGCCTTGCTATTCGAAGGCGATGTTGTCGATGACCACAACTCCTTCTTTCGAACGGTCGAAGCGGAAGCGGATTTCGCGAATCTGAGGTGATGTCAGCGGCGGGAAGTTCTTCAGCGGGACGGCGTAGCGCTGCAGCACGGCCTCCGCGTCTTTGTCGTCGCGCCCGAAGCCAAGCTTGTTGAACTTCACATATTCGATGTGGAACGGCTTGTAGATAGGCCCGATGGCGGAGAGCGCGAGACGCGCGGTTTTCCCGTCCGCGGTGACGAGTTCGATGGTGAAATCGAGCGGCGCTTTGCGCTTTTTGTCAGCGTCCTTTTTCTCGTTCTTTTTCGCGTCTTTTTTCGCGTCCTTCTTGGCGTCCTTCGACTTCGAGTCTCTTGAGCCGTCCTTTTTATCCTTGTCTTTGTCCGCGTCGGGATCGGGCGGATTCTCGTTGGTGTCGGCCAGTTCGAAAGACAGCGTCGAAGCCGGCGTCAGCGTCTTGGAGAAGTCCTCCGGCAGCGTCACGGTGTAGGTGGCCGCAGGCTCGCGCCAACCGAGGACGACACTGTTGTCGCCGCGATCGCCCCAGCGCATTTCCGTGCGCTGCTCTTTCCAGACGGCCAGTTTCTCGCCGTGGATGCGGGCTCCGGCGAGCGTCGCGGTCTCGACGTCGAAGTCCTCATCGTACCCGGCGACGATCTTGCGCTTCGCGTCGGCGTAGCGGTTCACATAGGTCGTGTCGGGCAGCCAGGAAGCGCCCGCGCGGTAATCGCGGAAGAGCTGGCGGTACTCGTCGCGGCCCTTGAGCGTCACTTCCAGGAAGGCCGAGAAGTAGACCTTCGCAATCTGGCGCTGCTGGTCTCCGGTAAGGAGCGGTTTCTTGTTGAGGAACCAGCCGCCGGGCGGTCCGTTGTCGTCGTCGCCCCAGACAGTGTTGAACTGCCCGTGGTTGGCGCGGTAGATCCAGAGTTCCGCCTTGAAGCCGGGGAACGAGTCGCTGAAGCTGGTGCGGTTGAACTGGCGGCTACCGTCGAACGCGCTGACGTCGCCGTCGTACCCGCCCTGAATCGTGAAGTAGTTCACGTCCTTGAGCGGCCGGTTCACCCCGGCGGGCTTGTACTGGCCGTCGGCCGGGGCGATGGCGATCACGGAGCGGATGTTGAAGTTATAGTCGAACTTTTGCGTCGCATCTCCAGGGAAAGCGGGCAGATGATTGAACGCCGCGGCGGTGGCCGCGGCCTCGCCGCCGCGCGAGTGGCCCATCAGCGCGATGCGGTCGAGGTCCACCTTGCCTTCAAATGGATTGCCCTTGGCGGAGTTCCACTCGCGGAAGAGCTTCAGGTGTTCAAGCAGAAGCCAGCCGCGAGCCGCCGTCTCTTTCTGGTCGAGGCCATTGGTCCAACTGCTGTTGATGAAGTTCTCGTCAATGGAAGCGAGGATGTAGCCGCGACTGGCCAGCAGCCGCCCCAGGTATTCGTAGCCTGGATCGGAGAACTCCTGAGCGAGATGGTTGCCGTGGACGATCAGCACCAGCGGGAACGGGCCCGCGCCGTCGGGGTACCAGACGCGGGCGTTGAGCGGCAGTTTCTTGCTGTCGAAGCCCCAGTACCACTGGTAGAGTTTGGCATGCCAGCCCTCGGGGCCCTTGAAGACTTTCGACGCGTCGATGGAGCGCGAGATGAGGGAAACGCCCGAGCCCTTGGCCTTGTGCCCGAACTCCGGGCGGCGCCAGTCCGTGCCGGGGCCATAGGTCATCGCGATGACCTTGTACGGGCCGGCCAGCGAGGGATCGGGCAGCGTGAGCGCGGCCACCTTGGGCTGCTTCGATAGTGGCGCGTCGGCCATGTCTTTCTCGAGCCCGCGCCAGGTGAGCAGCCAGATCGTCGTGCCCGCGAATGTGAGTACAAGAACAAGGAGAACGAGCGTCACAACCTGTCGCTGGCGGGCCATTCGCGGGAATCCGCCAAACATAAGTGAAGCCAGAACCGACGCCAGCGTGGCGGCCGCGACAGCCAGTATGATGCCCGACCAAGGCGAATTTGGCCACATGAATCCAACCACACCCGCGGCTGCGATCAACAGCGACGATTGGAAAGGCGGCAGCTTGCGGAGCAACTTGAGAGCCAGCGTCAAAAGCCCGGCCGAGAGGAGCAGGACGATGCCGGCGATAACGATACAGATCAGCGCATCGATGATGTGGCCGAAGCCGAATCGGATCTCGGTGCCGATGAATGCCGCCCACGCGAGCGTGAGCAGCGTCGCGCCGAGCATGGAAGCCCGGCGGACCTCCGGCCCGGGCCGGATCAGGGTCCACTGTTCCCTGCTCCACGACCATACTTTTTGAGAGAGTGAATTCACGCTTGGCCAGAGGCGGGCGAGCCGTTCACGAACCTGCGCGATCTGCATGCTGATGAGAATACGGCCGAAGGGTGTGGAGTGTTCCTGTTTGTTTACAGGTTTTTGTGGACGTTGCGCGGATTGGGGAGAGCGGCTTAGGGCGCGCCAATGAAATACTGGCAGGCTTTGCGCCAGACGGAGCCGATCTGGAGATCGGCGGTCCCAGGGCAAGGTGGGCTCACGGTCGCCGCTCCGGCTGTGAAGTATCTCCCGGACGGACAAGCACGCGGCCCAGCCAGAGCAGAGACGCAATGAATAGCGCATCCGCCGCGACGAATCGAATCGCCGCCAGCATGCCTTCGAGCGTTGCGGACTCGAAGGGGATCACCCACCAGACAATCTGCCACGGCAGCCAGACCCCCAGCAATGCCCACAGCACGACGGTCGTGTAGCCCGGGGCCGTGAGCAATCCGCCCCAGGCGATGCCCCGGAAGATCAGCCACAACGCGGCGGCGGGCAGCGCGATGAGGACCAGCCCGGTCGCCGCCACCACAGCCAATTGCCACGGCCGGGCCAGCGGTAAGGCCGCCCAGTTGTAAACGGAGATCAGCCAGCCGGGCGTGAAGACGAGTAGCGCCAACCAGAGCAGCTTCCGCTGCCAGATGCCGCCCAAGCCCGTGCGCCAGAGCCGGAGCAGCTCGCCGAGACGCTCCGCTGGCTCATGCTGCCTGGGCAGGTCTGTCTGCCGCGCCGGCTCCGGCCGTTGTCCATCGCTCATGGCTCAACCACCTCCAACGTCACTTGCTCGGTCGCCCGGAACCGCCCCGGCTGGTACATCGCCTCGACGCGCGCCGCGCCCAGCCGATAGACGCCGGCGTTGGTGAAGCGGATCAGCGCGCTGTAAATCGCCGGGCCGTCCGGCAAGCCCCACGGGAACCACAACGCGTGACTGTCGCGGAGTTCGCGCCGCGACCAGCTTAGCTTCCACCAAGGCGGCTGCGGAACGATGTCGTAAACCTCGTCGCGCGCCACCGGCTCCGCGCCCGCAGGCAGCGGCGAATCGATCAGCATGTATCGCTGGTCGCGCAGGGCCGACACGGTCAGGCGCAGCATGACCAGCTCGCCGACGTGCGCCGGCCCCTGCAAGGGAACCAGGCTGTGAACAATCCGCCCTTCGGCCTGACGCGGGACCAGCCGGTAGATGTCGCGCGCAATCTCGAAGCCGCTGCCGGTCTGCGGCATCTCCAGGTGGTCGCCGGCCAGGCGCGCCGCGCCGTCCAACGAGACGTACGCCGTGCCTGCTCCCTCTTTGCGCACCTCGATCGACAGGCCGGCCGGCACTTCGATCTGACACGGCGGCGCGAAGACATCGGCGGACGAGAACGACTTCTCGAAGACCTTGCGGCCGCCAGCGAGAGCCGTGACCTTGAAGGCGGGTTGCAGTTCCTTCGACACGCGCAGGTACTCGGTCAATCCATACAGTGCGAACGCGGTGCGCTTGGTCGTGTTCCAGGCGGGACCGGCATCACGGCTGCCGGCAAGCCAGCGCGCGGCTTCGCTCAACAACGGGTCGGACGGGCTCTGCTGCGCGAGGAAGCGCAGCGCGAAGGCAGTCGCTTCGACACCCGCGTCGTGCGACCACGGTTCGAAGAGATCGCGATCCGCGCTCCAGGAAGCACCGCGATGATCCTTGTGAACGAGGCCCTGCAAAAGCCCGTCCACTTCGGCCGCGCGTGTGTCCTTGCGCTGCACCAGAACCGAGCCGAGCAGCGCCAGCCCTTGCGGCGACAGCTTGCGCCGCTCGCCCCACAACTGTTCCAGCACCGGATTCGGCAACGTGCCCGCCTGAGAGATCGCATGAATCTCCCAGGCCAGCAAATCGGGCTCAACGTCGCTTTGCTGCGGGATCATTTGCGTGAGCAACTCCGCGCCGCGCGATGCCGGATACGGCGTCTGCTCCCCGCGCAACTGCGCCTCCAGAGAGAGGCCCCACACGGCGTACGCCGTCAGGAACGGGTCGGTCGGGTCGCCGCGCCAGAAGCCCCAGCCTCCTTTTTCATTCTGGAAATCGATCAAGCGCTTGACGCCCGCGCGGATCATCTTGTCCAGTGCCGCATCGTCCACGCCGGCCGCGCCCAGATCCTTCATCGCGGCGCGCACCACCAGATTCGGCAGGAAGCTAGAGAGCGTCTGCTCCGTGCAGCCGTATGGATAGCTGGTCAGAAACTCGATCGAGCCGAGCATCTCCGCAGCCAGCGAAGGAGCGACGCTGAGCATGGTATGCAGGCTCTCGGGTCGCACGGATGCGGGCACCGTGAGCGCCAGCGTGCGGGCTTCGCTCTTGCCGGAGAGCGCGGCGGAGACGCCCGAGTGCCACGGCAATCCCCACGGCTCCACGGGGAACGCGAGTTCCAACCCGTCGCTCTCGTCCTGCGCCTCGGCCTTGCCGGTCAGCCGGATCTCGTTGTTGGCCTTCGCCCGCAACTTCCACTCGAGACGGACCTCGCCATTGGGCTGGACATCGAAAACGGCCGGCGGAGTTGCTTCCACGTCAGCGCCCGACGCATGCAGCGTCAGCGTCACGTCCTGAGCCTTGTTCAAGTAATTGCGCACAAACACCGGCACGCTCACCTGGTCGCCTTCGACCGCGAAGCGCGGCGTCGCGAAGGAGAGTACGAGCCGCTTGCGCACCAGCACCTTGTCGACCGCGCTGCCGAGCAGCGTATCTTCGGTGACGGCGCGGGCCGTCGCGCGCCAGGTGGTCAGCGAGTCCGGGAAGGCGAACTCCACGCGCGCATGTCCATCGGCGCCCGTGTGCAGGTCGGCGACCCAGAAAGCCGTGTCGGGGAAGTTCTTGCGGATCTTCGGCGCCGCGGGCCGCTCGGGCTTAAGCTGGCCGAAGGTGCCGTGCGGCCGCAGCCCGGCAAGCTTCAGGCTTCTGTGCCCGGCCTCCGCGTAGAAATACCATTGCAGGGAACTCGCCGTCGTGACCTGGTTCCACTCGCGATCGTAGAAGGCCTTTACGAGGTTCGGCAGCGGGTCGCGTTCGAGGGCGTAGATCGGTTCATCGACCACGCCCAGGCTCACCTCAGCCCGCACCGGACGTCCCGCCGGGTCTCGCGCTTCGATGTCGTATTGGGCCGGCTCGCCGGGGCGGAACTCGCGCTTGGCCGGAGTCACTTTGACTGCCAGCGTCTTGTGCGCGGGCGGAACGCTGAGCAGCTTGTTGCCGCGCCAGAATCGCCCGTCACGCACCATGTAGGCCTCGGCAAAGACGTTGGGCGTCCACTCGGCCTGGATCGGGACTTCCACGGTCCCGGCCGCTTCCTTCATGTGGATCCACTTCTCCCAGCGCACCGAGCGGGATTCGATCGAGACCCAGACCCAGCAGCCCGGCGCGCCGGTCACGAGCAGCAGCCGTGCCGTGTCGCCCGGCTTGTAGCTGCGCTTGTCGGGGTGGATGCGGATCACGCCCTCTTCCCCGCCCCAACTCTCGCCATTGCCGCTCACCGTGAAGAACGTGTGGCCCTCCACAATTCGCCCGCCGGGCGCAGCGGCGTGGATCGCGACGGAGTAGGAACCCGGCTCGCGCGGCATAAGTACAGCCTCGCCATGTCCGTCGGGACCGGTGTAGCCGCGAGCGGCCTGGACCAGTTTCGTCGTCACCGTGACCTTGCCCCCGGAGAGCAGGCCCTTCTCCTTATGCCACACGTTGAGGTACACATCGGCCAGGAACAGGGCGTTGGGCGCGGGATTGCCGTTGTAGTCCGTCGTGGTGACGCGCAGCGCCGCGCTTTCTCCGCGAGCAAAGACATAGCGCGAAGGCTCGGCGCTGACATAGAAAGGTCCGACGGTCGCGAGGAACGAAGTCCGGTTACCCACTGTGCGGCCCGACGAGTCCATCACCTCAGCCTCGACCGTGTAGAGCTGGTCGTACGCTTCGAGCGCGGGTTGGAGATCGAGCGTGGCCTTGCCATCCGGCCCGAGTTGGGTCTTGCCCGACTGCAACTCCTCGCCCTGGTAGCCGCCGCCGCTGTCGTCCTGGTCTTCCTCGACGTCATTGGACCACGGCGGATACCAACGCGCACGGAAGACGTGCCACTGCACCGTGCCCGCGCGCACGGGCTCGCCATAGTAGTAGCGGGCATCGAGCGTGATGCGCTGCGGCGTGGCTTGCAAAATGCGAGCGTTGGCCGGCGCGAGCCGCACCTCGTAGTCGGGCTTGCGGTACTCATCCACAGTGAATGTGCCGTAAACGGACTGCGTAAATTCCGCGTCGCCGGGCCGATTCACTTCGACGCTGTAGCTTCCCGTAGGCGCGCTCTCCGGCAGCTTCCACTCCGTCGAAACTGTCCCGAAGCCGGAGAGTTTCGCGCCGCGCGTGAGGACCGCTTTGCCCTCGGAGTTATTCACCACGATGCGCACGTCGCGATCGTCCGGCACGCGCAATCCGTCCGCAGCTTTCTCCCGCACAATCGCCTTGAGCTTAACTTCGTGGCCCGGTCTGTAGATCGGCCGGTCGGTGTACACGACGCCCTGCGTCAAGCCCTGTGCCCGCCGAATCGCCCATCCGCCGACGCCAATGGCGGCGAAATCGCCGTCGCTACGAGCCAGAGCGAGGAACCCGTTTTCGGGAGCGCTGGCCAGGGCGAAAGAAACCAATCCCGCCGGGCTTGTCGCGCCCAGGCCTATCTGCGGCTTGCTCTTCGGATCGATGAGCCGCACCTCGACGCCGGGACGCGGCTCGCCGCTGGTGGCATCAACCGCGCGCACTTCCAATTTGCCGTGCTCACTGCGCGCGAGCAGGACCATGCGCGACGCAAACAGAATCAACTGAGCTTGTTTCTTGGCGTCGGTGGCCTCCAGCAGGTAAACGCCCGCTTCAGCCAGCTTCACCGGAACCGTATCCGAACGCCATTGCTCCTTGCTCTTCGGAGCAGTGTATTGCCATACGGCAACCAGGCGCTGCGGATTGATGAGAGGCACGTTGGCGTAGAAATCGCCTGTCAGCTTACGTGAGCGGCGGATCGCCTCGACGCGTTCCTGCGCCAGTTTCTTCTGCTCGCCCTCAAGGCGCGAAGCGCGAATCACCGCGCGGTGTTCGGGCGTGAATTGCAGACGCACGACATCGAGCAACCCGGCGCGCAAGCGCCTGCGAAAATGGTTGAACTTTTCGAGGAAAGTCTTTGGCTTCTTGGGTGGCTTGAACGTAGCTCCGAAGGAGTTGGGCTCGTCGAGTTGCGAGAACAAGGCGATGGGATCCGCCACGCGGTAGAGCCGGAACTGGAGCTGCCGGATGTTCGAGCCGTTGAGTTGTACCTGCACCGTCTCGCCCGGCCGCACTGCCTGGTTCACCGAGATCTGAAACGACGTGGAAGAGGCGGGCGCGTCGGGAGCGTCTTCCATCTGGCCGGGAAGCACGGCCGCCATCGTGAAGAGCAACGTCAGCTTGAGGACGGCGGAACGGCGTGACCGCAACATACGACTTAGTCGCCTCCGAGCAGCAGATTCCACCGAAAAACGCCAAGAAAACGCGGATTCCCGCGCACCGGGCGCCAGCGAGGCTCGGGATGATTCAGCAGTTCGCGAATCGACGGGCGGCGCACTTCGCCGGCCCATTGACCCTCCGGCCCGGTGTGATAGACAAGGTAGGATTCCGGAGTCTTTTCAAATTGGCTTGGACCGAGCCAGACCATGCAGTGATCCGCGCCCGCTCCCGGCTTCTGGTTCCAGAACAGCGCATCGCCCGGCTGCGCTGCGCGCCACTCGCCCGCGATGCGCTGGAAGTTGTAGCGCATCAGATGAGCGGCGTCGGCGAAATGCGCCGCTTCATCGAGACTCGTGCGCAGCAGCGGCGTAAAGCCCCGGCGCGAAATCTCCGGCAGAGGCGGCAGCGCGATGGCGAGCCCCAAGGAGTGCGCCCACTCCGCGGTATGCGGGACGAGCGCGTTGCGGTAGGCGAAACGCACCAGCGAAGAACAGTCGACGATCTCCTCCGGCAGGCTCGCTCGCGGAACAAAGAACAGGGCTTCGGCCAGCCAGGTGAACCACGCACAAAACGCGCGTTGATCCCCCGCGTCGCGTAAAACAGGTAGTTGCTGAGCCGCGAAACCCGCGAACGGCAGCGGCAGCAAGATGGCGAGAGCGCTCCGGCGGCTCAGCATAAAAGTGCAGCGGGACGAATCGCTCTATCATAATGCGGCTGAACCCGTCGATGTGGAGATTCCGGGCAAAGAAGTGGGGCGCCGTCCTACCCACACTTGCGCCATAGCCCCATTCCCGATAAGTTTATAGGTAAATACGGATTCACATGAAAGCAAGCAATAGCCTGTGGAGAGATCGGATCGCGGCGGAAATCGAGCCCGGGCTTGCCTCGGAGATCGATGCTTTTGAAAGCGAGATTGCCTTGAAGAAGCAGGGCAAGATCGACGACAAGATCTTCGCCGAGACACGCCTGCGGCGCGGCGCCTACGGTCAGCGATACGACAATGGGCAACGCCACGACGGCATCGAAAGCCGGAAGCTCGCCTTCCCGCACGAGGGCCTCACCAAGGGGCCGAACACGCTCTGGGACGCGCCGGGCATGCAGCGCATCAAGATCCCCTTCGGGGGGATGAACGCGGCGCAACTGGAGGTGATGGCGGAACTGGCCGAAGAGTATTCCGACGGTATCGCCCACGTCACCACGCGCCAGGACTTCCAGCTCCATTACGTCCACATCGAAGACGCGCCGAGCCTGATGCGCCGTCTGGCCGCCGTGGGTATCACGACGCGCGAGGCCTGCGGCAACACGGTCCGCAACGTGACGGCCTGCCCGCTGGCCGGAGTCTGCCGCGGCCAGGCCTTCGACGTCACGCCGTACGCGAAGGCATTCGCCTACTTCATGCTCGGCCACCCCGATGCGCAGGACTTCGGGCGCAAGTTCAAGGCGGCCTTCTCGGGCTGCGCCGGCGAGCCTTGCGCGCTGGTTCGCATTCACGATATCGGCTGCGTCGCGCAGACCCGCGTCGTCAACGGCAAGACCGAGCGCGGCTTCACGGTCTACGTCGGCGGCGGGCTCGGCACGGTGCCGTATCAGGCCAAGCTGTTTGACGAATTTCTTCCCGCGGCCGAGCTGCTGCCACTGGGTCAGGCGATGGCGCGCGTGTTCGCGCGGCTCGGCGAGAAGAAGAACCGCAACACGGCGCGCATGAAATTTCTGGTGGTGAAACTGGGGCTGGAGGAGTTCAAACGGCTGGTGCTGGAGGAGCGCGCCACGCTGCCCTTCGACCCGCGCTGGACCGCCTACCTCGCCGGTATCGAGAATGAAGAAGAGACGCCCAGCCGCCCGCCCGGGCTGCTCCAGATTGGCGCTCCCGAGCCCGCGGAGCAGCGCGAGTGGCGCGCGACCAACGTCTACCAACAGCGCCAGATCGGCTACGCCACCGTGACCGTCGCCCTGCCGCTCGGCGACATTACGGCGGACCAGCTTCGCGCTCTGGCCGACATGGCGCGCAAGTACGTCAACGAGACCGTGCGCACGACGGTGGAACAGAATATCGTGCTGCGTTGGGTGAGCAAGTCGGACCTGCCCGCGCTGTACTCCGATCTGAAGCGCGCCGGGCTGAACCAGGCGGGCGCGGGAACCATTCTCGACCCGACCTCCTGCCCCGGCACCGACACCTGCAAGCTCGGCATATCGTCCTCGCGCGGGCTCGCGGGCGAGCTGCGGATGCGGCTCGCCGAAAGCGCCATTTCGCGCGACGACGCCACGCGGGGTTTGCGCATCAAGGTGAGCGGTTGCTTCAACTCCTGCGGCCAGCACCACGTCGCGGACATCGGCTTCTACGGGGTCAGCCGCAATAAGGGCGGCTACGCGGCGCCGCACTTCCAGGTCCTGCTGGGCGGCCAGTGGAGCGAGAACGGAGGCGCGTACGGCCTGGCCATTGGCGCCGTCCCGTCCAAGCGAGTCCCCGAGGCGGTCGAGCGGATTGCCAGCCGGTACAAGCAAGGGCGCGAAGATGACGAGCCGTTCCAGGCATTCGTCCGCCGCATCGGCAAGGCCGCGTGCAAGCAGATGCTCGAAGACCTGATGACGCTGCCATCGCATACCGAGGATGCCTCCTTCTATACGGACTGGCACGACGTGCGCGAGTACACGCTGGGCGACATGGGCGTCGGCGAGTGCGCGGGCGAGGTGGTGTCGCCGCTGGAGTTCCAATTGACCGCCAGCGAGCGCGAGGCGTTTGAAGCGCAACTGGCGCTCGAAAAAGGCGACGTCCCGAGGGCCGCAAAGCTGGCCTACGAAGCGATGTTGCGCGGCGCGACGGCGCTGCTCGCCTGGCGACAGGTGTTCTACGTGAGCTCACCCGACGGCGTGGTGGAGGCCTTCCGCAAAGAGTTCTACGACACCCAACTGTTCTTCGACCCGTTCGCGGGCGGCAAGTTCGCGCAGTACTTCTTCCGCGCGCACGAGCGCAGCGCGGAGCAGCGCACCAGCGAGTCGGCCACGCGATTGATCGAAGAGGCCCAATTGTTCATCGAGGCCTGCCACAGTTGCACCATCCGGGAAGCGTCCCGGCTGCAGGCGGCAAAAGCGTAAGCGGACGGAA